>JAEEGL012233689.1_pt1 | contig 71316 bp, 42 predicted proteins | sample 9134231 | NCBI WGS metagenome assembly JAEEGL01 (sample SAMN16246548, study PRJNA631951) | gut metagenome | biome: gut microbiome; feature: rumen; material: fiber-attached | host: Bos | place: Iran: Karaj | collected 2018-10
AATATATGCAGGCGAGTTATCCGATTTGGACCTTGAGGTTGAAACAATGTTTGTTAAAAAGCTGTCAAATAGTACCGGATGTCAATACTATTTCAGAAAATTCAAGAAACTAAAGGATGAAGATGGTTCGGAACTTGATAGCACGATAGCAAAATTAGCCTATGGTGAGAATATCTATGGCGACAGGCTTGCTGAAATCATATATACCGACGACATTGTGCTCGATGGTCTTAAAGATAATAGAGGAAAGCCGCTTAGTGAAATATATCTAACCATAGTGAAGGCAAATCGTGGTCATAGCCAATGGTACGATAAAAACCTTTTCACTGATGATAAGATTGAGTATTCTCATTGTTTCGGAATTGTAACATCCGGTATCGAAACCGCCTATGATTTCGATGACTATAACGTGAGGAAGATACACAACATCAATATTACCGACAAGGAATTCCCAGAACCGACAACAATAAACGGGATTTCCGTTGATTATGAGCGTGGAATAAGGGAAGTATTCGGTGATATGTTTGACACTACGCTAAAGACGCTTGAAAGGGACATCATTGTTGAAAAATACGATGATTTTTATGGTGACATTGTTGAATTTGACCCGGCACAGAACAAAGAAACCGTATTAGAGAAAGTTTTCCACAGGTTCAACACGGAGCAAAGGGAGACATTAAACCCAAGGTACTTTGATTTACATTACGATATACTTGCTGGTGATGATTACGATACAGGAACGTATTTTGACGAGAATAACAATACATCAGGATTCACCGTTTGGACAGGATTGAATAAGATATGGTGTAATGACGCTGAAAGGACATACGAAAACAGTGAATTGGCTAATACATTACTGAATAGTGTCAAGACTGATGATGGATACGTTATTTTCCCAGGAAATTTGCAGCCAGAAGGTTACTTCTACCAGCCACATTACCAAATAAAGATTAGGGAGGTGTCGAATGACCAAAAAAGTGAGGTTGGCGCCCAGATATTGTATGAGATAGATGAAACCCTAAATTCATACACAACAATTATCGACGATAACGCAACGCCATTCATTGAATTCGTCACAGAAGACCTGTACGACTACATTATAGGTGATTTGTTTGGTATCTATAATAGAAGAACCGAAAAACTCGTATGGGGTGTACTTGATTCTGCAACGCCAATAATGGATACTGGAAAATTAAGTAAGTATTTACTGAAAATTGAAACCAGTGAACCGATTGAGTTATCGGAATTAGAGGATGAAGAATGGGAAGTTATACTTAGCGACGGCTCACTACCAATGTACGCATCATACATACCGAAAGAGCAAACATTTGTATGGAGGGATGTACTTAACCCATCCGAAATAGACCCAAGTAACAGCTTAAGCAGTATGATGTTTGCAAACGGCGCAAACTACATTCATACGAATATAGATTTCTTCCTGAAAAGACAGGACCCATTTGCTGAGAATGGATTGTGTGAACCAAATGGCGCCGGTGCGACACTGAAGGTTAGCCCGCTTAGAAAATATAAGAAGTTTGGTGCAATACTTGACTTCAGTAAACTAATTTACCTCGCAATAGAGGCACAAAACGCTTGTTTATAATATGGAAAGGTTTGTTATAAATAGACATGGACCCAGGATGTCATACGAAGACGTCTACGCCATTGAGGATTTCGATAAGGACGGCAATAGACTTATTGAATTGATTGACGACGGGCATATTATGATAAGCAACCTCTTCAGAAGACATCATCTATCTGTAGGTGATACGGTGTATTTCAGAAAACGCAGTGGAACGCCAGATACTTCAAAGAGCGATTGGGGTGTATACTCAATGACGCCATCCACTGTTACAGAGGTCATTGATGAGTTTACTTTTACCATAACAGTCCCAGGCTATTCAGATGTTTACCATATAGTTTCAGCCGAAACGACCAGCAACACCATAACCTTGGACAATGAGTATTGTTACTTGCCAGAGGATTTTCAGGTGGTAGGAGACTTAACCGCAACGCTTGACAGAGGCGTTACCGTTGATGGTGACACCGTTGTGGAGGATAAAGTTACGCTTGGAAGATTCTATCCGGTTTATAGACATAATCCAGAATATAATACGGATGAGTTTGACGAGAATTATGACAGGGAATACATAAATACTGTAAGTTATGGGCTCGACACCGAAACCTGCGACTTAAAGGGCGATATCCTGCCAATAATAAGCAAGTACACATACGAACCGTCATATAGTTACATTTGCGTCCCAGACACGTTCGAGGATGCTGATTTGTTATTGGACGAGTGTAGCGGCTTTGTTAACGCCGAATTTATTGAAAATCTGGGGGGTACAGAATACGAGGAGGTCCCGGAAAATACGGAAATTGATGATGAAGCGCCTGAGCTCATTTTCACAGCCCAGACAATCGAGAGGTGTTATCATGGCAACATGATTATAATGACGGCATACACCTATTATGTAAAGGTTGAGGACTACGTGTTTGATTATGACGCTCTTGCCAACATGCCGTTAAGGTTTGACATTTCAAACTATTATTACGACGCTGGTGACGAATTCGACGATAAAACAATATTAAGGCTATTCGATACAACTGATATTGTTAGGTCGATGATGTATTATGAAATACAAACGACATTAAGCATGTCAGAAGAAAACAACCTGTTACAGCAATCAACGATAAGCGACCTGTTCTCAGATGAAATAAAGTCGAAGGTTATACCTGATTTTATTGATATGGAGAAGTACATGTTTGAGCCCGCTATGGATGGTTCCGGAACAAAGATGGCTAGTGAACTGATATTCAACCTACATTTCAGGGAGCGTGACATGCATTACGAAAAGATTGAAGACCCGACGCCAGAAGTGTTTAAACTTGCTGAGGAAGGCGATATTGAGGAAGCGTCGATACACACACCACAATATGTAATTCACGACCATGAATACTATGAAAGGGTGTATGATGAATCATGGAGTACAAATGATGAAACGGGCTGGAATAATTCGGACATATCACCACTATCAATAACTAAGTCCGACCTCCTTGGTGTGCTCAATTTTAACAACGATGATGTCAGGTATCAGAAAATGAAGCTGAAGAAGTCATTTATTAGACTATCGTTCTACGATAGCGATAATCCACTAACACAGCAACTTTTATACTACTCAACTATATTCCTTGACAGCGGAGAACTGTTCGGAAAGTTCATAAGGAATCGAACAAGCGCTGACGGAAAATACTCTGGTGTTTTTACTGAGTTTGATGATGAGGAAAAAAGGCTCAGTACGAGGATTAGCGTGAAAGATAAGTACAATACCGACAAATCGAGTGAGGGATTTTATTTGTATTTGTTCGGTAGTGAATTTGACAAATCTGGCTTAAGCAAGGACATTTATATGAAGGTGGAATTCAACCATGCCGGATACGGAAGAACACTCCCGTTCACCAAGCCATATATGAATGAAGAGGGTACGGAACTGGTCGCGGAAGGAATACCATTTAATCAGTATTTCAGTTCACTATACATAAAGCTTGGCGCAAAGTATAAGCCATACGGTGACTGCAACTATGTTTACTATGTGAACGACGATAATACCAATGCTGTTGTTAAAGACGACAAGGATAGAACAATAAGCTTTAATTTATTTGAGGTGAAACTAGCATAATATCATGGAAATAATTAAAAAGACAATTAACCTTGAGCAACTCAAAAGCCACATACCAGCCCTGGTTCCATATATCAGGGTTGAGGGGTTTGACAAGAAGGAACCAACCATAGCGTCCAACGTTAATGGTGATTTCGGTGGTATTATGTGTGATTTGGCTCAGAACGGAGAACCAACCGCAGCTTTGTTTGATAGATATTACAAGATAAAAAACATACTACGAGGCGGTGAGAAATATAGAAAGATAGTAAAGGGCGAGGATGACGTTTATTATACCAACAGGATAGACGGATATGTCAGAGCGTCTGAATTTTACCCAAGAAATGCAGACGATTTCACAATTGTCGATGACGGGCTAATTAAACAATTCCGTATGGATGATACTGAAATAACAATCGTCGAAAGCGAAGACCCAGAAACAGAGGATGAAATCGTTTACGGTGGTGTTTATGCTACCGAGCCATATATAAGACTATTATCTGATGCGGATTATAGGAAATTCAAAGATTTGGGTGGATTTGCCACAATATCACGCGTTGAGGATATGATTGGGTTGGTAAAAGTACCAAGCAATATCACAGGAAGTAAAGTCCCTGAAACCTTCTACCTGTCACAAATCGAACCATGGCTTGACTGGTTCAACAGAAACCATAGTTACAAGTACACCCCTATATCAAAATTTGTATATGACAATGCAAAAGAAGAGTGGAAGGGTACTTTAACCGGTGGTCTCCCAGAAAAGGTGCTTTCAGAACACCCAAGATACGTTGATGTTGTATTAACTGAAAGAACAAGTACCGGGCTTGAGGTAAAGCACAAGTATTACAGGAAAATTGACGCAGCACCTTATGATTGTTGCTTACTCGAAGAATGGAACAATAGGGGCGGCGAAGAAATGTGGAAGTTCCTGAAGAACAAGTTTGGAATATACAGCCAGGCAATAGACCTGTGGGCTGAGCGTATGGAAAATGGGGATGTGTTAATCCCAACCATATCGGTACCGATTTTACTTACGCAAAACTACGACGACAACGGCGTAATGAGTGTATATGACGAAGATATACCATATAGCGGGAATCAAGCCGGTAATGGAGAGCCTTACACGGAGGGGGTCGGTGCTGAGTCGAAACTAATGAGTTTACGCACCAGAGAAAAGCTATACAGTGACGAAGGTGAGGTGCTACCATACATTGGCAATGGCGATATACCATTTAAGGTGAATGAATGCAAGAATATGTCATTCGATGCTGCCAATAACACCTACATCGGCGATTATATCAGGAAGATAACCTATTATGACGAAAACAATGAGACATCAAGCACAATAACAAATGGTTACATTGAATTCGAGTATGTAATAGGCGGGCCATACGACCCAGGAACATCAGAAAGGATAAGCCTCGATAAGGGAACAATGACCACTGATTGCACTGAAAAACAAATCTCCGGTCCAAGATTATCATCGAGTGGAGGCTGGATGGTAATATCTAACAGTGGCAGTGACTGGCTAACCGTTTCTCCTGAATCAGGAGGTGGTGGCACAACAATAAGTTTTGGTGTTTCAGAAAACCAAACCACCGAGAAAAGGGTCGCCACTATTATTTTTGGCACAACAGAAAGAAGTAATTATGAGGAAGTGGTGTTCAGCCTCATTCAATTACCTACCGTAACAGAGGTAACCGCTAGTTTTGCCGGTAGCGGTCCTAATATCATTGAATACGGACCATATAGCGGATGCACCGCAGGTACCGGAAATTCGCAGCAAATAAGCGAGACGCTTACCGCAATCATAAAGATTAAATGTGAGGGGTCAGACTGGTACGTCAAGTCAAAGCCAAACTTCATTTCACTATCCATTAACGGTGGTGAGATTGGTAATGTGTATAGGGTTAACGTCGTTTGTGACCCACAAGAAAGTGACGAATCACCAGCCAGAAGCGGTCAAATTATTTTTGCTGCGGCAAACGATTCAACAAAAACGTATACGGTTAATGTCAATCAATCATCAGAGGACGTTTCTGGTAACGGAATATTCATAACGCCTTCAGCACCATTCGCAATAATAGATTATGGTCTTGGAAATGAACAGAGTTGGAATGTTTACTATGACGAAGCACACACAACACCGATACCGATGAATAAGTATGATGTAATCGTGACAGATGGCAATGCAGCATTAATCAGGGTTGTTAAGTCAGACGGTAGTTTCAGCATAACAAACATTAACTTCACCGGAAAATCAGCCAAAGTGTCACTTAAGATTGTCAATAATTCAATCACAACCATGGACGTTAGTTGTGGTTTGGCACTCACAATAGAGCCGAGTCCCGAAAGCGTACTACCTCCGATAGCCATATTCGCGGTAACAACAACCCATACACTCGAATATTACACAACAACCTATGTGAACGTGACAATAAAGGGTGGAAAGTCAATCATGCAGTCAGCGTGGGAGGTTATTTGTGATGGTGAGGAAGAATATGTTAAGATAACAAAGATGTCCGATACGAGGTTCTCGGTAAAGAACCTCAATACAAGCGACGAGTATAAGGAAATACGATTAAGTGTGAAATATACTTACACAGAAGAAGAGGTTGTAAGCGAACCTGTTACTTTGTTGCTTAAGAACCAGGTGAACGCCATGGTAACAGGAAGGCTTCGCATACATAGGAAATATGATGCATACGTCAAGTTTGATGTATGGCCGAAAAATGGAGACCCGGCTAACGCAGCAAGTGTTGCGGGTCAATTACCGAACAGTTTCGAGCCGATGTGGGACCCAGATACTATGTGTAAAGACCCGAATGATACATACCGCATTAGGCTAACAAATCCTAATCACGGATACTACCCGATTACGCACGTTGAACTCACCGATAAAAACGATTGGGTGTTTGCAAGTTTTGAAATGCAATATAACCAGGTATATGAATTTACCCATAAAATTTTCGATGGGAATACCGCAACAATAAACATTTATGTAGAACCTTAATAAAACAAGTTAGATTATGGCAAGCGAAGGCGTTGTATATAGGGAAAGATATCCGGTAACAAGGGCTGAAATCAACGGTCAGGAGTACTGGAAAATTGACTTTAATAATAAAAAAGTCACTATTTATAATAGAGATTTTGGACTATCCAGGGAGGGTTTGGAAAGTAAAATCGTAAGCCTTCCAACGGGTGAAGTTTGGACACGCACAGGTGCTTCAAGTTCCCCCGTCTTTAAAAAGGAATACCTTAATCATATTTCTGAAGAACCAATAATCAAAGTTGATGTTGAGTTCGACAGAGGGAACGCAACTGCGTTTGAAAACCATTTCAAATTATCCGAATGTAACACATTCGAAGACATTGAAAATTATGGTAATAACTATTTTAATTTGTAAGTAAGATGCCAGGCGTATATGGAACTGTAAGACCCGCGAACGTAAACCCCATGACAGAGGTGGAAATCTATTACCACTATCGTCCAACGAGGGGTACACTCGATAACATTTTCGGTGAAGACTTTGTTAAGCTCGACAACACTTGTTTGGCTAAGGCATCAGGTGTAACTGATGGTAATGAAATTGAAGTATTAAAGGGGTTGTATTCCCTCAGATTGCCAATGGATAAGTTCAGTGAGAAGGGCATCTATACGATATACATAAAGCCTAGTGAATACTCATTAAACATTGTTGATGTGAGTATCCTTGAAAACTACAACAATCCAGTTGTGGAAGGCATTGTGATTAACGCAAAGGATGTTGACGGAAATATAGATTTAACCGGTTATAGGGTTGAGTATTACGACGGAAACGGTGACCTAACTGATACCGTTAGGCTCATAACCTCCTGCAATGCGTGCGAACCCGTAAAAGTAACCGTTGGCGACTCTTATGCAAGGTCAACAAGATATAGAATCAACAATGTTAATTCGAATCAGCTACTTTTCTGCACGTTGACACCATCAACATCAAGTAGTTATAAACCGAATGCGTCACCGTCACCGGGTTATGTCGGTCAGACAATTCATGTTATTAACACAAAGTTTAATCCGGTTCTCCTTGAAATCGAAATGGTTGACCATGACGCTGATACGCTAAGCACAATGCTTGAGGGTGACCAAATTCATGACCTCGACAACGGACTTCTCACAACTTACGATGAGAACAAGCAAATCTACAAGCAGTGTGAGTTCCATACATTAAAGGCTAAGAATGGCACACCATTGTACGACGTGAAGGTCTACAAGAAACCTTCTGAAATTGATACCGAAGGACAAAGATATGACAATATAATCGAAAGTTAGTACGGATGGCAACAGAATCAAAGTTTATAAAAACCAAATCCAACTATGTACTTAAAGGCAAACATCAGACCATAAATGGTGGAACTGTCTTTGAGAGGGACTTCACAACCCTTTCCGGATATGACGGCATGTCGCCGGACGAAGAACAGGTGTACGGAAGCTCAAACTTTAAGTTTGTTGTCAGAAATGGTTTAAATCAGCAAAAGAAACACGGTAACGGAAGGTGGGTCAAAGATAGTGAAGTAACAGGCTCAAGTACCGGAATAGTATCTAAGGATTCAAAGATTATACTTAATCCAGATTACCAGTCACTTACCGATTTTGCATATTATGGCTCAGCTGTAGACCTCATAAAGTCTACGGTTATGAACGCCATTCTGTACTTCCCAGCAGAACTGTATTTCACAGAGGAAGAGGTTAGTCTAAACGGTGATACATATTATAAAATATCGAATGATTTTGGCATTGATGTAATCACCGAAGACGTAAAGGAAGGTGAGGTTGACAATATCATGAGATACCTCGCCGTCAGCTTCCATAACTATAGTATATGGAATCAAGTTCAAGCGGTCCAGGCTTGTACCGGTGCATTGGAGATAGAGCATCGAAACAAGGATTGTAATGTTGTCACTGACGGTGCTTTTATTGCAAGGGTCAGGCTCGGTATGGGCGGTGGCGAAGCAACTATTTTCGTTTATAAGATTGGTGATGAAATTTCTCTATATCACAAAAATTTAGGTTTAGCTGGCTTCAGTATTCGTCCTAACGTTGAAATCATTGAGGAATACTATGACAATCTTGATGATTTCAGTAAGGTATTATTGAACAGGGAAACCAAGCCAAGATATACAGCAATATTCAACACGCCATACGAAACAGATAACGGATATTTCACATACAGGCAGAGTTATACCTGGCCGTCAGCGTATGGTTGGAACCCGGACCTAAACTCACTTGCTTATGAAAATTACATCGGCAGTCTGATTAGGTTGGCTACGTTCCATGATGAATGGGATTCCGATAACATCTGGCGTTCAATGACCCACGAGGCAATCAAAAACCTCGACTGGACATTCACAAGGGTACAGGGTGAGGACGTTGAGGAAATTGAAACAATTGATACGTCCAAAATTGAACCGTTATTGAAATTATATGGAAGGGCGTACGATGACTTAAAGCGTATCATTGATAACATAGGCAAATCAACAAACGTATCCTATGACAAGAGGAATAACATACCAGACTACTTCCTTGATGATGCTTTGAATTTGGCTGGATGGGAAACCAGAGCTGTAAATCCTACGGACGACAATAAGGTAATCACACCGGCTCTTTATAGTGGTGTGACCGTTGGATACACCGCAGTTGATGCCAACACTGAATTTATGCGCCGCTTGAAGATAAACTCGCCTTACATTCTATCAATGAAGGGTACAAGAAAGGGTATTGAAGCGGTACTTGGGCTGTTTGGATATGAAAAAGAAAAGGATTACAATATAAAGGAGTACGTCGTTATCGCCAAGGGAGCCCCTTCATACGACACAGTTGTCGAGCACAATAGGACAAAGAGGAACTTCATGGCATCAGAAGAAGACCCTCTATACGGTCTTCCGCTTAGAGGAATTGAGTCCATCGGTGGCGAAAGGTACGTAGTACCTTGGTACGAAAGAGATAGAAAGTATGATGGAGGTACCTACTTCCAAATGAAGGGTGGTTGGGGAAAAATGAAAGAAAAGATGGTCAATCTTCCAGACTTGATTGGCGAAGACGCAAAATACATACATTCAAATGATAGTTTTACCCTATATGACGAGACTATCAGTGACATGAAGTTTGTTACGACACTTGATGACCTAATTACCTTGGGAAGGTCGATAGCAAAGAAAGGTGATGTTTGCTATGTCACAAATATCTCCGGAATGAACGACAAGTACACCAACAAGCCGATGGAGGATATCAGGGTTGAAGACGCATCACATTATTTCATACTAGTAAATGACCAATTCGCTGATAAACTTGGATATGTTGACATTGAAAGCGAAGAACTGACAGAAGAAGAGAAGTTCGGGTGGATTAGCGTTACTGACAGTGAAATAAGACAGGGAGAAAGTGAAAACGCACTTAGAATACTCCACCTGGGGTCAATTATAGACGATACAACCGGTAACAATCCGCACATGGGGCACGGTCGTTATGACTCTGGTGAGTCCTATGTTGAGAATATGATAAAACCTTTTGGACCTACTTATAATAATAAGGGCTTTTTCATGTACGATGACGAAAAGATTGAGCAGGTAATGGAAGACTGTTCGTTTACGTCAGATGGATATACCGAGGATAACAAGAAATGCTGGTATTTCAGTGATGATGCGGCATACGTGGAGTCACCAGATACAAATAATGGACATTTGGGTACAACCGAACCGGATGAGTATCAGATGTTATGGAGTGGCGCAACCAAAATGGATAGACCAGAAATTGGCATACAACCAAGCTCACCTGAAGCAAGTGGTGAAACAAACGGGGAGGCAGCAGCCAACTCAATCATAAACGTTAAGAAGTTTGAGATAAACTTTCATCCAGCTGGCTTTGACGATGGCGCTTTAAGCCAGATGCACGACTTCATCACAAACAAGGTGCTGTTTTACCTCAAACAGGTTATCCCATCGACAGCACTATTTGAATACACTATAGGTGGGAACGACGGAAGCGTAGCGAATAATGTAGGTTAAGAAAACAGATTATAGAAAATGATAACTTATTTGTGGACCAAAAACGACAATTCCGGTTATATCGGACTTGACGGAACTGTTTATAACGGAGCACCAACTGCTGAGGAGATTGTATCACTTCAGCAGTATTCACAAAGATATGTGAATGACGAGGAAGGATATAGGACAGCATTTGATTCGAATGTTGCCCCCAAACTCGGTATCAGTAATCCGTATGCGTATAGGCAGTATTATAACACGGACGATAGCTGTTTACCTGACATTTGCCAGGTTAATGCAAGCGTTGTTAATGACGGCGGTGACACGAAGGTGGAAACCAAGATTTATACCGCCGATACGGGATGCCGTGTTCTTGACTTCACTTTCTATAATTTGTGTGGTGACTGTATGGCGACCGCCGGGTCACAGAACGTTTATGTCAGGTATACCAATCAGGATTGTATCGACAACAACGGAGGACAATACCCTCCTAGGAGTTGTATGTTTACCGAGGCGGCTGGACACAACGTTGTTGGTTTCCTAATTACAGATAATCCAGATGACGCGACTGACCCAAGTAAGTATGCGTGGTTCCAGGTCGGTGGATGTGGTGATGATGCACAAAGCTACATTAGTTATGTTTTTGCTAGAAGCACGACCAAACCAGAAACGCCTCAGGGTGGTACATACGAAACGGGCATGCCAGATACCCCAGCCGGTGTTTGGTTTGACGCACCTCACGGAAGAAATAATTATCCAATCTGGATGTCAAAACGCACGTTCTGGTCAGATGAAGACACGGTAATTGAACATAGCAACCTACCTTGGTCTGAGCCAGCGTGTATGAGCGACACCAAAACATTCCAGACAGAGTGGGCTGAGGAAACAACCCAAACAACAGCTGTATACCTAAAGCTCAAAACATTGCCGAACCTAAACGACTTCCCAGACCCAAACAACATAACCGAGGGTATTGATGAGGAAGCGTGGAGAGCAGCAGCATCAGCCGCAGGTTGCGGTATGTGGACAGACGACGCCGAGGGTGCAACCTACATGGCGTGGGCTAACTGTCGTAATGGTAATTGGGACGATTGGACCGTAGCCAGAATCCGTGGTGAAGCGGGCGAGGACGGTGTTAACGCAGGGCGTACCTTCATGATATTTGCCAGCCTACCGGAAAAGGACGAAAACGAGAATGATATTGTGCCTGAGGCACCAACAGGCGGTCTATGGGACATTGAAAACAACGTGCTGCTCAGAAACGCCAATCCACCGCTTGTTGGTATTGACAACATGGGTAGAAGTGTTGAATGGACTCCAGATAATAATACTATTAGGGGTAATATAACCTGGTTATCAGTTGGCACGTTTGACGGTGAATACGGTAGGCTAATAACACCTCCTGGTTGGTCAGAGCCAGTAAGAATTACCGGTGCTAATGGTCAGGACGGTGTTGATGGTGAAAACATCGAGTTCATCTTTGCAAGATTTGAAGATGTCAGTGCATTTACCGAGTATTACGACATAGCAACAGATACCAAGTCTGAAGAATGTGCCCAGATGCTTGCAGCACGCGAAATTGAATACAGTAAGAAGGGAACCCCTTGGGAAGAGCGTGACTACATCCCTTACTATTCAAGCTGGAGGTATGAATGGTTCGACCATCCAAACGGAATTGGAGAGGATGATAATATGGTGTTCTGGAAGGTGGAAGCCTGCTGTATGCGTCAAAAGATACAGAATCCAGAAAACCCGGAAGACCCTACCGATATGATATGGACCGATTGGGTTGGACCTTTCATTTGGGCTTCATGGGGTGAAGACGGTATTGACGGTGATGGTGTTGAATATATCTTCTGTGTTACAACAAAGGCTAACAGGACTTGTAGGTGGAAACCAATCACTTCTGACAAGATGACGGAGGAAGATATTGCAAGTGCCGTCTCATTCCCTACTCTACCTGACCTTGACAACTTCAGCGACAACGAGTGTGATGACATGCCAGACTTTGTGCATGTTGACGGTGAGGATGAGACACTATATCATATAAAGGATACTGTATTCCTCTTCCCGGAGGAGCCTTTTGGCATTATGCCACCGCAGAACTTCAACGATAACGAAGATGGCGATTGTGTAAGGGCTGAAGGTGATTGTAACTATTGTACAGATAGTCTATATAAAACCCTATGTTATGGCGAGGATGAATACGACTTAAAGAAAAAAATCCTGTGGGAGTTTTACCAGGAGAGTGAGTTTGTCCCATCAAATGACAGAATTAAGGAGGAGTTTAATGACCCAGAAAGCGCACTGCATAAAGTTCTTGAAAGGAATGATGCCTTAGGACGCGCAGACGTGTGGTATGACTTCTTGTTTGGTTGGGATGCAAACTGGACAGATAATCCACTTGACGTGGGTCCACAACAGCCTTATGAGTGGGTATCAATCAGAAAGTACAAGAGGGGCGCTGACGAGGAAGACGAGCTCAATAAGGAATGGCAGGTATTCTCTGAGCCAAAACTTTGGGCTAACTGGGCTTTTGACGGAACAGCCACTTACACATCAATGGTATTTACCAGAACCAACGATGACATCAGTGGAATGGAGCTTTGTGGTGGTACCATGGAATTGCCATACCCAGGCGCTGGTTTAAGCGGTGATACGGAGTTCGATAGCGGATGTACCACGTCATCTTACGACGCATTCAAGAAGCGTAGTGAAGTGAAGTATGAGTGTCCTGAATGTAGTGGAGAAACGAAGACATATTATTGGTACGACACCGTTCCATCTGATGCCTCATATTTCTATGAGAAGCTTGATTTGTCTGAATTAAGTGACGAAGATAGGCAAGCGGTGGAAAATGAAGCGGTACCTGTTGCTAATGATAAATGGCCAAATCCTGATGATGTTACCGAGAAATTCCCAGAGTATATTGCATACACGGAGGATGACTTTACGACAGGATACTACGTAAAAAGGGCACATGCCAGGGGTGAGTGCATCTGGATATCAACAAGGATATTTGGTGATTACATTACTGGTGAAAACCAAGGGTGGAGCTCACCACGTAGAATGTCAGACTCAAGCGACTTTAACGTAGAATGGTGTCTAACAAACCTTACGCAGGCGCAAATCGACGAACTCAAGTCGTCCAGAATGAACTTCGGAAACTTCGTTAAGGAAATTGAAGAAAACGACATTATTGACGACGATATACACAGCGAGGCTGAAGCATTGTTCGAAAAACGAGCAGCTGAATTCAGGAGTGATGCATGCCCAGAAGGCCTTGGTGTTTGGAGCGACAAAGGCGATGGTGCCATTTATATGGCAACGACCACCTGTAGAAATGGTAGGTGGACAAACTGGACAGTTTCAAAGATTAAGGGTGAAAAAGGTGACACAGGTATTGGTATTACATTATACGGTGCAACAAAGGGTGCGGTAAAAGAATATGATGACCTCATAACCTGTGTTGAGGATAATACGGAGCTACAGCCAGGTGATATTTGGTTAGTATGGGATTGTAACTCATCCGATATTCCATGTATAGATGACCCAACACTCGAAGCACATGCCGGAATGCAGTTCTTTGAGTACGTTTCACCAAGAAAATGGGATTGTTTGTCATGTAGGTTAAAATATGAATATGTTGTTGCAAGTGAAGGTGAGTTCATTATATTATCCGAAGAGCATCCAGAATTAGTTGAGACCGTTGAACTGCTACCAACGTCTGCAACGGAGGACTCAACCTATATGATTCATGTTACCGGCACAACCGAAAACCCTGATAATAGCTACTATCTATTGCAATCATCAAGGTTTGTAAACGAGGGAACTACTATCATACTTGCAGGAATAACAGAAAAGGCGGAGGGGTGCCAAGTTTCAGCTGCAACACAATTGTATGATAGGCTTGGTATAATGAATGGAGACTTTTTCGTTTGGGATACTGATTCATGGAGAAATGTAACCAATCTAATGGGTCCCGGTTCATTTGTGCATGTTAAGTATGCGAAAATGCATGCCGGACATCGCTACATATTGACGGACCCGACCGATGATGCCAACCCAGGTGAAACACCAGGAAAGTACATGGGTATGTACGTTGATGACACCAAGGGAGACCAGGAAGGAAAAGAATACTATAACTCAATAACTGGTGAACATTATTGGTACATAAATGATGAGAGCACACCAGCAATGGAGGACGGCGGTCCTGGCAGGTACAAATGGACCAAGGTTGTCGGTGATGACGGTCTTGGCTATGAGTTCATCTATATGACGACAGAAAGCGATGACGAGGTTGCGGCTGGTGGTAGTTACACTAATGGAAGACCGTATGTGCCTTACTTCAGTGAGGAGTTCATGAGCGAACCAGATGGTTTATATCAACAGGACGGGTTCGTACCAAAGGCAATTGTTAGAGATAGAAAAACTGGTCAAAATGTAGACCTTCGTTCACAAGCATACGTCGACAAGGCATTCATTATGAACACATATACCGCAGATTGGGATGATAATCCGATAACCTGCGATATTGACGATAGGTTTAGATGGAAATGTTATAGAATGAAGTCTGGTGGTATTTGGGGTCCTTTCATCGGCGATGGCTCAAGTTCATCATCAACATACACAAATGGTAAATATGCCACATTCGATGCAAATTATGCTGTTGACGGTGAATCAATAGTAATCGGTGATTTTGATAATGACACAGTTGCTATTGGTTGTACTGATAGTGGATATACCGCCGAGAATTTGATATTCGAAATGACGCCGCTACTTTATAAAGGTAGTACGGCATATACAGTTACAGCATGTACCGCTGTCGAGGCAACACTTCCAAGTAGCTGCTTCACATTTAATGCAACAACACAAAAGTTAAGCATTAACGTACCATTAGGAACGTTAGTTATTCCGACGCTTAAGATAACCTTTGAAATATCAGGTTACAGAGAAGATACCGGGGTAGAGGAGCATGCACAGGCTACTGTCATGGTTATTGGAATTAAGGGTAATGTCATATATAGCCTTGTAACTTCCAAAGGAACAATCAAGAAGGATGGACAGGGGAATGTGACGGACGATTTACCACTTAATTGTAACGTGGTAAAAAGAGTTGTTGGCTCTACTACTTACGAGGAAATATCACCAATAGAGGCGAATGACGAGTATAGGATTTGGTATGAAGCGTACATGTTTAGCACGTCCGACTCAACACAAACGCGTGTTGATAGCGGCTGGTTCAGTAACAGCATGTTCGACACTAAACAGGAACAAAAGTCAATTAAAGAAAAGGTAGTATTCAAGCTTTATACAAGAGCTAATAAAATATATGGTTGGGGTGCGCAGCCAAATGAAAACTCCGTTCTTAACGACGTAGAAACCGTATATGTCGTTTCAGATGGAGAAATGGGCGCATCACCATTCCTTGCTGACCTTGACAATGAACTCGATTCAATTCCATTAACATACGATGGAATTGTCGATGGTGACAATTACGACCCAGAAAGTTCAGAGGTTACCTATGTTACTGCCTCCACCAGGGTGTCATTATATTATGGTAGTAGGGAAATCGAGATTGATGGTATAACGGCAACAACCGGAACCACGCAAGACGCTCCTGGTGCAAAAACATTAAATGAAACTGACAAGCCACTTGATACTGCCGGTAACATTTTAGCGAGGAAGGATAATACCAACTTAATAACAATTTCGGTAAGAAATGGTTGGGATGGTTTCCCGACAGACCCACTTGAAATTAGGATATTTGTAAAGGGTGACAATGACCGTGGCGAAGAAACTTTAAACAAATTAACCTTCACACTTGCAGGTATAAAAGCCGGTAAGGAGGGAGAGCACGCTACATTGTATAGTTTATTACCTTCGACAAGTAGTATTCGCAGGCAAAGCAACGGAGGAAAAGACCCTACCGCAATATCATGTCAGGTACTTAAGAAGACAGGCAAAGAAGTTTTCACTCTATCAGTCAATGATTTGGATGCTGAAAATTTAAAGATTAGATATTGTACCGATGACGAAATGTCATACCAGCATGATTTCGACGGAACGATTCCTACAAACGATATTGACAAGTTTATAAGGTTTGCTCTTATTGCTAAAACCGCCGTAACCGTGTCAACAAATAATCTATTTGACATTGAAACAGTTCCAGTGGTTAAGGATGGTCTTGATGGAACATCGCCATTCATACTTGATATTGATAATGAACTTGATTCAGTGCCATTGACGTATGAAGGCGTTGTTGATGGTGGCGGAACAGCGGTTACCGCAAGAACGACCACATCACTATTCTATGGCAATAGAAGGGCAACAATCACAGGATGGTCAGCATCAACAGAAACAACTCTAGAAAGCTCGACCGAATTAATAGCTGGCGATGAAGTGAACCTTGATACCTGGGGTAATATTAAAGTAGGACTCGATAGCGATAGAAATGGTATTATAACAGTAAAAGTTGCTGATGGTTGGAGCGGATTCCCATCTGACCCTCTTGAAATTCGTATATTCGTTAGCGGAACGACCGGGAATGGACAAGAAACGCTAAGTAGGGCTACGTTCACACTTGCTGGAGTAAAAGCTGGTAAGGAAGGTGAAACAGCAACCATATACACCATACAACCAGCGTCGAGTTTCATGGTTAAGGATGACGACGGTACCATTAGACCAAATCCACTTGCTTGTAGTGTTATAAAGAAGACTGGTAGAAGCGTGGCGGACTTATCACTTAGCGCGTTGGATGACGAGGGACTGAAAATTGTTTGGTGTCAGGACGACGACCCATCATACTCCCACAATTATACCGAACCAATACCGACTGGTAACATAAACAAACAAGTTAAGTTTGCGCTTATACCAAAAACCGCATCATCAGCATCCAATAGCAATATGTACGACAGGGAAACCGTCCCACTAGTAAAGAATGGAGAGGCGGGACGCGGTATTATTGCCATGTGTAATTACTGGTGTGCTACTGATTGTAGTGCAACAACTGTTACGGGGTTCCCTGATAAAGCAAGCATAGGCTCAAGCCCAACAGGATGGACGAGGAACGGAAGTTATTATGAGGAAGATGATGATAAACGTAATCCACCACGTCAGGCAACTGGAACCATTCCTATTCCGACAGACGAATACCCTTATCTATGGAAATGGGAGAAGACTTGGTATAGTGGTGATGGAAATAATACGTTTGAAACAAACCCGGCACTAGTATGTTCAATCGGTGATGGCGTTGAACGAATTGAGACTTGGTATATCATACGAAAGAAAACGGATGATAACATAACCGACGTACATACCAGATATAACAGGGTCGTTAATGGAACCGACCCAGAAGTGGCTGGCTTTACTATATTATCTGGCACAACAGAACCACGTGAATTGACGGGAGATACCGAAGCTGGTGAGGCTCTGTGGGAGTTCCAACGTGTTATTTTCTCACAGAAAAATCCGCTATGCCTCGGAATACAAATTGTGCGTGAATATTACCAAGCATTAAAGGACGTCGAAGTACTTAGAAATATGTTTGGTGAAGCAAACGTACAAGGAAAGCCAGGTGCATACTTAAGGCAATTCCTCGGTGTAATGAATCCGAAAACCGGAGAAGATGAAATAGGTGCCGATGAGGAGGACTTCTTCAACGGTCAAGTTGCAGCATTCATGAATGCAACTAACCACTGGAGAGACAGGACGGACGAATATAAACAAAGAGTAATGTTTGCATCTGGTGTGAAAGACCTTGGCGGTCAAAATAACGCGGACATGACTGACATACCAGTAGACATAAACAAATTTAAGGCTACAACTATCATCTGGGAAGGCGGTTTGCTTGAGTGTAAGAAAGCTAATGTACAGGGAAGCATTCATGCCTATTCAGGCTCATTTGGTGGGGACCCTAATGACCCAGATAAGCCGGGTTTCTGCGAAATTGATTGGGACGGACTTCATGGATACAGAACCGCAGGTAACGGACAAGTTGAAATGTTTAAACTTACCGAGGATGGCGTATTCATTGGAGCGACTGGCGATACAGTTCAGCTAACACCAAGCGGTATAACAGGTGTTTCGAACGGAGGTGACACCATTTTCAGCATGAGTGGTAGTGGGGTCAAAATTGGAGCATCTGGTGATACCGTAACACTTGATACGGTCAATGGACTTGTTGGAAAACAAGGCAACGATACAATATTCAGTGTTAGTAGCACGGGGGTCAAAATAGGTAAGTCTGGCGATACTGTAACACTTGATACGACTAATGGACTTGTTGGCACTAAGAGTGGTGAAACAATATTCAGTGTTGGACAGGATGGTGTGCAATTCAAAAACGACTCTGGAAATGTTGAATTAACCACAGATGGTCTGTATGGATACAGAACGGTTAATGGAGTTCTGACAACCGCATTTACAGTAAACTCAAGCGGTGCCAGCTTTGGTGTTGATGGTGATGCGATTAAGATTGGAACTAATGGTATTACCGGATATACCAATAACAATGTACCAATATTTAAGCTCAATGGTTCAGGGCTTGACATCGGAAGCTCTGGTGACACGATTAACTTATCCCTCACTGGTTTAACCGGTTATAAAATGGTTGGTAACGAAAGAGTTGAGGCATTTACAGTTAATAGTGGTGGCGCTTTCTTTGGAACGTCAGGAGATACAGTCCAACTTACTCCAAGTGGACTAATTGGTAGGGGTGCTAGCGGCGATTTCTTCTCATTAACTAATGATGGTGTTAACATCGGTGGAAGCGGTGATACAATCAATATTAGTAGAAATGGTATCACCGGTAAAACCGCATCGGGTACTACTTTGTTCCAATTAGACAGGGATGGTTTGTTGGCAAACAAAGGTACATTTAATGGTGTTGTTAACGCGTCAGAGTTATACGTCAGCACAAGTGGTACTACAGCGGGAACGAGGTATGAAAGTGAATTCTTCATCAACGGTACCGGACAATTTGGTCTAAATGTACTACAACAAACATCAGGTCGAACCGCAACTACAATTCAAACACAATTTAGCCCAACCATATATAGGCAAGAAATACCAGGTCAATCCTGTGAAATATCAGGTGGTAATCTAGAGTTGAAGCGTGCCGCTGGTAGTTATGGCGACGGTGTTGCATACGCAACGTTGTCACCTGGCGGGCTAAACCTCAGGAACACTGACGAAGATACAAACTCAGGTATAACTACATTGGATTATTACAAATTAAAGTTCTACGATACACTACAGGGTCTAGACTGCCAATTCGGACTAACTGGAATTACAATATCTGAAATTGCTGGTTATAGAGGGACGGTAATAACTAACCATACACTTGATATTAACTATTCAGGAAAGGCAACTCACTTGGAGGAAGGAAGGATTACGTGTTCTGCGGCGACGCCATCACATAGTGTTCAAATTGTGGGTGATACCGGTAAAATTTACGTAACGGAAGGTTTCTATGAAACATCTGATGCGAGAATGAAAAACGTTGGTGAGCCATTAACAGGTGTATTGGATAAACTATCAAGTATTCCTACCATAAACTATACATGGAAAGATAAGGAAAAAGACAATGACAACCATATCGGAACCCTGGCACAGGATGTTATGACAGTGTTCCCAGAGTTAGTTAGTGGGAGTGAGGAAGATTCATACACGGTTGATTATGCAAAGTTATCCGTTATTGCTATAGCCGCCATAAAAGAACTGAAAGCTGAGGTTGATGAACTAAGTAAAGAAATAAAGAGGTTAAAGTGTAACAGATAATGGCTGGGATACCAAAGAAAATAACTGGAGGTGAAGCAAACGCTATAATGGGGCGAACAATATTCGCCAATGAAAATAAATGCGTTACTTATACCGCATTGACAAGTAATGGATTTACGGTAAAGGGAACTTATGGCGATAGCGAACTTGTTGATAAAGTAAGCGTCATACCAGGTATATGTGTTGATGTTCATTTAAACGTTGATATATACCAAAAAGTCCAACCGGATAAGGTTGGTGAATATTTTCTTTATACAATCAGCATCGCCGCGTCAAATCGAGAAGAGTTCCCTGGGGCGGTAGATTTTAACTCAGCCATGTGCAGCGTTACATATAAGAGTAATACGAATGAGTATCACAAGTACTATACTGGTGCAACGGGATTTGATTTAGTTGTTCCGTATAATAATAATACTGATACGATAGATATTACTATATCAAGGGTTAAACCACCAGCTAGTCAATATGCGTTTGGTAATCAGGTTGATAGCTTAATACAAGTAGGGGCTGACCCAACAACAGATAAGTATTCTGGCGTATTTCAGAGCACATGGACTGCTTCAATACCTAAAAATAAGTTTATTCAATACGCAGATATATCATCAACAAGGCGTACCGTTATTAACATCACAATGCACGCTTGCGAAACAATAAGATACATATCAGGACGATACCAGGGTGGCGGATAATAGTTAAGTTTACTCGAAAATATGTCAAAAGATAAGAATGCCATAGCCATTAGGGGGGATATTAACGATATTGGTTCGAACTATGAATACACGAAATACCCTACACCATCGCCGGATGGTCTTCCATTAACCAGATGCGTTCCGATGGGAGATTTTAATGGCGACGAGTACTTTTCTGTCACTGGTGATTATGAAAATAACCAAATGGTAAAATTTGAAGATGTCATTTGGTCTTACGTAATTCCACCAGAACCAGAGCCCGATGATGTTAGCGCCGGAACCTTCCATAAACGAAAACACACGTTAGTTTCAAATACCAGTTATCCAGGGAAATGGTATTTAGCGGAAAACGGGACTGGTGTCCTACAAGCTAGATATTACGTGGTTGTCAGAGACAGAGAAGATATTAGGAAATATTACCCAACGCAAAACTCACCAACTGAGTGGACGTACTTTAATGACCCTGTTGATATTGTCAGTATTGATGAATATGATACCGTTAATTTTAGCGCGTGGACGACTAATAACAACACGGTACTAAACGTTAAACCCTTAAGAAACAATACTGGAAACGATGAAAAAGTATTGGAGTTAACGCTGAATTGTCACATGACAGTGCCTGGTCTTGGTGAGGTTAGAGATACGATTACTGAAACAATTAAACAGGTTGGCTATGTATACAAGAAAGTCTACACCAATCTCACGGCGGCGTACTATAATGAACAGGGGTATTATCAGCCAGGAATATTACATATAATGGCAGACGGAAGCGGATACGCAAAACTTATGTGTAATGTCGAAACCCGTCGGTCAAAGACCGATAACACAGCATATACGGTAACCAACAGAACGTCTACTTTTTGTAAGCCAGAATATGCCAGCTCTGAAACGTCAAGATGGTTTACTATTGATGATGAAACCCAGAAAATAACTGCCCCAAATCTGGGTAATGTGGAACAACCATACCATACTGCATATTTTTCAGGTAGATATTATGATTACAATGATGCTGGCGCATTAGGATGGTGGCCTGTTCGCAACAATGATGATACTGTGGCTAGCGTGTTTGTATCACAAGATGGCAATCACGTTACAACGACCGAAACAACAACACGTTTTGTTGCCGATTACGTTGGGTCATATTATCGTTCCGATATACAGAAGTATTACACTAGCGACATTAGTTATACTGGTACAACAACAGCTGAAGACAAACACATGAGTGGCAGTGATGATAGAATAATTCACGCGGGTGAATTTGACGGATTAAGGGACTATACTGTTGTTATTAAATATTCATCTGGATATATAGTTAGTAGCGAATCATTTGTTAATCAGCACGTAGTTTGTACAACAATGTCAGTAATTGATGGTGAGACGCCTAGTGATGTTGAAATCGACACGCCTGTACTTTATGAACCTTATAATACACCGTGTTTGATTGTTGGTCATGCATCTAGTTCAACCCCAAGGAATATTCCAATCATGGTTGGATATACTAGCAGTACATCGGATAACCCAACTGCCAGGTTCACATTTACTCAATACGGGTGGCCTACCGGCACCACACAGAATGAGATAACAGGTATCTGGGTTAAACCTAATCAATATGACTTTCCAAACGACAGCCCGTCAACAAATACTTACAGGATACCATGGAATTATTACGGTAGAACGGCTCAATCAGGAATTATGCATCCAGCAGATAGATTGGTAACAGCAACATGTGTTTATTCATGGACAAATACGGAGGATGGAGTTACTACAAGTGGTCAAGGGGCAGAATATGTTCCGATTGACTCAGGAGACTCATATATGAGAGTAACATTGACGGGTCCACAAGCAAGTATTGACCATTTTGTGATGTATAAAAAGAGTGACGACCCGGTTGGTTATCAACTAGAAACCCCAATGGTATATGGCGATTTCAGTTTAGATTACCTCATAGACCAAGATGATGGTAAAATTTGCCATTACATATATGTTTCAACATTATCAGCCAATACAACCGGGCAAGATATTTCAGTAACGTTGGAGATTGAGTATAGTCCTTATGCTGGCGCTCCATACGAGGATATGCAGAGTATCACAATAATACATGAGCATCAATAAAATAAAAACACCACCCGAAAAGGTGGTGCTTTTATTATCTGCCCTTTTTGGCACCTTTTTCAGCCTTACGCTTGGCTTTTTCTTCTTTTTCCTTTTCCTTGAGCTGTTGCATAGTCAATGCCGCCAGTTCAAGTTGCTGGATGCCGACGTCCTTGTATTTGTGATACATTCCAAGGGGAATGGTGATTGTTGGCTCCTTGCCGATAACGAGGCGGCTCTTGTCCATGTCATAGGCGACCTGACAAAGAGCGTTTTCAATCCAGAGTCTACGGGTCTTGTCTTCAACCAGGTTGAATGCCTCCTCGAAGATATAGACATCAATCATATCCTCACCGTCAAGCTTCACCTCAAGTGGCTCAGAGGTCTTCTTGACCTTGATAACCTCTTTGGTTGATTTGCGCATGTTGAATACGTTCATTTCAACGTATTTACCGATACCGATTTCGTTAGCGACTTCTTTTACGAGGTTTACATATTCTTCGCTAGCCTCTTCTATTTTCCTATTCATATTGAACTGTGTTTAGTATGTACTTTAAGCACCCACAAAGGTATATTTTATATGCGAGTTATCCAAAGATACGAATAAAAAAATACAAAACAAAACCGTAATGGCTAAAAAACGCGGGAGACCCAAAAAACGCGGTCCGAAAAAGAAGCAACCACCAAAGGTGTACAAGGAAAGACCAACCTGGGACTATAAAATCGTTTCGTGCAGAAATGGAAAACAGAATGGGTACATTGGTAAATATGTAACAGCTAGGGAGGCATACAGTGTTATTGAAAAGTTGATGATTGCGTCAGCCAACGTTGTTATGCCCAAAAAGGTCGTCAACAGTAAAAATGAAACCGAGTCGTATGATGAATACATAATATTAAAAAGGAATAAGGGCAATGAGACAACGCCTTTACTTAGAAACGATTATGGGAAGTTAGTTGAACATAAGACCAATACTGATAAATGGATAATACTCGACAAGTTCAGGTATAATGTCGAGGAGACATATTGGGTATATGGATACGACCCAAGGAGTCAGAGAAAGACGTTCATGTGGGTATATGAACACCTTCTTGTTGAACGAATTGAAAACAGATACGACTTCAAGCGGGTGATGATATACAATAATAAACTTATAATAAAGGATGATGCCGGAAAGATAGACATCGTTTTCTGCAAGAACAAAAGTGAAGCCATAAGGTGTTATAATCTTTTACAAGAAAAGGCTATTGCTGACAAACACCCCGAAATTGTTTTTCAGGGTGCCTACGGTGGTAAGGGAGCGAGGACTAGCAACTTAATAAAGGAAATATGCGATTACGCTGGATGGACCAGAAAAAAAGTGGTTAGGACGACTACTTTTTAGCGTTCGTTTACGTGTTCAGGGACTATTTATCAAAGAAAGAAAATAACCTATTACACGGCTTAGATAAGTCGGTTAATATCAAATAAACATTTTACATAAAATGGCTAGTAGCAGAAAAAAACTAATCCACATTCACAGTAATGTCTACAAAAACGGAGCCCCTCAAGCTCCAACAGCGGGAACCCTTAGTAAAGGTGAAATTGCAGTAAACTATAATGACACAGAGCCAGCATTGTTCATTGAGAACAATAGTGGAACACTTGTAAAGTTTAATGCAATCCAAAAGAGTGAAATCGACCAGATTGCAAGTGATGTATCCAATCTAGATATTGATATATCCAGTTTAAAGGGTGAGAAAATCAAAATTAACGGAACGGACGTGATGCTTAGCGGGAATACCGCCAGCATATATGCACCAACGTCTTCCGGAACCACAAATACCGTATTGGTTTCAGATGGAGCGAATAAATCACCAAAGTGGGTTGAACAATCAACAATCACAGCTGGAAATGCAACCCAGGCAAACAAAACCGTAGGAACTCTTACAATAAACGGGAACGGTAGTGAATTAGTTACCTTTGATGGTTCAGCAAACACTAGCGTCAACATAACCTATTCAAGCGTTGGCGCAGCTGCTGCTAGTCACGAACATGACGCTTCTGATTTGCCTAAGGCAAGTTCAGCAGCAACTGGTATAATGAAAGTTGGTGATTTCCTAACCGCAGACACCAATTCAAAGGTGAGTGTTGCGACGGGAACTTCAAGTACTACGGTTGCTAGGGGCGACCACTCGCATACATTGCCTACAGCGTCAACCGATAGCTATGGTATTGTAAAGGCTGGTGGCGGATTACAGATAACAAATGGCGTTATTGCTGCCAATACTGGAACCACATCAGGAACCGTAGCGGCTGGTAATCACTCACATACTTACAGTGATGTGGGAGCAGCACCTGAGGTTCATACACATACAGGAAGTGACATTGACAAAGCTACGACCGCTTCTACCGGTGTAATATCAGTAGGCAACTTCCTTTCTGTTGATGGAGCTGGAAAATTGTCTGTTGCTACCGGAACCTCAAGCACTACTGTAGCAAAGGGTGACCACACACATGACGCCGCAACAACAAGTAAACTCGGTATGGTGACAGTCGGTAATTTCCTCGATGTAACGACCGCAGGTACATTATCAGTAAAGACCGGAACCACAAACTCAACTGTAGCAGTCGGAAACCACACACATACATATAGCGAAGTAGGAGCAGCAGCCGCAAGCCACGACCACACCGCTGACGATTTACCTACCGCTTCAACAAGCAATTACGGTATCGTTAAGATTGGTACAGCCGATGGTACAGTAGCCGCCGGTAACCATACTCACAGTGCATACGTTAATCCTACCGTAACCAATGTAGCACCAACCCTTGAATGGGGTGAAACCTCAACTGCTGCAACAATCGGAAATACTGCTATTACCGTAACAGCAATGGGTTTACCGACCCCATCGGAAATAGGCGCAGCCCCGTCAAGCCATACACATACGGCTGCTGACCTACCAACCGCGTCCGCAAATGGTGCCGGTATCGTTAAAGTTGGTAACTTCCTAAGTGCCGGAACTGATGGTACAATTTCCGTTGCAACAGGAACATCAAATACAACTGTTGCTAGGGGTAGCCATACTCACAACTATGCTGGTTCTTCCAGCGAAGGCGGTGCCGCTAACTCAACAAAGGGTAAGCTAACCATTAGTACAAACGGAACAACCGCAGCGACATTCAACGGCTCTGCGGACACATCCATCAACATTACATACGAGAATGTTGGCGCAGCACAGGCGAGCCACTCACACACTTCCGCTGACTTACCTAAAGCAACCACGGCTGGAACAGGTGTTATGCAGGTTGGAGACTTCTTGTCAGTTGACACCAATTCAAAAGTTAGCGTAGCCACAGGTACTTCAAGCACAACTGTGGCAAAGGGTGACCATACTCACAACTATGCAGGTTCATCAAGTGCCGGTGGCGCTGCCGACTCAACAAAGGGTACACTTACCATCAAGAATAATGCTGGTACGACAATAGCTGAATTCAACGGCTCAGCTTCAACGGCTATAACACTAACTCCTGCTGCCGTAGGAGCAGCTCCAGCAGACCACACACACGACTCAAGTGCAATACCAGTTGCAACCACAGCATCTACAGGTGTTGTTAAGGCCGGAAGTTTTCTAAACGTTGATGCCGAAGGTACACTATCAGTAGCAACAGGAACATCAAGTACGACAGTCGCCAGGGGTAACCATACACATAACTATGCTGGCTCATCAAGCGCAGGTGGTGCAGCTAATTCAACTAAGGGTACACTTACACTTAAGAATAATGGTGGAACGACCATTGCCGAGTTCAACGGCTCTGACTCAACCGCTATTACACTCAATTATGAAACAGTTGGTGCAGCCCAGGCTAGTCACTCACATACTGCAAACGACCTACCGAAGGCGACGACCGCCAACACTGGTATCATGCAGGTTGGTAGCTTCCTATCCGTCGATGCGAATTCAAAGGTTAGTGTTGCCACAGGTACAACAAATTCAACCGTTGCTGTTGGTAACCACACGCACAACTACGCTGGTTCATCAAGTGAAGGAGGCGCGGCTAACTCAACCAAGGGAACGCTCACGCTTAAGAATAATGGAGGGACTACCATTGCAGAATTTAATGGTTCTGGTAACACCTCTGTTACTCTAACATACGAAACCGTTGGTGCTGCGCAGGTAAGTCATGGTCACGCAGGGGCTGATGTTTCAGCGGCTACAACCAGCTCACGTGGTACCGTCCAGGTTGGAAATTTCCTTGATGTAACAACTGGTGGAACACTTTCAGTTAAGACTGGAAACACAAGCTCAACTGTGGCAGTTGGCAATCATACACACGCAGTAGCAACCACAGGAAGTACCGGTCCTATTCAGGTTGGCAACTTCTTATCAGTAACATCAGCAGGCGTACTTTCTGTACCTACCGGAACTTCAAATACTACGGTTGCGGTTGGTAACCACAGTCATACTCCAGCATCTATTGGGGCAGCCCCTGAGGGTCATACACACACTGGTGCAGACGTATCTGCCGCAACAACCAGCGCACGTGGTACGGTTCAGGTTGGCAGCTTCCTCAATGTAACAACATCTGGAACCCTGTCTGTAGCAACGGGTACTTCAAGCTCTACGGTTGCGAAGGGAGACCACACACACAAATACGCAGCATCTGACAGTGCTGGTGGCGCTGCCAACTCAACAAAGGGAACGTTAACCATTAGCACAAATGGAACCACAGCAGCAACATTCAATGGCTCAAGCGATGCATCAATTGACATTACATACGCAAGCGTTGGTGCAGCACAGGCAAGCCACTCACACACAGCAGCCGACCTTCCTAAGGCAACAACCGCAGGAACTGGTGTAGTTCAGGTTGGTAGCTTCCTTAATGTTAACACATCAGGTGTAATTTCCGTAGCGACTGGTACTTCAAATTCAACCGTTGCTGTTGGTAGCCACACCCATAACTATGCTGGTTCAGCAAGTGCTGGTGGTGCAGCCAATTCGACAAAGGGTACACTTACCATCAAGAATAACTCCGGTACCACCATTGCGGAATTCAATGGTTCATCCGATACTGCTATCACATTAAGTTATAGCACAGTAGGTGCTGCACAGGCAGGTCACTCACATGAAGGTGCTGATGTATCAGCAGCGACGACCAATGCTCGTGGTACTGTTCAGGTAGGTAGCTTCCTTAGTGTAACAACATCAGGTACTCTTTCAGTAGCAACAGGCACGAGCAATTCAACCGTTGCGGTTGGTAACCATACCCACGCTGCTGCCACGACAGGCTCCACTGGTCTTGTATCAGTTGGTGACTTCCTTTCCGTAACATCGGCAGGTAAGATATCCGTAGCAACAGGAACTTCCAGCACTACAGTAGCAAGAGGTAACCATACACACACAGCTTCTGATGTAGGTGCCGCTCCTGCAAGTCACACACATATAATTGCTGACCTTCCTACCGCATCAACATTTACGTCAGATGCATCAAAGGTTCCTACCCAGAAGCAGGTTAAGGATTATGTTGATGGACTTGTTGCATCACCGGTTAATTATAAGGGTGCAATCACAAATGGAACATTGCCAACCTCAAGTGTAACCGGAGACCTTTATATTGTACAAACATCAGCTATCAGTCTTACCGCGTCACAGTCAGCGACTGGTGCCGCACAACAGGCTGAGGTTGGAGACTATATTATTGCAAGAAGCGCTGGCAAATGGGATGTCGTCCAGAAGAACCTCACCGGCGCCGTAACGACAAATGGCACACTTACCGCAGACAAGTTTGTACTTGGTAATGGTTCACAAACCGTTAAGGCTAGTACCTACGATGCAACAAGCTTTGCACCAGCAAGCCACGGACACGCAGGTGCGGATGTGTCTGCTGCAACAACCAGCGCTCGCGGTACGGTTCAGGTAGGTAATTTCCTATCCGTTACTACTGATGGAACATTGTCTGTGTCAACCGGCACATCAAATTCAACCGTTGCAGTTGGTAACCATACTCACGCAGCTGCCACAACAGCTAGCACCGGTATGGTTAAGGTAGGTAGCTTTATCGGAGTCGATGCCAACGGTACAATATCCGCAAAGACCGGCACCACAAGCACAACCGTTGCAAGAGGTGACCATTCTCACTCGTATAGTGACGTAGGCGCAGCACCTGAAAGCCACACGCATGTCGGTGGTGATATCACCAGTGCCGTTGCGGAAGCAACCAACGCTGACAAAGTTGATGGTTATCATCTATCAGTTGTAACCACAATGCCAGCAAGTCCTGATGCTAACACAATATACATCTTAAAGTAAAATAGTTAAGTATGGCAAGTAAACAAATAATCGAAACTAATAAGCTGAAAGTCGGTTCAAATGGCGCAAAGGGGCTCTACGTGGGAAACGTAGAGTCCAAATACGCCGTTATGACTGACTCCGCTAAGGCTCAGACTGTAATATACGATAAGGTGACCTACGATTTTGCGGTCACCGACCTCGCAACAACAGTCCCAGCCAGCGGACAAACATATACTATTGCAGCTTCTGTTTCCACTAGAACACACGGTAACGGTGCGGTTGACCAGGTTACATTCTCACCTACCTCAATCACCGTACCAGCAAATACGGGTGCAAGCTACACAAGCTCAATCACTGTAACTCAAACCACAAGCAATCTGACCGACGAGTATTCCTTCACGGTTGCTGCTGATGCGGTCAAATCAATTGCACTCAGCTTGAGTAACGTGCCCGTAATACCGGCTTCTGGTGGTTCAGTTAGTAGCTGTAGCACCGCTGCTACCGTAACATATTATTCAGGTAGACAAGTTACCAATTTCACACCAACCACAGTTAAATGGGGTACTGCGGTTAGTGCTAGTTCAAAGGGAACTACGGTTAGTTCACAAAATAGTGCTGGTAGCTTAACCTGTTATATTGTTTACGGTGGCGTAACATCGAATACAGTCACGGTGACCGTTAACCAAGCTGCGAATGCAGTTGTATCTACTGGTCTAACTGATATCACCATAACAAGTCCTGCAACAGCTGGTTCAAGTATTGGAGAAATACCAGCCAATGGAGGAACAAAACAACCTACACTCAGCGCTACCGGTGGTGTTGCGTGGACATCATACACTTCAACCTCAAGCGCACAAACAACACCTGATAAAACTTGGAACGTCACATTTACCAATAGCGGTAACTTCACGCTGAAGTCGAGCACGACTGGTCAGATTAGTGCCTCAACAAAGGGCACTACAATGTCCAATGTAACGACGTCGAATACTGCAACAGCGAAAGTGAGTGCGACTGTAAATGGGGTAACCAAGTCTGCGTCAACAACATATTATGTAACGCAAGCACACAACCATGTTGTCAGCGCAACAGCAACAACGGCTAGTACCGGAACGCACGTATACTATGCGAACATCGGTCCAGCCGCAACAAGCGCACCGGTTACCACAAACGGTGGCGTTATTTTGACGTATAATAGTGGAGAAACCAGTAAAATAACTGGCAGTAATCCAACAGGCGTAAGCATTGCTTGGAACAGAACTTATGCACTTGCAAAATCACAGAATGGGTTTACCGCAGTCGCAAATAATGGTACATTAACATCAACATCACTTGGTACTACTATTAGCAACGCCAGAACGTCAGCTGTTGTTACATCAGTCTTTACCCCTGTTATAACGCATACAAGCACATACGGAGGTTCTGTTGTATCAGCAACCAGCATGACATGTGAGGTTACATGTACCCAGGGCGGTAACTACGTAACCGGAATTACGGTTGCAGATGCAGCATTAAGCTATTCACAGATTGCAGCAGCTGGAGGTACGGTTAATCCAAGTGGTAGTAATGGTACGGTAACCTATAAATTCACAACGGGTCAAAGTACGACAACCACACCAGGTACAACATACGGCTCAATAGAATCAAGCGTATCTTATTCACTTGCATCAACAAGTGGCGGATATTCAATTAATGCATCCACCGGTGCGGTAAGCGTCGGCTCTAAGGGGACAAATATCTCAAACGTAACCTCTTCTGACACTATAACGAAGAGCGTCACATGGACTTGGACGCCAACAAGCGACTACAATTCAGCAGGAACCAAACAGGTAAGCACAAGCCCAACAAATAAGGCTTCCCAAGCTGGAAACTATGTTTCATCTATATCAGTTTCTAGTGTCGGAATGGCTTACGCACAGATTGGTGCTGGAGGTGGGACCGTACAGGATACAGGGTCTAACGGAAGCGTTACATACACATATACAAGTAATGCTACCAGTACAACCGCGCCATCAGAAACCTACGGCTCAATATCCAGTTCAAAGTCATATTCAATGACAAGCGGAAACGGATTTAGCATAGGCACATCGACCGGTGCAGTTACTGCGACCTCAAAGGGGACGAGCGTATCTAATATTACAAGTTCAAATACCATTACAAAGACAGTTACTTACACGTGGACACCAGCAACAGGATACACTGCTGGTGGAACAAAGTCAAATAATGGTTCTGCTACAAATGTAAAAGCTACACAAGCAGCTAATGCTATTACTGGTCAGACAGATTACCAAACACCTACCGGTCTCTCCGTTACCGCCCCGAATATCCCGGCTTCCGGAGGTACAGCAAGTGGTACATGGTCAGGAACCTGCAAGCAAAATGCAAAGAACGTATATACATCAAATGCAACTGCCGATACATATACTGAATTCACGATTAGTTCACCGGGCAAGAGCATAGATAATGGTTCTTCCGTTGCGTCTAAGAGTACAACAATTTCTACAACAACAAGCGGTGTTGCTACCGTTACCGGTTACTATTGGGCAAATGGCAAAACTGCCGAAACAACATATAGCGTTAGTCAAGACGGTAACTATGTGACTGGTCTAACCATGACAGACCCTGTGGTCACCTATGCACAATTTGATGCGTCTGGTGGTACAAAGAGCGATACTGGTGCAAACGGAACGGTTACTTATGCGTTCAGTTCAAAATCTACTACCACAACGACCCCTAACTCAACATACGGAAGCATATCTAGTGGTGCAACGTATAGCATGACCACCGCAAATGGATTTGAATTAACTAATGCCAGCACCGGTGCAATAAGTGCTAATACAAAGGGTACAACCATTTCCAACGCTACCAGTTCTAGTGCCGTTACAAAGACCGTTACCTGGACCTGGACTCCTGCGAATGGATATAATGCAGCTGGTACAAAAACTACCAGCAAGAGTAAAATTGGAAGTGCATCCCAGAAGGCTAATTACGTCACCAACGTTACCGTTGCCGGTGGTTCAATCAGTTATGCTCAAATTCCAGCTTCCGGAGGAACAAAAACGCCTACCGGCAGCTATGGAACATATACCTATACATTCTCATCAGGCGGAAGCACATCAACAGCACCATCATCAACCTATGGCACAAGTTCTGTGACCATTACTTATTCAATGACAAGCGGTGGTGGATTTACCCTAGTTAGTACAAGCACAGGAGAGGTAACCGCTGACACCAGAGGAACAGATACATCTAATAGCGAACGAAGTTCAAATACCATTACTAGGACCGTACAGGTATCTTGGGCTCACGCAACCACTTATAGCGCTGGTGGAACCAAAACGGGTAGTGAAAGTAAAACAACTAATGCAACACAGGCAGCTAATACTTACACTGACTCTTGGAACGACCCGGTTGTTACCTTATCATACGCCACAACTATTCCGGCGGGCGGAGGCACATGTACTCCTACCGTGTCCGCAACTCAGACAGGTACAAGAACATGGAGTTCAAATAGTACGTCAGGAATATCTAACACTTCTTTCAGTTATAGCTATGCTATGACAGCAAGCGGTAGGTGGACAATATCAAGTGGTACGGTTAGCGCAACAACTCGCGGTACTACGGTTGGGGGTGCAGAACAGTCCCCTCAGGTAACCGTAACCGCGACAGGTTCTGGTAGCAAGACAGGTACAACAACCGCGAAAGCAACACAACAAGCCAATGCAATCACTAATAGCAATTACTCACCAAAGAATTACAATGTATCCATCACCATTGGCGATGGTATCACTGCGGCTGGCGGTAGTGCAACTGTGACGGCATCAGCATGGCATGAGGCACAGAACCTGTATACATCAAACGCAACCGATGAGTATAGCCAAAGAACTGATACAGCCAATGTAGCCGAAGATAGTGACAATAACAACAGATATAGTTACTCAAATGGAACCCTTAGCCACTCGACTATGGGAACCAATGCAACAACTGACACGTGCGTAATGAGGGTTAGAAACGCATCAAATACAGCAACCACCAAGACAGCTACTGTTAGTGTTGTGAACGAAATTGTTAGCTATACTGGTCACGCAAATCTCCAAGGAAGGACAATATCAGCATCAGTGGTTCCAGCCGCTGGTGGTACGTCAACTATCACTTGGAGTGGAACCGCTACTGCAACCAGAAAACCTGTTTACACTTCAACAGCAACCGGTAATAGTGTAACCTATAATCCATCGGTTTCAACGGCTATTAGTGGAAATACAGCAGTAGGTACTAAGGGAACAACAATATCTAACGAGACGACTGCAATAAACACCGTTACAGGATACTATTATGCCGATGGATTAACGGCTAGTACGACGACCAGTGTAAAACAGGCGGGTAACTATGTTACAAGTATAAAATATGACTATAGTTCAGATGACATATCAATCCCTACGTTCCCTGCCTCTGGTGGAACCAGTACACTATCGATAACACCATATACGGTCACTGGCTATACATTTACCAGTGGTTCATCAGCGTCAACAAAACCAAGCACAACATACGGGAATCTTTATTCGTCAGTAACACTAAATAATTCTTCAGCTGATTGGGTGACAATAAACACAAGCAATGCGACCGTTACTGCTGCAAATCGTGGTACTGAATATGGTAGTTATCGCTACTCAACTGAGAGCGCAGTAATAACTGTATATTGGGTACACTCAAGCTCATATAGTGCTGGCGGAACTGCGTCAACCTCATATATTCCAACAATAAGTTACTCAATATCTCAAAATGGTAACTACTCAGCAGCAACATGGAGCAACCCGGTTGTCACCGCAAGTTACCCATCAGGGCGGATTTCAGCTGGTGGCGGTAGCAAGTCAATAAATGTTAGTGCGTACCAGGATAGCCTTGTACAGTTTGACTCAGGTGAGTCGATTGCTGGCACACGTGTAACAACTGGCTTCACGTACTCATACTCAATGCCTACAACCGCCGGATGGACATTAAACACCAGCAACGGTAGTTTAACGGCAGAAAACAGAGGAACAACGACGGGAAGCGCAAGGTACTCAGGGTATGTGACGGTTAGTACAAGTTCACACTATAAAACCGGTACGACAACCGCAAGAACAATACAGGATGCAAACCAAATACTTGGTCACACCGGTGGAACTCTCCAGTTTATTAATTTCTTCTATAACGACCCAATACCAGCTAGCGGAAACACATCAGGTGAATACCCTACGGTTACCATTAATCAATATAATGTGAGTGACAGATTTACATCAGGAGCGTATAGCACGCCAGAAACGAGACCATTGGTAAGAGGACAATCTGGCACTTGGAACTTTACTATGGATAATGCAAATAGTCAACTTTCAATTAATGAGTCAGACGGTACCATATACGCAACTGCAAACCCATACGATTTTGATATAACAATAACTGTTACTATGGCGGTTACAGGATATAGTAATCAATCATTAACAACATCAACAACGACTTCCCAACTTGCCGGGGATGGCTCGGAAATGTCTTACGGCGTTATTTATAATTCAAATACACAATATGAAGTTGCCGTAAACGTATATCTTAGTAATGGTGAGCAGTTCAGTTATGAACTTGGACCTAATGATGGAATCCATGATGACTTTAATGATAGTATTGTTGTACCATTTGGTGTAAGTATAACTCGAATATATGCGGCATATACCGTTCCTACCAATTACCAAACAGCAGTATGTGAGGTTATCGTGGTAGATGTTGGTGTAGCTGCGGAAGACCCGGTAGCACCTGACGGCAACAATGGTGACCTGCTACTAGGAGCCGACGACGAACCAGTAGTAGAAGGTATCATATACAATGGCTATATTAATAAGAGCAGTGGAAGTAACAGCATCGACTACTTCGATATGACATATCCAAGTGGAACGATTCCTATAGAAACAACAAACTTTGAACTTGGCGTAAACTGGCACTCATCTATGCCAAGCAACTAATTAGCAAATAAAAAAACTACGAGAGGAGGTTTCAAAAAAGCCTCCTCTCATATATTTTATAGACAAGTGATACGTCGTTTGTATTAAGGAACTCAAAGGCGTTACCTACTATGACGTGCCCAACAGTGTTGGATTTATAATAGAAGATTTCACGTGGTTCCCAAAACGAATTGTTACCATACATGATGTTATAGTCACCATCAAGGGACGGTTCATCAAATGCTATCATTGCATTTTTGTCTCATCAACTATTTCGTCAGTATCATAAGACCTGACATTGCCATTGCCATCGATATAGAATACTTTTTGACAATCAAGGCAATATAATTTATTCTTAATGTTGATTGGAGCCTTCAACATGGTATGACCAACAACTTGAATTCGTTTGGTGGAGTCAATATCCTTTGATTTGATGAATTCTCTGATATCAGCCCATATCATACTGCCAAACCCCTCCATACCGCCACGATAAAATGATACATCGCCAAGCGCATATTCGAGCCCCTTTTTAATTTCAGGGTCATCAGAGTGAAACATTTCGTTGAAATTTTTCGCTGTTGAACGAAATCCTTTCTGGAATATGTATGTGTTGTATTTTATCCAAGATTTGAAGTGTACTCCGGCATGTGTAAAAAGGAAACGTCTATTGCCAATAGATTTTTCCTTAGCAATATCAAACAGGTCAAGATTATCTTTAAACCTCTCAGCAATGGCGCCAGCGTTAAGCCAGTCATGCCTACACTCACATATACTCGTACCAATAGCGTATCCGGCATCATGGTTTCCAATAAGGAGCGTTATATTACTATGGTCCATACGCAGACCAAGGATTTCATCAAAGACCTCGATAGCCCTTGCCTTGGTAACGCCTTCAGTCGGATAAGGGTCTAAATAATCGCCAAGGAAGACGATATCCTTATCCAGGTTTTCCATCACGGGCTCACGCCAGAAATCCCTTCCGTGGACATCAGGGACAATTAATATGTTAATATCCTTTTCCATACACTACATATATTCACCGATTTTTTGGAGTACTCGGTACTCTTTACCATCCTTTCCAATTTTCGTGCCAAACCCATTTGCATGAATACTAGCATCCGTAGAGGAAACCCAATGACCGAATTTTGCTGATTCCTGTAACGAGTCAGCACCGAAGCTAACCTCGTCAATATCCTTCAATCCACGTTCGTTAATGAAGTCCAATACGGTCTGGACAAGGATTTCTAACAATTGCCTCAGGTCATCCTCAGTGGTTTGAGGATTTTTATAGTCTTCGTATTCGCAATGGTAACACCACGTTTCCCGTTGGAATACGCGCCTCTCATCATCGTTAAGGTCATTATATGCCAGTATTGCCTTTTTAAGCGGCTCAGGATAAGCCTCGAATTCTATTTTATGTTTCTCCTCGTTCTCACGCTTAAACGCCTCCAAATCGACCTTTTCTACGTTCTTTTTCCGCTTCCTATTTGGCGCGTGTTCTTTGGCTTCATCAAGACGTTTACGCTGTGCCTCAAACAAACGCTTATATAAATCATCTAAGCGCTCTCTGTGAATTTTATATAACTTGGTGTTTTGAAACAAAGCATCCTCTTCGTTTATTTTATCCTTGATTAGCTCCTCTTCTTTACTTTCAGTAAAAAGCCAGTCGTAGTATGTTTTTTTAGATGTCTCCATATTGCAAAGGTATGGATAAAAAACATATAAAACAAAAAAAATGGCGGTAGATTACTCTATCGCCATTATCTTTGGTGTTAATCAGCTATTAATATGAGCCGCAGTCAATTACCATGTCGGTGAAATCAAGTGCAACATCATGGGTTGAAGCATCCTCTGTTGCGGTCACACCGGTGATTCCAGAAACGCTCACACTCTGGACAGCGCCGTCAGCTGTGGTTTTAACTGCGCCGAGTTGTGAAGCAACGGTACTTGACTGTGAGAAGCCAGTTCCGAGAGCGGCTTCAAGAGCATCGATGTCATTAGCGTTTTGGTCAGCCTTATCCTGTGCAGCCTTAACCTTACCAGCAACTGTGGTTGCGGTAGAACCTGAATCAAAACCATCACCAATGAGGTTCCTGATTGCGGTATCGGCGGTTGTACGATTCTCAGTTTCAGCAGTAATCAGGTCGTGATTTGCTGAGTCAGCAGATGAAATAGCCTCGATAGCAGCCTGAACGGTGTTAGCTGTGGTATAGTTACCGATAATAGCCTTGATTTCAGTATCAGCGTTTGAACGGTTTGTACGCTCGGTAGTTACACTGTTTTCGAGGTTTTGCTTGTCGGTCGTGTACGTACCAGCGCTCCAAGTATTGAAATCTGCGGTCTGCATGAATGGAGAGAGGTCTACAGTTCCACCGAGAGCGTCCCATCCTTCTTCAGTATAAACCCAGTTCGTGCCAGCAGGATAAACCTTACCATCAACAGTTGCGGATGCGGTCATGTTCCATACATCACCAACAACGGCTGTTGAGGTCTTTCCCTCAAGAGCAGCGTAATCAGCAACGGTACCCTTCACTTTGTAAGCGGCTGCAACCTGAGCGGATACCTGGTCATCAACATACTTCTTAACAGAACCAGAGTCGGTTGATAGTCCGGAAAGCTGTCCCTTAATGGTTGTATTGTCAGTTTCAAGGGCGTCAACTCTTCTGTCCATTGCGGTGTCCTTTCCATCAACATACGTTTTAACGTCGCTAGCCTCAGCGAGACCCATGTGGGACGCGTCCGCTGTTGACATGGCCTGAACGGTAACAGCAACACCAACGGTCTGTGTGGTTCCTTGACCCTTTTCACCAACAGTTGTTGTTACATAAGTTCCATCAGTGCCCTTGGAAATTGACTGAAGAGCGGTGTCAGCGGTACCCTTAACAGCTGCGAGCTGAGAGGCAACGGTGCTCTGTTCACTGAAGCCTTCACCGAGCTTGGTATTGATAGCCGCAATATTAGTTGCATTTTGTGCGATGTTAGCTGTATGCGTTGAATCGGCGTCTGTACGAGCACTTACCTCGTTAGCCAGTCCAGTTTCAAGAGCCTCAACTCTGTCAGAAATTGAATTTTCACCGCCGTCAATACCGATAGCAGCTTCAACAGCCTCCATTCTTTCTGTGATTGTATCAGCAGAGGTAAAGCCAGAACCAATCACGTCTTCTATTGCCTTATCTGCGTTTTGGCGGTTGGTAGTCTCAGTACCCAAAGCGGTATTCACATTACCAATGCTTGTTTCGAGTCCTGAAATAGCAGCAGCAACGGTATTGGTAGAATTGAAGCTTCCACCAATCTTTGCGTTGATTGCATCATCAGCAGCAGTACGAGCACTAGCCTCATCAGCCAAGTCACCCACTACCTCGTCAATACGACCATCAAGAGTGGTATCAGCAGCAGTACGTGCTGAAATTTCAGCTGCTAAGCTGTCGTTAGCATCGTTGATTGCCTGGGTCAGTGATTTACCCTGAATACCATCACCAACGACAGTCCGAAGGTTAGAAAGGTCGGTGGTTGTTTGAGCTAATGCGGTTGTGATTTTTGCGTCTACTGCGGTTGCGTCGATAAACTCGGCAATATTTTCGCTAGCTGCACCCTGTGCATCGCTAAGTCTAACATAAATCTTAGCGGCTTCGGCATTATGCTGCACAGCAATTTCACCAAGCTCAAGAGCGTAATTACCACTTGTTAGAACTGATTTTGATTGAGTAGTTCCACTAGTGTGTAGATGAATTAGTTTTTGTCTTGCCATAATCTTTTATTAGTTAATGATTAATTGTTATTTTCTAGTTTTAATATAAATAGTTATTTGTGCTCAAAAAGTCTAATCACTTTCCTCCATATTTTTTAATTTCATTTCAAGTGAATTCAATCGCGACACAAGTCTATCGTAATCATACTTGCTGACTGTATCGGATTCAGTATTAAGACTATTGGTTGCCGCAAATAATTTTGTTCCCCTACCAGCAACAGAGCCAGCAACGCCTATTTGTATGGTATAAACATGGGACTCATAGGCTGACGGTCTAATTGAACCGATGAAGTCTCCAGAAGGTCCCATCGTTATTGTTATTGGCTTATCGCTCACGATGTTTGTTCCAAGTGAGAACTTGTAATATCCAGCGTAAGAGCCCGTGCTTTGGTAAACGCCAATCGCAGTTTCATCCGCGTACGGTATTTGTGTGGTGTCTTGTCCATCGTATGAATATTCATCACCATTTCTATCGAGTACCTTTATATAGATGTCATCCGAGAAGGTGAGATATTCCATTTCAAATCCACAACCACTGTCAACGTGCTTAGTTTCGTAAGTACCGGCAGTTGTAACCTGTACGCTTATGTCACCACCACTAACCGGTGTGAACAGAGGGTCACGCCATAATGGTTCACTACGATATGCGTCAATTGAAGTGTCGCTTCCACTCATAAAGTAGGCGACTCTAAGTTTCTTTGACCCAGACACGTTTCTACCAACAAATGTTGATGGTGTACGAGTAAAAGTTTTGTCAGCCCATGGGTAGTTATCTACCTGTCCAAACGGATGCTTACCGTACGACATATTTGTATTTCTAACCACATCGCTAAAACCAGGAACAGACAGTGAACAAATCGTTATTGAAGATAAGTTAACACAGCTATCGAATGCTATAATTTCGATGAGTGATAAGTTTTTACTCTTAACGACAACGTTCTTTAGGTTCGTACAATTAGAGAACATACGGTCGGTAATTGTATTGACGTTACGTCCAACAACGGCTGTTTCGAGTGACGTACATTGATAGAATATCTGTGAACCAACACTGGTAACCGAATCCGGGATTACAATTGACTTCAATGCGTTACATTGATAGAACGCAGTTTCACCGATATTGGTAACAGAATCAGTCATCGTGAACGCCGTAAGCCTTCTACACTGCCTACAACATTCGGGACCAACACTCGTGACCTCAGGACCAAGGGTAATCTCAGTCCTAGCAAGTGGAACATTAGATATCTCAATTCCTCCGCTAACTGGTTTGTAAAGGATACCGCCGTTAGCAAAGAAAGTAAGACCGTTGTCCTCTTCAGGTAGATAATAATCCATCAAATTACTTGAGTTAGCACCAATAAGGAAGTAACGATAATATGATGAACCATTCACTACAACATTGTTGTTGTTAGAGTCGTAGTACGAGGCAACAGGCAGCGTAACACCAGTTAAGTTAGCATTACTATCAGCCACATTCGTACCAACGCTAAGATACTTAGGAAGTTTCAAATACCTCAATGAATTACAGGTTTGAACCATGTTTGTACCGATAGTAGAAGTTTCCGCCAAGTTGTAAACGGTTGTGATACTATCCGGGAACCTAAGTTCGGTAATAGCATGACAGTTGCTTATAACGTTCTGGTATACCGTTGTAACGGTGTTCGGTATGTTAATTTCAGTGAGTGATGAGTTGTACTCAAACACCCTGGTTCCGATTGTTGTCAGTGCAGGTGGATAGATTATGGTAGTTAAATTAGCACAGTTACTGAAAGCATAGTGTGTAATCTTAGTCAAATCGCTCGACCTGGATAGGTCAACAGTAACAACGTTAGAACGCTCGAACTGATGTTCGCCCATTTCCCTGACGGCATCCCCCGTTCTTACCGTGGAGAGTTTAGTTCCATAGAAGCTGAACTCATACAGGACCAAACACCCTAAATCAGGCGTATATTCGGTTAAGTCTGTTTTGTTGCAAGGATATTTGTATATTGTTTGTTTCTGTAGGTTGTATAGAACACCGTCCGGTGTTGAATATCTTGGGTTATTTTCACTAGCAGCGAATGACTCAACCTTACTGCCTCTAATAAGATATCTATCGAAGTTTCCATCAGCGATAGCACCAATACTATCCGGTATTTCGATAATCTCGATTGAAGCGTTAGGACCTGTTATTGAAGTTACAGGCACCCTATCAACGATTGCTACTGAATACGTCTCGAACGCGCCGTCAGCAATACTTGTCAATGTATTAGGGACAACGATAATACCAAGTTCTCTATTACCGCCGTTTACCGCAAGTTTCTTAAGACTATTGGTTCCACCAAAAGCGAATTGGCTAATCGATGTTATCGTTTCAGGAAGAACAATCTTATTGAGGCTATGACAGTTATAGAAACAGCGCTCAGGTATGTTATTTATTCCCGTTACATTATTGAACGTCACCGTTGCCAGTGCATCACAGTCTTCAAAAGCTCTTGCTCCAAGGTATGTAACGCCACTCGGTATCGTGATTGCGGTAATGTTACAGCCACAGAATGCTCCGTCAGGTATGGTAGTTAGATTCTCGAATTCGGCTAGTTCATTGAATGCGAATGCATCACTGGTTAAACCGGAGAACGCGGTACCTATATTTTCAATAGCCATCGCCTCTTCCTTCATGAGCACATTCTCATCAGCAGCCCATCCGCATAAATTACATACGGACATAACAACAGGGTTTGATTGAATCGTCAATACAACGTCCCTATTAAGAATAAGGAGGTCGATACCCTTTGTTACAGTATAACCGTTTTCACAGGATATCTGAGCATTGAGTGTGACTTCGAATGAAGTTGCTGGTTCCCTATCTGTGGTTATTACCCTATAGTAATTTTCATCACCGTCAACAATGCCGCTTTCATCATAATCTATATATTCTGATGCAATCTTACTGAAAGACCAAGTAACATCATAGCTACCGGTAACAGGAACACCGTTTCGGTCGTTAACAGTAAGACTATAGTCGTACTCTCCATTTTCTTTTAGTGAAGTTGGACCATTCAATACAATGTTATTAACACTAACTGGGTAGGTAGGGTCTTTAACAAGTAAATTGATTTCAGACGTAAATTCATTACTACCGAGGTACTGATAAGTAACACGTATTGTTAGGTTATCATTAGACCCAGTTACTAACTCTTGTGTTGTGAGTCTTGCTGACCTTGAAGCGAAATCATTAGTTATAGTAACGCCGGTTCTACTCCCATAAGTTGCACCAGATAGTATTCGATATTCGATACTTGGACTATTTGGATTGATAGAAGGGTAAACCTCACACGTGTAGTTAACGACGGTATCCTTGTTAGCTGTAACTTCAGTTGCACTCGCGTTGATAATCACGAATGGAACGGTACAGGTTACAACAACAGGAGGATTTTCCTCGACTAAGAAGCAGTTGTCACCGAATAAAGATTTGATTCGCGCAACCCTTTCCCTGGTCTGGTTTCTATCAACACCTTCAATCTTATCGGTGATTGTAATGGTACCTCTGAGGCTAAATGTTGAGCATTGTTCTTTGAGGGTTTCAATAACATCAAGTTCAGCATAAGGGAGCCTCCAGTCGATACCAGACATTTCAACGATACATCCAGCAAACTCACCATTCCTTTGTTGATACCATTCTTTGATGAAATCAAAACTGGATGATTTAAGCTGGTTACAGTTATCAATGATTATCTTGGTAAGGTTGGACTTGTTATCGTTTTCAAAGATAATGTTTTCCTTCGTCAAGTAGTTAACGCTGTGCAACTGCAAAGTATTGTAGCATTCAGGTAATGACAGACGCTCGATTCTAGCGCCATTTGCAAAGCTGATACCCTGCAATCCACTGTTGAAAGCGTATACTTCCTTCATATTGAGGTTCTTTGATATATCAAGGCTATTGAAATCCTTGAAGCCCCTCATATCAATGTATTCGAGTTTCTCAGCAAAATCTAGTGAACCGATTTCCTTTAGTGATTCACCACTATTAATACGGTCCTCCTTACCTAGGATAAGCCTCTTGAGCTGTGTACCAAGAACCTTATTAGGCATGTTGTAGAAGTCAAGGACGAGCAAGTTAACCGCGAAGTTACTTAGGTCAAGCTCTGAAATATATGGTGATGCATAAATTTCGATAGGGTCACCCATTGAGTAGCTATACGTACCAGGTTTTCCTGGGACAGGGTTACCAAGGTGTCCGTCAACTAAGTTGAAGGATATCGGCGAGAATACACCGAACTCATCCTTTTCAGAACTAATACCGGTTTGTCCCATTGAACGGTTGGTAACACCCCAACCATAGTTCATGAATTCTGTTGGCTTTACGGTAAAGATAGGATTGCTGTTTTCACCCTGTATCTTAAGCACAATCTTGGTACTCATGTATTCACCAGACACAAACTTACTGTCAAAGTAGGTGAAACGCTTACTCAACCACCACATACGGTGCGATGTACGAGGACCGTGCATCTTTGAAAGGTGGTTGTTGTTCTTCTGGGTATATTGATTTACGTACTTAATCTTGGCGTCATCGTTAAGGATATGCTCACACCACATCGTAGCCTGTTTATCATTAAACATTTTTATGGTGTCGTTGTAATTAAGACCTGCACGGTAAATCGCATCGTCCATATCCCTTACAATAGTCATGAACTCGTCGTCAGCCTCAAGGTTATTCCAAAGGACTGAGTTGTGACCTGCGTATGCATAGGAGCTTTCATTATACCACTCCCAAACGCTACCACCAATCAAGAATTTGTCACCCTTTTGAGGCGTGATTTCACCATTGGCAACAGCAAGCTTGAGGTCATCTATGGATGTGAAGCTGGTATCAGCATCATCAATCATTTCTTGTGTTGGATGGTCATGTTCAACCCAATAGCCCTCACCAGTTTGTGTGCTTCTGTCAATATCAGGTCCATAAGCCATCTGACCATCGTTATTCAAACCGAGGATGGTATCGTTATCGTAATTGATGAAAAACCATTTACAGTGATTACCATCTACAGGCTGTGTATATTGTACGCTAACGGTCTTAGTTCCACCACCTTCACCACCAGTTGTAGTTGTGTTCTGGATATATGAAACAGTACCCTCGGTTGTGAACATACTATTCTTACAAACCTGGTCGACGGCTCCAAATCTCATCAGATAGATGTAATATGCAGCTATCTTGAAGACGTCGATGTAGTCCCATTTTTCCTTCTGGAACTTTTGCTTCATTAAGTTTGTATAGTCGTTGAAATCCGCAGCTACGTATGTACCATTATCAGCATAGGTTCTACTTTCTTGTTTGTAGATTAGAGAACCGTCCTCCATCACCTCACCATTGATAACCACAGTGTGTGTTGGATTCGCATCATAGGAGTCTCTGGTATTCATTGTTGAGTGGCACCAAGCATAGAATTCACGTAGTTCAGTTAGACCGCCCTGGCACTCAGCATCTGGGTTCTCATCCTCACCCTCAATTTCTGGATAACGCGACTCAAAACCGTGTTCCCAATCAGAGTCGAACTTTGAAACATCTGCGGTAAAGTTTGTGATATCAGCCTCGTTCTCAAGAACCTCAAAACAGTGGACCCTATTGGTTCTGTTACCGGCAGTCATCACTTTCATCTGGTAAACAGTCCTTTCTGATGTACCAGCCACAAATACCTCGGCTTTCTGATAAACCTTAGAATATTCGTATGGCGTAGCACACAGGGACTTCACATACTCATCGTAATCGTCTTCAGTTAGTTCCTCAGGTTCCTCACCAGGCACTATTTCTTTACCGACAAACTTCCTCACGGTATTCTCATAAACCTCGCGGCTTGTAAAGCTTGTTGATTTATAACGGCAATCATCCGGGTTGTTGTTGTATGCGTCGTCATATTCCTGTTCGGTACAATCCGTATAATCGTATTCCTGATAGCCAATACCAGGGATGTCACAGAATCCGAATACGGACTCAGTTGATTTATCGTTGTTGAAGTTATATTTTCCAAGGAACTTCCAGTTGGTATCGTCTAGTGAGTAACGATAGAACACAACACAAGGGAATCCATCAACGGATGTACGAACGTCCATGTTACTTCCGCTATCAGCCACTGTTTGCTGTGCCCTTGTCCTTGATACGTATTTGCCACCAAGAACAGCGTCTCTCATCACCTTATTCCACAAACGGGCAACACCAGTATTGTGTGAAGATGATGACTCTGCGTAGTCAGCCTTCAATGTCCAACAGTTAACAGCTTGTGGCTTCCTTTCACCCTCAGAGAATGTACCAGCAAGTCCACTCTTGAATGCAATCTTACCCTTTCCAGCCTTTGAAGGCTTGTTAGGACCGTATGGATTTGACAATGAAATCATTGTCTCAGGACTTGAGGTATCAGCTGTGTAGGTAATAGGGAGAGGCCATGTACCGTATTTTCCCTTAGCCTTATCCTTAATATAAAGACGAAGGTTTTTAATAGGGTAGTTCATTGATGACGTACCCTGTGGAGTAAACTGCGCGTAATCAACCGAGAAGCTTGTTGAAGGGTCAAGGTTGTTAATGTAGATTACCTGTCTCACCAAGATTGGAGTCTTTTTGTCGGCTGTACCGAAAGACATCAAGTTTTCGATGTTATTCCTTTCCTGGTCGTAGTCGGTAATGAACATGATAGGGAGGATGCTTGCAATCCTGTCGAAGTCAAACACACCGGAGCTTACATAAAGGTCGTTTCTTGAATAGATAGACTCCATTTCAGCATAGGTGTCCCTATAAAGCATATAGTTGTTAAGTATATCGTCGGCGTTAAGTGGTTCATCATAAATTCTTATGTGTTTCACTTTAACACCGGCAAATGGACTACTTTGAATTTTAATGGTCTTGTCCACAAAGAATTCGGAACTGTTTCCTGGGTATCCGATACCACCACATAAGGCACCATTAACATAAATTAGAATAAGTGGCTTAGCTTCCCTTACAGGGTCAACGACAAAGGCAATTCGATAGTTCTCGTTACTCTTAAACTTCGTTGACACGGTGTTTGAAAGGCTATCAGAGAACTTTGCTTCAGATGCTGTAATCACAAGACCCGCATTTCCGCTGTCACTCTTCATGTCACAGATGACAACATCATCATCGGACACATTGAATGTTGAGAACTCGATTTCAAATGTTAAACCGTTGGATTTAACACTTGTTGTCAATGGTTTGTATTTAACGTCAATTGAGTCACCGTTGGAAAGAACAAGCGCGTTGTCATTCCAACCTGAAGTTTCATCAAATGTAACGCCGTTGAAAACTGTTTCATAAACGTTGCTACCATCAACGTAAACCCACTGGTCCCTATCGCTTGCGCTGTTACTTTTACCAGCGGCACGGAGGTCCAATCTTAAACCAGCGGTGATTTCACGGATGTTAAGGCTATTTTCTTGGACACCAACACCAATTACATATACTGTAGGGTTACTGTCGCCCGCTTCAATAACAATGCTAGCTTCACCGGTAATATTCGGTGTAATACTTGCATTCCATATCTCACCATTCGATACTTGGTTACTATAGGAAACATCCGTCTTTTCAACACCGTCATCCATGTATTTCACACTAACGGATGTATTAACATAGCTCGTGTTGTTTTTATACACAGCAACAGGAAGGACGAAGTTGGTGTACTGTACCGCGTCATAGAAGTATGGTTGCTGATATGTAGTTCCCGTTAATGGCTCAACGCCGATAGGGAGCGAATATGATATAGCAATGATTGGGACAGTGCCACCATTATAAACAATAAAGTCTTTATAATATGTCCTTGTGTAGAATCGTTGGTCATTTACGGTAATCCAAGCCCTGTATTGTATATTGTGCCTTCCTTCCGTGAAGTGAACGGAATCAATAGCAAATGATTCAGACACACGACCATTATCGGTTCCACTAGGGGCGGCGAGTAAGTCAGCTTGTTTAAGAACTCCGTCAACGTACCACTCAATGAACTTGTTTGAAACTGATGAGCCAGTAACAGCCCAAGTAATTTGTAGTGATGATGTGTTTCCATTTGAAGTATCGTGTACTCTTGAAATGTCGTAATTATCTTCAACCCTCAAGTTAATAACCTGGAATACAATTGTTGTATTAGCAATAGCGTTACTGGTAGCACCAACGATATTAATGGTTACGGTATTCTGACCTTCAGCCAAATAGTTGTCGATGGTCAGTTCCTCAGCCTTATCTGTTTGCGTAAAGTGGGTAACAAACGATTTTGAACCATCTTGTCTGGTAATCGTATAGTTAACAGTCAAACCTTCAAGTAGAGGGTTCTCGTCGTTATCGAATGTCTGTGCCACGAACGCCACCTTATTACCAGTTTGTCCAACTAGAATGGCGTTAGTAGGTTTTGTCTGCTCTGTATCAAGGGTGATAAGAATACGATAATTTGAATAGCTGTTCATTTCAGCCAGTTTAAGGGCTTCGATTTCAGGGTCCATAGTTTCATCGTCCTCATGTTCAAGGTACAAGTCCCTGGATTCTTCATCAGCAAAAATGTAATACTTACCCCTATTATTATCATAGACGCAGCCCCATTTTTCATCGAGTGTCTTTTTAATGAAATTCTGTACGGCAGTTCCACCGGCAGCATCATACTCAACACCGTCTTTCACCATTGGGGCACCCCAATCGTCGGTTTTTAGCAAATCACCTTGATATAAGTTCTTTCTTGCCATTATATTGTTTCTTTTACTTCTTATTCGTTTTTCCACATATCCTCATTCACATAGGGAGCATTGTTAATCCAATAGCCCTTTCCAAAGCATGACGATATAAGTTCCCAGACGAGCCTAGCACCGTGATATATTGCGGTAATGACACGTCTCCCCTTATAAACTCCGGTGGTTTCCTTACCTCCCCTGTATCTCATGGTTAATCTTCAAATGTGTAATAATCGACGTTATCGTCATAAAATATAGTTCGCCCATCGACAACAACAGAACCGTTTTCTATGAGCTCCTCATATTGTTCTTCAGTCAGATATTCCTTACCAGCGGTAATAACACCACTTATGTCATTAAATGAATAGACGTAACTACTTTCATCGCCAGGACGACCGAAAACCAAAACAAGATATACACCAGGAGGGTACACAACGCCGTCCACCTCAAAGCTTTCAGTTGCCGAGGTAACGCTTGAGCCGACAAGTGTAAGGTTGGTAGGGTCAATCCTATCAACATATTGTGTCATTGCCGTATATGCTTCCGCAACGGCTTCCTCTTTTGCATCAGCGATAGCTGGCGCGACATCTTCCTCAGTCAAGTACAACTCAGGGGTTACACCAGTCACACTAATTCTATTCTGGTCATCAATTGAAATGTAGTCACCAGCCTCATAAACGGCTCCGCCCTCACCTTTCGCGTCTTCAATACGTTGTGCAACTTTTTCAAGCGCCTCCGTTATCGTATCACTCGGAAGGATAGCAACGTCACTCGTTACACCGGATGGTTCGGTGTATCCATATAGTTTTATATGTTCAGCACTTGTAATGTTAACAACGTTGAAATTACCACCGTTGTTACCGCCTGTGACAATGTATAGACCCGGCTCGTCTACATCATTACATACGACAATTTCACCTTCACGTAAATACTCACGAGCAACCGGGTCAGTGAGCTTAACTCTATATTTTTGAGTAAATACGGATTCAGTAATAGCGGATGGTTCATTGAAGTGCTTGTTAACAACTATTTTGTTTTCAGCCATCTTTCTATACTATTTTCTTATAAATAGTTATTACCCCAAAAAAGGCTTGTCGTTGGGTCAAAAGAAAACCCCGCCTAAACAGCGGGGAAACAATGATTACTGAAGAATCTTGAAGAAGTTTTTTTTAATCTTAGTCCATAGGTTTTCGTTACGTTTCGGTAACGTTTTCTTTATCTCGTCGCCCATCCCATTTTTTAAGTTTCTGGCAAGCATTTCTTGATAGGCTTTAACGGTCGCGTCCTTCAACTCAATTTCACCACGAAGTTCCTCAATGGCTTTTCGTTTAGCTGTTCCTACCATCTTTAGTAATATCATCAACCGTTATTATATCGTCCTGTTCCACATCCTCTGTAACAACGCTATCGCCTTCAGCTTTCTTTTCAAAATATTCCTCGATATGGTGGATAAACCATACCACGCCAGAGGTGAAGGAACAATCACATAAGGCGGCGAGCCACCATAGTCCAGTGTGACCTGCAAGGGCGATGTTAAAAGGTGTTAAAGCTACGGGAATAAAGAACCAATTGATAAGTGAGCAAAATAGACCCACATTGGCTGGGAAACACATCATACAAGTGAACATGGTCCCAAAGTGGTCACTTATTTTGTTGGTCAGATAGCGCAACCACTCGAATATTCTAAACGGTCCGCTCCCAAACACAACCATATTGCTTAGCCCGTAAGCAGCCAAGCAATAACACAATATGATTAGCCAATTACTCATTCTCCGTTGTTTTTACCTTCTTTTTCTTTGTATCCTGGGTTACTGTAAATGGCAATGATGAAGGCTTCACATCATCAAATACAAACTTCAATGACTTCAACTTATCAATGTCATTGTTTTCGTCAGCAAAGATTGTCTTCAGCTCGTCAATTTTGGAGTTGAACAGTATGACCTTTTCCTGTGCATCAAGGTTAACTTTCACGTTGAAATCAATGGCATCAAACAGTGTTGAAAATTCAGTGTTTAGGTCAGCCCAGAAATATGTTAATCCATTTTCCTGTGAACAGCTAACATTGAACTTTTCCATAGTTCTGCCATCAAGCACCCACTCACGGGGAAATATGGTTGTAACATAAATATACTCTTCCCCGTTTTGACCGGTACCGACCTTCATTTCATTGAAGTATGCGCCTAACTTCTTAATCCTATCTTTTATATCACTCATAGTCTAAATCCAGTGAAAATTATAGTTAGAATATAGGACAAAGCCACCCCAATTAAAACCAGCCTAAGTGTAGTTGGTTTATATCTGTCCGGATTGGTAAATAATGCAATACCAAATGCGACCGCTTCTCTAAGAATATAGAGTATTGCGAATATCAATAAAAAAACCACTATCTTCAGTAACATAATTTAAACGTTTCTTAAAGATAGCGGTTATGGGTATTAAAATCAAGTTTTTACTTTTTCTTAGTCACTGATATTTCATTGTTAAGTAGTATTGCCAATTTACCAGCATATCTGTTTGCTATAATCCGAACCGTGTTGGCATCCATTGGTATGGAAGTGGTGTACTCAACTCCAACCGCGCCAATTAAGTTATATTGACCATATAGAACTAACAGTGCGATGTACTTAACCCCGTCACCTTGAATTCTATAGGAGAATATCGGGTCAACTTCCGCCAAATCGTCAACACTACCAAACCAGTAATTGTTTTCATATAGGAACGTGCAGAAACCGTAACGCTGCAATCTTACATTCTTATACTCATCCTCAAGCAGTGGTTCATTACCCCTTACGTTTTCGTAAGTCATATCGACATAAAGGAAAGGTAAGTTCGTTAAGTTTGAGCCTCCATTGTGTGCTTCAACAACAAAAACTCTGTCAGCGCCTAATTCAACTCTCAGGTCAGCCAAGGCAGTACGGATTTCAGGGTCAGCCTTCATACGTTTATCAACCGCCTTAACGTGCTGTTCGTTCTGGATTCTTTGTACCTCTTCGACAATAACACTTGGCTTGAATGCCACAACACCCATAACGACCGTTATGAATAATAGCATTATTGCTGTAAGGATGTTGCCGAGGCCGTAGTCTTTCTTTAGTCTAAGTATTCGCTCTAACCAGCCAATTACATTGCCTGAATTGTTTGAGCCTAGTGGTGTTCTGCTTTCGTTATCTTCCATGGTCTCGACAATATTATTTGGTTATTTTTCTTGCGTTATCAAGTGTTTTGGTAAAGGCATCGTTGCTTTCATTCAGGCGCTCTTTGCCGGATGTGTTTTTAACAAAATCGCTTGATTTATAATTGAATAGATTCTTCATCCTATCAATAGACTCATTGAACTTGGCTTTGTCCTCATGTCCAATGATGTTAGCCCTATTATCAGACCATTCTATAAGATACTCGTTACCTGTTTTATCCTTCATCTTAAAGGTACAACCTTCGTTTTTGAATTCATCAGGAATTCTGGAAATCATGTGACCTTCGGTGAGGAATGTTGTCTTCTTGAAGAATACGGTCTTTACCTTCTTGTCACCATTAGATTTTGACTCACTAACGGGCTTCTTTTCGCCATATTTAGCAACAAGTTGCTTCACCTGTGCCTCACTTGGAATGTAAGGCATATAACCGTTCTGATGTAATGATATTGCAGCTTCCCTTACAGTATATTTCCTGCTTCTTACATAATCACAAATTGTCTGAATAGGAAGCCTGTCTTCTTTAATGTACCCACCATGACGCTCAAAGTATTCTTTACCACCTGGACGGTTGTAAATGTTGTTACTTTTTAGACCTGTAGAGTTCATTATTTCCTTGTTTCGCTTGGACTTGTCATCAACTTCCTTTGAAGCCTCATAGAAGTCCTTGTTGTTTTCACGGTCACCGGTTTTCTCAATACCGTTTTCCTTCTCATCCTTTGATGAGTAGCCTTCGACGTGTGCCTTCTGTTCTTCCTTCCATTTATCACCGGGTTCAAAATCGAAGTCAGCGTCGAGCGTAGTTTTGTTCCAGTCGTGTTTTTCGTACTTGGAGATTTCAGGTGCTTCCAGTTCTTTTCCGTAATGTTCCTTGGAAATCTTTTCTGCATCCTTGTAAGCCTTGTCGTTAATCTCCTTGTTTTTGCTTTCAACACTTGGTCCAAGTACTGGCTTGAACTCCTGGTTGGAACTTGCCTCTTTGATTAGGGATTTTAATTCGCCTACTGTGTAAGTTGTTTCCATTGCTTTGATTATTATTTTATGATAAATAGTTAATTTTTTCGTTAAATAAAAAGGTTCGCTTTGATTTCACCCATGTGTTCTTCCATATAGTTTCGAATTTGAGTGTCAAGCCAGCTCCCAGGTTTAGGTATAATAGGCTCAGGAACCTTTTGGCTACTGTCACCATTTAATTTGTAGTTTATTTGACCATTATTGTCAAGATAGAAAACTACATTGAAAAATCTACCATCAGAACCGGGGATATCACTATGTCCGAGCCAAGTGTCATACTCACGCGCCTCTTCCAAACGTCCGTCATCCCTTCTTGAATCATAGTAATCATCAGGGTCTGGTTCATATTCCTCAAAATCGTCAAAATCGATGCTTTCAAGCGCTGCATTCAATGAGTTCATTAATTCATTTTTAACATTAGGGTCTGTAACCTGATTAATCAACTTTATTGCCTCGTCATAGTCTCCAGAATACGAAACATCACCATAATCACTATATGGTGCTATTTCTCTACGGCTATCGCTATAGTTGGTGCAACTTCTTGTTGCCTCTATATCAAATGATGCATAGTATAGCCCTTCCGGTATGATTTTTTTATCGTATAAATCACACATTCGGTCTTCATTGTCTTCGAAAGGAATCCATTCAACGCTACCGGTTTCGTAACCACCTTGGGTTCGTTCATTAAGTACTCGTCCGACACTTTCAACAACCATTGAAACAATGTCACTTTCAGTTATGCGTATTTTCATATATTAATAAGGTCTATTGAATCTGTAGCCCCCATAGAGACCACTGTTTATTTCCATTCCACGATATAACTGACGCAGGTAGAGTTTTTCAAGCTCTTTTGCGTCAGGGTTTTCCTTTTCCTTTTCCTCCTCGATTTTTTTATTGAGGTCAATTACATCATTTATTGCATCCCTATTCAGTTGGGATATTGAAGTGTATGCGTCCATAACTTTATTTTTGTTTACCAGCGGCAACCCCGCCTTTCATAAGTTCAGGGTCTGAGCATATATTTTTATGGTTTGCTGTTTCAGCATCAGTAAAGGCTGGATAAGCCAGTTCGCTAGCTGGCGTTACATCTGAGGTACTGGCAGTAGCTTCGTCAATGGTTTTCTTTATGTATCTAACCTGGTCCTCTGTCATAAAGACCGTTCTTTTTTTACCCTCAGCAAAAGTTCTGGATATGATTTTATTCCCAAGTTTTCTTGAATATTCTCCATCCTCAAATTCATCGCCTCCGCCTTGTAATGCGGCTCCGCAGTCCGTTTCTTTAACAATCGCTTTATTTAAGCCGCCTCTTGTCTTATATGCGTTATCAGTATCCATTTCTTCTATATCCTTAACCATTTGTTCCTCGTCAGTGAACATACTCGGAACATATTTATTTTCATTGTTATTGACATATCCAGCCCACCTATCACCGATTGAACCAGGCTTGCATTGTGACACCACTTTGATACCATTTTTGAATGGGCTCGGTGTTGACATTAGATGGCGCTCGTAGTAATTCAATTCCTCATTTACCTCATTACCAAACTCCCTGTCATACAAGTCACGCATTTTCTGCCTAAACTTATCACTTTCCGGTATTTTATAAGTGATTGAGAATATGTCCTTACCATCGTCGCCAGTTTTAATCTTTTCCGTTTTTAAAAGAATGGCACTTTCTGGGTTAGCCCCAACAACTGGTTTTGTGAGCATTTCCAATGCACGCTCACTAGTAATTCCATGATTCATCAGGTAGTCGTCAACCTTAGCAGCCGACGGGCAAGCCATCAACTGCTCAATATATCTCTTCAAGTGCAAGATAAATCCACCCCTGGTCATTTCATCACCAAAATACCCCATTAGTGTCTAATATCATTATCATACATGCCGTTTTTTTGCCAAAGCACCTTGAATAGGTTCTTAACAACATCAGCGGCGATGTTCTTTATTCTATTTTCGAAATCACGGTCTTGCTTCGTAACATCCTTGACAATTTTTGTCACATCAGCCTTAGTAAGGTTTTCCTCACTAATGATGCGACTTAATTGGTCTTCGGATATGATTACTTTTTTATTCATAGCTATACCTATATTCTTCATATAAATAGTAGGTTAGGTACGAAACTACAGCTTCAGCATATCACCAACAATTCGATTGAATTTAGGGTCACGATACTTAAAGAAACCGGCACCTGGGGTAAATGTGAGCTCACCAAGGTACAACTGTCCCGCAACCTCGTAGAAATCAACCCTTACGAATTTAAAGTCCTCAGACAACTTCTTAGAATACTCTACCATCTTATCGAAATTGATTGGCTTTTTAATCTGTTTTTTAATTGGTGTGAAATCATTCCGTGAAATATCTGATGGAGTAAAATCCATATTGTAGAAAGTCATGTTTCCGTGACCAAACCCGTCACTGACTGTCATAAATTTTGGCTCACCATTGAAGCACCAGAACTTATAATCGTATAGCGAATCGCGCTGATTCTCATCCTCCTTGTATTCCTCAACAAATATCTTGTGAGGTATGTCGTGATAGTGCATTTCATAAGCTACATGAAAGGCAAAGTCATCCGCCATGAACGTGTTTAGTTTGCTTTCGGCTTCAGCAATATTAAGTTTTGACTTATCCTTTACGATTATATTCATACCACTCCCATGATTACATTTTATAACAAACTGATTTGGGAGTTCATCCCAGTTGATATCCTCAACCTTATCATATATTTTCAATATTGGTATGCATAAGTCAAACCCAAGTTTTTCAATACAGTAGCCATGGACCTCTATTTTGTCCGCACATCTGGTTTTTAATGGCGTTGAATCATAGATTTTCATCCAATTTATTTTGTCTTGAATTGTTACAGGGTTATCGATGTTATACCCTATTCCACGCTTCTTTCCATGCTCAATAAGCGCATTTTTGTATTCCTCGTACGTTTTCATTCTATTATTTGTTGTTTTGGTTATAATAAGAAAAAGCCACCCGTGTTTACCGGATGGCAAAGTCATTGACTAATAAACTTATTTAACTAATCCTTTCAGTCTTTCCAAATCGGCTGATTCTGCGTTCCAATTATCCCTCCAGTTTAAGTAGAATCCATACAATTTATTTAGTATTTGCATGTTCTCTTTATTGAGGATAAGACCGTCAGACCAAATAAAACAGCCGTTACCTGTATTTGTTTTTAGAACAAACTGCCACTTCAAGTTATTAAGGCAAGGGATAATTCCACCGAACACCAAGTTTCCAGTCTCCGGCATATAAATAAGCGGACTGTCAGCCACGTTATCGTCACTTGGTTCGGAGAACTGTGCCCCGCTTTCAACTGAGCTACGGAACTGTTCTTTTTGGCTCGTGAGTACGCCCTGTCCGAAACGAGGGTCGTCGGTTATAGCAATAGCCTTAAGTTCCTTATCAGAACCATCCTCTTTAAGGATTTTTTTGACAGGCTCATTTGCCTTGCTTTCCTGAATACTTCTAATGGTATTCAGAATTTCCCTGGTGATGATTGAACTATCCTTTTCCATAATATTACCAATCTTGAATCATGCCATTCCAAGTGTTGCTCATTTGAGCGTTGGAATACTTCTTTATCATTTTCTTGACCTTATTGGTCATTTCTTCAGCCTTCTTGAGTTCAGTTTCAATGGCTTCCTTGGCTTCCTCTTCCGTCTTTGCGGCTCCGAGCTTTTCATCAAGCGTATTTTTGCTTTCCTCCAGTTCGGTAGCTGTTTCAGCAACAGCCTCAATGTCATCCTTTATTTCCTCAGGAGCAGCCTGTTCTTCAACCTCAGGCTCAGCAACAGTATTTTCAGGCTCTTCGAACATCGGGGTATCGGTACTTACAACCTCTTCCTCAACGACCTCTTCAGCCACAGGTTCAGTAGCAACTGTTTCTACCACTTCCTCTTGCACCTCAGGTTCTACTTTAACCTTTTTAGGCTTAGCTTCCCCACTGGCTTTTTTAGTTTGTTTTTTCTCTGCCATTTCAATAAATTCGTTTTAAGTTAATTATAAATAGTTTCTAAAGCTGAATTACATAGGGCTTTCGAGCGCATACGCTTGAGTGCCTTTTCCACAATTTGGCGTATTCGCTCCTTTGTAAGACCCATACTCTGACCGATGTTTTCGAGTGTTTTCGGTTTTTTCCCGTTGAGTCCGAAGTAATTCAGTATGATTTGTTTTTCCCTTCCGGTAAGCTCATCTACAAGTCCGATTATAACATCATTGATTTCGTTCTTATCCATTTCCTCCTCTGATATTGGAGTAGGATATGCAACAAACTTTTCGTTTGTTACGTCGTTTTCTATCGGTTCCTCGTAGTCAGCTGGATAATCGTCAGTTTTATTGGTTTTGGTTTTGTTAATAGCATCCAGAATGCTCTGACGTATCCACCACACAGAATATGTGATTATTTTATTCCCGCGCCTTTCATCGTACTTATCAAGTGCCTTTAAAAGTCCCATGTTACCTTCTGAGACTAACTCTTGATATGATAGCCCTCTACCTTTATATAATTTGGCTATGGAAGCCACAAACTTTAGGTTGGATTCAAGGATTTTATTTCTTGCGGAAATATCATTGGAGTACTTGTACCTCTTCCAGAGGTCAACTTCCTCCATTTTTGGTAACGGTTTGAAATTTGATAGTTCCTTGTAATATAGTCGTGCACTTCTATCGAAATCGTCAACTACCTTTTTCTTCTTTACAGACATTGTGTCTCATAATGTTATTTTTTTATTATTGTTTTACTTCGATTTTACTTACATGGTCCTTTTTGACCACGGTAATCGTTTTGTTATGCCACTCATATATTTGTTTATTATGGGTGACCTGTAACACAAACGCGAAATTCTGTGCAATCTTATCGTACAAAAGCTTAAGGCTGTCGTAGTTCTCATCAGCGACATTTCCCAAAACCTCATCGAGGAACAGGAACGGTGGCTTTGAAAGGGACGACATATTTCCAAGCACAACACGTAAAGCAAGTGCTGCGGCTGTTTGCTCAAAGCCAGAACCGGCAGCGAGCCTTTGTCTTACTCCATCATCCTTACAAATGTGGATGAAATCAACATCATTCTTTTCATTAATTTCGACTTCAACATCGAAATCACAGACACCATCAAGGAAACGGCGTAATTCGCTATTAATGATTGGCAACGCGTTCCTCAGAACCATCTTGGAAATACCATCCTTGCCAATGAGCATGAGGTAGGTTTTCCAGTTCCGTTCCGTTTTGACCTCTTCCTCAATCTTCTTGATAATGACATTCTTGTCAATGATGTCAGACTTATATTGTTCGATATCACGCTTAAATGAGGTTATTCGCTCACTTGCTGTATTTTTAATGGCTTCTTCGTTCCTGATATTCTGGTTTACAATGTTCAGCGAAGCATCAATACGGTTGTTTTCCTGTATAGCTGCTTTGTTTTCGTTAATTTCCTTAAGCAGCTGCTTTTTCTCCTTATATTCTGAGCGTTTATTGGCTATTTCAGCCTCCAACTTTGAAACAAGAAGCTCGTATCTGTTTTTCTCGTTGAAAGTTGCCCTATCGACATCCATTTTGGCTATCGTAGCCTCAAGCTCGTTTTTCTTTTCATTCACTGAAATCCCAAGGCTAATCAGTTCCTTGATTTTCTTCTCGTTTTCAGCGATGGTGGCTGAGTTATCAACGTTGTCAAACTTGCGTTTGCAAAGTGGACAATATTCGCTTTCCTTAAGGTTTTTATTTGTGGTTTTCAGGTTAGTGATATCATTCTTGATGTTGGCAATCTCGGTGATTAGCGGTTCCTTTTCCTTAACGGTAGCCTTATATTTTTCATCTGAAAAGTTAACCTCACCTATTTCAGCTATCTTATCCTCATAACGCTGCTTTTCAGCTGCACGCTGTTTACCGGTATCAACAAGACGCTTAATTGACTCCTCAAGTGTTGTTACATCCACCTTGAAAAGTTCCTGCTTTATTTCTTTCTTTGAAGCCAGCAAGGTTTCCTTTGTATTGTTGTAATCTGATATTTTTTTTGTTGAACCAGCTACAATTTCAGTGTTCTTTTGTATCTGTTCCTCAGCATCATTGATTCGTGCATTCAGGCTTTCGATATCGTTCTTCAATTCTTGCGTGTTGTAACGGTCAACGTATCGATTAACGCTAATTTCCCTATTCCATTTTTCACGCGCTTTTACGTCTTTGTCTTGCAGCGGCAACAAACCAATCCACCTTGACAATAGACGACCACGGTCGGTTTCTTTAAGTGATATTAACTCCTTAAGATTATCTGAGTTTGCAGAAATAACAAGGTCAAAGTCCCGTTCATTACCGATGGCTTCCTTTATTGCCTGGCTGGTCTTAACGTTGTTACCTTCGTTGAGGTTTTCATTATCCTCCAACTCGACCGTGCTACCATCAGATAGGAGTCTGAAATACTCAACCTTCTGAGTGACAGGTCTGGTTTTCCTCGTTGCTGCCGGACGGGTAAGGGTTCTTTTAACAATATAATCCTCACCGTCAATGTTTATGCATCCCTCGACCTTTAATTCGGTTTCTTTGGGAAGGTGGTTATTGAATAAATCCTCAAGGGTTTTAGCCTTTCCGGATGTCGTACGACCAAAGAACAGAAAATGCAACAAATCATAGGCGAAAGTTGATTTTCCACCTTGGTTTGCTGGCATACTATTCAATAAGATTAGTCCGTGCAGGTCCTCGAAGTCTATGTGGTTATCTGGACCATAAGAAAGGAAATTGGACCAATCAAGCCACTTTAGTGTGTATTTTCGACCCTTTTCGTATGAGTCATAGTCGATTAGGCTGTTCATTTGGCTATCAATCTGGATTAAGGCATCCAAATCATAGTCAGTTATGTTATGCTCTTTAAGGCATTCAGGAAATAGTGCCTGTTGGAACTTAGGGTCGTGTACATTTTTGATTGTTTCACTATTAAGTGATATACACTCGTCACCCTCCAATGCTATATAGTTAGGCACAACCTTCACGTGCGAAGGCTTTATGCCGTACTTCGTAGCAAAAAGCTCCTTAATGCTCTTTTCCTTATCTTTACTATAATTGACAGACAGAACGTTCCACGTAATTTCAACATAGGCACGTTCTCCAATAGCAACTTTCGTACCAGCCATTCTAATTCAACCTTGTTACTTTCCTTGTTCGTTTATGTACCACCGGTTCTTCGTGTTCGTTCACGGGTGGCGTCTCAACAACATCAACACTAACGTTATCACGCTCCTTTATTTTCTTCTCGGTCTCCAACAATTCCGGGTACACGTCTATGGTTGGAGTAACAATAGTTGTTTCTTTTTCCTGCTCCTTTACAACTTCAACTGGTTCAGTGAATTTGGTAAACGGCGCTTCTCCGTAACGCTCTACGTTGAATGCGCTTCGCAATAACTCCTCAGCAAACACATTAAGCTTCAGACCGTTCATCTGGCAATAGGTCTTCATTTCCTTGTATAGCTTTGCTGAAATTGAAACACTATGTTTAGCGTCTTCCATTATTGTAATGTTTACTCAAAGTTACAAACAAAAAAGTTAGCAAACAAGTTTACTTTTATATTTTTTCAATTAAGTTTTAGTAAAAGTAATTAAAATGGACGATAAAGTATATCCACGCGTTGTATTGGGGCTTGACATAAGCACAGCTTGTATCGGCGCATCTATTGTTTTAGACGACGGCTCAAACGTACCAAAGATACTTAAAATCACACATATATCACCTAAGGTAAACAATAAAATTAAAGGAATAGAGGCGTTATTCCTCAGGAAGTATCTATTTGACGAGCAATTCATTAGCGGGTTGAAGGATTACGGCATCACTGATGTTGTAATTGAGGAGCCGTTACTATCGTCAAACAATGTGAATACCGTAGCAACGTTACTCCGGTTCAACGGAATGATATCTGAGTCAATTTATAGGGAGCTTAAAATTGTGCCAAACTTCATTTCCTCCTATGACGCCAGGATGTACTCTTTTCCGGAATTGGTTTCATTAAGGAAATATAACAAAAAAGGGGAAGAATACCCACTTAAGCACATCACTAATGCAATAGCGAAGGACAACATTGTCCTATTTGGCGCGTACCCGTTTGACATTGACAAAAAAACGGTCATGATGAACAAAGTCAATGAGCTATATAGTGACATAGAATGGATATACAACAAGAAGGGCGAATTAAAGAAAGAAAATTACGATGCTTGTGACTCGCTCGTGTGTGCGCTCGCGTACATAAATATAAATCATAATGGCATCGAAGAACCGACAATACTTGATAGTCAAGTAGTTGACAATGGAAACACTTACGACATAACCTATCATACAAAGATTTGGGATAGGGTTTATGAGAAAAAGATAGTTTTGCGGAAGTAATTATTGTATTTGTCATGTCATGTTTTTGCCACCTTTTAACCGAAGGTGGCTTTTTGGATATCCCTTTTCGACGTAAACCACTATTTATTAGAAAATAAAGAATCATAAATAAAACATAGAAAATGGCAGAGGGATACAATTACAACGCTATTGCGGAGCATCCAATCATACCAGAATTCGATGAGACTTACAAATGGAAATGGAATGGAGCCCTTCTGGACCTTTCCGAATTGCCATTCGAGGAATATACCAAAACGATTTTCCAAACATCAGGAAGTGGTGGTGGTGACAGTACTGGTAGCACTGGTAGCTCGGTTGTAACTAACTCAGTTACACTAAGCTATGAAAACACGGGTTCAACATACGAACTCGTTGCTACAATGCAGTACCCAAGCGACACTGATATTACCGTGTCAGTTAATGTGGAAGGAGAATCAGGGAAGGTATCAATCACAGTACCGGCTGGTAGCCTGACTGGTAGTGCAACGCTGACGAGACCGTCAAGTGAAGCGAAGCCAGCGGTCACCTCACCATCTATAAGCCCTGTGAAGGATGAAAATTATAGATATCAGGTGGTTCTTCCGGAAATCATCACCGAGAAGTTCAAGTGCTACTATGGAACAAAACTGGCATCCACACTCAACAACATCGACAGTAATGCCATTACGAGCATGAGCATGGAAATGATTGATAGCGAGGGAACCTTGCTTAAGTTCATCATACCAAGAAGAGACAAGGAGAATATTACAGCACAGGAAGCCGAGAACTACAAGTATGGACTTGTTCTCGCAATCCCGAAAGGTGTGTATGACGGCGAAAGCTATGAATTGCTAGAGCACGCCTTCCAGGACAAGGCTGTATTCGACAAATTAAAAGATATCGTTATTGGTACAGCATCATTCACTGTGCTGACCAAAACATCAGATGGTATGCAATACTTAGCAAGATACGCAAATGAAATTGAGTATGACTTTGACATAAAATACATGGAATAAGGCGTAGCGTATTCTATGTGTTTGCTGTCTAAATAGACCACAGATTACAAACTACATAGTTAATCACACGTAATGGTTAAAACACGGAATACCAAAACGAGAAAAATACGAATAAGTAAACAATAAAACATAAAATCATGGCAGTAATATACAATTCAAACCAAGTGAAATGGGGTGACAAAGGTTACCTTGATGCCAAGATGCAACCAGTGCCAAACGTAAGTTCGTTGCCAACTGAGTTTGCGGAAGTGTTTGAAGGTATGACCGTGGTCGTACTTAACGACGGTTCTGGACAGCCACATGATTATTGGTACATCAATGGTCAATGGGTCAAGAAAGACGCAGGAAGCGGCAGTTCAGAAGAAGTTCAAGCACTCGCAGACGCAATAGGTGATGGATTTAGCAGTGCAAACACAGTTGCTGACGCCATTGGAACAATGCAGACAAAACTAAACGGCATTGAGGATGGTGCGGAAGCAAATGTAAATGCAGACTGGAACGCCGAATCCGGCGATGCTCTCATCTTGAACAAGCCTGACCTTTCAGCTTACATCACAAAGGCGGTTGACGACCTTGTGAACTATTACACGAAGACTGAAACCTACTCAAAAGCTGAGGTTGATGCACTTGTTGATGCAATTCCAAGGTTCAACATCCTATGTGTTGACGAGCTCCCTACAGAAAACATTTCAACAACAACTATCTACCTTCTTAGGGAAAGCAATGAGGATAGAAACCTCTACACCGAATACATCCGCGTAAACAATGCGTGGGAGAAACTCGGTTCATTAGACATAGACCTTTCCGATTACGTAACATCTGGACAACTCCAAGATGCAATCGACGAGGTTATGGCTGAGTTTGTTGGATACGCAACTAAGGATGACCTTACAGCAGCAACGGTAAGCATCAACACTGCGATTACCGAACTACAAACATCAGTCGCTGAACTTGCACCAAAGGTAGCTGAGACAGAGGCTGCTGTAGAAAGCCTACAGAATACAGTTGATGCAATCGACGACACGTATGCAACCAAGTCAGAACTTACGGCTGCAACAGACGGTCTCGCAACAGAAGCATACGTTGACACCGCAGTTTCAGAAGTTCAGGATGCACTTGATACACTCGACGGAAAGGTTGAAACTCTATCGAGCGCAGTTACAGAGGTTAAGGACGCCATCGATGCAATCGATGACACTTATGCCACAAAGGACGAAGTTAATGCTGTTGACGAGAAGGTTGACGCCATTAATGGTCAGGTGTCTGCAATGTCAGCAACCGTAATCGACCTCACCAGTGACCTAGAGGTACTCGAAGAAAACTTGGTGGACGCCCAAGACGATATTGACGAAGCATTCAGTGCGTTGACTGACGTACAAGAGGCAATTGAAGGATTGGACGACGAATATGCGAAGAAGGAAGAGGTTGCAGGTCTTAAGGATGAAGTTTCAGCGCTTACCGAGTCCGTTGAGGACAAAGCCAGCAAAGAGGAACTCCAGAATGCAATCACCGCTTTAACAGAGTCTATCGATGAACTCGATACCGAATCATCAGCAACGACTGAGGCTATTGACGCATTAACTGATTCTGTTGCTGAACTGGAAGACAATCTCAATAATAAACAAGATGCTTTCAGCACTGGAGCCGCACTTGAACTTAACGATGGTGTTTTGAATGTGCTTGTTGATGGAACAACAATTAAAGTTGACGAGCAGACAAACAAACTCCATGTAATTGGCGGCGGAGAAGGTTCAGCATCATATATTCCTGGAGACTACATCAACATCAGTGGTGACGTTATTTCAGTAACAGGCATCACCCCAGATGAGTATGCAACCAAACAGGAACTTGAGGACGAGGTTACCGCTTTAACTGAGGCGATAAGCACTGTTGCTGATACAATCGAAAACGAATACGCTAAGAAAGAAGACATCGAAGACTTTGCCACTAAGGAAGATGTGGCTAACGCGGTAACCGCTTCAACCGAAGGCTTTGCAACGGAAGAATGGGTTAATGAGCAAGGTTTCCTCAAGGAGCATCAGTCACTCGAAGACTATGCTACAAAGCAGGACCTCAACGATAAGGTAACAGCCCTCACCGCTTCAATCACTGAAATAGCTGACACTCTAGAAAACGATTACGCAACCAAGGAAGACCTCAATAACCTTGCCACCGCAGAAACGATGGTCAGCGCCATCACCGACGCGGTTAACGAAGCAATTGAAGGTATGGACCTTGCCAGCAAAGATGACATCGCAGAACTTCCTAGCAAAGAGTATGTTGACGAGGCTATAAGCGCAGCAACTGAGGGACTTGACTCCAAGTATGCTACTGATGACGAGGTTCTCGCAGCAGTTGCGGTTGCTACAGAAGGACTCGCATCCGAGGACTATGTTGATGCGGCTGTCAGTTCAGCCACTGAAGGATTTGCAACTGAAGCCTATGTAGATGAAGCAGTCAGCGCAGCTACCGAAGGACTTGCAGAAAAGGATTATGTAGACGAGGCTATCAGTTCAGCCACAGAAGGTCTCGTATCAAAAGACTATGTTGATGCGGCTGTTAGTGCTGCAACAGAAGGCGTAGCAACTAAGGATGACCTTAATGAGGCAATATCAGCCGTTACCGAGGCAGTTGGAGAAGATTTTGCTACCAAGGATGAACTTCTTTCAGCTACCACTGGAATGGCTACCCAGGAGTGGGTTAACGAGCAAGGCTTCCTAACCGAGCATCAGTCACTTGAAGATTACGTTACCGCAACCGCCCTCACTGAAGCACTTTCAGAAGTATCTGATGGTTTCGAGGATGAAATTGCAGCTGCCACTTCAGCTCTTTCTGAGGAAATCGCTGCAACATACGCTGAGAAGTCAGAACTTGAAGGCTTGGCTACTGAGGAATGGGTCAACGAACAAGGCTTCCTTACCGAGCATCAGTCACTTACCGATTATGCAAAGCAACAGGCTCTTGACAATGAAATCGAGCGTGCAGAACTTGCAGAGGCAATCTTAGTCGATGACCTTAACCGTGAGGTTGAAAGAGCAATAAGTGCTGAAACCGAACTTAAGGAATACGTTGATGCGGCTGTATCAGCAGCTACTGATATGGACGAAATCGTCGAGGTCGTTGACGAGAAGGTTCTCAGTGCGAAGACTGAAATGGAAGAATATGTTGACACGGTTGCCGCTGGAAAACAGGACCTCCTGAGCGCCGGTACCTATGTTGACATAACAGACAATGTAATCTCAGTTGTTGGCATCAACCCGAACGAATTCGCCACCAAGGACGAAATTTCCGATATGGCGAGACTCGAAGATGTTGTTGACATCGTTAGTTCAGCTGTTACTGAAATCGCAGACGAAAGAGGATATATCGATGCAGAGCATGCAGAAGAAATCATCAACTCAGCCGTAACAGAATACATTGATGCACAAGGATATGTAACCGAGGACGCTGCTAAGGAATTCATTTCAACCGCAGTTACAGAATATATCGATGCCCAGGGTTACGTAACAAAGACCGAAGTCGAGGATGTTGTAAGTTCAGCTGTTACTGACTACGTTGACGCACAGGGCTATGTTACATCACAGGATGTTGCTGACGCTATAACAGCCGCTACCGAAGGCTTCGTCACTTCTAGCGATGTTGACCAGGCTATTTCAGCCGCAACAGCTAACCTTGTTAACGCCGACGAAATGGCACAGGCTATTTCTGATGCAACAAGTGATTTTGTTACCGAGGATGAGGTTCTCGATGCTATCACCGCTGCGACCGAAGGATTTATCACCGAGAGCGCTCTGGAAGGATACGCAACCGAGGAGTATGTTGATAACAAAGTATCAGCACTCACGGAGCAATTCAGCGACTACGCTACAACGGCTGTTGTCGAGAGCTTCTACAATGAGTATCAAAACAACAATACTGAAATTGCCAATGCAATCAGCAGTGCATACACTAATGCAACTGAATACACCGATAGCGCCGTAACCGGTCTTGCTTCGGAACAGTGGGTTGGTGAAAACTATGCAACGAAAGACGAAATTTCTGATTTCGCCACCAAGGATGAGGTTGCCGAGGCTATGGTCAATAGTCTTACCGGTTATACAACAACAGATTATGTTGATGAACAGGTATCAGCATTGACCAGTGAAATTGCTGGCAAACAAGATAAACTTGAAGCTGGTGAGCATATCACTATTGAAGGAAACGTAATTTCAGCTGTAGGTTTCGCAACCGAGGAATTCGTAAACAGTGCGGAAACCAGAATGCAGGATTACGTTGACGGTAAGGGATACGTTACCGAGGAAGAGGTTGCAGAGGCAATCGCTGATTCCGGATTCGTTACCAGCGCCGACGTTGAAACTGCAATTGAGAACTATGCTACTGAAAACGAGTTGGCTACAAAGACCGATGTCCTCACAGCCAAGACCGAGGCTACTGATGCTGCAATCGCAGGTGCTACAGCTTGGACTGCCTCACAGGAATATGCTAAGGAAGAGGATGTTAGGGATACGGTTAATGACCTTCTCGGTATAATCAGCGCATCCACCGAAGATGCAGTTGAACGTGCAAATGCATACGCAGACACCGCAATAGCAGACGCAGTTACCGCTGCAACTGGAGAATATTCAGAAACGTTTGCTACGAAGGAGGAACTTGCCGAAGCAAGGACTGCTTCCACCGCAGATGCTATTGACTGGGTTGAGGAACAGAATTACGCAACCAAGGCTGACCTCGAAGAGAAGGATAGTGACCTTGAAAACAAGATAGACGAAGCTATCACCGCTGCAACTGAATACACCGATAATGCAGTACTTACCGCAATGACAGAGGCTAAGGCTTACGCAGACAGCGTAGTTGACGAAGCCCTTGATGATGCGGCAATCTACACAGATACGGTTGTTTCAAGCGCATTGACCGAGGCTAAGGATTACGCTGATTCCGCAGCTTCTAGCGCTCTTACTAACGCAAACGCATATACGGATGCAGCAGTTTCAAGCGCTATCACTGAAGCTGAAGCTTATGCTGATGCAGCTGATGCTGAAGTTTTGGCTGACGCTAAAGAATACACAGATAACGCGGTTGTTGATGCAATATCAAGCGCGGTGACTCATTCAGAGGAATACGCCGACGATGCAGCGGAAGCAGCATTGCTAAGTGCGAATTCATACACTGATTCAGCTGTACAGACAGCAAGCGCAGAACTAGAGGCTTATGCTAACGATGCCGCATCAAGTGCATTAACTGAGGCTAAGGATTACACCGACGATGCAATCGAGGAAGCATTGGGTAACATTACTCATCCAGAATACTCAATCGAAAGCATTCAGCCAGTAAGTAATGATTACGTTGCTTCATACTGTTTAACAAAGGATAGTTCAGCAATAACTGGTTCAGAAACAATCAATATCCCTAAAGTTACGGGTGTATCACTGCAATCAGCACTCACGGCTGATACGACAGTTGGTTTTGTTAGCGCTGGAACTGTATTTAGTGCTGGAACAAGTATTGAGGATATCATCCGTGCAATATTCGTTTCATCAGGTGAACCAACACCGCCAACACCGGCAAACACCGCATATTATTACTATGGATGTTATAACGCTTGGGATGATGATGAATGGTGGGATTACAACGTAAGTGACGAGAATCCGACATTCATTGCCTCAGCAATAACCACTTATCTAACACGTTCTGAAAATGAGGCATCTGCTGGCTCGTTTGAGTTTAATACAGTGAACGATACGCAGCTTATAGCAGTTGTTGTTCCAACTTCATTGACAGTAACTTCAATACTTAATGGAATGGACGGAAACGAAATGCCTTCATTCAGTCTTAGACAGCAAGTAACTATTAACAATGTAGTCTACAATTGTTACGGTTACGCCGAAGAAGGTGGATTGAGAATAACTGGTGGCAAGATAAAAATAACAACAGTAAACGCATAAGAATATGGCAAGTTACATTGATACAGCAGATTTTACCTCAATTAGTGTTCCATATAAAAGGTCAACTGCAACCCCAATTGATAAATCAAGCATGTTCTCAACATACGAAGATGCCGTAGAATATGCGAAGGGTAAGTACAAGAAGGAAGGAGAAAATAGAGCGACGGCTCACGACTCCAGAAAACTTGCAGGTACGTCATACATCGGACAAATCATAACGGTTTACGAGAACGACGTTGTTACTGTATACAAGATTGACTTCGACAGAACCATAAAAGTTCTCGGCGGCGGGTCAGTTGACTGTGGCGAATACATTTAAACCTTATACTTATTGCAATAACGGAGTGGAATGAAAATTTTCACTCCGTTTTTGTTTTTATCCAAAATTAGTATATCTTTGCAACACGTATAGTCAAAAAACCATGCAGATACCTGAGCTAAGACGATTGCAAGATATACTGACCAGTTTCCTCGGTGCGCCAAAAAATGACGTAACCGACGATGGTCAGTTGCAATTCAATTGCCCAAGGTGCATAGATGAAAAGGGCTTGGGTGAGGTCGGAAAGTTCAACCTTGAGGTAAATGTACTGAAAGGTGTATTCATGTGCTGGAGTTGTTGTACCGTAGATGACGATATGCGAGGGAGTGTCAGTAAACTCATACTGAAATTCGCAGGTCGTGAAACATTACGGCAATACAATCAAGTTGTAAACGACATTCGAAGCAACAGCCTATACAAGCTTCCCGATTTCAAAAACCTATTCGGTACATCAGAGCAGTTCTATCTTCACCTCCCAGGAACTTATAAGAGGGTTAACCTTAAGACGAGTAGAAAACAGGTTGTTGATTATCTGAACAAACGCCACATAACACAAGACATTATTGACAAATTCAAGATTGGATATACAAACTGGGAGGAAGAGCGTCCAATAGATAGGAATAGGATTATAATACCGTCTTATGCAGAGGATGGTACGCTTAACTATTGGGTCGGTCGTGACTTTACTGGAAACAGCGGACGCCAGAAATATAAGAACTGCGAAGGGGTGAAAAAAACCGAGATTGTGTTTCAGGAGTCACTGATACAATGGGATAGTGACATAGTTTTAGTAGAGGGTGCCATTGACTGCATATATGGCAACAACGCATTGTCGCTACTTGGCAAAACATTGACAACCGATACGGAAACGTACCAAAAACTAATCGAACGAGCAAATGCGAACATCATAATCTGCCTTGATGCTGATACTCGCATCGAGGAGACTAAACGAATATACAAGATACTTGACCGTGGTCGCTTAAAGGGGCATATCAGGTATATTAGGATGGAAAAATATAAGGATTTCGGTGAGGCATACGAAGATGGTGGTAGAACTGCTATTATAGAACTACTACAGGACCAGCGTATGTTCACTGATTTTGAACTAATAATTTAATATGGCTATAAAAAAGATTATCGCTTGTGCGGACATACATTTCAGAAACTTGGAGGGATTGGATGACCTTCAGGAGACGCTGAACATATTCCTTAACAAGTGTCGTGAAATTGTTGCTGCGGAAGAGTCACCAGACGATGTTAGAATTGTTGTTGCCGGTGATATATTCGAAAGCAAAATCAATATAAGCAACGAAAGCAACATTGCGGTTGGCTGGTTTTTCCGTGAGCTGAACAGCATCTGTAAAACCATTATAATTGCAGGAAATCATGACCTTATCTTATATAACCTGCAAAGGGTTGATTCAATCAGTCCGTTATTCCAGATTGGTGAATTCGAGAATGTCCTGTATTTGGATGCCGAGCTAGATTATGAGTCAGGTGTTTATGTTGACGATAATGTCGCTTGGTGCCTATACTCCATTTTTAGCGGTTATAATCGTCCGGATGAAATTGAGTCGTGCAAGGCACATAGTCCCGAAAAGAAGTTCATTGGTGTATTCCACGGCGACGTGAACGGCTCCGTTAATTTTGCCGGAAGAACTACCGAAAATGGTGTTGATGCTGGTATTTTTGATGGTTTGGACTTCGTTATTGCTGGACACATTCATAAGCGCCAGGAAATAAAAAAGAACGGTGTTAAGGTCGTCTACTGTTCAAGTATCAAACAGAAGGATTTTGGTGAGACGGTCAATCAACACGGATTTGTTCTTATCAACGTTGATGATAAGATAACGTATGAATTCGTCGATATAGTTAATCCGAATGTCGGATTCTATAAGTTTAAAATTAATGATATCACTGATATCGAAGAAGATAAAGAAGAATTATTAAACTACTAATACTATGAGTCTAAGCGATTTTGAAAAGTTTGCCGTATCAAACGGTATCAGTACTAACAAACTGGATGGCTACAAAAAGTATAGCCTTAAGAACTATTCCAGAGGCGTTAATCCGGTTATTCTTGAGGAACGCGAAATGAACGTAATCGGTCTTGATATTTTCAGCCGACTTATGTACGACAGGATTTTATTCCTTGGGACCGAAATAGACCATGATTCAGCAAACATCATTAACTCACAGTTGATGTACCTTAATTCAATCGGTGACGAGGATATTAAGATGTTCATCAACTCCCCAGGAGGTTCAGTCATTGACGGTCTTGTTATTTATGACGTAATGAACCTGATAACCCCTGACGTGTCAACTTACTGCATGGGAATGTGTGCATCGATGGCATCTGTCCTTTTGTCATCTGGTGCTAAGGGAAAACGCTATTCCCTCCCGAATGGCGAGGTTATGATACATCAGGTTGGCGGTCTTGCCGAGGGAAAATTCGCGGATATGGACATTGCTGTAAAGCACGCTGGACGCCTCCAGAATAACCTGTTCAATATCCTTGCTGATAATACCGGAAAGTCCTTTGAGCAAATCAAAAATGACGCTGATAGAGATAACTGGTTTACAGCGGAAGGTGCCCTTGAGTATGGTTTGATTGATGAAATCATTACTACGGTTAAGTAAACGCTAAACAATAATAAAATGAAATTCATACAACCAAGCGTTCGAGTGTTATATCAGGAGCCCACACTAATGGGAGCCTTGAAAATGTCCGAGTTTGCAGCTCGGACTTGTTACGCTTCTACCGATAAGATGGTGTGGGAGGGTGGCTATGAGGCGACAACCAAATTTGTTGACAATCTCATAAAAAGTGGTCACGGTGAGCCGGTTGAGTGCAACGCCATTTATCTTAAATGGGACCTCGTTACAGAGGATTATGACCATGACAGATATAACAAGTATAGAGCAAACGAGTATTCCAAGGTAAAGACGTACGAAGGCGACACGTATTGCTACGTTACGACCAATTATCGTGTATTGGTGGATAACGGATGGCTTGGAGACCTTGAGTTCATTTGTGTGCCCATAGAAGGGAAGCACGAGCCAAGAATTAGTGTACTGTTTGGGACGCAAATTGTTATAGCCTCAGAAATTAACCGATACCGAAAAAACTCCAAGGGGCAGCGTAGTACGAGGTATTGCAATTTCTCCAAGGATAAGTTCGGTAACGAAATAAAGATTAGTTTCCCTAATGATGAAGACATCACTGTGGAAAATACCAGAGAGGCGTTAAGGGCGTTTGGTGACAATGGTGACATTGAGCGGATGTGCCATACTTTCCTTGATGATGAAAAGTATGAGTCCAAAAACCCAATACATTATTGGTTATTCCCGTTACTTGTCGCTGAGTATTGCTACATCAAACTGACAACAAAGTTCGGTTGGAAAGCACAGAGAGCCAGAAGGATATTACCACTTGAAACCCATACGGAAATGGTGCATACAGCATTCCTTTCCGATTGGAAACATTATCTTGCGCAAAGAAGTGATGAAACAACTGGTCCGGTTCATCCGGATATAAAACCGGTTGCCGATTCGTTGAAACA
>JAEEGL017386884.1_pt1 | contig 71279 bp, 69 predicted proteins | sample 9134231 | NCBI WGS metagenome assembly JAEEGL01 (sample SAMN16246548, study PRJNA631951) | gut metagenome | biome: gut microbiome; feature: rumen; material: fiber-attached | host: Bos | place: Iran: Karaj | collected 2018-10
TATTAAGGTTAATATAGCTTCTTGTTGTCATCCTGTACCAGGCGACCGTATTGTAGGATATATTACTAAAGGTAATGGTATTACTGTTCACCGTATGGTATGTCCTAATGTTAGTGACTTAGAAGACCGTATTATTGAAGTTAAATGGGGTAAGAAACCAGATAAGACTTATCCAACAACTATTATCGTACGCAGTAAAGAAAATCAAAATACTCTACTTTCTATAGTCGCTAAAACAAGTAATACAAATATGTCTGTTCAAAGTATTAATACAATGCAATCAAAAGGGGATTTTGTATTTGAAATCACTGTTAATGTAACTAATAAAGAACAACTAGTTAAATTTATGAATGATATTCGTATGATACCTGATATCATCGAAGTAGAAAGATTGATTAAATAATGAAAGTAGTTATTCAAAAGACAACAAAAGCTAGTGTTACTGTTGACTCTAAAGTAGTAGGTAGCATTGGTAAAGGATTAGTAGTTCTAGTAGGGTTTACTTATGATGATAAAATAGAAGATCTTGATAAGATGGTTGATAAAGTAGTTAACTTAAGAATCTTTGATGATGAAAATGGTGTAATGAATAGATCGCTTCTTGATGAACAAGGAAGTATCTTAAGCATTTCGCAGTTTACTTTATATGCTGATACTAAAAAAGGTAGAAGACCAAGTTATGTTAATGCTTTAAATGGTGAAGAAGCAGTTAAATTATATGATGCTTTTAATAAAAAATTAGCAGAATATGCTCCTGTAGAAACAGGAATATTTGGTGCTGATATGAAAGTTGAATTATTAAATGATGGTCCAACAACAATCATAATTGAAAGTGAAAAAAGAACAAAAATTTAAAAATTGTTCTTTTTTTATTGACTTAGGTTTTAAAAAAATGTATATTATTTATTAATTATTAACTTTTTGGAAAGGTATTTGGACCAATATAAGTTAGAGAAAATGTGGTTGGTGAAAACATATTATATGTCTAAATAGTGCGCCAAAATATAGTTAAACGTATTTCTGCGTTAAAGAATTAGAGGTAGTTAAAATCTATGAAGTAAGGTGGTACAGCGTTCAATACGCCCTTACATTTATAGATTTTTTGTGTTTTAGGAGGTATTTTTATGGAAGCACGTTATGATTATGCAATATTATTTAGAAAAGAATTAGTAAATACACCAAATTTACTTTACCTACTTAAACCATGTCGTGTAATTGAAGGTTTCTTCGATGAGAAAAACAAGGTGTTCTTAGATGAGATGAATGAGGAATTAATGCTTGTAGATGACGCTAAAATTATGTATGATGAAGTAGAATATGTAGTTGGAGCCGTATTTAATGAAGAACAATTATTAAAAAAATATCCAGATGCTCGTTCTGTTGATGAAGCCAAGATTAAATTATATAAAGATGCCAAAGAAATGGTAACGTTTGTATTTTATGATTACTCATCAAATGCAATGAAAACTTATGCTTTAAAAGCAGATCAAATAACTAATTTTTATGGAAAAAATGAGCCAGAGAAGAAAAATGCTAAAAAGAAAACTTCAATGAAATTCTATGAAAAGATATGTGATATGTTAGGAAGAAAAGATATTACAGTATTTAGTCTTGGAGATTATCAAGAAATGATAGGAATGGATAGTCTTAAAGATATTAAAGATAAACTTGCATATTTAAAAGAACACAAAGAAGAATATGGAATTAAAGCAGGCGATATGTCTGTTAATGGTAGAAATATCATTTTAACCGTAAATGATGATTTTATTGATGAATTAATGTCAATATCTAATATTGATGAAATCAAAGAATATCTTGATGTAATATATGAGCAGTTTATGGGGCAATATTATGAATTAAAGAAAGATGCTAACGTTAATAAAGAAGCTGTTCCTATTTCTGCAGACGCAGTACTTCAAGGTTTTGATGAATACCATATGAAAATTGCTAATTCAAAGAACTTAAATGAATTTAAGATAATTTTACAAGCTGGTATTAATGCTTTAAAAGATAACATAGCACCTGTAAGAGATATTCCTGATTATAAGGATTATATTGAATTAATGGATGCTTTTATCATAGCATTACAAAAAGCAATGGATGAAACTATGACTGAAGAAGAATTACCAAAAGCTAAATTAAAATTAGCGTTCTTCTATAAGAGTCATTTAGATGATTTAACAGATATTATCTATGATATTACTGACTTAGAGAAAAAGAGACTTAAAGAAGCAAAAGAAGAAACTCCTTTAAGTACAAAAGAAAACCAAAAAGAAGTAACAACTTCATCACAAGAAGAAACTCATGCTGAGAAGCAAAAAGAATTAGAAGAAGTATTTAGTGAAGAGCAAAAACCAGCATATTATTTTGACTTTAAGAAGGTTCATGATAGTATGGTATCTCGTTTAATAGGTAGAGATGCTCAAATTGATTCTATTCTTTCGGTTATTAAGATGAATGATGATATTCAAGACGATTATACTAAACGTCCGGCTTTAATTATTGCTGGTACTACAGGTACAGGTAAAACTCAAACTTATTCTGAATTAACTCGTGCTTTAAAAGATGTTAGGCCTGTTCAAGTAGTAGATACAAACCAATTAACAGCTCAAGGTTATGTAGGTGGTAAAATTGAAGAAAATATCTTAGCACCACTTATTCAACAAGCGCATGCTATTAACCAAAGAGCAGGTATTTCTAACGATGAAATAACTATTCATGATATTGAACTTGCTCGTCACAGTATTGTAATCTTAGATGAAATTGATAAGAGAGCAGAAGGTGAAGGAGATCGTTCTAATGTTAATAAGAGTGGTGTTGTTAACCAATTATTAAAATTAATGGATCAAGGAACAAAATATATTGTTAAAGTAGGTAGAAATACAGTTGAATTTGATACTTCTCGTTTAACTATTTTCGCAGCCGGTGCTTTCCAAGAATATTTTGATAAAGAAGAAGAAAAAGTTGGTTTAAAAGGACCAATCGGATTTAGAGTTGCTGATAAAGCAGAAGTTAAAGAAGAGCCAAAAGATGAATTTGCTAAACATAATGAAGTTAAACCTGAAGCTTTAGTAAAATATGGCCTAGATAGTCAATTCGTAGGTAGATATGATCATGTTGTATTATATCCACGTCATACTAAAGAAACTTTATATGAACTTGAAACTAACAAATCCACATCAAATATCTATGCTGCAATCGAGGAATTTGCTCGTATGGGTATTGACTTAGTTTGGGAAGATGGATATCTTGAAGAAGTTGTTGATAAAGCATATGAATTAAAAACAGGGGGACGTGCTTTAGGTAACATTGTTTCTCGTACTTTAGGTAACATAAGAGTTGAAGTTCAAAGACGCCCAGATATGTTTAAAACTATCTATATTCCATTAAATGCTTTTGAAGAATCAGGTAACATAGTTCTTCAAACAAAAGATGATAAAATTGTTACACTTGATAGCTTATATAAAGAAACAGAAGCAGAAAATAATAGACTTAGAAAATTAGCGACTATTGAAGTAAATAAAGAAGCTCTAGCAGAAGTTAAAAAACTATTATTAATAAATGCGGAAGTTGAAACTGAAGCACCAAAAGAAAAAGTAATGAAATAAAGAAATATATTGTTTTACAATATATTTTTTTATTACTATATGGTATAATGTTAATGTGTTAAAAGTTTTATTGAAGGGTGATATTATGATACAAAAACCAAAAGGAACTTATGATGTTTATGGTATGAAAGGAAAGACTATAAACTATATTGAAGACGTATTAAAAACATTAATGGATAAGTATAATTATGAGTATTTTAGAACTCCAGTATTTGAATCTAGTGAACTATTTCATCGTGGAGTAGGCGCTACTACAGATATTGTAACTAAAGAGACTTATGATTTTGTAGATCGTGGTGATCGTAATATGACTTTACGTCCTGAAGGAACAGCGGGAGTAGTAAGAAGTTATATTGAAAATAAAATGTATGGTTCTTCACCAGTACCAGTAAAGGCTTGGTACTTTGGACCTATGTTTAGATATGAAAGACCACAATCTGGACGTTTTAGAGAATTTTATCAATTTGGTGTTGAAGTATTTGGATGTGATAATCCTGCTATCGATGCCGAAGTTATTAGTATTCCTGTAAATATATATAAAATGCTAGGTTTAAAAGGTATTAAAGTAAATATAAATAGCTTAGGTGATGAAGAATCACGTAATAACTATCGTGAAGCTTTAATTAAACATTTTGAACCATATATTGATACTTTATGTGAAGATTGTAAAGAAAGATTTAGAAAAAATCCTTTAAGAATCTTAGATTGTAAAGTTGATGCGGATAAAGAATGTATGAAAAATGCTCCTAAGACTATTGATTATTTAAATGAAGCAAGTAAGAAACATTTTGAAAGAGTTAAAGAATGTTTAGATAGTTTAGGAATTGAATATGTGGTTAATCCTAATGTAGTAAGAGGATTAGATTACTATACACACACTGTATTTGAAGTAGAAGCAGATATAAAAGATTTTGGAAGTCAAAATGTTTTATGTGGTGGTGGAAGATACAATGGTTTAGTTGAAATGGTTGGTGGACCTCAAACTAGTGGGGTAGGTTTTGCTTTAGGTTTAGAAAGATTATTAAATGCTTTAGAAGCAGAACATATTGAGTTACCAGTTAGAACTAGTGTTGATTTATATGTTATGCCAATCAGTGAAGATGAAGAAGCTTACGCAATGGGTATAACTCAAGCATTACGTTTAAGTGGTTTTAATGTTGAAATGGATGTAATGCAAAGAAAGATGAGTAATAACTTTAAACAAGCTGATCGTTTAAATGCTAGTTATGTAATGATAATTGGTGATGAGGAAACTAAGACTAATGTTATGACTATTAAAAATAATAAGACAAAAGAAGAATATAAGGTTGAAGTTGCTGACTTAGTTGACTTCTTTGACGAAATGTTAGATGAAGATGAATGTACATGTGAAGATGAAGAAAACTGTAAATGTCATCATCATGAAGATTAGGAAGTGGATTAAATGAAATTATATGTAAATGAACTTAATAAACATGTAGGTGAGGAAATTACTTTTAGTGGTTTTGTAGATACTATTAGAGATAAAAAATGGGTTATGTTTGTTATCTTAAGAGATTCAACAGGTAAAGTTCAAATGACTATTGAAAAGAGTGAAGAAGCAAATGCATCTTTACTTGAAACAATGAATAAAGTGACAGTAGAATCTACTATTAAAGTAACTGGTAAATTAGTAGGTAATGACGCAGTTAAATTAGGAGGAATTGAAATAGTTCCAACTACTATTGAAATTACTTCTCTAGCGGATACTTTACCATTTGATTTCAATAACTTAGATGGTGTTAATATTGATACAAGATTAGATTATCGTTGGTTAGACATTCGTAATGAAAAAAACACTTTAGTAAGACAAATTGAATCTTGTTTAACTGAAGGTATGAGAGAATTCTTATATAAACAAAACTTTACTGAAATTCACTCACCAAAATTAATTGGTGCAGCTTCAGAATCAGGTAGTGAAGTATTTGAAGTAAAATATTTTGATCGTAAAGCTTATTTAGCTCAATCACCACAATTCTATAAGCAAATGGCTTTAGCTGGTGGACTTGATAAAGTATTTGAAGTAGGACCTGTTTTTAGAGCAGAAAATTCTAATACTAATAGACATGCTACTGAATTTACAGGTTTTGACTTAGAATTTGCTCATATTGATTCATATGAAGACGTTATGAGTTTAGAAGAAGATTTACTTATCGCTGGTTTAACTAAAGTAAAAGAAAGATATGGCGATAAGATTAAAGAAGTATTTGGTAAAGAAGTTATAATTCCTACTAAACCATTCCCAGTAATGCGTTTACAAGATTTATATCAAGAATTCCATGATCGTTATAACTTTGATCTTCCAAAAGAAGATATTGGCGATATGAATGCTGAAGCAGAAAAATTAACATATCGTTTAGCTCAAGAAAAATATAATCATGAATTTATGTTTATTGTAGACTATGCCGCAACTAAACGTCCATTCTATCATATGCGTGATGAAAATGGTAAATTACAAGGATATGACTTAATTTGGCGTGGTACTGAAATAACTAGTGGTGCTCAAAGAGAACATAGATATGAAGAATTAGTTAAGAATGCTAAAGAAAAAGGTCTAGGTAAAGATGTTGAATTCTATTTACAATTCTTTAAATATGGATGTCCTCCACATGGTGGATTTGGAATTGGTTTAGATAGACTTACAATGTTACTTTTAGGTTTACCAAACTTAAAAGAAACTGAATATATCTTTAGAGGACCTAATAGATTAAACCCATAGAAGAATAAGTTTACTTATTCTTTTTTTATGCTATAATGAATATAGGTGATAGTATGAATAATAAAGGTTTTACTTTAGTTGAATTAATGGCTGTATTTTTACTTTTAGGAATAATATCTGTTATTATGTATCAATCAACAAATACTGGTAGAGAAGCAGCTAAAAAAGAAAAAGTAGAAGCATCAGCAATTATAATTTTAAAAGCTGCTAATCAATATGATTTAGATAAACAATATGATGATGATTACACAGGTTTCCCTGAAGATGGATTAGATATTACAGAGTTAGATAATATAAGTAATGTTGATTTTCAAAGTGGGAAAGTAATTAAAAATAATGGCATATTTGTTTTAGTAGATTTAACTGACGGTAATTATTGTGTCAATGGAACTACTAAAAAATTAGAGATTGTAAAAGGAGACTGTACTGACTAATGTAAAGTCTCTTTTGTTTTTTTAAGATGTATGTTATAATTAAAGTACCAAGAGTATGGCAAATACAAAAAACCTACTAATTAACGTAATTGGGGATCTAATTTATAAATGGTGTTGAAAACTTACCTTTGAGTAAGGCTCCTAAAGTTTATAATGTGACGCCCACCTGGGAGATCAGGTTTAATTCGTTAGCGCTGACTTTTGGTTTTTTTATGCCTTAATATATGTTATAATTATGGTGGTGGTAATATGCTAGAAAGATTAGAAATCCTAGTAGGTAACAAAATTGAAGAAATAAAGAATAAAACAGTATTAATTGTAGGTATAGGTGGTGTAGGAGGCTATGCTTTAGAAGCATTAGTTCGTTCGGGTATTGGTAAAGTTATTATTGTTGATAATGACACAGTAGATATTACTAATTTAAACCGTCAAATTATATCTTTAAATTCTAATATTGGTATGAAAAAAGTTGATGTTGCAGAGAAACGTATTAAAGATATAAATCCTAATATTGAAGTAATTAAATATGATTTATTTTTAACAGAAGAAAATACAATTTCTTTATTTGACAATCATATTGATTATATTGTTGATGCTTGTGATACAATCGCTGTTAAGAAAGAACTAATTCGTCTAGCGAGTCTTAAAAATATTAAATTAATTTCTTCAATGGGAACAGGATATAAAATGAATCCTTCTAAGTTAGAGATAATGGAATTATCTAAAACTAGTTATGATCCCATCGCGAAGATTCTTCGTAAATATGTTAAAGATATGCGTATAAAAACTAAAGTAATGGTTGTATGTAGTAAGGAAGAAAGAATAAAAACTAATACTAAAACAATAGGTTCTAATGCTTTTGTACCCGCAACTAGTGGACTATTATGCGCAAGTTATATAATAAATGATATAGTAGGTGACATATGCAAAAAAAATTAATAGAAATAGCTAAAAAACTAGAAGGAAGAGTTTTAGTAATTGGTTTTGATAAAGAAAAGAATTTAATTAAAGAACTAGAAAGAAATAAAAAACTGGTAGTCTTTTCACATTTAACTGAAGAAGATAAAGGTAAAGGTAAAGATAAAAAGACTTTCTTTGGTAATAAGCAAGTAAAAATTAAAAGATTATATAAAGATTTAGGTAAAGAAAATTATGATTACATAATATGTGATTTTAATTTAGTAAAAAAATACTTAAATAAATTTATTATGAATATCTTCAAATTAAAGGCTAAAGAAGTATATATGGTCTTCGATGAAGAAGAATATTATATTGAAGAATTAAAACATCGTTTTATAAGATATAAAGCTAAATTTGATAGTATTAAAAAGGGAACTACCCATTTAATTACGGTTAATTTTGCGGAAGCAAAATTAAATTTACTTAAAAAAATATTAATTTTTAATATTCGTGATTTATTTTATGATATTTATGAATTTATTGCTAATATGATAATTGCTTAAAAATAGTTTGATAAAACTATTTTTTCTTTTATTTTATTGTATAAAGTCCTTATTTTTGATAAAATAAAATATAGTTTAAGGTGATAATATGTATTTAAAAGAGATAAGAGCACAAGGATTTAAATCATTTGCGGATAAAACAGTAATTGAACTACATAAGGATATTACAGGTATTGTAGGTCCTAATGGATCAGGAAAGAGTAATGTTGTAGATGCTGTTAGATGGGTATTAGGTGAACAATCAGTTAAATCTCTTCGTGGAACAGATAATATGACAGATGTAATATTTTCGGGTTCTAAATCAAGAAATGCTGTTAATGTCGCAAGTGTAACTTTAGTATTTGATAATAGTGATCATTATTTAGATACACCATATAATGAAGTCGCAATTAAAAGAAGTTTATATCGTGATGGTGGATCAGAATATAGTATTAATGGTGAAAAATGTCGCTTAAAAGATATTACTGAAATATTATTAGATACAGGTATCGCAAAAGAAAGTTTTAATATTATTTCGCAAGGTAAGATAGAAGAAATTTTATCTACTAAAGCTTCTGATCGTCGTGTTATATTTGAGGAAGCTGCGGGTGTATTAAAATATAAGAATAGAAAAGAAGAAGCATTAAAATCATTAGAAACTGCTCAAAATAATATGAGTAGAATCGAAGATATTATTCATGAACTTGAACTTCAAGTATCACCTTTAAAAGAGCAAAAAGAAAAAGCTTTATTATATTTAGATGTTAAAGAAGAATTAGAAAAGATTGAAATAGCTTTAATCGCAACTGATTTAACTAATTTAAATGAAGAATATAAAGAAAAGAAAGCTAAAATAGAAGTACTTAAAAATGAAATATTATCTTTAAACACAAATAATTCTGGTAGCGAAGCAGTCATTACAGATTTAAAAGTAAAATTAGATGATTTAAATACAAAAATAAGTGAATATCAAAGAAATTTACTTGAAATAACTACACGTGTAGAAAAGATTAATAGTCGTAAAAATATTATTCTAGAAAGACAAAAATACGAAGTAGATGATAGTAAAGTTCATACTAACTTAGTTAGTGTTAAAGAAAATGTTTTAAAGAAAACTAATGAAGTAGAATCTTTAAAAAATGTTATTTCTTTAAAAACAGAAGAAGTAGAAACTGTTAATAAAAAATATATTGAAGAAGAACATATTTTAAGTGACGCTAAAGATAAAAGAGTTAAACTTGATAATACTTTAGCTAATTACTATCGTAAACAAGAAAACTTAAAGAGCAAAATAGAATTATTAAAAGAACAAATAGAAAGTAATAGTTTACTTCCAACTCCTGTTAAATCAGTATTAAATAATCCACGTTTTGAAGGAGTACATAATGTTATAGGTTCTTTAATTGAAGTTAAAGAAGAATATTCTACAGCCATTGCTATAACTTTAGGAGCAAATGCTTCTAATATCGTTGTTGATAATGAAATGGTTGCTAAAGAATGTATTAATTACTTAAAGAATAATAATTTAGGAAGAGCGACATTCTTCCCAATGAATATTATTCGTCCTAAAATGGTTGATCCGGACACTCTAGCGATTATTAGCAATGAGAAAGGATATATAGGACTAGCAAGTAATTTAGTTGAATATGACCGTAAATATTACGGAATTATAACTAATCAATTAGGTAATGTTATTGTTGTAAATAACATTGATACAGCAAACATTATTAGTCATAAGATTAATTATCGTTACCGTGTTGTTACCCTAGATGGCGAAATGCTTCATGTAGGTGGTTCTGTATCTGGTGGAGCTAAACAAAAAACACGTAATATGGTAACTTTAAAATACGAATTAGATGACTTAATTAAAGAATATAAAACTACATTAAATGAAGTTAAAACTATCGAAGATGATATTAATATTACCGATACTAATATCTCTAATGAAGAAAATAAATTATATTTAATTAATAAAGAAAAAATAACTTTAACTGAAGAACTTGCTAATAAGAAGAGTATATTACTTGCAAGTACTAATGAATTAGAAGATTTACAAAATGAATTATCTAGTTTAAATAATATGCTTAATAATACATTATCTAAAGAAGAAGATGAAGTATTAAAAGAATACTACGAAGCTTCAAGTATTAAAGATAAAATTACTAATGATTTAAATGCTGCTATTTTAAATCGTGATAACTTAAAAGCTGAATTAGAAGAAAAAGAGCATTATTTAAAATTAGAAAATACAACATATAATACTAAATCTAAAGAACTTAATAATTATGAAATTGAAGTTAATAGAATTGATGTTAAGTTAGATAATATGTTAAATATTTTAAGTGAAACATATAATATGACTTATGAAAAAGCTCGTGATAATTATAAGTTAGAAATAGATGAAGATGTCGCAAGAAATAAAGTTAGTGTTTTACGTAAGAAGATGAAAGAACTTGGTATGGTTAATCTAGCTGCTATTGAAGAGTATGATAAAGTATCTGTTCGTTATGAAAATTTACTAAAACAAAGAGAAGATATTGTAAATGCTTCTAATACTTTACTTGAAATAATTGAAAAATTGGATAAGGTAATGGAAGAAGATTTCTTAAAGACTTTTGAAGTAATTAAAGAAAAATTCTCAGAAACATTTAAAGAGTTATTTGGTGGCGGTAATGCCGAGTTAAAATTAACTGACGCTAATAATATCTTAGAAACAGGTATTGATATAATTGCGCAACCTCCAGGAAAGAAATTAACTACTATTTCTTTATTATCTGGTGGAGAGAAAACATTTACCGCTATTAGTTTATTATTTGCTATTTTAAAGAGTCGTCCGGTACCATTCTGTATTCTAGATGAGGTAGAGGCTGCTCTTGATGAGGTAAATGTAGATTCATTTGGTAGATATCTACAAAAATTAGCTGAAAAGACACAGTTTATTGTAATTACCCATAAAAAGAAAACTATGGAATATGTAAATAATTTATATGGAATAACAATGCAAGAATCAGGAGTTTCAAAACTAGTTAGTGTTAAATTAGAAGAAATTAAATGATTGATGTAGTAACTGCTGTTTTTCTTAAAAATAATAGTATTTTACTGGCTAAACCAAGATCTTCAATGAAGAGTAATAAATATACTCTAATTGGTGGGAAAGTAAAAGATGGGGAAGACTATAAAACTGCTATTATAAGAGAAGTTAAAGAAGAGTTAAAAATAACTTTAACTAAGGAAGAATTAGATCTCATATTAGAATTTGAAGAAGTAAGTGCTAGTGACCCTAATTTAAAGATAAATATGCATATGTTTATCGCTAAAAGGGAAGTGCTTACTCTTCCAAATACTAATGAGGAAATATTAGATTATCGTTGGTATAACATTAATGATAATGAACTAGAATTATCTGATTCTATTAAAAATCACTTAATTCCATATTTAAAAACACTGCTTAAAAAATAAATAAACTTAAGAAAAGTTATTGCAAATAACTGGCTAGTATGATATATTATAAGAGCAGTGCAAAATTGGACCCTTAGCTCAGTTGGTTAGAGCATCCGGCTCATAACCGGGCGGTCATAGGTTCGAGTCCTATAGGGTCCACCACTCATGCGAGTGTGGCGAAATTGGCAGACGCGCTAGACTTAGGATCTAGTGCCTTACGGCATGGGGGTTCAAGTCCCTTCACTCGCACCAACTTGTTAATAACGAACATTAATATGTTCGTTTTTTTATGATATAATGTATGTAGGAGATAAGTATGGATATAGTAATTAATGATGATAATTTAAAATTAGAAGAAGTAAATGAAATTAATAATAAGGTAAGATCCTTATTAATCGATGAAGATAATAATATCTTAGTAGCTAATTACTACGGAATATATCTTCTTCCAGGAGGATCTTTGGATAAGGAAGAATCTAAGGAAACCGCTCTTATTCGTGAATTAAAAGAGGAAACGGGAACTGATTACTCTATAGATGAATTCACTTATTTATGCACAATTAATTATTATCAAAAAAATTATCCTAAAAGAAATGGTAAGTTTAAAAACCGTTTATTAACTACTCATTATTATGTAGGTAAATATAAAGGTTTAAGTATGCAGTCTTTAACGGAAAGTGAAAAGACAGGTAATTTTAAACTAGAATTAATTCCTTTAGATAAATTAGAAGAAATAATCGCAAATAATAAAAATAATAATCCAAGAAATATATATTTCATAAAGGAATTAATAACGGTTTTAAAATACTATAACGATAACCCTAATAAAAGAATGATTTTAAATAAATAAAAGAACCATATTGGTTCTTTTTTATTAATTTTACAAATATTATATTTATGTTATAATAAGTCTCACTTAGAGGGGTACTTATGGATAGAATTGAATTTAAAGAGATGGTTGAATTATTTTTAATTAGAGTTATGCCTGATATTAAAGAAGGAAAAGAACTACCTAAGATCAATTTCGACTTTGGTAATGACCTAGCTATTTTTTATGATGCTTTAAATAATCCTCAGTCAATTGGTGGTTCTAACTATGAAGAAAAAGACATTAAATTAGCAACGAGAATTGATGAAGATGCTTTAACTATTAAAGTTCGTGATCCTTATAAATTTTTTGATTTATTAAAAGATATAACTAATGCTTCCTTAGAACTAAAAAATAGCTCTTTATCTAGAAATGAAGCCATAAATATAGGTAAACGTATTTGGCTTCGTATGGGAGTCGAAGACATTAATAATGTTGAATCTTTCTTAGAAAAAGAATTAGAGTTTTTAAAAGACCGTACTTTTTATACCAAAAAATTTGGTGAAGTAGTTGATACATTTGGAGACTATAATGTTGCCCATAATATTCTTGTTAATAGTACTTGGGATGAATCAACAAGAAGTATGTTATATACAATTTACAATGATGGAAAAAGTTATGATTTACCACGAGTATTATATGATATAGATAGTAGAGGTAAATGTTATATATATGGTGTTCAAACAGCTAAGTCAAAAGATAAAGATAAATCTATTGAACGAAAATTATATAAAATAAATAAAGGAATAGATAATCCTAATGTTCATCCAAGTAAAATTTGGTCAATGATATTCTTTATTAAAGAATTAAAGGAAAAGGGTATTAAGGAAATAGAAATACCTGGTATGCAAGTACTTAGCTACTCATATCATGAACTTCTTTCTGAACAAGCTAAAGAACAATTAGAGTGTGTTATGCGTAAAATAAATATGTTTCCTGAACGAGACTGTTTTATTGAGGAATATCAAGAAACAGAAAAATGGTATCAACACGTTCATAATAATCAGGATAAAATAAGTTATTTAAAAACAGAAGAATTAATGAATTTAGTATTTCGTATTTGTGATATGGATGAGACAATGCATATTACTAATGAATTAAATATCCAAGGAGATAGTTTAAAAATTAAAATAAGAAACTGATAGATATCAGTTTTTTTATTTTGTGGTATAATTTTAGTAGATTGCTCCATAGCCAAGCGGTAAGGCAGCGGACTCTGACTCCGATATGCGTTAGTTCGAATCTAACTGGAGCAGCCATTGCTGATTTAGTTTAATGGTAGAACAAATCCCTCGTAATGATTAGACGTAAGTTCGATTCTTACATTCAGCACCATTTTATTAATGACATTTAGCTTATTGGTTAAATGTTATTTTTTTGTTATAATGAGAATGGTGATAGTATGGAGACATTAAAAGCAGGAACAATTCTTGTTAATAGAGATTTAAAACAAGTTTATTTAGTATATCGTAAAAAATTAAATGATTATAGTTTCCCAAAAGGACATTTAGAAAAAGGGGAAACATTAGAAGAATGTGCTTATAGAGAAACTCTAGAAGAAACAGAACACGAAAATAGAATTATAAAAAAACTAAAAGATCTTTCTTATATTTCAAGTATTAATGAAAAGAGTATTTGTTCTTTCTATTTAGCAGAAGACTTAGGAAAAACAACTAAAGAAATTAATCCTGTAGATAAAGAAACATATCTTTTAGTAGACATTGATAAAGTAGAAGAATTACTTACTTATGATGACTTAAAAGAATTATGGCAAGAAGTAAAAGATGAAGTTATAAAGGAGTTTGATTTTTAATGAATTATATTACTTATGAAATAGGGACAAAGAATGCTTTCTTTATAAAACCATATAATTTTAATATAAATACGATTAGCGAAAAAGAATTTATGGATAACATAAATAGTGTTAAGAACGAACTTAATATTGATAATCTTGCTTTAGTAACACAAAGACATACAGCGGATATTAAAAAAGTGACTTTAGATAATATTAATGAAGAAACTGTAGCTGATGGAATGATAACTGATATTCCTAATATAGGATTAGGTGTTAAAGTAGCGGACTGCCAAGCAATCTTTTTATATGATCCAATTAAAAGAGTAATAGGTTGTGTTCATTCAGGATGGCGAGGAACAGTTAAGAAGATAGTTAAAAATGCTATAGATGTAATGGTTAATGATTATGGCTCAGTAATTAGTGATATTAAAGTAGTTATATGCCCATCTATTCTTCAAGATCATTTTGAAGTAGATTATGATGTATATTTAGAATTTAAAAATAGTTTTAATGATATTGATAAATATACAATTTATAAAGAGGATTTAAATAAGTATTATATTGATCAAGAAACATTAAATAAAGATTATTTAATGAGTTTAGGTATTAAGTATATTAAAGTAGCTAATACATGTACGGTATGTAATGGTAATAAAATACATTCATATCGTTATGAAAAAGAAAAAAGTGGCCGTAATTTAGCAGTTATAAGCCTTTAAATACTAAAAAAAGAAGAAGACTAGTTCTTCTTTTTATGTTATAATTAAATCTAGGAGGAATATTTATGAAAATATATAATACATTACATAAAAAAATAGAAGAGATTATTCCAATTGAAGAGGGTAAAATTAAAATGTATACTTGCGGACCTACAGTATATCATTATGCTCATATTGGTAATTTAAGAACATATATTTCAGAAGATATATTAGAAAAAAGTTTAAATTACTTAGGATATAAAGTAGATCGTGTTATGAATATAACTGATGTAGGACATTTAGTAGGTGATGGTGATTCTGGAGAAGATAAGATGGCTGTTGCTGCTAAAAGAGAACACAAGAGTTCAATGGAAGTAGCAGCGTACTATACTGAATGTTTTAAAAGCGATTGTGCTAAGTTAAATATTAAATGGCCTGATACCGTTGTTCCAGCAACTAATGAAATAGATGAATATATTAAAATAATAAGTCGTTTACTTAATAATGGACATGCTTATATAGCAGATGGAAATGTATATTATGATACATCTACATTTGAAAAATATTATGAATTATCAGGACGTAATAGTGATGATTTATTAGTAGCTGTAAGAGAAGATATTAAAGAAGATACAGCTAAAAGAAATCCTTTTGATTTTGGATTATGGTTTACTAATTCAAAATTTAATAATCAAGAATTACAATGGGATTCTCCATGGGGTAGAGGATATCCAGGATGGCATATTGAATGCTCTGGTATTAGTATGAAATATTTAGGAGAAAACTTAGATATTCACTGTGGTGCTGAAGATGCAATCTTCCCACATCATACTAATGAAATAGCTCAAAGTGAAGCTTACTTAGGTCATAAGTGGTGTAATTATTGGGTACATATGGGATTCTTAAATGATAAGAACGGTAAAATGAGTAAATCTAATGGTGAGTTCTTAACTGTTTCTTTACTTGAAGAAAAAGGTTATGATCCTCTAGCATATAGATATTTATGCTTAAATTCAAATTATCATAATGCCTTAACATTTACATATGATATCTTAGATGGAGCAGTAAATGAATATAAAAAATTAAAGAATAAGACTAACTCTTTAGTAGAAGAAGGAAGTCTAGAAGAAGATAAATTTAATAAATATAATGATAGATTTAAAAAAGCATTAGATGATAATTTAAATACATCAATGGCGATAACTATTCTTTATGAATTATTAAAGGATAACGATTTAAATGGAACTACTAAATTAGAACTTGTTAAATCATTTGATAAAGTATTATCTTTAGATTTATTAAAGAAAACAGAAGTAACTAGTGATAAAGATAGTTACATTAAAGAAATGATTGAAAAAAGAAAAGAAGCTAAAGCAAATAAAGATTTTGCAACAGCTGATCAAATAAGAGAAAAATTATTAAGTGAGGGTATTGTTCTTAAAGATACAAGAGAAGGTACTACTTACGAAATAGTAGGTTAGGTGTAATATGAAAAAGAAAAGCATTATATTAATAATAATATCTATTATCCTTATTGTTTATACATATACGCTATTATGTCTTCATAAAGATACAATAGCGATGCAATCAGGAGATAAATATTTACCTTTATATAAAGGAATGTTTACTTATATAATTGAAAATAATAAGGATTTAGTCAACGATATTGAATATATTGCTTTTGATCCATATAGTTTTAAATTAATACGTGCAACTGACCAAAAAGAATTATCTACAATGTTAAATAAATATACGAATAATATAATCCTAGGTTCTTTTAATATTTTAAATAATGAAGACTTTACAAATAGTGATGGTACAATGAAAGGTATTTATATCTATGCTACTAATTTTGAAGAAGCAGGTAATAGATTAAAACTCGATTATACATTATATCGTGGTAATAAAAGTATTATTACTTATACTGTAAAAGCTACATACCATAATAATAATTGGAAAGTAAAATATACAGAGTATAAAGTATAATGGATGGTATTGTTATTATTGATAAAGAATCAGGCTATACAAGTCGTGATGTAGTAAATATCGTAGGTAAAACATTTAAAACAAAGAAAGTGGGGCATACCGGTACTCTAGATCCTTTAGCTACCGGTGTTCTAGTAATATGTGTTAATAAAGCAACTAAATTAGTTGAATTATTAACTTCTCTTGATAAAGAATATATTGCTGACTTTACTATGGGAATTGATACTGATACTTTAGATAGTGAGGGTAACATTCTAAGTGAAGAAGATAATCATTATACTAAAGAAGAAATAGAATTTGCTTTAAAAGAAATGGTTAAAACTTATAAGCAAGAAGTTCCTAAATATTCCGCAGTTAAAGTAAATGGTAGAAAACTTTATGAGTATGCAAGAAATAATGAGGAGGTAGTTTTACCTAAACACGAAGTTACTATTTATTCTTTAGAATTACTTGATATTAATTATCAAAATAATAAAACTAATATTAAAGTAAAAGCTCATGTAAGTAAAGGAACTTATATAAGAAGTCTTGGTAAAGATATAGCATCTATTTTAAATACAACAGCGATTATGACATCTTTAAGACGTACTAAACAAGGGGATTTTAATATTGAAGAAGCTATCAAAATAGATGATCTTAAAGAAGATAGTTTAATTACTTTAGATAAAGTACTAGCTAATTATGAGCGTAGAGAAGTAGATTCTAATACATATAAATATGTTATTAACGGAAGACCTATTGAAAATAAAGAGCAAAAAGAATATCTTTTATATACAAAAGAAGGTACTGTTTTAGCCCTATACAAAGACGATACTAAAGGATATTTAAAACCATTTAAAATGTTTATTTAAAAGTTACGAAAGTAACTTTTTTTGTTTAAAATATGTTTAATATTTTTCTTGATTATGGTATACTATTTATAGTAAAAGTAAGATAAGGGACTTGGAAGGTGTAATAATATGAAGAATAAACCAATATATTTATGGCCATCCGTAATAGTTTATAAGATAATTAAACTAATTATCTTATTACCATTACACTATTTAACACTTGGTTTTTTCTTTAGTTTCTATTTTGTATTCAATACAATTATTGACGGATTAATATTTATAGCTAGATTATGGTATAGATTCCTAAAGCATTTCTTTATAGGATTATTCTTCCCATTTATCTGGTTACATATTAAACTTACAAAAGATGAAAATAAAGAAGTAGATATTCTTAAAGCAATAAATGCTCGTGATGCTGAAAATCATAATAAAAAACTAGAAAAGATAAGACAAAAAGAAGAAGAAAAATTAGCGAAAACAAAAGCTAATTATGAAAAACTTCAAGCTAAGAAAGCTAAGGAAGCAGAAGAGCAAGAGCAACTTGAAAGAGAAAAGGAACTTGAAGAGCAAAGAAGACTTATTGAACAAGAAAGAATTAATGAGGCTAAAGCTAAAGATGCTCCAGTTCGAACTACTATCGTAGGTGGTTTTGAAGAAAAACCTCAAGAAGAAAATAAAGTTGCTAAGACAAAAGCGGAGATTAAAAAAGAAAAGAAACAACGTAAGAAAGAATTAGAAGCTGAGAGAAAACGTTTACAAGAGAATAATAACTATGTAAATGAAAATGCTCAGATTGAAAAGAAAACTTTAGGGGATCATATTAATGATGGCTTAGAGAACCTTATTAAAGGACCTAAGAACTTAATTAAGAATCTTAAAGAAAAATATCAAAATTCAATATTCTTAAGAAATAAACGTAATGAAGAGTCAATGCAAAGAGAAGCTTTACTTATCGACTTTAACGGTGAAGATGCCGAAAAGAGTGATAAGAAAGTTGTTTATGAATATGTTGGAAAGAATCCTGAAGGAAAAGTTATTAAAGGTTACTTTGAAGCATTCTCAAGAGTTGAAGTTCACTCATACTTACTTGCTGAAGGTTTTGAAGTATATAGTATTAAGACAGATAAATGGATTCAATTATTCCATTCTAGCAAACAAGTTACAAATGTAAAAGTTAAGACTAAAGATTTGATATTCTTTATTACTCAATTATCAACTTATATTAAAGCTGGTATTCCACTTGTTGAATCTTTACGTATCTTAAGTAGACAATTTACTAATAGTAGTTATAAACGTTTATTTGATGCAGTTATTTATGATTTAACAATGGGTGATAACTTCAGTGATGCAATGGCTAAACAAGGTGAAGCATTCCCAAGAATTTTAGTTAACATGGTTAAAGCTTCGGAAATGACAGGAGAACTTCCAGAAACACTTGATGATATGGCTAATTACTTTACTGAATCTGATAAGACAAGAAAACAAATGATTACAGCAATGACATATCCAACAATTATCTTTGTTCTAGCTGTCCTAGCATTAGGATTCATTATGATTTATATCGTTCCTAAATTTACAGCAATTTATGAAGGAATGGATAATGCTGAATTACCAGGAATAACTATATTTATTACAAATTTAAGTAATTTCTTAAAGAGTAATTATATATATATAATTATAGTTGCAATTGTAGTATTATTTATTTTTAGATATTTATATAAGAACGTTAAATTATTTAGAACACTTATCCAATATTTATTAATGCATACACCAGTTATAAAAAATATTATTATTTATAACGAAGTTACAATGTTTACTAAAACATTTGCTTCCTTATTAAAACATAATGTATTTATTACTGATACAATGGAAATCTTAAATAAGATTACAAATAATGAAATATGGAAGATGATTATTCTTGATACAATCACAAACTTAGCTAAAGGTGAAAAAATATCAAAAGCCTTTGAAGGACACTGGGCTGTTCCAATACCTGCTTATGAAATGATCGTAACAGGTGAACGTACAGGTCAATTACCAGAAATGATGCAAAAAGTTTCTGATTATTACCAAGAATTACATAAAAATGCGGTAGGACGTATTAAGTCTTTCGTAGAACCTATATTAATTTTATTCCTAACTGGAGTAGTAGGTGTAATCGTATTATCAATAGTTATTCCAATGTTTGGTATGTATGATAATATCCAATAAGGGGGAATAATAATGACTATATTTTATAGTATTGTTGCCTTTGTATATGGAACCATTTTTGGTTCCTTTTACAATGTACTAGGCGAGAGAATACCTGAAAAAAAGCCTGTAGTGATGACACGTTCAGAGTGTCCTCACTGCAAGCATAAATTAACACCAATTGAATTAATACCAATTATTTCATATGTTATTCAAGGTGGTAAATGTAAAAAATGTAAAAAGAAAATACCGACATTTTATCCATTATTTGAAATAGCTTCCGGACTTACTTTTTTAGCGGTATATTTATCTTATGGATTTACGCCACAAGCTTTAGTGCCATTAACACTATTATCGGTATTTCTAATTACGGTTGTTAGTGATTTAAATTACTTATTAATTCTTGATGAGGTACTAATCCCGGCTTTCGTATTACTTGTAATAGAAATGTTACTTGTTGAAGGATTAGGGGATACAATATTACATATATTACATGGCTTAGCTGCTGCTGGAATAATGGCAAGTATTAAACTAATGGGTGACTTTATGTTTAAGAAAGAATCTATGGGTGGTGGTGATATTAAACTAATGTTCTTTATTGGTTTAGTATTAGGATGGCCATCCGCTCTTATGTCAGTATTTGTAGCATCACTAATTGGTTTTCCAATTTCTCTTGCTGTATTAAAATACCATAAGACAAATGTAATTCCATTTGGGCCATTCTTAGTAGTGGCGGCAGGTATACTATTATTTAGTGGATTTGATATAAGAATATTCTTTAACATGTTAGTTAATTACTAACATGTTTTTTTATATAAAAAAAGAGACATAAGTCTCTAATTTTGTTGTGTATTAAATCCTGTAGGAATTCCTATATTAGGAGCTACTACTTGTTGTTGAACAGGTTGTTGTGGTTGTACTGGAGTAGCTACAGGTTTTTGAACTTGTGGAGCTACAGGAGTAGCTACCGGTTGTTGAACAGGTTGAGTTGGTACTCCCATTTGTTGGAATACAGAAGGTTGATTAACAGGGTGTGTTTCAGTTTCAGCTTTTGCTTCTGCTTTACTAATTTCAACAAATTCAAGTGCTTTCTTTAAGTCTAATTCACCAGATAATTTATCATCATCTTCAAGTTCGATTAATTTTAATATTTCTTCTACTGTTGAATGACCTTGAATTACTTTTTCAAGTCCATCTTGAAGTAGGGAAGTAACATCTGATTTATATACTAAATCACGAAGTTTTTCTTTAGGCATTCCGCTACTTAATGCATCTCTAATATCTTGATTAATAACAAGAACTTCATGAATAGCGATACGTCCTAAATATCCATTATGACATTCTTCACATCCAACTGCTTCATATACTGAATCAACATCTTTATTTAATACTTTTTTAAATAAAGCTTTTTCATATTCATTAGTAGGTCTTTGTTTTTTACATTTTGGACAAAGTCTACGTCCTAATTTTTGAGATATGATTCCTGTTAGGGCAGAAGAAAGTAAATATCTTTCAACATCCATATCAAGTAAACGTTCAATTGTATTAAGTGAGTTATTGGTGTGGATTGTTGATAATACTAAGTGACCTGTGATAGATGCACGAACAGCTATCTTAGCAGTTTCAGTATCACGAATTTCTCCAACCATTATAATGTTAGGGTCTTGACGTAATATTGAACGTAGGGCAGCAGCAAATGTAAGTCCTATTTCACTATTAACTTGTACTTGGTTTACTCCAGGGATTGCCATTTCTATTGGATCCTCTACAGTAATAACGTTAGTTTCCTCTCTGTTAAGTCTTTGTAAGATAGAGTATACAGTTGTAGATTTACCACTACCTGTAGCTCCGGTTACAAGGATGATACCATTAGGAACACCAATCATATATAAAACTTTTTTTAAGTTAGCTTCGCTAAAATCTAAGTTTTCAAGTCCACTTAAACTCTTAGAATAGTCTAAGATACGAATAACTATTTTTTCACCATTACTAATAGGTAAAACAGAAACACGGAGATCTAGATCTAAATCTTGAAGATTAGCTTTAATTGCACCATCTTGAGGTAACCTAGATTCAGTAATATTCATACCTGATATAATTTTTATACGTGTAGTTAAATTCTTCTTAACGCTGTTTGGAACTTCTGTATAATCAATAAGTGCGCCATCGATACGTATTCTAACCTTCATAGCTTTTTCTTGAGGATCGAAGTGAATATCACTTGCTCCTCTCTTAGCTGAATCAACTAAAATATCATTAACGATTTCGACTATTGGCATTTTTTCAAAGTCATAAGCCTTAATCATTATTTCATCCCCTTTTTACTACTTTACACTAGCATTTATTCTAAAACTATTATATAATAGTTTTATAGTAAAGACAAGTAAGAAGGTAAGATTTTATGAAAAAATTGAATAGCAAGGGGTTCGTTTTAACGGAAACACTTATAGTTTCTGTGCTTTTGATTACGACTTTAATTACGGTATATACACAGTTTAAATCAATCAATCGTCGTAATAAAGAAAGCTTTATTTATAATTCGATTCCTTCCTTATATAAAATTAATAATTTAAAAAAATATCTTGAACAAGAAAAATATTATTCTTATTTATGGAATATTTTGGTTGACGGTGACGTTGTTGAATTAGCTGCTTGTGAAGACCAGTATTTTAATGAACCAGAATACTGTAAAACAGTTATGGAAAATAGCGGTATCGTAAGTCTATGGGTACTTCCACAAAATCTTTATCCTATTATTAATAGAAGGAATAATTCTTTGGTCAATCCTAGTGTTACTAATTCTACTAATCTTATTAGATATTTAAAAACAATAGATTATAAAGATGGTAATAGTGCTTACTTAGTTGGTTATTTTAATGACGGAAGTTATGCTAATGTAAAAATATTTACTGATGATAAATATACTATGGAGTTAAATAGTCAATGTAATCCACGCGTACTTATAAATTATGAGATTACGTTTATTGATATTGATAGAAATCAAGTTTTAAGTCCTTATAAGAGTTCTATTGGATGCGGTACACCAATTAATGTTGAAGATATAGTAGAAAAAGAAATAGCTAAATCTGGTAATACTTGTCTTGTAGCAAAAGAATACCCACCATATGGTTATGTCTATCCAACTGGTCCTGATGGCCATGCATTTGAAATATTAATGGGTAAAAAATCATCTCAGGTTGTAGTTGAATATAAAGATTTAGCAGGTGCAAATATTTTTCCAGCAACTACATTAGAATTATCATGTGGGGATTTAGTAAATCCTACAAGTTATATTCGTCAAATAGAAGGCTATGAATATGTAAAAAGTAATGTTGGGGAAACTGTATTAGATGGAACTAATCTTACTATTACATTAAGTTATAATGGAGGATGAGAGTAGAATGAAAAAGGGTTTTACGACAGTAGAATTAATAGCTTCCTTTGCTTTAATTTCAACAATTATTTTATTCTTATTCCAAATTATATTTGCACTTAGAGATTTATATATTGAATCTGGAATTAAAGTGAAATTACTTACTAAGCAAGGAAATATTAGCTATGTAATTAATAATGATTTAACTGTACGCGAATTGCGTATGGTTACTAAAGAAAGTAAAAATTCAATAAAATTTTATTTCCGTGATGGAACTAATAAAATACTTAGTTATGACCGTGATAGTTTAACAATTACTTACGGGGATAATACTTATGAATTAGTTTCTGGAAGTAAAATAGGGAATGTATCTATTAAAACAGATACGGCTGTTTATACAGAAGATAGTAATACTTTAAATGGAATACTTGCTATTGATATTCCAATTACCCATTCTTTAATAAAACAAGAAAATTTTGGTATTAATCTTACTTATCTATATAATAGTAATTCTGTTTCTGTAGCGGGCCTTAATATTATAGATGTTGTAAATTCACCAAAGAAGATAATTTTAGATAATGATAAAATTGTTACTTATCAAGGAAGTAATTTTACAAATCCAGGATATTATGTTTATACGCGAGATACTAAAGAAATGAGTCAAAATGATCCTAATGTTGAAATCACAGGACGTGTAGATACAAGTAAAATAGGAAATTATTATTTAACTTATACTCTAAGAGATGAAGATGAAAATGTCTTAGATCAAGTTGTATGTTCCGTTAAAGTAATTAAATCAACATATGAATTTGCTTATAGCGGAAATACCCAAGAATTTACTACTCCTGTAAGTGGGATATATAAAATTGAATTATGGGGTGCCGAAGGTGGCGGAATTAGTTCAATGACTGGTAAAGGTGGTTATACTACCGGCCAAATAGAATTAAGAGAAAATACAGTCTTATTTGTTAATGTTGGTGGTAAAGGATCTATTTCTACTAATTATGCTGCATCAAATGGTGGCTTTAATGGTGGTGGAAAGAGTGGTGTTCCATCAATAGTAGGTTCCACAAACTCTACTGAAACTAATATGAAAGCAGGTAGTGGTGGGGGAGCTACCGATTTAAGACTTACTAATAATAATTTATCATCCCGTATTGCTGTTGCTGGCGGTGGCGGAGGCGCTGGAAGTAAAAATGATAGTGTCTTTGTTTACGTAGGTGGTGCTGGTGGCGGAATCGCTGGGAAGCCTGCTTTATCCGCAGCTGAAAGTTATGTAGGTGGTGTTGGTACTCAAGCTTCTGGTGGAGATAAACCAAGTTACACAACTAATATGACAACAATGCCAACTGCGGGTACAAGTTTAAATGGTGGTAATGGTGGTACATACCAAAGTGGTAATGTAATTTACGCAACCGGAGGCGGTGGCGGAGGTTACTACGGTGGCGCTGGTGGTAGTAGATATGCTGGTGGTTCTGGTGGTAGTGGTTACTGCGGTGATACGATTACAAATTGTAATTTAATCGATGGAACTAGTGCTGTACCATTAACTACAGGTTCGGATTACGAAACAGGCCATACCGGAAATGGTTTCGTTCGTTTAACACTTGTTTCTTATACTGAAGAAAGAAGCGAAGAAATGTATGGTTTAACTTATGAACCTAAAGCAAATAATGAAACTCACAACGGAACTGTTTATATGGATCCAACTGATTTAACTAATAATTGTAATAGTACAAATTATTCAACAAGTCCGGGAGCGGCTTCAGGATGTATGCGTTTCTATGTAATTAAAGATAATGGTAATACCTTAGATTTAATCTTAGATCATAGTATTACAAATGAAACTACTTTAAGTGGTAATCATTATGTATTACCAAAATTAGACGCTTGGGACAATGTCTTTACAAGAAAAGATAGTTATAATGGATACAATTATGCCGGAAGTAAATTCCGTCTAATAACTGTTAAAGAATTAGCACAGATTACTAAGAAATCAAGTACTGCTACAACAGTATTTACATTTGATACAGCCGGTTCTTCAACAGTGCCTAATAAATATGCATGGTTATTTGGTAACTTAAAAGGATGTTCATCTTATGGATGTGGATTAAATCATGAGTCAAGCATTACATCTTATATAACTGCGGATAATACAGCAGATAGTACTTATGTAGTTGATTATATGGGAAGTGTTTCACTTAGAAATAATGCTTCCGGAAGTGGTATTACTTCATTCCGTCCAGTTGTTACAATACCATCTAGTTTAGTAAAATAAAAACTTTCAATTATTGAAAGTTTTTTATTTTTAATGATATAATGATTAAGGTGATTTTATGAAAAAGAAAAATAAAGATAATAAAATATTAAGTTTCTTAAATGAAAATAAATATTTTTTTATAAGTGTAGTTATTATTTTTGTTTTAGGAATATATAAACTTCCATATTATATTGATATGCCTGGAGGTTTAATTAAGGTAAACAATCGTATTAGTATTACCGAAGAAAATAAATTAGAGGGAAGCTATAACTTAGCATATGTGTCAGAAGTACCAGCTACGCCTATTTTATATGTCTTAGCTAAAATTCTTCCTAGTTGGGATTTACTAAAAAAAGAAGATATGACTTATAATAATATGACTATAGAAGAAATGAATGAATTTGATAGATTATTATTAAAAATAGGAGAAAATCAAGCTAAATTAGCTGCTTATACGCGCGCTAATAAAACAACAACAGTCTCTGATACTAAAATTAAAGTTGGCTTAATTGAAAATACTAAGACAACAGATTTAAAAGTAAATGATATTATCTTAAAGGTAGATGGTATGGATTTTACTGGTGTCGATGACTTTAAAGAAATGATTCAAAATAAAAATGTAGGAGATATTATTACGTTTGAAGTTTTAAATAAAGAAGATGTTTATACAAGAACTGCTAAAGTATATGAAGCAGAAGAAAAAAAAGTAGTAGGTATATATTTATTTGAAGATCAAAGTATAACTACTAATCCAGAATGTAATATTAAAACTAATAGTAAAGAAATGGGTCCTTCTGGAGGATTAATGACTGCTCTTACTATTTATGATAAATTAACTAAAGAAGATTTAACTAAAGGAAGAAAAATCTCTGGAACAGGTACTATTGATGCTGACGGTACAGTAGGAGAAATAGGTGGTGTTAAATATAAATTAGCGGGTGTTGTTAAAAAACATGCGGATATATTCTTTGTACCAAAAGGTGAAAACTATAATGAAGCTATCAAACTTCAAAAGAAACATAATTATAAAATTAAAATAGTAGCAGTCGAAACTATTGATGACGCAATTAACTATTTAAGGAATAACTAAAAGTTATGGGTAAATCCATAACTTTTTTCTTCTTTTATGATAAAATATATTTGAGGTGTTAATAATGAAACGTGATGAAGTAGATAGAAGCAAAATTACGCCAATGATGCAACAATATTTAGAAATCAAAGATGCTAATCCAGATATTATTATCTTCTTTAGATTAGGTGATTTCTATGAGATGTTTTTTGAAGATGCAATTAATGTATCAAGAGAATTAGAATTAACTTTAACTGGTAAAAATGCAGGTCTAGAAGAAAGAATACCAATGTGTGGTATTCCACATCATGCAGCTAATATATATATTGAAAAATTAGTTGGTATGGGATATAAAGTAGGTATTTGTGAACAGCTAGAAGATCCAAGATTTACTAAGGGAATAGTTAAGAGAGATTTAACTAGAATTATTAGTGCTGGTACAATTAATGATGATACTTTAAATGAGCAAGAATATAATTATATTGGTGCTATCATGGACTTTAATCACGCTTATGTATTAAGTTATTCCGATATATCAACAGGAAATATTTATACAACTATTTTAGAACATAATGTTTCTAAATTAGTAAGTGAAGTAGTTAGTCTAGGTATTAAAGAAGTTATTTTAACTAGTAAGGTAGATGTAAGTGTATCTAACTTACTTAAAAATCAATTCAAAATAGTTGTTACAACAACAGATAAAATTGATAATATTAAAGAATATGAATATATTTATCAAAATATAGGAGACGTAAGAATGATTGAATGTTTAAAATTCTTACTTACTTATATTAATGATACTCAAAAAAGAAGTTTATCTCATCTTCAAGAAGCTATTATTAAAGAAAATAAAGATTACTTAAAGATGGATATTCATACAAAAAGAAATCTTGAACTAACAGAAACTTTAAGATTAAAAGATCGTAATTACTCACTTATTTGGTTACTTGATAAAACTAAAACAGCGATGGGTTCAAGATTACTTAAGAATTATATTGAAAATCCACTAATTAAAATAGATGAGATAAATGCTCGTTATGATATGGTTGAAAATCTTCTTAAGGAATTTATCTTAAAAGAAGAACTTCAAAATTATCTATATGAAGTATATGATCTTGAAAGATTAAGTGGTCGTATAGCGTTTGGTAGTGCGAATGCTAGAGACTTACTACAACTTAAAAATAGTTTAAGAGTTTTACCTAATATTAAAGATGTTTTAGAAAAGATTAAATATCCTAAAACATTTGAAACATTAGATGAATTATATAAATTATTAGAAGATGCTATATATGAAAATCCACCAGTTACTTTAAAAGAAGGATATCTAATTAAAGAAGGATATAATAAAGAATTAGATGAACTTAAAGATTTAAGAAGTAATGGTAAAGATTTTGTTGCGCGTTTTGAAGCAGAAGAAAAAGAACGTACAGGTATTAAAACTTTAAAAGTAGGATATAACCGTGTATTTGGATACTATATTGAAGTGTCTAAAGGTATGACTAATTTAGTTAAAGAAGAATATGGCTATGAAAGAAAACAAACTTTAGCGAATGCTGAACGTTATATAAGTCCAATTTTAAAAGAAAAAGAATCCATGATTTTAAATGCCGAAGAAAAGATAGTTGATTTAGAATATGATTTATTTACTAGTATTCGTGAAACTATTAAAGAATATATTCCAAGATTACAAGAAATATCTCGTGTAATTAGTGAAATAGATGTCTTACAATCATTTGCAACAGTAACAGAAGAAAATAATTATGTAAGACCAAATTTAAATACTGAACGTATTTTAGATATTAAAGATAATCGTCATCCGGTAGTAGAAAAAGTTCTACCTAAAGGTGTATTTGTATCTAATGATGTATATATGGATAAAGATACTAATATTTTATTAATTACGGGTCCAAATATGGCAGGTAAATCAACATATATGCGTCAAGTTGCTATCACAGTTATAATGGCTCAAATTGGTTGTTTTGTACCTGCTACAAGTGCTAATATGCCTGTATTTGATGCTATCTTTACAAGAATAGGTGCTAGTGATGATTTAGTAAGTGGTGAATCAACATTTATGGTTGAAATGACTGAAGCAAATAATGCTTTAAGTAATGCTACAGAAAATAGTTTAATTCTATTTGATGAATTAGGTAGAGGAACTGCTACTTATGATGGTATGAGTTTAGCTGAAGCTATTATTGAATATATTAATGAAAATATTCATGCTAAAACATTCTTCTCTACACATTATCATGAATTAACAGATTTAGAAAACAACATGAAAGAATTAAAAAATATTCATGTATCAGCTTATGAAGAAAATGGTAATATAACATTCCTTCATAAAATTAAAGAAGGAGCTGTTGATAAGAGTTATGGTATTTACGTAGCTAAACTTGCTAAAATGCCAAATTCATTAATTAAAAGAGCTAATGAAATATTAAGTTTATATGAAACTAAAGAAGTAAATAGAGATATTAAAATACAAGAAGCATTACCAATTGATGAATTAATCAATCCAAATAGTGAGATAGAAGAAGAAATTAAAAATATTAATCTTCTTGAAACAACACCACTAGATGCTTTAAATATTTTATATCGTATTCAAGAAAAGATTAATAAATAGGAGGCTTTATGAATGTAATTGATATTAAGAATCCTAAATTCTTAAAGAAATATAAAAAGAATGATTTAATTAAATTAAGTCATGATATTCGAGAATTTTTGATTGACAATATATCAAAAACTGGGGGACATTTATCAAGTAATTTAGGAGTTGTTGATTTGACAATTGCAATTCATAAAGTATTTGATAGTCCTAAAGATAAAATTATTTTTGATGTAGGTCATCAAAGTTATACTCATAAAATTTTAACAGGAAGAGCTAAAGATTTTAAATCATTAAGACAATTTAATGGTTTATCAGGATTTCAAAAAAGAAGTGAATCAGTATATGATTCCTATGAAGCAGGACATTCTTCAACAAGTTTAAGTGCGGCTTTAGGATTTGCTTTAGCTCGTGATTTAGATAAAAAAGATTATCATGTTATTGCGGTAATAGGTGATGGATCTATTAGTAATGGTTTAGCTTATGAGGCACTAAATCATATTGGTAGTTTAGATACTCCTTTAATTGTTATTTTAAATGATAATGAAATGAGTATTAATGAAAATGTAGGTGCAATGCATAATCTACTTGATAAAATAAGAAGTAATAATGGTTATAAAAGTATGAAAAAAGGAACTAAATCTTTCTTAGATAAAATCCCATACTTAGGTAAACCAATAAAAAAATTCTTAAGTTTAACAAAAGAATCTATTAAAAAAATGTATTTAAAAGAAGGATATGTTTTTGAAGAATTAGGTTTTGAATACTATGGACCAATAAATGGTCATGATTATAAAGAAATGCTTGCTTATTTAGAAAGAGCTAAAAAAGCTAATCATCCAGTATTACTTCATGTAATTACAGAAAAGGGAAAAGGATATCCTTATAGTGAAGAAGATTTAGATGGTGTTTGGCATGGTGTTACTCCTTTTGATAAAGAAACAGGCGAAATAATTAAAAAGAATGATGATAAAATAGGTTGGAGTAGTGTTATTTCTAAAAAATTAGTAAAATTAGCTAGTGAAGATAAAGATATTATTGCGATTACTCCTGCTATGGCAAACGGTTCAAAATTAAATGAATTTAAGAAAAAATATAACGATAGATTTATCGATGTAGGAATAGCTGAAGAACATGCTATTGTTATGGCTAACGCTTTAGCTTTAGAAGGTAAAAAACCTTTTGTATCCATCTATTCCACATTCTTACAAAGAGCTTATGATGAAGTGCAACAAGATGTAGCAAGGATGAATTCAAATGTTGTTTTAGGTATTGATAGAGCTGGTATTGTAGGAGAAGACGGGGAAACTCATCAAGGTATATATGATGTAGCTTATTTAGCTCATATCCCTAATATGATAATAACTGCTCCTAAAGATGCTAGTGAGGCAGGAGATTTACTATATACAGCTTTTAATACTAAAGCGCCATTTGCTATCCGTTATTCGAGAAAAAGAATTTTAGATAATGAGTCAGAATTCAAAAAACTAGAAATAGGTAGCTGGGAAGAAGTAAAGAAAGGTTTGGATGCTGTTATTATTACTTATGGAGATTTTGTAGAAAAAGCTCTAGAAATAAGTAAAATATTATTTAAACATCAATATAGTGTTGGAGTAATAAATGCTCGTTTTATAAAACCTTTTGATAAAAAAATGTTTGATACATTACTAAAGAGTAATAAAAAAATATTTGTTTATGAAGAAGCGTCTTTAATAGGATCTTTAGGAAGTATTTTATGTACTTATGCCGAAAATAACAATTATCAAAATAATATTACATGTTTTGGTATTAAAGATGAATTTATAAGACAAGGACATTATGATTTAGTCTTAGAAAGTTTAAAACTAGACCCCGAAAATATAAGTAAGAAAATAGAAGAAAAATTAAAGTAATTTTTCTTCTTTTTATGTTATAATTGTAATAGTAGAGGTGTGTATGAAAAAGGTTATTAGAGATATTTATATTGTAACTCTATTTTCCTTCTTAGTATTTTCGGTAAGTTATTTTGTTTTTAACTTAAATACTTATAAAGATGCTAAAAAAGAAAATGATAGTTATAACAAAAGTATTAAAATAGCAACCAAGAATATTCATGATAATAAAAAAGATAATTTACTAAAAAAAGAAGAATTAGATAAAGTCGCAACAGAAAAAGCTAGTAAAGTAAAAGAGTACGAAGTATGGGAAGCAAGAAACAAAGACATCGAAACAAAGATGAAATAGTTGAAAATGTTGTTGACGAAATTCTAAATGTTGATAAAAAGAGTAACTTAAAAAAAGAAATTATTTACATAGTTATCTCTTTAACTACAGTTCTTCTTATAGTAGCTTTTATAATCCTAGGTTATTATTATAAAAGAAAAACAAATAATTTATATAAAGATAACATGAATAAAATACACATTTTAAATACTGCTGTTTTATTAAATGATATTGTTGATATTGATAGTGAGGAAAATACTTCTAAAATAGAGAAGTATAATAATATTGATGAAAGTATCAAAAATATTAAAACTACATATTATCAAAACTTAAAAACATTTGAAGATAAAGTAGCTGCCGGTCAAATTAATTATAAGATAGCTTATCTTACATTTGATGATGGCCCTTACTACTTAACAAATAGTATTTTAAATGTTTTAAGTAGATATAATGTCTTAGCTACTTTCTTTACTATCGGTCTTGATAAAGATGTTTGTTATGATAACAGAAATGCTTCTTGTAAAGATATGTATCTAAAAGAAGCAAATCTAGGACATACAGTTGCCAATCATACTTATTCTCATCGTATATTTGGTGGATTATATAGTAGTGGTGAAGCCCTAGCTTATCAAGTAAAATTACAAGAAGATTTAATAAGAACAAGAACTGGTAACGTTGTTAAGATAATGCGTTTTCCAGGAGGAAGTGGAACAGCAGGTTATTATGGTGTTAAAAATAGTGCTGTAGCTCAGTTAAGAAGTATGGGCTATGGTTATGTTGACTGGACAGCACAAGATGGTGATGGTGGAGATCCAGGGACTCCTGCACAGGCTTTCCAGACATTTAAAAATTCCATTAATGAAAGAATAGAAGTTGTATTACTTCATGATTATAGTTCTGTTACATATTCAATTCTTCCACAAATAATTGAGTATTTAAAACAAAATAATTATGTATTATTACCACTATTCTATGAAAGCAGAATGATTAACAAGTAGGAGATGATAATATGGAATTACTTAAAAGGAAATATGCCTTTTTATGGGTAATATTAACTATATTTACAGGATCTACTTCAATGCTTGCTTTAGCAGGTATGTTAGATTTATTTGAAGAAGATGCTTGGTATACAAATAATAAATACTGGATTATAGGATTATGTTTCTTTATCTTTCCAGCAGCTATTATGGTAGGTGTATTTATTGTTGAAATGATGTGTAAGGTTGCAGCTAAATTAGAAGTACCGGGTAAAGAATTATATTTATCACCATTTGTATGGTTATTACTTTTAATTGTTCCTGTACTAGGTTGGATATTCTTTATCACAATATTCTTATATTTAGAAATATGGATTATTGTAGCAATTGCTAAAGGAAAGGCGGAAAAATAATGAAAAAATTAGGTATTGTATTAACAGCACTATTACTTACAGTTACTTTAACAGGATGTAATAAAGTATCAAAAGTAAAACAAGCTTATAATAGAATGGTTATAGGTTCAGGAGAAGAAAATATTAAGGGATATACAGCAAAAATAAAATTATTTGGGGTATATAAAAATGCTAAAGTAAAAGATGAAGCTACTGTTGATAATTATCGTAATAGCTCATTTAAAGTAGTATTAAAAGATGTTACTTATTATGTAACTCAAGATGGAGATTTTAAAGAAGTAAATGGAGAATTTACTAAGATTGAAGAAGAAGTAGTTAGTGAGGCTACTGCTAGTGAAGAAACACAAACTACTGAGGAAGAAGAAAAAGAAGTATTTGAAATACCATTTACTGAATTAGGAGTATATTTAAATCCACTTAATAAAGTAGATGATAAATTAAAAGTAAAAGGTATTAAAGAAGTATATGAAAATAATGCTTATACAACATATACTATTCCTGTTAAGAAAGAAGTAGTACCTACATTACTTGCACACACATCTTTAGCTAAAGAAGAAATTGTAAATGATATAACTGCTAAAATATATGTAACAAGAAGTGGGGAAGTAGCTCGTATCGTTTATGATATAGCTTCCGGATTAGTTAATACATATAATTTAGAATTAACTATTGAATATTCTAATATTAATAATGTTAAAGAAATCGAAGCTCCAATTGAAATTCCTGAAGAAGAGGAAGAAATAGAAGAAGAACAAAAATAGAAGAGATTAAATCTCTTCTATTTTTATGTTGTCAATAATATTTATATCATTAGTATTGTTTTCTAAATTACTAATTATTTGATTATATGAATCATTACTAATATCAAAGGAATAAATAATTTCATTATCAAATGTTTTATTAATTATTTTTACGTCTTTTAAGATATTATCAATATATTTAACTTTATCATAATTAAATTTAATTGTAAGATTTTTACCATCGATAAGTTTATTTAATTTTACGTTTGCAAGACAACTAGTAACAGCATTAGTATAGGCACGAACAAGTCCACCAGCTCCTAATTTAATACCACCAAAGTATCTAACTACAACACATAAGATATTAGTTAATTCGTTGTTTTCTAAAACATTTAAGATTGGCATACCAGCAGTTCCTCCCGGTTCACCATCATCATTAAATCTTTTGGTATTGCCAATAATATAACTGTAGCAATAATGTGTAGCATCTTTATAAGTATTTTTAATTTCATCTAAATATTTATTAATAAAAGCCTCATTATTTACTTTAATAAGTAAACAAATAAATCTTGATTTATTAATAACAATTTCATTTTCTATATTACTATTAATAACAAACATAAAATCACCTAAAAAAATTATATAATAAAAAAATATCTTTTTCAAATATATGCTATAATGAAGTTGGTGATAATATGCGACATAAAGAAGCTAAAATAGCAAGTATTTTTGGAATATTAGGAAACATATTTTTATTTGTAATAAAAATAATAGTTGGTTTTATTAGTAAGAGCCAAGCTATGATAGCTGATGCTGTTAATAGTGGTTCTGATGTATTTAATTCATTTATGACACTTGTAGGGAATAAAATTGCCAGTAAGAAAGCAGATAGTGATCATAACTTAGGCCATGGTAAAGCTGAATATATATTCTCTATGCTTATCAGTATAACAATGATTTTAGCGGGAGCTAAGATATTATATGAATCATTTATGGCTTTAATAAATGATAATAAATTAATATTCTCATATGTTCTTGTTATTGTATGTATCATAAATATTATTATTAAGTTTGCTTTATATTTATATACTAATTATGTAAGTAAAAAATATAAGAATTTACTAGTAAAAGCAAATAGTATTGATCATCGTAATGATTGTTTTATAACATTTTCAAATTTATGTGCTATAATATTAACTAAATTTAATGTTAAATATGTTGATGGAATTGTAGGTATAAGTATTTCTTTATATATTATTATTAGTGGTATTAAGATATTTAAAGAAAGCTATGATGTATTAATGGATAAAGCTATGTCTTTAGAAACTAAAAAAGAAGTTCTAGAAATAATCAAGAATAATAAAGATATTAAAGGATTTAGACATTTTAATGCAACTCCCGTAGGATATCAATATCAAATATCATTTACAATCTTTGTTGATGGTAATATGTCAACATATCAAAGTCATCAAATAGCGGATGACCTAGAAAAAGAAATTATAAGAAAGATAGATGAGGTTTATTTAGTAGTAATACACGTAAATCCATATGAGGAAAAATAATGGGAGAGATAGTAGCAATAATAAGTTCTGGAAAAAGAAGTACTATTAAAGCAATCATCGAAGCACTATATGAAGGAAATATTGATTTTATAATAGATGATGATGGTATAGAATTTGAAGGATGTAAAGTAAAAGTAATAGATAGAACTAACGAAAAACCAGTAACTTACGGAATGATAGAAGAACTAAATTTCTCTCTTCCAGAACCAAGAAAATTTGAATTAAGTGATTATATTGAAATTCTACCTACTTGTGAGGATGAATTAAAATATTCTCCTGAAGTACCTAGAATGAATAAGCAATTAATAAAACAATATAATCATAGAACGAATGATATTTTAAGAAGATATGATAGAAAGCCTAGATAGGCTTTTTCTTTACTTTAAAAATTAAATAAATATGTTATAATATGGGTGCTATAGGTGGTGATTATATGGATGAAAATATAAGAAAGAAAATATTAGATAAATTAAAGCTAGTTCCTAATTTACCAGGATCATATCAAATGAAGAATAAAGATAATGTTATTATCTATGTTGGTAAAGCTAAAAACTTACATAAAAGATTATCTTCATACTTTAATAGAGAACATACTGGTAAAACAGCTAAACTTGTTAGTGAGATATATGATTTTGAATATATTGTTGTTGAAACAGAAACAGAATCACTAGTACTTGAAATTAATTTAATTAAAAAATATGATCCAAAATATAATATTTTACTTCGTGATGATAAGAGTTATCCATATATTGAACTTACTAATGAGAAAGTTCCTAGACTTAATATAGTTAGAAATATTAATCGTAAGAAGAAAAATCATGCTCGTATGTTTGGACCATATCCAAACGTAACTGCGGCTCGTTATACAGTTAATCTTCTTAATAGATTATATCCTTTACCTAAGTGTAAGACATTTGAAAAGAAAACTTGTCTTTACTATCATATAGGTGAATGTCTAGGATATTGTGAAAAAAATATTGATCCTGAAATTATAAAAAATATGGAAAGTGAAATATTATCTTTCTTACATGGAAATGATGATATTATTAAAAGAAAACTTAAAGAGGAAATGACTTTAGCTTCTTCGAAACTTGATTTTGAAAAAGCTAAAGAATATAAAGATTTACTTGATTATATTGAAACGACTGAAGCGAAACAAAAAGTTGAAGTAAACGATCTTAAAGATAGAGATATCTTTGGATATTATGTTGATAAAGGATATTTAAGTATTCAAGTATTCTTTATTAGAGGAGGTAAAATACTTGAAAGACATTCTAGTATTTATCCTATTGTTGATGATGTTAGTGAAGAATTAACTAGATATATAGCTAACTTCTATAGTAAAGATATTATACCTCCTAAAGAGATAATTGTTCCTGACATTATAGATAAAGAATTATTAGGTAAGTATTTAGATATGGAAGTAATAATTCCACTTAAAGGGACTAAGAAGAATTTACTTGATATGACTATTATGAATGCTAAGATAAGTTTAGAAAATAAATTTGAATTAATTCATAAAGATGAAGAAAAAACAGTTGAAGCTAATAATAGTTTAAAAGAGTTATTAAACTTAGATAAATTAGATCGCATTGAAGTGTTTGATAATGCCCATTTATTTGGTACTTATAATGTATCGGGTATGGTGGTATTTACTGATGGTAAACCTAATAAGAATGAATATCGTAAATACAAAATTAGCGTTGATAAGAATGATGATTATGGTACTATGCGTGAAGTAATATATCGTAGATATTTTAGAGTATTACTGGATAATTTAGTAAAACCTGATTTAATTATTGTTGATGGGGGACTAGGACAAATTCATGTTGCAGAATCAGTTCTTAATAGTTTAAATTTAGATATTCCTGTAATTGGTTTAAAGAAAGATAAGCACCATGCAACAGAAGCATTAATCTATAAAGACACAGAATATAATATTAATAAGAAAAGTAATTTATTCTATTACTTAGAAAGAATGCAAGATGAGGTACATAATTTTACAATCAATTATCACCGTACATTAAGAAGTAAAGGTTCTTTAGGAAGTATCCTAGATAGTATTAATGGAATAGGTGAAAAGAGAAAACATGAACTACTTAAAAAGTACGGATCTGTTAATAAAATAAAAGAAGCTAGTTTAGAAGAATTAAGTAGTATCTTAACGGAAAAAGTAGCTACTGAATTGGTTGATTATTTAAAAGAAATTAAGTAAAATTAATTTCTTTTTTTTGAAGGAAATTAGAAATAAATCGAGTATATATATAGTAAGGAGGTTTTATGAATTATTATAATAAAATTAAAAACAAATTAATTGAAGATGAAATATACTCGAGAGTAAAAGATTATTCAAAAGAAAACACACGCTTTTAACATATTATGAGGTTGGTAAATTGTTGTTGGAAGCAGGCAAAAAATATGGTGATGACATAATTGGTAATTATTCAAAAAAATTATCAACTGATGTTGATAAAAAGTATAATTCAAGAGCTTTGAGAAGGATGAGACAATTATATCAGTTTTTTGAAAAACAAAAACGGTCCCCAGTGGGGACCAAATTATCTTGGAGTTATTATTCCGAATTATTATCTATTAAGAAGGTTAAGAAAATTAAAATATAGTCATAGAGAGGAAGATGATAGAATGAATGAAATAAAAGACTATACAGAAAAAATATTCGATAATATTAAACATATTGATGAATTTGGCAATGAATACTGGTGTGCCAGGGAACTAATGATAGTGTTAGAGTACAAAGAATGGAGAAAATTTAATACTGTAATTAAAAAAGCAATTACTGCATGTAGCGGCAGTGAATATTGTGCTGCAGACCATTTTGCCATTAAAGACAAAATGGTTGGTATTGGTTCGAATGCAAGTAGAAAAATACAGGATTATAAATTATCTAGATATGCATGTTATTTAATTGTGCAAAATTGCAATCCGAGAATAAAAATTATTGCCCTTGCTCAAACTTATTTTGCTGTTCAAACAAGAAAGCAAGAATTATTTGAAAAGGAGTATAACGAACTTACAGAAGATGAAAAAAGAGTATATAGAAGAAATCAAGTTAGAAAAGGGAATAATAGTTTAAATAAGACTGCCGTTAATAGTGGCGTAAAAGACTTAGCAAGATTTCATAATGCTGGGTATAAGGGACTATATAATGGTGAAACTGCCGATGATATTTTTAAAAGAAAAGGTCTTCGATATAGAGAAGATATATTAGATAACATGTGTAGTGAGGAACTCGCAGATAATATATTTAGAATTGCTCAAACAGAAGCCAAATTAAAAAGAGATAATGTAGATAATGAATATACTGCTGATAGTGTGCATTTTGAAGTTGGTAGAGAAGTAAGAAATAGTATAGAAAGATTAGGTGGTACTATGCCCGAAACATTACCAACGCCATCTAAAAGTTTAAAAGAAATTAAGTAAAATTAATTTCTTTTTTTTATTTCTTCATATATAATAATGTATAGGTGGTATTTATGAGTAAAATACAAGTAATGGATGAAATACTAGCAAACAAAATAGCGGCTGGTGAGGTAGTTGAGAAGTGCGCATCCGTAGTTAAAGAATTAGTAGAAAATAGTATCGATGCTGGTAGTACAGATATTAGTGTTGAATTAATCGATGCTGGTACTAAACTAGTACGTGTTGTAGATAACGGAAAAGGTATGGATAGTGATGATGCTGTAACAGCGTTTTCTCGTCATGCAACAAGTAAGATAATTGATGAAGATGATTTATATCGTATAAGTACCTTAGGTTTTAGAGGTGAAGCTTTACCAAGTATAGCTTCTGTTTCAAAAGTAGAACTTAAGACTAGCGAAGGTAAGGTTGGGACTATTGTTAAAATAAATGGAGGGAAACTAATTAGTAAAGAAAACGGGGATGCTCGTATAGGAACTATTATTAGTGTTAGTGATTTATTTTATAATACACCAGCTCGTTTAAAACATTTAAAGAGTTTATATACTGAACTTGCTAATATAACAGAATACATAAATAAGATTGCTTTAGCTCATCCTGAGATTAAATTTACATTAACAAATAATGGAAGTTTAATTACTTCTACCGATGGTAGAGGAGAATTACTAAAGACTATTAAAGATATCTATGGTCTTGAGGTAGCCAAAAAAATGTATCAAATAGAGTGTGCTAATGAAGACTATAAAATAACTGGATACATAAGTTATCCTGAAATTAATAGAGCAAATAGAAATCATATTATAACTATTGTTGACGGAAGAGTAGTTAAGAATGCTGAATTAAACAGAATAATTAATGACAGCTACCATTCTTATAAACCAGATAATAGATATCCGGTTGTAGTACTTAATATCGAAGTAGATCCATCACTAATTGATGTTAATGTGCATCCTACTAAAATGGATATTAAGTTTAGTAAGATGGAATCTTTAACTGATTTAATTAGTTTAAAGATTAAAGAATTATTAGATCATAAAACTATAATTCCTAAAGTAGAAAATAAAGTAGTAGAAAAACCTACATACACAGAATTTAAATTAAACTTTGATGATAATAAAGACGAGGATCAAATCTTATTAATTAATGAAGATTTACAAGTGTGTGATTGCTGTAAAGACGAAGAAATTATTGAAGAAGTTATTAAAGAGGAAAGATTTCCTAAGATGTATCTTGTAGGTCTTGTTCATGGAACATTTATTATCTGTGAATCAGAAGATGGTATGTATTTAGTTGATGAACATGCCGCAGAGGAAAGAATTAATTTAGAAAAAATCGAAGACTATATGAAAGAGAAAAGTAAAGATACAATACCTTTATTAATCCCTCTTACTATTGAATTAACAGGTAGTGAAAGTATAATTCTAAAAGAACATATGGATGTATTTAAAGAATTGAATATTGATGTTGAAGAGTTTGGCGTTAACTCAATTATTATTAAATCTCATCCTGTATGGATAAAAAGAGATTATGCAGATGTTGTCTTAAGAAGAATTGTGGAAGAAATAATCCGTGAAGAAAAGAATTTTGATATTGATATATTCTTACGTAGTATTATGGCTATGTCTGCTTGTAAGATGAGTGTTCGTGCTAATACAAATATATCAATGGCAGAAATGGAACAAATTATTAATGATTTAGGTAAATGCCGTAATCCATTTAACTGTGCTCACGGTAGACCTACAATAATATTTTATTCTAATTACGAATTATTTAAATTATTTAAAAGAACTGGTTTTGAAATTAAAAACTAGTATAGACAAATATAAATATATAGTATATAATTTAATTAATCTTATAAAGAGCAATGGAGGGACTAGCCCTATGAAGTTGCACCAACCTATTTAGTTAGGTGGTAATGCTAGATCGATGAGATAACTTTTTACACTCAAGAAAGTTATCTTGAGTGTTTTTTTATAAGATGATAGGAGGTATATTATGATAGAAAAAGTAAATCCTAGTCATCCAGACAAGGTAGCTGATCGTATAGCGGGAGCTATAGTAGATTTAGCTTATGTAAAAGATAATAATCCTAAAATCGCAGTCGAAGTTTTAATAGGACATAATGAGTGTAATGTTATTATTGAAACTAATGTAACATTTTCTGAAGAAGAAATATTTAATATAGTTAAAAGAATAAGTCTTCTTGACGATATTAAATTAAACTTAAAAGTAGTAAAACAAGATGTTCATTTAGCAACAAATCAAGATAAAGAAATAAAGTGTGGCGATAATGGTATTTTTAAAGGAGTCCCACTTACTAAAGAAGAAAAAGAAATAAGTGAAGTTATTAGAAAGTTATATGAAAAATATCCATATGATGGTAAATTTATTTTAACTGATGATACATTTATCGCATGTCAAAGCAATGTTAAAGAAGAAGATATATTAAAAGAATTAGCTGGTCTTAGAGAAAACATTATTGTTAATCCGTTAGGATACTGGACTGGTGGTGTAAATGTTGATAGTGGGGCTACTAATCGTAAATTAGGTAGTGATATGGCGCAGTCAGTAACTGGTGGAGGACTTCATGGAAAAGATTTATCTAAAGCTGATGTGAGTATTAATATTTATGCTTTTAAGAAAGCTCAAGGAACTAATAAAGTAGTTAGTTTATGTTGTGCTATAGGGGATACATTAATTGATGGAAAACCATATCAAGAAATAGTAGAAGAAGCTAGAGAATATATTAATGAAATAGGTGGATTTGAAGAATTCGCTAAATGGGGATTATATTAATAAATAAAAGGCAAAAGTGTTTGACATTGCCTTTTTTTTATAGTATAATCTTAAACGTGTAGAGCTCTTACTCTACAACCGCACTAAAAAGGTTTAAAGCATTCATGCACCTTCAAGGCGAGTCTGAGAGATGAGGAGGAGAAAAGATGAAAGCTATATTTGAAACAGGTGGAAAACAATACTATGCTGAAAAAGGTACAGTATTATATGTTGAAAAATTAGATGCAGCTGAAGGTTCTGAAGTTGTATTTGATAAAGTTTTAATGGCTAACGGTGTTGCAGGACGTCCTTATGTTGATGGAGCTAAAGTTACAGCTAAAGTTTTAAAACACGGAAAAGATAAAAAAATCAAAGTGTTTAAATACGTTCAAAAGAACAAATATCGTAAGACTCAAGGTCATCGTCAACCATATACTAAAATTGAAATTATTAACGTTAAATAATGATCAAAGTTAGTATTACAAAAAAAGATAACAAGATAGAAAAAATTACTATGACTGGTCATGCTATGTATGATGAGTATGGTAAAGACATCGTATGTGCTGCTGCTTCAAGTATTGTTATAACAACAGTTAATGCAATACTTAAAATTGATGAGAAAGCAATTCAGTATAAAAATGATGATGATTTAATTATTACAGTAAATAGTTTTGATACTGTAACTACTTCTTTAATAAATAATATGATTGATTTATTAAAGGAATTAGAAACTCAATATAAAAATAATATTAAAATAATAATATAGGGAGGTGTCCTAGATGACAAAATTAATGGAATTAAATATTCAATTATTTGCCCATAAAAAAGGTCAAGGTTCTACTAAAAATGGACGTGATTCAATATCTAAGCGTTTAGGTGCTAAAGCTGCTGATGGAGAATACGTTACTGGTGGATCTATTATATATAGACAACGCGGAACTAAAATTTATCCAGGTACTAATGTTGGTATTGGTAAAGATGATACAATCTACGCTAAAGTTTCTGGATACGTTAAATATGAACGTGTTGGTAAAGACAAAAAGCAAGCAAGTGTATATTTAGAAAGATAAAAGTATAGGTTTTCCTATGCTTTTTTTGTTATAATAATTTTAGATGGAAAAGTAGTTGTTTTAGGTAAAAAAATTACAGAAAGGGACACAACTTTTTTAAAGTTGATTAAGTAAAATGTTTGAAGAAAAATTAGATATATATTTTAATAAAGAACAAATAAAAGTATTGAAAAGTGATTTAAATACAAAAGCACGTTCTAATATCATCAACGAAAACTTTTTTGCTAAAATAGGGAAGAATGACGAGTCTTTATTTTATAATAATTTAAAAAAAGAATTAGCACTATATATAGAAAATAAAAGTAATCCTTTTATTCCAAAACTAGTTGATAGTTTTCAAAATGAATCTTTTACTATGATTATCTTAAAAAGAATAAATGGAAAAACACTAAGCAATCATAGAAATAATTATAATTCATGCGTGCGTGAGAAAAAAAGGATTTTTATTGCAAAAGAAGTGTTAAACATTAAAAATATTTATCTTTCAAATTCTTATGTTGATGATATATATGATCGAAGTGAAAAATTTGAAAAATATTTTGAAAGATCAAAAAAATTTTTGTCTAAAAATACTATAAATAAAATCAAAAAATTAGAAAGTGATATTATTTTAGAAAACTATGAACGCGTCTTATCTCATGGTGACTTAATTGGCCCCAATATAATTACAAATAAAGATAATGTTTTCTTTATAGATTGGGAATTCTTTTCTATGAAACCTAGATACTATGATCTTATTTATTTTCTTCTTTTTTCAAAGACAAATAAATCAACAGAAATCATATATAAGCTAGGTTTAACTAATAATGAAATAAAGGAAGCTTTAAAAGATGGTATTATAATTTGCTTAAAGGAAATTAAAAATAATGCTGAATTATTTAATAAAGTCGATGAAAAAATAGTTTTTAAAAATATAAATAGATGGAAGAGAGAATTAAAATATATCTTGGAGGAATTTTAATATGAAAAAGATATTATTAATATCACCATTTTATAATGGCTATTCTGTTATAAAAAATAAAAAATATGATTTTGTTGGAAAATTAAAATTTCTAGTTCTTAGACCTTTTACTGATATTATTATGTTTGGATCTATGTTTAAAGAATTATTGTTTCCTGTATTTGTTAATCACAAAACATTTCAATTTAAATATACAGAGATGAAGTAATTCTAGAAGATTAGAAATATTGAAAGGAAAAGAAAATGGGCTTAGATAAAACAAAAGTAGAATTAGAAAAATATAATCCAAATTGGAAAAAAGAATTTGAAAAAGAAAAGAAAGAATTAGAAAAAATAATTAAAGGACTTTATATAGATATTGAACATGTAGGTAGTACATCTATCCCGGGAATATCTGCTAAACCAATTATTGATATTTTTATATCAGTTAAGTCTTTAAAAGACTGTGATAATTTACTTAAAAACTTAGATAACGCAGGATATAGTGTCCGCTATGATGATGCTGAAAAAGGAGAATATTTGGTGAGAAAAGGTCCTGAAGACAGTAGAACTCACTATATTCATGTTGTTGAAGATAAAACAGATCGCTGTACTGAAATGATAATATTTAGAGATTATTTAATAAATAATCCAGAGTATATAGAACAATATCAAGCTTTAAAAGAAGAACTTGCTAGCAAATATAAAAATGATAGAAAAATGTATACAGCAAGTAAAAATGAATTTATAAAAATGATTTTAGATAAAGCAAGAGAAACAAATTAAAAAAGTTAGTAATTTTACTAACTTTTTTCTTATTTTCTATGATATAATTAATATGTTAGTATATAAATAGTAGGGAGGGTTAAACGTGAAAAAGTTATCCTTGATTTATAAACTACTAATTATTGTTATATCAGGTTTTGGCTTATATCTAAATTTTAAATTTTTAGGTATCAAAACAGGCCTTCTATATTTTACAATTATTAGTAATTTAGCTTGCTTTATGTTTTATTTAGTAGCGTTTATCTTATTTATATTAAAGAGATTAAAAAAGAATGATACTTATTATATAACAAAAGGATTAGTCACAATATCTATACCCTTACAATGATTTTATATAATTTTGTTTTAGTACCTCACGGAAATACAGGATATGAGGACATAGTTTTGAATGTATGTTTGTTCATTTATTTACACCACTACTTGTAATATTTGACTATATTAATTTTGGAGGGAATTTTCTAGGAGGTAGTAAATATCCATACTTCTTCTTAGATATAGAAAAATATGGAATATCAGGAGTAATAGGTAATTTAACATTTGTATATATATTATTCTTACTATATGGATACTTAGTATACTTTATAGATAAGAAATTAGGAAAGAAAAATAAATAAAATCAGGAGGTATTTATGGAAGAAAATAAAACACATGTGAATGAGTACTATAAAAAAGTTTTAGATGGAAAAGAGATAGTAATAAAACCCCAAAAAAGTTGGGAATTTATAAAAGACAGAAATAAAGATCGTGAAGATTTAATTGCTTTCAGTGAGGATGGTAGAAAAGTTACTTATCGTGATATGTATAGCCAATGGGACGAGATGGCTAGAGTTTTGTCTGGATTAGATATTTATCGTGGTAACAATTCACGAATTCTTGTTTTAATGCCTAACTTGACTAAAACTGGAATTATAACATATGGAAGTGATATGACTGGTGCGGTAGTAGACTTTATAGATCCAACAACTTCATATGATAAAATAGTAAAATATGTAGAAAATGAAAAAATAACAGATGTCATAGGACTTGATTTACTAATTCTTCAAAACATAGGAAAGAGAGTTGAAGAATTGAAAAAAGAATTTAATTTAAATAGTATAATAGTATATAAAGATCCTTTCATGTCTTCACTAATGCCTAAAAAAATACAGTTAGTATCAAATGTATTTAATTTTGCTAATGGATTTTCTAAGTATGTTATAAGATATGAAGATGCTGTTAGAAATACTATGGATACATCTATAAAATATGATACTACTAATGGCGAGCAATTGGATTTTATTACACATACATCAGGTACTACTACAGGAATAGGTAAACCAATTCCTTTAACTGATCATAATAGAAATTCATTAGTTAATGAGTATGATTTAGCAGGTTACAAATATGAACCTGGTATGAAGTTTTTACATTTTATTCCTTATTTTGCTGGATATGGTACTGTAAATACTGCTCATTTAGGATTGTCCAAAGGCTTAGAATTACAACAAATACCATTGTTTAACCCAACACAATTTGGCGAATATATTGTCAAGTACAAACCGAATGTAGTTCTTGCTACTACTCCATGTTGGTTAAATCTTGTTGAGAATCCTAAATATAAAGATATAGATTTATCATTTTTGATTATTGCGGGTACAGGTGGTAGTCCTACAAGTGCAGATGACGAGATAAAAATCAATAGTTTTCTTATTGCACATGGAGCAAAGACAACTTTAAAAGTAGGATACGGAATGTCAGAGTTTGGTGGATGTGTAATCACTGATACTGATGAATATAATGCAATAGGATCTACAGGGGTACTTTTACCAGGCGTAGATGGTTATTTTAGGGATACTAAAACAGGTGAAATTGTTGATATAAATACACCAAATTTTGAAGGTGAAGCATTGATTCATTCGGAAAGTATGTCTAGTGGTGTTTTGGATGGTAAAAAAGTGTTTGATACAATCGAAATAGACGGCAAGAAATATGTAAGTACAAAGGATATAATGAAATCTGATGAAACTGGACATATATATTACATTGGAAGAACAGATGGCATGTTTCAAAGATATGATGGATATAATGTTTACCCACTATATATTGAAGAATTACTTAAATCATATGACGAAATAACTGATTGTGCTTTAATCAAGGAATATGATGAAGATAGAAAAGGAAACGTTCCAAAAATAATTATTCAATTAACTGATGATATAGATGATAAATCTAGTTTTATTGCAAGAATTATAGAGGAATCATTTCTAAGAAATACAAAACCAGATCAGTATAAAGCAAATTTTAGAGATATACCTCATGTTTGGCAATTTGTAGATGAAATTCCAAAAAATACTATGGGTAAAACAGATTTGCATAAATTACTTAATGAAGAGTTAGATGGTGAAGAATATAGATTGTTTGTTACTGAAGATAATATGGCTTTAAAGAAGTATGAAATAATAAGACAAAAAGAATACAAGAGGTGATTTCTTAAATGAATGGTATTATTTATTTAAACTATTCTGGAATAATTTATACTGTTCTTTTACTATTTTGCTTTTTTGGTAAGAAAAGAATAAATAATGAGGAGCAAAAAATCTATGGGTACTTAATATTTGCTGCCTTATTGGAATTAGCAACTGGCGTGATAACTTCTTTTTTAATATATTATGATTATAATGAACTTTTAAATCAAACAATTACTAAGATTTATTTGTTGAGCATGAATATATGGATGTTTTTCTTTGCGTGCTATAATTATGCAATAACACATACTGATAAAAAAGGAATACTAAAGTATATAATGATAATATTAGTTATAGTATCTTCTTTAGCAATTGTTACATTCCCGCTTGAGTTGCATAATATAAATGGTAATTTGTCAGCAAGTGGTATAGGTTTATACGTTGAGTATATTGCTTCCTCAATTTTTATTCTAATATGTTTATATTTATGTTTCCGTAATAGAAAAAAAATAAATAAAAAGTTTATTCCATTATTAATATTTTTAGTTCTCGGTACAATTTGTTTTTTAATACAAATAATATTTCCAGAATTGTTTTTGATTGTTCCGCTTGAAGTTTTTGTTACATCAGTTATGTATCACACAATAGAAAACCCTGATGTTAAGATGATAGAACAATTAAATATTGCTCGTGAAGATGCCGATAAAGCTAATCAAGCTAAGAGTGATTTCTTAAGTAGTATGTCTCATGAAATAAGAACACCTTTAAATGCTATTGTAGGTTTCTCTCAAGCATTGGAAGAAGAAGATTTACCAGAGTCAGCTAGAGATGAAGTTAGTGATATTATATCAGCTTCGGAATCTCTACTTGAAATAGTAAATGGTATTCTTGATATTAGTAAGATTGAAGCTAATAAATTAGATATTATTAATGATGAATATAATTTTAGAAAATTATTTCATGATCTTGTTATGCTTACTAAAGCAAGAATGGGTGAAGATTCTAAATTGGATTTTCAATTTAGTATGGATGAATCAATACCGGGAGTATTATATGGCGATCATGCCCGTGTAAAACAAGTAATACTTAATTTACTTACAAATGCTGTTAAATATACCAAAGAGGGATATTTAAAATTTAGAGTAGATAGTGTTATTAAAGATGATATATGTCGTTTAATCATATCTGTTGAAGATTCAGGTATTGGTATTAAACAAGAAAATATAAATAAGTTATTTTCTAAATTTGAACGTTTAGGTGTTGAAAAAGAAATAACTATTGAAGGAACAGGATTAGGCCTTGCTATTACTAAGAAATTAGTTGATTTAATGAATGGTAAGATTGTTGTTCAAAGTGTTTATGGTAGAGGTTCTAAATTTACTATAGCCTTAGATCAAAAAATAGTTCTTGGTAAAGAGGATGTAAAAGAAGAGACTCCACAAGAACTTAGAATAATAGATTGCTCTAGCAAGAAGATACTTATCGTTGATGACAATAATGTTAATTTAAAAGTAGCGATGCGTTTACTTAGAGATTACAAAATTAATATCGAGACTTCTGATAGTGGATTTGATTGTTTAAATAAAATTAAGCAAGGAAATACATATGATTTAATACTTATGGATGACATGATGCCTAAGATGAGCGGTACTGAAACATTCCATAAATTAAAAGAAGATTCAAGTTTTAATACACCTGTAGTTATCTTAACAGCTAATGCTATTACAGGAATGAAAGAAAAATATTTGTCTGAGGGATTTAATGACTATTTGGCAAAACCAATTGATAAGCTTGCTTTAAATGAAGTAATAATTAAATTCTTAGAACAAAAATAAAGATAATATGTTATAATTTATTTAGGATAGGTGATTATAATGAAAGATGTAAACATTTTAAAAAATAATGGTGTAGACGTAGATAAAAGTTTAGAATTATTTGGTGAGATGTCAATGTATGATGAAACACTAGATGATTTCTTAGAAGGTGTTGATGAAAAAGTTGCTAATTTAAAGCAATATAAAGAAGCATCTGATATGACTAATTATGCAATAGTTGCTCACTCATTAAAAAGTGATGCCAGATATTTAGGATTTACTAAATTAGCAGAACTTGCATATCAACATGAAGTTGAAGGAAAAGCAGGTAATATCTCATTTGTTTATAATAATATTGATAGTTTACTTAATGAAACTGCAAGAATTATAAACATCTGTAAAGCTTATAAAGGAGAAGGAACAGTTACTGCTCCTCAAGCACCAGCTCCTGTAGTACTTCAAGATAAAACTATTTTAGTAGTTGATGATTCTGATATTATTAGAAACTTTGTTAATAAAATATTCAATACTACATATCGTGTAGTACATGCTAAAGATGGTAAAGAAGCTATTGATTTCTTAGGAACAAGTAGTGATAATGTTGTAGCTATGTTACTAGATTTAAATATGCCTAATGTTGATGGTTTTGCTGTTCTTGAATATTTTGAAAAAAATAATTTATTTGTTAAAATTCCAGTATCAATAATTACTGGTGATGATTCAAGAGATACAATAAATCGTACATTCTCTTATCCGATAACAGATGTGTTACCAAAACCATTTAATGAAAGAGATGTAAAAGCAATCATTGAAAAAATGATTCAATTTAGTCAAAAATAATAGGACCTAGTCCTTTTATTTTTTTGGAGGGTTTTATGGAATTAGTATTATTATGTGTGAAAGTATTTTTTGCTAGAATATTAGATGTATCTATTGGGACATTTAGAACATTAGGAACGGTTAAAGGAAAAACTTTTTTAGCAGCAGTTTTAGGATTTACCGAAGTATTTATTTGGTTTGTTGTTGTTAAAGATGCCTTAAATACAAATATTGATAGTATCTTTATACCATTAAGTTATTCTCTTGGTTATGCAACTGGTACATTCTTAGGTGGTAAATTAGCTGAAAAATTTATTACCGGTAATTTAACAATGCAAGTAGTATTAAGTGGTACTTTAGATGATGTTGTTAATACTATTAGAGAAAAAGGTTATGCTACGACAGTTCTTAATGTAAAAGGGCAAGAAGATGTTGATAAATACATGTTATTTATGGAAATAAATAAGAAAAAATTAAATGAGGTTAGACATTTAATTAAAGAATTAGATAGTAAAGCATTTATTGTTGTAAATGAAACTAAACTAGTTCAAAACGGATATTTAAAATAAAAGAATAACTATTGTTATTCTTTTTTAGGAGGTTCTATGGATAGATATATTGAAGTATTATTAAATACATGTTTAAAGGTAGATAAAGATAAACCTTTATTTATAAGTGTAAATATTGAAAGAATAGACTTTGTTAGAAAACTAGTAACTTATGCTTATAGTATTGGTCTTAAAGATATATATGTTGAAGTAATAGATCCATACTTAAAACATGATGCTTTAAAAAATTTAAGTCTTGAAGAGCTTAAGAAAAATAGTATGTTTAATAAAGAAAAATGGAATAAATATGCTTTAAAAGATGCAGCTTTTTTAATGCTAGCATCAGAAACACCTGGACTAATGGATGATATTGACTCTAAGAAATTAAGTGCTATAACAACATATAGTTATGAAACACGTAAGGTTTTTGATGATTTAAGAGATAAAGGTAAAATAGCTTGGTGTATTGCGGCTGTTCCTACGTATTCTTGGGCTAAAAAGATATTTCCTGATTCTATAGATCCAGTTAATGATTTATGGAATAAGATATTTGAAATATGTTCTTTAGATCAAGATAATTATTTAGAATTAACTAATAATAAACTTAGTAATCTTGAAAAAAGAGCTAATCTTTTAAATAAGTATAATTTTAAAGAATTAAAATATAAAAATAGTTTAGGCACTGATTTAAGTATTGGATTACCTTTAAATCATATTTGGGCAACAGGCTATTCTGTTCTTACTAATAATAAGAAAGTTTTAGTTAATTTTCCAACGGAAGAAGTTTTTACTAGTCCTAATAAAAATTTAATTAATGGAATAGTTTATAGTTCAAAGCCTTTATGTTACCAAGATAACATCATTGAGAATTTCAGTCTTACTTTTAAAAATGGTAAAGTAACTGATATTAAAGCAGAAAAAGGTTTAGATATCTTAAGAGAACTTATTAATTCAACACCTAATATGGATTATTTAGGAGAAGTTGCATTAGTTGAATATGATTCTAAAATTAATAATACAGGATTAATATTTTATGAAACATTATTTGATGAGAATGCTAGTTGTCATTTGGCTTTAGGAACATCTTTTCCTGAATGTATAAAAAATGGTTTTAATATGAGTAGTAAGGAATTAGAAGAACAAGGATTAAACTATTCTTTAAATCATGTTGATTTTATGGTTGGAACTAAAGATTTAAATATAATTGCTATTACTTATGACAATAAAGAATATGAAGTGTTTAAAGATGGTAAATTTGTTTTAAAAGACTAACTCTGATTAGTCTTTTTCTTGTTAAAATAACTTTAGTAGTGTATAATGAATACGTAAGGAAAGAGGTGTTTTTATGTTCGTAGATGAGGTTATTCTAGAATTATATGCCGGTAATGGTGGCGATGGCTGCATGGCATTTAGAAGAGAAAAATTTATTGAAATGGGCGGTCCTTGGGGAGGAAACGGAGGAAAAGGCTCAGATATTAAATTCGTTGTTGATGAAGGTTTAAACACTCTTTTAGACTTAAGATATAAAAGAATTATAAAAGGTAATAAAGGAGCTAATGGTGAAGGTAAAGGTAAACAAGGAGCTAATGCTAGTGATGTAATAATTCGTGTACCTGAAGGAACTGTAATTACGGATGTGGAAACTGGTTTAGTAATTGCTGACTTAACTAAAAAGGATGATAGTGTTATAGCTGCGTATGGTGGTCGTGGTGGTAGAGGAAATATTGCTCTTGCTACTCGTGCTAATTTAGCTCCAGCTATTGCCGAAAACGGTGAACCGGGAGAATATCGTAAAGTTAAAGTTGAACTTAAACTTTTAGCAGACGTTGGCCTTGTAGGTATGCCTTCGGTAGGTAAAAGTACTTTAATATCAAGAATAAGTGCTGCTAGACCTAAGATAGCTGCATATCACTTTACAACACTATCACCAAACTTAGGTGTTGTTAAAACTATTGATAATCGTTCATTTGTCGTAGCAGATCTTCCAGGATTAATCGAAGGAGCTAGTTTAGGTGGCGGTTTAGGAGATAAATTCTTAAAACACATTGAAAGAACAAGAGTAATTGCTCACGTTATTGATATGTCGGCTTGGGAAGGTAGAGATCCTTACGAAGATTATAAAATTATTAATAAGGAACTTGAAAATTTTAACAAGAAGATAATGTTAAAACCACAAATTATTATTGCTAATAAAATGGATGTAGAAGGAGCTAAGGAAAACTTAGAAGAATTTAAAAAACATGTAGATGCTCCTGTATATCCAATAAGTGCAGTTAACAATGAAGGTATTGATAAGGTACTTATGGTTTTAGCAGATATGTTAGATAAAATCGAGAGAGAACCATTATATGAAGATGAAGAAGTTGAAAGTCATGTTCTATATAAATTTGAAAGAGAAAAACCTTTCACAATTACAAGAGAAGATGATGGTCATACTTGGACAATTCGTGGTAAGGATGTTGAAAAATTACTTCGTATGACTAGATTTACTAGTGATGAAGCGGCAAATCGTTTTGCGATGAAACTTCGTAAGATGGGAATAGATGATAAATTAAGAGAAATGGGTGCCGAAGAAGGGGATACTATTAGAATTCTTGATTTAGAATTTGAATATAAAGAATAATTTAATTATTCTTTTATTTTGTTTTAATGTTTGATATAATTTATATAGTAGAAGTATGAAAGAAGGAATAATATGAAATATTATTTTATAGGAATAAAAGGAGCGGGAATGAGTGCTTTAGCCCTTATCTTAAATGATCTAGGGTATGAAGTATTAGGTTATGATGATGAAGCAAGTCATCAATTTACAGAAGATAAATTAATTGAACGCGGAATTAAAATATATAATGGGGAAATAAAAGGATTAGATAGTGACTGTATTGTTGTAAGAAGTACAGCTATTAAAGAAGAACATCCAGCAATGCAACTTGCTTTAGACTTAGATTTAAAAATTTATGAATATAATGAAATGCTAGGTAAAGTTGCTAATATGTTTGATTTAACTACTGTTGCTGGTTGTCATGGTAAAACAACAACTACTTCATTACTTGCTCATGTATTAACTGAACTTGAAGGATGTAATTACTTAATTGGTGATGGTAATGGTTTTGCTTCTAAAGATAATAAAAAATTTGTTATTGAAGCATGTGAATACTATAGACATTTCTTAGTATATGAACCAAATTATGCCATTATAACAAATATTGAACTTGATCATGTTGACTATTTTAAAGATATGCAAGATGTAATTGATGCATACTCAGAATACGCTAATAATGCTGAAAAAATGGTAATTGCGTGTGGTGATGACCCATATACTCATTTACTTGATATTAATAAACCAATTTTCTATTATGGCATTGGTGAAGATAATGATATTGTTGCTAAAGATGTTGAATATACTAGTGATGGTGTATCATTTGATGTATTTGTTGAAGATAATTATTATGGACATTTTGATTTACCATTCTATGGTAAACATATGGTGTTAAACTCTTTAGCGGTAATTGGTGTATGCTATTATGAAAGAGTAGATGCTAAAGAATTATGTAAGCATATGAAGACTTTTAAAGGTGCTGAAAGAAGATTTGAAGAAACTATTATTGATGATACTATAATAGTTGATGATTATGCTCATCATCCAACAGAAGTAAAAGCATTAATAAAAGCAGCTAAACAAAAATATGCGGATAAAGAAATCGTTGCTGTTTTCCAACCACATACTTTCTCACGTACAGAAGAATTTACAGAAGCTTTAGCTGATGCTTTAAATACTGCTGATGAGGCATATGTTTTAGATATTTTCCCAGCTAGAGAAAAACAAGAAGATTTCCCTGAAGTAACATCAAAAAATATTATTAAGCTATTAAATAATGGTGATAGTATTAGTGATGAAACATGGGATAAATTAAAAGATGCCAAAGGTAAGGTTGTTCTATTTATGAGTCCTAAACAAATTCATAATATTATGGAAAGTTTTAAAGAATACTTAAATAATTAGTATTCTTTTTTTTTATAAATAAATGTGTTATACTTATACTAGGTGAGAATATGAAAAAAGGATTTACATTAGTTGAATTAATGGCGGTTATTATTTTATTAGGAGCATTATCCTTAGTAGCTGTTCCTGCAGTTAATCATTATATTGAAAGTTCTAGAGAAAAAAGTTATGAGGCAACTGTTAGTAAATTAAAAGAAGCTGCAGCCAACTGGTATATGGAATATGGCGGCTCTATTTCTTGGAATAATAATGGTGATAAGAAAACTTATGAACTACAACTATCAACAATAAAAAATAGTGAATTCTTAGCAAACGAGGATATTAAGAATCCTAAAACAGGCGAAAACTTAGATGGATGTTTTTTAGTATCAAAAGATAATATAACTGAGAGAGTAACATATCAATTTTATGAAGGATGTGCATATTAATGAATAAAAAAGGATTTACACTAGTAGAATTAATAGCGGTTATTGTTTTACTAGCAGCAACTGCTTTAATAGCGGTTCCAATTGTTAATAGAACAATTAAAAATAGTAAAGAAAAAGCTTATAATGCTCAAAAAGCAGAAATAGTAACAGCTGCTAAAAAGTATGTTTTAGAAAATGGAATTACAGCAACTGATGGGCCTATTTATATAACTCTTCGTAAACTTGTAAGTAATAATTATTTTGAAAAAGGGGATATATATGATCCACGAAATGATGAAAATCTTCTTACTAAAGGTGTATGCGTTAAAATAACATATGAAGAGTCTTCTAAATCATATAAATATAATTATGAGAATCCATGTACAAAGAATTTTCCTAAGTTTAATCATACTTTAGTTGTTAATGATGTAGGGGAAGAATTTGAACTAGATTTAGGTGATGAAATTCAAATTGAAGGCGAAAACTTCTATGTTGTTGAAAATAAAAATGGTAAATTAACTTTAATGGGTAAATATAACTTAGATGTAGGTAAACAATCTACATGTGCTACACCAGCTACTTGTATGACAAATATAGCAAACCCAACAGGTGTACAAAATTCTAAAGCTAAGGGATTTTCTTGGAATCTACCTGAGGATATGAAAATGAAAACAGCTGCATTCCCAGATTTTGATGAAGATATAATATATTCACCTATGTATGGTATTGTAGAATATGCAGATATTAATACATATACTAATAATTATAAGACCATTTTAACTAATAAAGGTTTAAATATAGTAACAGCTAGACCTGTTATGGCAAGTGATTTGTTAAAAGCAGGATGCAGTGAATATCGTTTCTTAAGTAATGGGCCAGCTGCAGGATATACATGTTTAAATTACAAATCTGAAGATGTAAATTCAGGAGGTGTTCCTGTAAATACATTACCAGAATGGTTAACAAGCACATCGTATTGGTTAGGGGATGTATTAGACAATTCACATCCTGAAGATTATGATGGACCTGATGCAGACATTATTTTTCGATATATATCATTTCCTGTAGAAAAAAATATCAATAATGGAATTGAATATTTAGTTCCAACAGCATATGAATTTAACAGGGTATATTTGGATAATTATTATTATGAAAATGGTGGTAATTCAGCAGAAGCAGCAAGTAGTAGGCTTCAAAAATATAATACTATAAAGCTAGATATTAATGTAGCACCTACCCCTAGGCTATCACTGTTTGAAATGTATTATAATCTCACTGCGATAGCTTTTGATAAAGATGCTATCGCAACAGGTGTTCGTCCTGTTATAGAAATAATGCAAGAAAACTTATAATTTTATTATAAGTTTTTTATTGAAAAAAACTTGTGTTTATATTATAATAATATATAGAATAGAGAAAGTAGGTAGGATATGAAAATACTTTGTATTGGTTCAGCAACATATGATATAAATCTTCCTGTAGATACATATCCTAAAGAAAATACTAGCGCCTTAATTAACACAAAGATAGAATGTGGGGGAGGTACTGCTAGTAATGCTGCCTATTTACTTGCTAAATGGAAAATGAATTCTTATTTTGCGGGTTTAATAGGTAGAGATGAAAATGGTTTAAAGATATTAAAAGAATTTAATGAAGTAGGAGTTAATACAAGTTATCTTGAACTTAATAAAGATGTTATTACACCTACGTCAATGATTTTAATTAGTACTGCAAAGACTCGAACTATTCTAAACTATAATCCACTTAACGAATATAAATATAGTATGGAACTTGATATTAATCCTGACGTGATATTAATGGATGGTAGTGAGTATGAAACGGCTAGTAAGTCTTTAGATGAAAATATAGATGCAATTAGTATTCTAGATTGCCGATATTTAACTAAAGAAGTAATTGAATTAGCTAAAAGATCTACTTATTTAATTATATCTGAACACTTTGCAAGTAAACTTGCAGATATCAAAATTGAATATACTAATCCAGATTCAATTATCAATGCTTATTTATATTTAAAGAAAATATTTAAGTATAGTAATATTATATTAGTATTAGATACAAAAGGATGTATTTATGAGGATGATGGCATTAAAAGGATGCCAGCATTTAAAGTAGATACTAAAGATATTACTGGTTCTATGGATATATTTATTGGAGCTTTTACTTATGGAATAAGTAATGGATTTGAAATAGAAAAAAGTTTAAAATATGCGATGGTAGCACGCGCTTTATCTTTAAAAAAATTTGGGGGAAGAAACTCTATCCCAGAATTAAACGAAGTTGAGGATAACTATGGTGCACTTAAATGATGTAATATTTATTGATAATCTACCTAGTATAGATTTACATGGATATGATCGTGAAACTGCTCGTGTTGCTATTAATGATTTTATTAATGATAATTATAAAATGAAAAATAATATATTTTGTATTGTGCATGGTATTGGTAGTGGAGTACTTCGTACAACTACTAATGAAACATTAAGAAAAAATAAAAAAGTAATAGATTTTAAAACGTTCTATTACAATCAGGGAAGCACAATCGTAGAAATAAAAATTGATTAGAAAGACTTAATTGACAAAGAAAATTTGTTATGATATATTTACTTAGCACGTTTACAATTAAGAGGGGCTGACTTATGAGAGAGACTTATGCATTTGAATATGTAAATGAAAATGAATTTAAGAAAATTGAAAGATCAGTAAAAAAATATAATATGCTTGCATATAAAAAATTATATTTTGAATACTATCCTGCTTTAAAAGAAGGTAATTTATTAGGTCAAGTAGTAGAAGAAAATCCTGCCGAAAAGACTAAGACTTATGAATTAAAACTTCCTACAGACATGATGTTTTCTAAAGTTCATGGAGATATTAAATTATATTATGTAGTTTATGAAGAAAAGAAAATCATAATGTTAGACCGTATTGAACCTGTTGATATATTAAGTGAAGGTCACCAATCAGAACTTGTTACTTATAAAGGAGTAATGGTTTCTAAAGAACATGCTGAAAAAGATATGTTTAAAATCAATTTATTAAATATGATACAAAAATAAAGGAGGAATTAATAATTCCTCTTTTTTTATACTAATTCATAAATAATTATAGATGCTATTGCAGCAAAGATAATTAATATTATATATTTTAAAGCACTCTTTTTCATATTTCACCTATATTAATCTTATTTCGTTTTCTGTAAAGAAAGGTTTCTTCTTATTTATTCGATCATAGAATAAAATACCATCTAGATGATCTATTTCATGTTGGAAGGCTATTGATAAGTCTTCACGCGCTCTAATCTTAATATAGTTGCCATCCATGTCATAACCTGTAACTGTTACACGAGCAAATCTTGGAACATGTCCTTCAATTTCACGATTAACAGATAGACATCCTTCGCCAGCTTCCGCAGCAATCATTTCTTCTGAATGACTTATAATTTTTGGATTAACAACAACAAATTCTTCGAATTTACCTTGTTGATATTCATTTACAATTACAATAATTCGTTTATTTATTCCGACTTGTGGATAGGCAAGACCCATACCAGGACGTAAATTATATTTCTTTTCATATTCTGGTATTTGACTATATGTAAGATGTTTTATAATTCTATTTATTAAATCTCTATCTTCTTTCGTTAAAGGTCCTTCATATGGAACACTTTTTTTACGTATTCTTGGATCTTTTTCGTCTAAGATATGTAGTTTTTGAAACATAGTTATCACCACCGATAAGATTATACCACAAAACTGTAAAATTTCAAATTATAGGCCTATAATCCTTAATATTTAAAGGAAATTATGTTATTATATATATGGTAGGTGATAGAATGAAGAAAGTTTCTTTTAGACAAAAGTTAAAAGATATGGATAAACCTTTACTAATAGTAACAATAATTCTAATAGTAATAGGTTCTTTAAGCATTATTTCTGCTTCTTCTAGTGAAACTGTATCGCGATATCATTATTCTATCTTCCACTTTATTATAAGACATGTTATGATGTTAGGACTTGGTGGTATAGGAGCACTCCTTATTTTTTCAGTACCATCAAAGATGTATCAACGTTTTTATATAATTGTTTGGAGTATTATTATAGCTATACTAGCTTATTTACTTATTTATGGTATGTCAAAACGTGGTTCAATAAACTGGATTGAAATTAAAGGTATTAAATTTCAGCCTAGTGAACTTGCTAAACCTGCTTTAATAATGACTCTTGCATGTTTATTTGAGCGTGCAGAAAAAACAAAAATGTTAAGTAATAATATGTTTGTTGGTTTCTGGATAATTGCTGGTTTATTTATTCCGGGTATTGTATTTATGCAAGGAGATTTAGGAACAACCTTAATTTTAGGATCAATATCTTTATGTTTATTCTTATCTTATACAGGAATGCAGATGAAAGAAAAACTTAAATACTTAGGTATTATCTTTATAAGTGGTGTTGCTATTTTAGGAATATTTGGAATGAGTAGAGGATATATTCTTACAAAAGAACAGCAATCCCGTTTACTTAATTTCTTTAATCCTTGTGCAGATTATGATAATACAGGATATCAAACTTGTAATGCCTTTATTGCTTTTAATAATGGTGGTTTAACAGGTTTAGGAATAGGTAAAAGTAAACAAAAGTATTCTTATATACCGGAAGCTCATACCGATAGTATTTTCGCTATCATAGTTGAAGAAACAGGGTTATTGATGGGAATATTTATAATAATTTTATATATGATAATGTTAAAAAGAATATACCGTATTTATTTAAATGCTAGTACGCTGCGTGGTAAATATATTACGTTTGGAACGATAGTTTATTTATCTTTACATTTATTATTAAATCTAGGAGGATTACTTGGTATTCTTCCACTTACTGGTGTACCATTACCACTTATTAGTTATGGTGGATCATTTACAATATCTTTCTTAGCAACTTTGGCAATGGTTCAAGTAATTTGTGTAGAAAGTAAGAATCAAAAAATCAAAATTAGTGATTAAAAAAGGAAATAAGACTTTTATAAAGTATATATATACTGAGGTGTTATATATGAAAAAAGTCTTATTTTATTTTGCTTTGATATTAAATGTTATATTTGTTATTTATAGTTTTATCCCTAAAAATACTAGTAAGTATATTAGTGTTGAAATAAAAGGATCTGTTAGTAGACCGAATGTGTATTTATTAAAAGAAGGAAGTACTGTAAATGATCTTATTCTAAAAGCTGGCAATTTAGAAGAAGAAGCTGATATTTCAATTACTAATCGAGCTAAAGAACTTAAAAATGGTGATGTAGTTATAATCTATTCAAAAGAAGAAATAAAAGAAATGAGAGAGGGTAGTACTAGTGTAAAATATATTGATAAAGAATGTATTTGTCCTCGTATAACAAACAATAGTTGTTTAGAAAACGTTATAACTAATAAGGAAGAACTTCTTAAAAGAGGAAGAGTATCTTTAAATTCCGCTACACTTGAAGAACTTATGACACTCCCTGGTATTGGAGAATCTAAAGCTAAATTAATTATTGAATATCGTGATAAAAATAATGGTTTTAAAAGTATCTATGAAATAACTAATGTAAAAGGAATAGGAACAAGTATTTATGAAAAAATTAAAGCTTATCTTATTCTTTAGTTTAATAATTAGTTTTATTTACCATTTTAATTATAAAAGTATTTATCAAGACAAAAAGATTATTACTGGGACTGTTATAAGTGTTAAAGATAACTCTTTTATAATTAAAAATAAAGAAAAAATATTAGTTAAATATAATGACAATATTAATATTAAAATAGGTGATATTTTAAAAATAGAAGGGAATACTGAATTACCTAGTAAGAATACTATTTTTAATTTATTTAATTACCAAAAATATCTTTTGAGTAAAAAAATATATTACATTTTTAATATAAAAAAGATAACTAAAATAAAAGAAAATAAAAATATAATCTATATCTTAAAAAATGGCGTAAATAAGAGATTAAATAAGCTTAATAATAGCTATTTAAATACATTAATAATAGGTGATAATATTTTGAATAAAGATGTTTATGATACCTATAAAATCAATGGTATAACTCATTTATTTAGTATAAGCGGGATGCATATAGCTTTATTATCGGGAATCCTTCTATATCTACTAAATAAAATATTTAAAAGAAAGTATTTAAGCTATCTAATAACTATGTTTTTTCTTTTAATATATATGCTTTTAGTAGGGACACCATCTGTTATCCGAAGTGTCTTAATGTTTAGTTTTATCTTTTTTAATCGCTCATTCAAACTAAATTTCAAGACTAAAGATATTCTTATAATTATATGTCTATTCCTTCTAATAATTAATCCATTTTATATTTATGATGTTGGTTTTTTATATAGTTTTATTATCAGCTATACACTTATAAAATATAATTATTTATTTAAAGACAAAAAGTATATTAAAAAAATATTTTTAATATCTTTATTATCCTTACTTGCAAGTTTCCCTATAACAGTAAATAATAATTTTGAAATTAATCTATTTTCTTTAATATCTAATATCTTTTTTGTACCATATATGTCATTAATAATATTTCCTTTAAGTATTATGACTTTTATTTTTAATAGTCTAAATCCTCTTTTAAATATTCTTATTAAGGTAATGGAATATATATCTTTTACATTTAATAAATTTAAAATAATTCTTGTTTTTCCTCATATGAATATCTATCTAATACTTATTTATTATTTAATTTTAATGTTTGCTTTAAAAAGAATAAATCTTAAGAGAATAGGTGTCTTTTTAGTATATTTAATATTCTTATATAATCTCCATTTATTTATGCATCCTAGCTATACGGTACTTGATGTAGGACAAGGAGATTCATCATTAATAGACTATAAAAATAATAGTATCTTAATTGATACAGGAGGTAATAAAAACTATGACTTATCAAAAAATATAATCAGTTATTTAAAAAGTAGAGGCATTCATAAATTAAAATTTCTAATTCTTACGCACGGTGATTTTGATCACGTAGGAAGTAGTCTTAATCTAATTAATAATTTTAAAATAGAGAATATTATTATGAATAGTTATGAAGATAATGATTTAGAAAAAGAAATAATTAGTCTTGCTAGAAAGAAGAATATTAAGATTTATAAATATTCAAAAAAGAAGATAAAAATTAAAGATATATATTTGTATTTTCTAAACGATTCAAATATTGAAGAAAATAATGATTCTTTAATTATATATACAAAGATAAAGAATAAAGGTATTTTACTTATGGGAGACGCTACTAAAGATGAAGAAAGAGAATTAATAAAAGATTATGTATTAGATGTAGATATTCTTAAAGTAGGTCATCACGGTTCAAGAACTAGTACAAGTAAAGAATTTATAGACGTTATTAAACCAAGCTATAGTGTGATAAGTGTAGGTAAATATAATTACTATGGTCATCCAAATAAAGAAGTATTAAATAATCTAAAAAATTCAGAAATATTAAGAACGGATAAAAACGGAAGTATTCGTTTTATTTTTAAAAATAATTTACAGATAGAAATGTGTAAGCCATAGAAGGAGGCAATATGAATTATTATATAGTCAAAGAAATTTAAGAAATATGAGACAATTCTATAAAGTTTCTCAAAAATGGCAGACACTGTCTGCCAAATTAAGTTGGAGTCATTATTGTGAAATTCTTTGGTTTGATGATAGAATAATAGCTCGAGAATATAAAATTATATGATATAATTAAATAGGTGATAGAATGGAAACACGCAGATTAGAGATACTTCAAGTAATAAGAATTGCCGCAGCAATACTAATAATGGTTTTTCATTCAGGTATAGCTGGATATCATGGATTTTGTGGAGTTGAAATATTTAATATAATATGTGGATTTTTACTTATATATTCAACTAGAAATAAAGATAAAACCAATAATTTTATAATTAAGAAAATTATTAGAATTGTCCCACTGTATTGGGTCTTAACATTATTTACATATGTTCTACTATTAGTTAAACCTGACGCCTTTTTAATGAGTGAAGCAAATATTGTTTATTTATTTAAATCATTGTTCTTTATTCCATATAAAAACTCATTAGGATTTAATGTCCCAATATTATCGGTTGGATGGTTTTTAAACTATGAGATGTTTTTTATAATTATTTTTTATATTGCAATGCGCATTAATCATAAACATCGTGGATTGATAGCTAGTTTAATAACATTATTCTTAATTATATTAGGATATGTATTTAATTTTAAATGTTATTTCTTTGAATATTATTTTAACCCTTATATTTTTGAATACGTATTTGGAATAATGGCATATCATGTATATGATTATTTGAAAAACAAAAATATTAAATCTATATTCTTATACATAATCCTAATTATTTATTCTGTTTGTTTAGTAATTCCTACTTACGATGCATTTGACTATGGTAGATTAATATTAATAGCAGTACCAGCATTCTTTATTGTGATAAGTTCATTATTATTATTTAAAGATGCTAAATTTAATAAGAATATAGTTTATCTAGGCGGGGTAACTTTCTCTGTATATTTACTTGAATATTTTTCAACAGCAGCTTTTAAAGTTGTGGCTAATATTCTTAACCTAAATATAACTATGAAAATAATTTTATTTATTATAGTAGTAATTGGTACATTTATTTGTGCTATCCCGGTTGCTAAAATATTTGAAGATAAACTTCCTAAGTTTTTAAAATCAAAATTTTTAAAAGAAAAAACGATATAATTAAATAGGTGATAAGATGGATACATATATAATATTAGGAGCTGTTGGAGCTTTAATGGTTTATATTTTAATAAGAACACTTCTTAAGAATAGTTTTATTAGTAAAGAAGAGATGGAAGATAATGCTGTTCAGATAACTACTTTATCTAGTAGTGAATTATTTGATCTTAAAAATTTTTTGTTACCTCTTAATGATAACAAATATTTGACAGATGCTATTATGCCTAATGAAATTAGTAGTGAGGATGATTTTCATAATGCATTTCGTGTTCTTGAAAAAGGGCGTATGCAAGCAATAACTAATAAGAATAAAGAACTTGAAATTTTAATTGCGAAACTTACTGTTCGTGACTATGTTAATTATCTAGCGGAGTATGCTAATTCTGATGAAAGATCTTTTTATAGGAGAAGCGTAGGTCTATTAAAAAAACAAAAAATTATTGAAAAAAAATAGAATTCTTAGAATTCTTTTTTATTGTAAAGTGAAGTGTAATTTACCTAAGCAAGGTTGATATAAATCTCACAAATTGGTATAATGGAGATTGTAGATGGGAGTTATAAATATGAATGATAAAGATATTGAAAGATTATCATTAGATGACTTTGATGAAGATGATTTTATGCTTAATGATTCGCATAAAAGTACTGATTTAAGTGATATGTTCATCGAAGATAATACAACTACTTATGATACTATCGATTACGAAGAAGAATTAGCAAAACTTAGTATTCCTCCTCGTGAAGATAAAGAAGTAACTAAAACAAGAAGTGAAATAAGTGAAAGTAGAAAAGAAGAACCTAAAAAAGTAGAAAAGAAAGAAAAACCTATGAAAAAGAAGAAAGTTAAAACAAATAAAAAAGTTGTTAAAGATACAGCTTACTATATAAGATTTGGTTTTGTTGTAGCAAGTGCTGTATTTGTTCTAGGATGTTGTATTTTCTATGGAACACGTATGATTAAGTATTATCGTATGTTCCATCCAAAAGCAACTAATGGCGAAACAGTAACTCTTATTAAAGAAGCAATTTTAGGTGAATCACCTTATCAAACAGAAGGTGAAGGACTATATCGCGTAGGTGGAGCCTCAGTTTATAAAGGTATCCAAGTAGATAATTACTTCAAATATTCTGGACTACTATGGCGTATAGTTTCGATTAATGTTGATGGAACTATTGATTTAGTATTAAATCAACCAATTAATAGCTTATACTATAGTGATAAGAATGTTTTATATGATGCTTCAGATATTAGAAGTTATTTAAATAAGAAATTTATTAATAATATAGATTCTAAATATATAACAAATACTTCATTCTGTGCTGATACTTATGAAGATGTACCTTCAAGTACATGTAAGACTTATATCACAGATGATAAAGTAAGATTACTTACTGTATCCGAATTTGTTAATACTGTTGTTGATGGTGGTACATTTATTAATACTACAGGTGACTTATTATGGTTAACTGAAGCTGATACTAAGAATAATTGGATTATAAATGGTACTAATATATCAACATCAAAACCTACTAATTCATATTATGTTAAACCAGTAATTCGTATCGCTCGTACTGCAACATTAGGTGGTGGTAAAGGTACACAAGATGATCCTTACTATATTGAAAAAGATAAAGAAGAATTAACTATTGGTAAATATGTAAAATTAGGTACTGATGTATGGTCAATCTATGAAGTAAATGAAGATAATATTCGTCTTGCTTTATCTACAAATTTAAATAAATTTGAAAGATTTAGTACAAAGACTAATAAATTCTCGGATACTGATAAAACAGGTATGTATTATTACTTAAATAATACTTATTATAATTTGTTAAGTTATAAAGATAAACTACTTGAAACTGATTGGTATATTGGCTCATACGAAGGCAAATTTGAAAATTGTAATAGTGAAAGCGTTAAAGCTAAAGTAGCTTTATTAAATGTAGCTGATCTTAAGATAAATATGGCTGATAGTAATTATTACTTATTAACACCAGCTAAGAATAATACAATTTATTATTATCAAGATGGTTTAATTACATCGAAGTTATCACTTGCTAGAGCAATTAGACCTGCTATAAGTATTAAGAAAGAAAGTATTACAAGTGGTAAAGGAACATTAGATGATCCTTATGTATTAGGAGGTGCTGCATAATGAAGAAACTTACAATAGTTGCTGTTATTGTTGATATTATTGTAGCAATATGTTTCTTTGTTACATACGGCATGACTAATTTTAAAAATACTATAATAGCTTCAGCTATGGGAACAAAATCACATCAATGGATAGCATATATGTTCTATAGTGAAAAAGATATAAATAGAGTAATGGCTGCAGAAACTTATATTCCTTTTGATGAGGATACAGATTTATCAGCAATTACAATTGATACAAGTGAAAGAAAAAATTACGATAATGAATATGATGAACAAGTATTAACTCGTGATGAAGGTAATCCAAATTACAAAGTTATACCACTTACCGTAGCCGGTAAATATAAAGCTTGGATAGTAGCGGTATATGATCCTTCAAAAGTAGTATTAATGCATTCAAAAGTATTTAATCAACAAAATAAAGGTAAAGAACAAGTTATATCTATGGCTCGTAGATATGGCGCTAGCGTAGCTATTAATGCTGGAGGATTTGTTGATCAAGGTCGTGGATCAGATATTCCTGTAGGATACGTAATTAAGGATTCTAAAGTTATATGGTCAGATTCTAATAATAAAGGTAATATCATTGGTATGACCAAAGATAATAAATTAATGCTTGTTAATTCAACAGGAGAAGAAGCAATCAAGATGGGTGTTCGTGATGGTATTGAATTTGGCCCTTTCTTAATTGTAAATGGTAAAAAAATTAAATTTGCTGGCGAAGCTGTTGGAGGATTCTCTCGTGCATCGCGTGTAGCAATAGCTCAAAGAAAAGATGGTATAATTTTATTCTTTGTAACAAAAGGTTATACTCACGGTTTAGGTGGTGTTACAATGGGTGAAATGGCTGACTTCTTAGAAAAATATGGAGCTTATAATGCTGCTAATCTAGACGGTGGTACATCAGCTACATTAGTAGTAAATAATCAAGTTATAAATAGCCCTGTAAATATCAATGGTGAAGCCGCAAATGGTGGATCTGGAAGATACGTTGTAACAAGCTGGGGATTATTAAAATAGTTAGCAATTTGCTAACTATTTTTTTATTTTTTTGTTATAATAGGAATAAATTTTAAAAAAATGAAAATTTTTTCTTTTAAAAAAAGGAAATCGCTAAAAAAAATCGTATATTATAAGTAGGGGAGTATGATAGTATGAACACAATTAGTCCTGAATTAATTAATGAAATACGTAGTAGTGTTGATATAGTTGATGTCATAAGTTCATATATTGAACTATCACCAAAAGGAAGAAACTTTTTTGGTGTGTGTCCATTTCATGATGATACTCATCCTAGTATGTCTGTTTCAAAAGAAAAACAAATATATACATGTTTTTCTTGCCATGCAACAGGAAACGTCTTTAAGTTTTTAATGGATTATGAAAATATTAGTTTTATTGAAGCCGTTAAAAAATGCGCAGATATGGCTAATATTAAATTAGATGTTAAAGTTAATAGTTTTGATAATGTTAACAACAAGTATAAAGAGTTATATGATATTTATGATCAAAGTTGTAAATTTTATCAAAATCTAATTAATACTAAAGACGGTTTAGAAGCTAAAGAATACCTTCATAATCGTGGTATTGATGAAAACTTAATTAAAGAATTTAAAATAGGTTTATCGCTTAAAGAAAGAGATTTACTTACTAAGTTCTTAATTAAGAATAAACATAGTAAAGAAGATATTATTAAATGTGGATTAATTCTTGATAATAACTATGGTGTAAGTGATATTTATAGTAACCGTATTATGTTTCCTCTAGAAGATTTAACTGGTAAAGTAGTTGGTTTTAGTGGAAGAATTTATAATACAATAGATAACTCTAAATATATAAATACTAAAGAAACTGAGATATTTAAGAAAAGAGAATTAATGTACAATTATCATCGTGCTAAAGATGATGCTCGTACAAAGGGATATGTTATTGTTATGGAAGGATTTATGGACGTAATAAGAGCATATTCTGTAGGTATTAAAAACTGTGTTGCTACAATGGGAACAGCAATTACTTCTAATCATGCTAATATTTTAAAACGTATGGCTAAAAACATATATCTATGTTTTGATGGTGATAGTGCTGGTTTAAAAGCAACTTTATCATGTATTGAAGAATTAGATAAAGTAGGAGTAATACCTCAAATTATTCGCTTAGAAGATAATCTTGATCCGGATGAATATATTATTAAATATGGTAAAGATAAATTCTTAGAGAAGATAGATAATGCTATGGATATTATGGACTTTAAGATGGCATATCTAAAACAAACTAAAGATATAACTAAGATTGAAGATAAGACTAGTTATGTTGAAGAAGTGTTAAAAGAATTAAGTAATTTTGATAATGAAATAAAAAAAGAAATAACACTTAAAAAATTAAGCTTTGATTCTGGCCTTGATATTGAATTCTTAAAAGATGAACTAAGTAAAATAGCTATTAAGAAGGAACCAAAAAAAGAGGAAGAAAAAAAGGTAGAAATTCGTAAAACAGGTTTAGAAAAAGCTGAAATCTATTTACTTTACTACATGTTAAAGAATAAAGATATTATACGCATGTACGAAAAGAAATTAGGATTTATGCCTGATAGTGAATATCGTATCTTAGCTCGTGAAATAACAAGCTATTATAAAGATAATAATTCATTTGAATTAGCAGACTTCCTTACGTATTTAAGTAGTTATCCTAATATCTTAGATACTTTAAGTAAAGTACTTAGTAGTAATTTAAAAGATGAATATAAAATAGATGATATTGAAGGATATATTCATAAAATAAATAATGCTATTTTAGATGATAAAATTGATAAATTAAAACATAAATTAGATGAAACAACAGATGTTGATAAACAAGCTGAAATATTATCACAAATGCGTGATTTAAAGAACAAGAAAATAGAAAGTTAGGGGACAATATGCAAGAAATTAAAACATTTGAAGAAAGAAAAAAAGAATTAGTTAAATTAGGTAAAGAAAAAGGTATTATTACATATGAACAATTAGCTGCATCATTAAAAGGACTTGAATTAGATGGTGATGCCCTAGATGATTTATATAATGCATTTTCTGAAAATAATATCGCTGTAGTATCAGAAGATGATACTAATAATGATAATCCAAATGGTGATGTAGCAGTCTTAGATGATGATACATTAACTAAGGATTTAAATATTAATGATCCAGTAAGAATGTACTTAAAAGAAATAGGTCAAATAAAACTTCTTACTATGGATGAAGAACTTGCTTTAGCAGATCGTATTGCAGCTGGTGATAACGAAGCTAAAACAATCTTAGCAGAAGCTAACTTACGTCTAGTAGTTAGTATCGCTAAACGTTATGTAGGTAGAGGTATGTTATTCCTTGACTTAATTCAAGAAGGTAATATTGGTTTAATGAAATCAGTAGAAAAATTTGATGTTACTAAAGGTTATAAATTCTCTACATATGCAACATGGTGGATTAGACAAGCTATTACAAGAGCAATAGCTGACCAAGCAAGAACAATTCGTGTACCAGTACATATGGTAGAAACAATTAATAAATTAGCTCGTATTCAAAGACAATTAACTCTAGAATTAAATAGAGAACCATCAGAAGAAGAATTAGCTGCTAAAATGGGCATATCTATTGAAAAAATTAGAGAAATCTATAAGATTAGTCAAGAACCAGTTAGTTTAGAAACTCCAATTGGAGAAGAAGATGATTCACATTTAGGTGACTTTGTTCCTGATGAAAGAAATATGAGTCCTGAAGAATATGCAACTAACGAAATGTTAAAAGATGAAATTTCTGAAGTTCTATTAACTTTAACAGAAAGAGAAGAAAAAGTAATTCGTTTACGTTTTGGTCTTGAAGATGGTAAATCACGTACACTTGAAGAAGTTGGTCAAATGTTCGGGGTAACTCGTGAACGTATTAGACAAATTGAAGCTAAAGCTCTACGTAAATTACGTCATCCTTCACGTTCAAGAAAATTAAAGGATTACATGACTGAATAATGTTTTCTCGTAGACTAATAGAGATTGCATCTTTAATTCCTTTAAAATCTCATGTAATTGATGTTGGATGTGATCATGGATTACTTGATATTTATTTAACTTTAAATAGAAAATGTACATGTATCGCGTCCGATATTAATGAAAACTGTTTAAATCAAGCAAGAGAGAATATCAAAAAATTCTCTTTAACTAAAGATATAAAAGTAGTTAAATCAGATGGTTTACAAGAAATTGAATATAGTAAAGATGATTATATTGTAATTGCTGGTATGGGTACAGCTACAATACTTGAAATTCTTGAAGGTAATCATGCTGATCATTTAATTATTCAAAGTAATACCGATTTAACAGAATTAAGAGAAGAGTTATTAGATGATTATATCGTTGAAGACGAAAAGATTATAAAAGAACGTGGAATATATTATGTAATTATGAAACTTAAAAGGGGATATAAATTAAGTACTGATTCCGATTATATAATTGGCCCTGTAATTAAAAAGAAAAAAGATGGTATTTATAAAGAATATAAAGAACATCTTTTAGAAAAATATGAAAAAATCTATGAAAGTATTAAAAATACTACTTTAGATAAAAAACTAGAAGTTGGAAGAATTATTAAAATTATAAAAAAATATTTGTAAAATAACAAAAATCACTTGTTTTTAAATGAAATATAGTGTATTATTAAATAGTACTTTTACTTGGAATGAAACACTCCGATTCATCCTAGGTAATTAGCATATATTAGTGAAAGGAGAAGATTTAAATGGCTTTAACAAAAGAAAGTAAATCAGAAATTATTAAGAAATTTGCTAGAAGCGAAGGAGATACAGGTTCTGCTGAAGTTCAAATCGCTATTCTAACAGAAGAAATTAAACAATTAACTGAACATTTAAAAGAACACACTCACGATTATCATTCAAGAAGAGGTCTTCTTAAAAAAGTAGGTCAAAGAAGAAGTTTATTAAACTACTTATTAAAAGAAGATGTTACTAGATATCGTAAGATTGTAAAAGACTTAGGTCTAAGAAAATAATTATAATGGTAAGGTAGGCACTCTTTTTTGAGTGTCTTTATTTTATGATAAGAGGGAAAATATGAATATACATGATGTTTATATAGCAGATATCTATACAGTCACAAAGAAAAAATATAATGTTGAAACTGTTGATTTTAGAGGAGAATATACTCGTACATCTATCATCCTTAGAATTAAACCTGAATATTCATACCGTATTGAGTATAAAGATTTACTAGCTGATAGAAAAATAAAGGCAGATATGAGCGATTGTTATCAAGGTGAAGAATACGTTAATTATAATCAAACATATCAACCTATAACTAAATTCTTAGGAATGGATAACCTTGCTTTAAAAAGAAATAATATTTCAAAAAAGAGATTATTAAAAATGGTACGTAAGAAAATTGAACTCGAAAAATTAAAACAAGAAAAACAATGTTTATCTTTTGTTGAATATAAAAAGAAATTTGCTAAAGAAAACATCTATCATAAAATACTTAGAAAGATTAAGAAAAGTAAAAAAGGAGACAAATAATATGAAAAAAACTTTCGAAATGGATTTTAGAGGAAGAAAATTAGTTGTTGAACATGGTGAACTTGCTAAACAAGCTCATGGTGCTGTTTTAGTTCGTTATGGTGATACTGTAATACTATCAACAGTAGTAGTATCTAAAACTGCTAATATCTTATCTGATTTCTTCCCATTAATGGTTTTATACCAAGAAAAATTATACTCTGTAGGAAAGATTCCTGGAGGATTTATTAAAAGAGAAGGTAGACCAACAGATGCAGCTACACTTGCTGCTCGTATGATTGACCGTCCAATGCGTCCAATGTTCCCTGAAGATTTTAGAAATGAAGTACAAGTAGTAAATACAGTTTTATCTGTAGATACTGACAACTCTCCAGAACTTGCTGCTATGTTTGGATCAAGCTTAGCAACATGTATTTCTAAAATACCTTTTGATGGACCAATCGCTGGTGTTAAAGTAGGTCGTGTTGATGGTAAATTTATTATTAACCCAACTCCAACAGAATTAGAAGTATCAGACA
>JAEEGL010981297.1_pt1 | contig 71268 bp, 67 predicted proteins | sample 9134231 | NCBI WGS metagenome assembly JAEEGL01 (sample SAMN16246548, study PRJNA631951) | gut metagenome | biome: gut microbiome; feature: rumen; material: fiber-attached | host: Bos | place: Iran: Karaj | collected 2018-10
CTTTATATCCGGCTCACCGAATCCCGTTTTGACCGGCATGATCTGCTCATCGCGCTCGGAGGGGGAGTGGTCGGCGATATGACCGGCTTTGCCGCCGCCACCTATCTGCGCGGGATCTCCTTTATCCAGGTCCCGACCACCGTGCTGGCGCAGAGTGATTCCTCGATCGGCGGCAAAACAGGCGTGGATCTGCAGGGCTACAAGAACATGGTGGGTGCCTTTTACATGCCGCGCCTGGTATGGATGAACGCCTCCGTGCTCCGTTCACTGGACGACAGACAGTTCCGGGCGGGTTTTGCCGAGGTGATCAAACACGGATTCATCAAAGATGCCGGTTTTTACCGGTGGCTTGCCGATCACCGGACCGATATCACGGAGCGCAGGCTTCCCGTTCTGTCCGAAATGCTCGAGAAGAGCTGTGAGATCAAACGCAGTGTCGTAGAGATCGATCCGAAGGAGCAGGGGGAGCGTATGCTTCTTAATTTCGGTCACACGCTCGGACATGCGATCGAAAAAGCAATGGATTTTTCGCTGCTGCACGGGGAATGCGTGAGTCTCGGCATGTGCGCGGCCGCACATATCTCCGCCGCAAGAGGGCTGATCACGGGATCGGACCGCGACGGGATCATCCGTTCCCTCGCGGATTTCGGTCTGCCGGTAACCTTTGACCGGACGGATCTGTTTGAACGGATCGTCGCGATCACACATTCCGATAAGAAGACAGACGGCGGCCATGTGCGCTTCGTGCTGCTGCGGGCTGTCGGGGATGCCTTTGTCAGCGCGGACGTGACCGACAGAGAGATGCTGGCAGCTCTGGAAATAATGGCATCATAACCTCACAAGGAGTCATCATATGTTATCCGGTAAGAAAAAAGTGCTTCTTCTCATCGATCTGGCGATCATCCTGCTCCTCATCGCGGGGGACCGTGTATCCAAATATCTCGCCGTCAATCATCTTAAGGACAGGCCGGCGATCCCGCTGATCCGCGGTTTTCTCGAACTCAACTATCTGGAGAACCACGGTGCCGCTTTCGGGATGCTGCAGGATCAGAAGGTGTTCCTGGTGCTCATCGCTGTCCTGATCCTGTTCATCATCTTTTATGTCTTTTTCAAGCTTCCGGACGACGGCAAATACACGATCATGCACATTTTGCTCTCGGTCCTGGCGGCAGGCGCGGTCGGCAATATGATCGACAGGCTTTGGACCGGTTATGTGGTGGACTTCATCTATCTGGTTATCATCCATTTCCCGATCTTCAATGTCGCGGATATCTATGTCACCGTATCCACGTTTGTCTTGATGCTCCTGTTCCTGTTCTTCTATAAGGAAAAGGATTTCTCCTTCCTGAGTTTCCGTCTGCAGAAAAAATACCGTGAGATCAAATGAATGAGGAGACTTCCGAGATCCTGATCGAGATCGAAGAGGAGCAGGCCGGAGAACGACTGGATCTCTTCCTCACGGATTTCTTCCCGGAGCGTTCCCGCACCTGGATCCGGAAACGGATCGAAGACGGGGATGTCCGTCTCGTCAGTGCGCAGAATAAGAACTGCAAGCCTTCCACCATCGTACGGGACGGGGACCGGGTCATCTTCACGGTACGGCCAGATGCGCCGATCGAAGCAAAACCGGAGAATATCCCGCTCGATATCCTGTATGAGGACAATGATCTCCTCGTCGTGAACAAGCCCAAGGGGATGGTGGCCCATCCGGCCCCCGGTCATCCGGATCATACGCTGGTCAACGCGGTACTGTATCATACCGGATCGACACTTTCCGGGATCGGCGGCATGCTCCGTCCGGGGATCGTGCACCGGATCGACAAAGATACGACCGGGTCAGTCATCATCTGCAAGAATGACATCGCGCATCAGGGGATCGCCGGACAGCTGGAAAAGCATACGATCGACCGCGTATACCATGCATTGCTCATCGGCCGGCTGCCGGAGGAGGAAATGCGGATCGAGAAACCGATCGCACGCAGCAGGACGGACCGGAAAAAGATGGCGGTCGCCGCTCCCGGACAGGAGGGCAAATATGCCGCCACCACGCTGCATCTCATCCGCTATTTCCCGGTCGATCAGATCAGCTATGTGACCTGTACGCTCGAAACCGGACGAACCCATCAGATCCGTGTCCACACTGCCTCCATCGGACATCCGGTCCTGGGCGATCCCGTCTATGGCAGCGATGCCGGCAGGAAGTTTAAGACACAGGGGCAGTGCCTGCATGCGAAAACGCTGTGCTTCGAGCATCCCGTAACAAAAGAGCGCATCGAAACCGATGCGCCCCTGCCGGAATATTTTGAACATCTGTTGCAGATCTTACACTAATAGAGTCTGAGCACACCGAAGACTTTGCCCAATATGGAGCAGTCCTCCACGATGATCGGTTCCATCGTGTCATTCTCCGGCTGCAGTCTGATATGTCCCTTTTCCTTATAGAAGGTCTTGACCGTGGCGGAATCATCGATCAGCGCCACGACCTGGTCACCGTTGTCGGCTGTATTGCAGGCGTGGACCAGAACCTTATCCCCGTCGAAGATGCCCGCATTGATCATTGATTCCCCGCGCACATTGAGGATAAAGGATTCCCCTTTGGGAAGGAAGGAGGCCGGCAGCGGGATATAGCTGTCGATATTCTGTTCGGCAAAGATCGGTTCTCCGGCGGCGACACGGCCGATCACGGGGATATTGGTCATCTCGGTGCGCACCATCTGGAAGCTGTCATCGCAGATCTCGATGGCACGCGGCTTGGTGGGATCGCGGCGGATGTAGCCGTTTTTCTCCAGGGTCTCCAGATGAGAGTGCACACTGGAGGTGGATTTTAAATGCACCGCATCGCAGATCTCGCGTACGGCAGGCGGATAGCCCCGCTTCAGGATCTCATCCTTGATATATTCCAGTATCTCTTCCTGTTTCCTGGATATCCTGCCGTTTGCCATAAAGTACCTCCCTGCACACATCGGAATACGGATAAAACGCTGAATTTTCTTTATCATAGCATGCCGTTTTTCAAAAAGCAAACATATTTTCTGAAAATATGTTCGATTTTCACTTGACAATCGAATATATGTTCGATAATATACAAACAGAACATTTGTTCTGTTTGTTCGGTGCGATCGCCGGGGAGGTAGGATATGAGGAAGCAGGAGAACAGGATCCCGTATGAAGTAAGAGCCCGCAGGAACCGCATGCGCAGGATCAGACAGCTGCGCCGCCGTCTGACCGCCGGAGCGGCCCTGCTGTCCGCAGTATTGTTTGTTCTGGTCTTCATCATGACGGGCACCATGTCGGATGCCAGAGAGGAAACCGGAGAGGTCCTGTGTAAGTGCTACCGCAGTGTCGTGATCCTGCCAGGCGACCGTGTGGATACGCTCGGCCGGACTTATCTGACGGATCGCGAACGGCTGCCGATCACGGATGACGCCGCCTATGCGGCAGAGATCCGTTCCATCAATCATCTGACGGATGCGGAAGAACCGCTCGCCGGCGACTGCCTGATCATCCCGTACTACGATATCGTCAGCTGACGGGAGTTTTCGTACCCGGTTCCTGTTTATATATACATTCATGTGTTCGCCCGTGCCTGTCAAGTAAATATGCTTGACAGGCATATTCTTTTTTTTATTTGCCGTCCGATGTGATATTTCTGTTGGCAATACTGTGTATTTCGAGTACAATAATATGCGGAGGACAAACACATGGCACAGAAAAACACAGATCATTACGGTACGATGGCAACGGAGGTGAAGCCCTCCGTGAACCGCGCGGTCGCGAGGGCAAAGAAAGCAGCCGCCAAAACCGCCGCAAAGAAGAAGGCTTCCGCGTCCAAAGCAGCGCAGAAGAAAGCTGCGGCTGCAAAAAAAGCGCCTCTGAAGTCGCCCGGAGAAAAAGCCCTGGAAGCGACCAGACGCAAAGCCGTACGGAAAAAGCCGACCAATGTCGTATTACAGTACAGCGATCTGAGCGTCAATTACCGCACGATCGTCGAGAATGCACGCAAGATCTGGCGCGTGGAACATCACGGCAAGCTCGCGGATCTCACGGGCCTGGATCTGTATATCAAGCCCGAAGAAGGCAAGGTCTACTATGTATTCAATGATGAGATCGCCGGGGATTTCCCGTTAGGATAAGACGATAATCCGATTCACCGATATGAAAAAGCGTCCTGACGAGCCGGGACGCTTTATTCTTTCCGTAATTTGACTTTTCTGGCGGCCATCCGACGGTTCTGATCGTCGATATCGGCGTAATGCTTGCGCGTCGTGTTGACGTCCTTGTGGCCGAGCACCGCAGCGACGAGATAGATGTCGCCCGTTTCCTGATAGAGGCTCGTGCCGTAGGTGCTGCGCAGTTTATGCGGTGTGATCTTCTTAAGTGTCGTAACGGTCTGTGCGTACTTCTTAACCAGGTTTTCGACGGCGCGCACCGTGATCCTGCGGTTCTGGATCGATAAAAACAGCGCGTTCTCATGACCGGCCTGCGGGTTGATCTCATTTCTCGTGACAAGATACGTTTTCAGCGCTTCCTCGACCTCATCCCCGAAATAGACGATCGCCTCATAGCCGCCTTTGCGATGGATCCGGATCCCGTTCACATCGAAATCGATATCATTGAGATCCAGACCGACACACTCCGAAACACGGATCCCGGTGCCGAGCAGAAGAGAGATCATCGCCACATCACGGTCTCTGGTGATCTTATGGAACCGTGACTGCTGTTTGGTGAGCTTTCCTCCCTGTTCCACCTCATCCAGCATCCGGGCCACCTCGTTCGGCTCCAGACGGATGATCGCGTGCTCATGCATCTTGGGCATATTCACCAGGACCGACGGATTGGTAGTGATAAGCTCGCACTTGAAGAAATAGGCATAGAGGGAGCGGAGAGCAGAGAGCTTGCGCGCCTTGCCGTGCTCATCGTTGGAGAGTTCCCTGTCTTCCTTTTGATATAAAGCGATATGCTCGATATATTCCTCAATATCTTCCCGTGTGATCTGATCGAGGAGTGTCAAGGGAAAATCCTTGACAGCTGTTCCGGAAAGTGACGGATTGGAATCGTGCAGGAAATTAAAGAAGGTCCTGAGGTCATAGGCATACGCCAGTTTCGTCCGCGCCGATGTTGTATCATCGATCGAACGGAAATACTGTTTGCAGAATGCAGGAAGCGTCGCGAGGACTTCACGGAGCTTCCGGATATTCTGTTTGTCCTGTGTGATATGGTAAGCCTCGCCTTGTGGCTCTTTGGTCTGCATATCCAGAAATCCCCCTGAATCCGGTACTAACTATTCGTTAAAGCCGTGTTTTGCGAATAGTTGCATCTGTCTCCCAATACCGCCCCGTCAGTCCTGATCATCCATCAGGCGCTTTTTGCCGCCGGTTGCTTCGAAGTCTTCGATGTACTGGATGATGAGATCCGTTGTTCCTTTGATCCCGAGGATCGCCGAATTGATCGACAGATCATAGCTGTCGGATCGTCCCCATTTCTTTGTAGCGTAATAGTTGTAATAGCTCTGACGCTGACGGTCCTTTTTGATGATCAGATCTTTCGCCTTATCCCTGTTTTTGAGATCCGGGAATCTGGACATGACGCGTTCGATCCGGTCGTCCATATCGGCATGGATGAACAGATGCAATACATTCGGATTCTCCTGCAGCGCGTAATCCGCACATCGTCCCACGATGACACACGGACCCTCCGATGCGATCTTCTTGATCGTATCAAATTGCGCCAGAAAGACCTTCTGACTGATCGGCATATCCACAAAACTGGAGGAATTGTATCCGATCGAATACGTATCCATCACCAGATTGTATAAAAATGAGTTCGTGGGCCGCTCATCATGGGTCTCGATCATCTCTTCGCAAAATCCCGATTCTTTTGCCGCACGGAGAAGGAGTTCCTTGTCATAACAGCGGATCCCGTAGTGCTCCGCCACACGCTCGCCGATCTCCCTGCCGCCGGAACCGAACTGTCTTCCTATCGTGATGATCGTTTTCATGGTCTATCCCCCTGCAAATTGTTTCGTATATCACGCCCTGATGGATCGTTTACGCTTCGATCACCCATACCCGCTTCATGACCTGATCCTGAAGCGGTCTGTCATTGTAGTCCGTATCCGTTTCCGCAATGGCATCCACAGCCTCCTGCCCCTCGATCACCTTGCCGAAGGCCGCATATCCGCCGTCAAGATGCGGAGAATCCCTGTGCATGATGAAGAACTGGGAACCGGCGGAATTCGGATCCGCACTCCTGGCCATCGACAGAACACCTTTGGTATGCTTTAAGTCATTCCGAAAGCCGTTCTGCGCAAATTCTCCGGGGATCGAATAACCGGGGCCGCCCATTCCGGTCCCATCCGGATCTCCGCCCTGGATCATGAAACCGCGGATCACGCGGTGAAAGATCAGACCGTCATAAAAGCCCTCTCCCACCAGTTTCAGGAAATTCTCCACGGTCTTCGGCGCAATCTCCGGATACAGTTCCGCGCGGAAGGTTGCTCCGTCCGCCATCTCAAAACCGATCATCGGATTCTTCTTATCTGACATGATCCTTTCCTCCGTTCTCACACGTCGTTGGTGTCTTATCAAAAAGGAAGGCCCTGACAGTCTTTGATCAGGGCCTTCCTCGTTTCACATGATGTACATCAGTTCTTGAAGTAGCTGATCGCTTCCGAGAGATCTCCGGCCAGGACCTGCAGCTTGGCTGCGGAATCGTTGATCACGGAGAAGGTCTCATTGAGTTCCTGCATGGAAGCGTTTGTCTCCTGCGTGCTCGCCGCATTCTCCTCTGAGATGGCGGACAGATCCTGGATGATCTCCACCAGGGAGCCCTTCGCCTCGTTGAGGCTCTCGACCATGCCGGCGATCGACTGTGAGTTGTCGGTCACGACAGACACACTCTCGCTCATCTCGTTCATATCATCCTTGGTGGAATTGATCTTCTCACCCTGGAGACGGATGCTCTCGTTGAGGGAATCCAGCACCTGTACGGAGGCATGTGCATCGGAGAGCAGCCTGTCGACGATGGCCTTGATCTCGTCCGCGCTCTTCTTGGACTGATCCGCCAGCTGTCTGATCTCATCGGCGACGACCGCAAAGCCCTTGCCGGCCTCTCCTGCTCTTGCCGCCTCGATGGAGGCGTTCAGGGACAGCAGGTTGGTCTGGCTTGCGATATCATTGATCGCATCGGAGAATTTCGCGATCGTATTGGCACTGTCATTGGTCGCCTGGATCGTGGAGCCGATCTCGTTTACGGCCTGGGCCACGCTCTCGTTCTGCGTGACGATCTCATCCAGCGCACGGGCAGCCTTGTCGCAGCTCTCCTGCATCTTACGGCTCGCTTCATCCAGTGCATTGACATTGTCGGAGATATTGTCGATGTCGTTGCCGATGGAATCGGTACGGACAGCGGCATTCTGTACGCTCTCGGCCTGCGAGACCGCTCCTCTGCTGACCTCGCTGACCGCATCCGTGACCTGGGTGGATGCCTGGGAAGCCTGACTGGAAGAATCCGCAAGGCTCGTTCCGGAGTTGTTGAGCTCGCCGGCGGCTGCCTTTGAATTGCCGATGACCTCCTTGAGCTTGTCCGCGAGGTTCCTGACGCCGTCAGCGATGATGCCCAGCTCATCCTTGCGTTTGATCAGATCCGGATCGACCTCGAGTGTCAGATCGCCGCTCGCCAGAGTTTCCACATTCTCGGCGATCTCCTTCATGAGCCTGGAATACTTGATGGAAAGCAGGATGCCGATGATGACAAAGGCGATGACCACGACGATCGTGAAGATGATGAGGATCGCGATCTTGCCGTTCATCTCGGAATTGATATCATCCGCGGGACGGCCGGAGAAATAGGAACCGATGATCTGGCCGCCCTGTTTGATGGGCATGTAATAGACGTAATACGGTTTGCCGCCGATCACGGTCTTGAAATCAGCGTAATCCTTGCCGCCACTGACGGTTGCATAGACCTTGTCGGATATGTCCTTGCCCAGCATCCCGTCGATCGTGGTGACCCGGCGGGTCTTACCGATGATGACCGTGTAATCGAGGCCGGTATTTGCTTTCAGATCGGTCAGATAACCGCCGAAATCCTCGAGCATGTTCCAGTCACCCTTGTAGAGTACATCGCCCTCCAGATGCCACTCACCGTCATACATATCCTCAGCGGTGTCTCCCATCATGTGGCAGGATACACGGAGCATATCCTCGCCCATGGTGTGATAGCTACTCTCGATCTCTGAATAAGAGATAAAGCACAGGATCAGCGCCATCAGGATCATGCCGATGATCGCAATGGTGACAATGCGGCCGATCAGTTTTCCGTTCTTGACATTCTGCTTATTCATATTGAAGTCCTCCTTTGGCCTCCGATACAAAGAATCAGAATAATTATACAATAAAGAACATGTGTAATTGTTAACAAAGTGTGAACAATCGTCTGATCAATTGCATTCTTCCGGATCCACGGGCTTTCCGTCCCGCCAGATCCGCTCCAGATCATAGAAGATCCGGTTCTCCCTGTCAAAGATATGCACAATGACATCACCGAAATCGATGAGGACCCATTTGGCGTGATCGCTGCCTTCCACCGATCGCGGCTCGTAGCCGGCGCGCGAAAGCGTCTCGACGGTCTCGTCCCGGAGCGCATCCAGCTGCGGCGCGGAGGCTCCGCTCGCGATGACAAAATAGTCTCCCAGTGTCGAGACCTCAGAGATATCCAGCACGCGGATATCCTCGCCCTTCTTGTTTTCCAGGGCTCTGACAGCGAGTTTCATCATTTCCCTGCTTTTTTCGATGTCCTGTTTTGACATATTGCTCCTCTCCTGCCGTTACCCGTTCATTTCCGGTCGTTATAAAACCGCCACGCGCTTTCCGTCATCGGATCGATCTCTTCGCCGGTTTTCTTCAGATAGATCAGCAGATGCTCCAGTGTCAGGGCCATCCCCTTATCCAGATCATCAAAGATCGTCCGTCTGAGCAGATCCATCTCCGCAAAATGCTTTCTGTTCGGTTCGATGATATCCGCGAGAAAGATGATCTTCTCCAGGATTGTCATGTCCGGCTTCCCCGTCGTATGCCAGCGGATGGCCGTCAGGATCTCCGGATCCGTGATGCCGTACTTATGCTCTGCAAGATACGCGCCGACCGACGCATGCAGCAGCTTCTTATTGGACAGCTCCGCCGGCTGGACGGGGAGGTCATGCTTTCTGCAGATCTTCAGCTGTTCCTCATGATCGAGGCATTTCGCGCAGTCATGCAGGATCCCCGCGACGAGGCAGCGGTTCACGTCTTCGTCATAACGCATCCCAAGTGCGGCCGCCGTATAGGCCACGCCGACCGAATGCTCAAAGCGTTCCGGTTTCAGGGCCTTTTCCATGGATTGTGTGAGTTTTCTGAACAGGTTTTCTTCTTTCAAGGCTTATGCTCCGGTGTTTTTGCGATACAGTTTTTTTCTGTAAATATAATCCATTACCGGTTCCGGGACCAGATAACGGATACTCTTTCCCGTGCGGACACGTTCCCGGATCTCCGAGGAGGAGATGTCGAAGCGGCCGGTCTTCAAAAGCCCGATCCGCGCGGAAAAACGTTCCTTAAGCAAACCGGTCTGCACCGCGAGTTCATCCGTTTCATGTCCGTCCCTGCAGGCACAGATCAGATCCGCCTGTGCGCAGATCTCCTCCGGACGTACCCATTTGTCGAGCATCATCACGGAATCGGCACCAAGGATCAGGGAGAATCGGCAGTCCGGATATGCTGCGTGCAGCTCCTTCAGCGTATCCGCCGTATAACTGTTGCCGGGACGCTCCACCTCGATCGGCGAGATAAAAAAACGGGGTTCGCTTTCGATCGCAAACTCCGTCATGGCCAGACGGTCCACTCTGTCGGAGATGCCACGGTCCATTTTCAGATAGGAACAACCGGTCGGAATAAACAGCACGGCATCGAGGGCGCATTCTTCGAGAGCGGCCTGCGCCAAAAGCAGATGCCCCGTATGGACCGGATCAAAGGTGCCTCCCATGAGTCCGATCCGGGCTCCGGAAACGTCAGCCGGAAGCGTTTTAAGCATAATATCATACGAACCGATCGAGTAAAGCATGTTCTGTTTACACCCCTTTGGGAGCCGGTGGCAGCTTGATCTCGGGATCATCCGGGTCCTGCTTATACAGCACGATCTTTCGTCCGATCACTTCCACCAGCGTCGATCTCGTGCGCCCCGCGAGCGTCTCGCCGATCTCCCGCACATCCTCGTCCGCGGTTTTCAGCACGGTGAGCTTCACCAGCTCTCTGGTATTGAAATGCTCCTCCACGGCAGTCACTACGGCGGGGGTCACCCCCTCCTTGCCGATCTGCAGGGTTGCCTTGATATTCTGCGCCAGACTGCGCAGATAGGCACGTTGTTTGCTTGTCAGATTCATCGCCATGACCGGATCCCTTCTTTAATCGTTATGATAATAGGTAAAACTGTGTCCGTAGAGCCGCACCGTATCACCGTCCTCAATACCCAGCGCGTCCAGGCGGGTCAGGATATCATTGTCCTTGAGGAACTGCTGGAAGAAAGCAAAGCCTTTTTCGGATTCCAGATTGGTATATCCGAGCATCCGCTCGATCTTTGTCCCTTCCACGACATATTCCTTCGCCTTCTCATCATACCATACTTCGATCTCACCGGAGACTTCTTTGGCCTGCAGTTCGTCGCTGCCTACCTCCGCTTCAAAAACGACCGGCGTGCGGTCGGTTTCCTTAAGAGCCAAAATGACCGCATGGAGCAGTTCCCCGATCCCCTCTCCCGTGACCGCGGAGATCGGGACCACCCTGCAGCCGACGTCACCCGCGGCTTCCTTCAGTGCCTGCAGGACTTCTTCTCTCGCATCCGGTGCCAGCAGTTCGATCTTGTTCGCCGCGATGATCTGCGGCAGTTCTTCCAGACCCGCTCCGTAGGAGGACAATTCTCCGTTGATGATCTTCAGATCCTCTGCCGGATCCCTGCCCTCGGTCCCTGCCGCGTCCACCACATGGACCAGGATCCTCGTGCGCTCGATATGCCGCAGGAATTCTTTGCCCAGGCCCGCGCCGTCAGAGGCGCCTTCGATGAGGCCGGGGATATCCGCCATGACGAAGCTGTCATCATCCAGCTTCACGACACCGAGATTCGGGGTCAGCGTCGTGAAATGATAATTCGCGATCTTCGGTCTCGCACCGGACACGCGGGATAACAGGGTCGACTTGCCGACATTCGGAAAACCGACCAGTCCCACATCGGCGATGACCTTGAGTTCCAGGAGCACCTCGACCTCGGTCGCTTCCCCGCCGGGTTTTGCGTAACGGGGCGCCTGCATGGTGGAAGTGGCATAATGCATGTTGCCGGTGCCGCCTCTGCCGCCCTTCAGGACGGTCACCCGCCGGTTCTCCCCGGACATGTCCACGATGATCCTGCCGGTCGCGGCCTCGCGCACGACGGTCCCTTCGGGGACCTTGAGTTCGATGTCTTTGCCGCTTTTTCCGGTGCAGCGCTTTCTGCCGCCGTCCTGTCCGTTCTCCGCCTTGTACTTCCCGCCGTAGTGATAATCGGCGAGCGTGTTCAGACCTTCATCGACGACGAAGATCACATCGCCGCCCTTGCCGCCGTCACCGCCGTCGGGGCCGCCGTTGGCGACGAACTTCTCGCGGTAAAAGGAGACGTGCCCGTCTCCGCCTTTGCCGCTCCTTATGAATATTCTTGCTCTGTCAACAAAATCCGGCATAGCCTTCCCCTGAAAAAAGACAGGGCTTCCAACCCTTCGTCGGAAGCCCTGCAGAAAATCTGTTTCTGTCCGAAGCCTGTTTAAGCCTGCGGATGGACACTGGCCTGTTTCTTGTCGCGGCCGAGGCGCTCAAATCTCAGAACGCCGTCCACCAGAGCAAAGAGGGTGTCATCCTTGCCCAGGCCTACATTGAGTCCGGGATGGATGTGCGTACCGCGCTGGCGGTACAGGATATTGCCGGCCTTGACAAACTGGCCGTCCGCTCTCTTGGCGCCAAGGCGCTTGGACTCGGAATCACGGCCGTTCTTGGTGGATCCCACGCCCTTCTTGTGAGCGAAAAATTGCAGATCTAAACGAATCATTTCTCGTACCTCCTGACTTGTACCTGCACGTGTCTGCTGTATTCCTGTTCGATGCTGCGGATCCCGAGCTCATAGGTGTCGAGAAGCAGTTTTGCCTGTTCTCCCGGGATGCTGTCGATCCGGTAACGGATCTGCGCGGCGCCCCGTTTTACACTGACTCTCGGTTTCTCTTCCGTAAAGGCTTCGATGGCATTGATCGTATTGATCGAGAGGATCGATATGGCGGAACATACGATGTCCAGTCCTCTGAACAAAAAACCTGCATGTCCCCGGACGTCAAATCCTCTGTTGTTGCCCTCTTTATCCTTAAAGAGTATGACCCGCGTCATATTTACAGCGAGATCTTGTCGATCTTGACACGCGTGAACGGCTGTCTGTGACCGTTCTTCTTGCGATATCCGCTCTTGGGCTTGTAGCGGAACACGATGACTTTCTTCTCCTTGCCCTGCTCGAGCACGGTGCCCGTGACCTTGGCGCTCTTGACATCGCCTGCCACGGAGAGCTTGCCGTCATCGCTGACTGCAATGACCTGATCAAAGGTCACGCTGTCGCCCTTCTCGGCCGTAAGTTTCTCGACCTTAACGATATCGCCTTCGGATACCTTGAGCTGCTTGCCGCCGGATACAATGATCGCGTACATAGTATTCTTCCCCCTTTCTTCAGGACTCGCTGACTACGGCGGATACGGCTTTCCCGCATCTCTTCTGCCCCGTCAGGCGGCATACCGTGATACAATAGCACAGTTACAGAGGTCTGTCAAGGGTCAGATGGCGATACTTCACCTGCCCGCCGTTGCTTCCTTATACTTCCTCTTATTCTCATACATCCGCTCATCGGCCTTGCGCATGATCTTCTGGATGTCGTCGTTGACATTGCTCACGTCGCAGCAGCCGATGCTGGCGTGGATCGGATAGGGTCGGCCGGACCGGTCGTCCGCCTTCCGCATCTGTGCAGCAAATGCCTCCTGAAATGCCTCTCCGCGTCCGGGGCGGTCCGAGAGCAGGATCACGGCGAATTCATCACCGCCGTAGCGCGCCGCGGACTCCTCGCCGCCCAGGCACGCGCGGATCGCTTCCGCCACCTGCACGATGGCAAAATCCCCCTCCGCGTGACCGAAATTGTCGTTGATGTATTTCAGGGAATCCAGATCGATGCTGACTAACGACATATAGCGCTTCCGGCGCCTTGCACGGTCGAGCGCCGTCTGCAGATTCTGCTCGAAGCCGCGGCGGTTATTGAGCTTTGTCAGCTCATCCATCAGATAGACACGGCGGATGACGTCCATATCCATGTATTCGCTGCGGATATTGTAGTCATCGATGGCATTTCCCAGAGAATGTGCGTACGCCTGCGTATACTTGTTCGGCCAGCCGCCCTCCTTATAACGCAGGACCAGATAGCCGAAGGCCCGGTTGAGCAGATGGATCGAATACACAAAGGACAGGAGCGGTTTTTCGGAAGCGAAATACTCCTCCGGCAGCAGGTGCCGGCGCTCGAAGCTGATATTCGGCGATTCATAATTGTGTTCGGGATCCAGAAAGAAGATCCGCTTTAGGATCATGGTATCCGTGTAGGCGTCCATCCGGTCGATCGCTCTTCTGGCGCCCCGGATCGCATCCTCGCAGAGGCACAGATAACCTTCGCTCGCACAATTGTAGGAGAAATAGCCGTCCGCGACGCTGTAGATCTCATCCATATCCAGGGCCACCTGCAGCCCGCTCTGCAGACACACGCCCATGTCCATGCCGTAGACATGATATTCCATATAACTGATCTTGCGTGCCAGATTCTGCTGACCGTCAAAGACCTCGCAGCCGCAGCTGTCGCGCAGATGGATCTTGAATCCGCTCTCTGCGTACTGCACGCGCGGCACCTCTTCGCCGGATCCGACCCTCACGATGGTCTCCACCGCCATGCAGGCCATTTCCTTTTTCGGGACCTCGATCGTCGTGAGCGGCGGGTCGATCAGCTTGCTGTCATCGATATTGTCATAACCGGAGACGCAGACATCTTCCGGTACACGCAGGCCGCGTTTTTTCAGTTCTCTGAGGATCCCGATCGCCATATAATCATTGGCGCACACGATCGCCTCGGGATATTTTCCGTCTGTTTTAAGAAAGGTGTCCAGAGCGGCATCGGCGTTGTTGTACCAGTAATCGCCCCAGTATACCATATTCTCACCGACGGACAGTCCGGCCGCTTCCATCGCCTCGCGATAGCCGCGCTCGCGTTCATGGGCGTCCTCCAGATCGGTCCGGCCCGCCATATGGCAGATCCTGGTGAACCCGTGCACTTTGATGAAGTGCTCCGTCATCATCCGCATCGCCTGACGGTCGGAAGCCAGTACCCCGTAACATTTTTCCCTGACCGCCTTGAGATATACGACCGGTACTTCATCCGCGTAATGCCTTAGCAGTTCATAGAGCCGGTCAGACATGCCGGGGATGTTGAGCCGGCTTTCCTCAACGATCACACCGGCATAAGAAGCGATGTCCGGAATGTGCGTCACGGACTCCTCGCCGTCGGAATAAAGCGTCAGATTCTTGTCATAGGTGCCGTAATTGGCAAAGACCACCACGTCCATGTCGTGCTTCGCTGCTTCCTCATAAATATATGGGATCAGCTCCATCGCATATTCGCAGTCGGCCTCGCCGAGGATCACCGCAATTCGTTGTCTCAAGCCATCTCTCCGCTTAAGAAGACAGAAACTCCGTAAGAGTCTATTGTTCCAGCATCACATGCGGCAGCATGCGCAGCAGTACTCTGGGCATCACCTGCGGCGTATCATCTTCCGCCGTCTCATCCGCGGGAGACTTTGCCGCACTTTCCTTCCCGCCGTTTGGTTCCGCGGCGTTTTCATCATTTTGATCGTCTTCCGCTCTGTCCTGATCCTTCTTCAGCTTTTCGTACAGCTCATCCGCTTCGGCATCTTCTTTCGCTTCCTCGCGCTGTTTGCCGTACGTGCCGTTCTTCAGGGCCTCTTCTTCCTCTTCGCTGATGCCGTCACGCTGTTCGGCGGCTTCCGCGGCCATCTCCTCCATGAGTTCCGCAAAATCATCGCGCAGGAAAGCACGTGCACTGAGTCTTCCGAGCGTGGGATAGGCGATGCTCTGCGCCTTGCGGACGAGAACGGTCTTCTCTTCACGGTTCTCGGCATAGGCCGCATAATACGTGTTTCCTGCCAGATCCTTCCTCGTGCGCACAGCGACGGCCATTCTTGCGGGGATCTCATAATCCATGCAGAATTTCCGTGCGGCGAGTCTGGCTCCCTGTGCGGAATCCTCCACCTTGAGCAGATAATCATAGACATCGCGGTAACCGCCGTAGACAAGTTCGTTCTCCAGATAATACAGCTGTCCGCTCAGGTCGTCCGCAGCGTAACCGTGATTATAGAGGAAATAGAACAGATTCTTCCTGCGTCCGTTATGCCACTGGCAGAGACCGTAACTGGTCCCCTTGTCTCCGACCGCGTTCAGACGGAATCCGGATTCGCAGCAGATATTGGCCAGGATCCCGCACGCGGCGGCCGTGTTGAGCTTGAGCCGTCCCACGAGAAAGCGGTAGATGATAAGCTCATTGCCGTAGCGGGCCGCGGTAAAGGTGCGTGAGAAAAAGGCCTGCTCCGGATCTTCCTCCGCGGCATCCGGCTCGATCCAGCCGGATTCTTCACGGTCACTGTCGAAGAGTTCATCGTCCAGCAGATCGTCATCCGCTTCTTCGTCGTATAACCAGTCTTCGTCCTCGGGTTCCTCTTCTTCCGGTTCTTCTTCCTCTTCTTCCTCTTCTTCCCCCGTGAACTCCTCCTCATCGGGATCGATGAATTCCGGATCAGGCTCCGTGATCACCGGATCGGTCACGGCCGGATCAGTCACGGCGGGTTCATCGGGTTCCTCCGGATCCTCATCTACCGGTTCTGACGGCTCCGTCACTTCCGGGGATTCCGGATCCGCGGGCTCTGTCACCTCCGGATCGGCAGGGTCCGTAACGGCAGGATCGCCGGGATCCGTGCTGCCCGGTTCGGTGATCTCCGGATCGGACGGCGCGGGCTGCGTGATATCGGTCCGTCTCCTGCTCCCGGCCGCATAGGCGACATCGGCGCAGGTGCCCACATAAGCTGTCATGATGATCTGCGCCGCAATGAGCGCCAGGACCATAATTCTCTTTTTCATCCCCATCCTTTCCGTTACCAGATCCGGTAGCTGCCGGATAATGCCAGATAGGCAAAGATTGCCAGACAATTATCGTAGTAGCGCCGCACGCCTTTTCGAAGCGGCTGCTCCCAGAACCAGGAGACCCACTGTCTTGCGATCGCAAGATCTTCCGCGGATGCCGTCTCGGGATCCACCGCGAGTGCTCCCTGTGCGATCGTCGCCAGCAGTCCGTACGGATGCAGCACCGTTTTGTCAACCGGCGTACCGTTTGTCTCAAAGACACAGCGGGCAGCCTCGAGCGGCGTGCCGAAGAATTTCATGATACGTAACGGCGCGGCATAGTGCCCCGCGTCCTTATGAAACCACTCCGCATCCAGACCGATATTGGCGGCCGTGCGGTAGGCATCGCTGTAGAAATTGCCGAAATACCCCCAGGGAAGCTTCTCCGTCTGCGGGGATCCGTCGAAAAGCGCATACTCTGCGGACAGCCCGGTTTCCTGATGACAGGCCTTTGCAAGATACGCTCTGCTGGCTTTGGCGGCTTCGGCGAAGAAGGCACGGTCCTCCTCATCCGCCCACAGGGCGAACAGTTCATAGAAATGCGGCAGATGATAGGAGGGGTCGGTGAAGTCGCAGCCCGGCACAAAGAGGATCTGATGATTGTCATGGTTCCACATGGGGGCGCCGTCTCGTCCGTCATAGCCCTTGTGGATGCAGGCACGGAGGATCTTTTTCGCCTCCGTTTCGTAATCAAAGATGCCTTCGCCGTTTCCCCAGCGGTGTGCCGCGAAGAAGAGGGCCATCGCGAAGAACTCCTCTCCGTCCGGCGCGGGACCGTGCGCATTCTTCGTACCGTCTGTCTGACAGGACCATGCGAAGTATCCTTCGTTCTCGCCGTCCTCCAGATACATGTAAGTCTTCGCCCACTTCCAGATCCGGTCAAATTCCTCGTGCATGTCGAGCTGCACGCACATCATCATGCCGTAGCTCATGCCCTCGGTGCGTGCGTCATTGTTGCCGGTATCCGTCAGATACCCCATGTCGGCGCCGGCCTCGTGATAGATCCGTTCCTCCTCATCATAGAAGAAGGTGCGGACAACGGCATCGATCCGTGCGCGGATCTCCTCCCCGCTCTTGCCGATCTCCGCAAAAAGATTCCGGTATTTCTTATCTGAAAATGCCCCCATCTGTCTCCCTTCTTCCGATCTGCTGTCCGCCTGTTGCTGCTGTGTCGTCCGTATCCGCGATCAGCGGCACATACCGTGTCCCGCCTTCATATTCTTCTTCCGTAAACAGATCCGACCTGTGGATCATCAGATCCGCAGGCGTCATCTCATATCCCCGCGCTTTGAAGAACTCACCGAACAGCAGGGACGGCTTTACGTGATCCTTGCTCCCCGCATGGAGCAGCAGCCGCGCAGTCCCGTCCTCCAGTATCTCATAACGGTGGATGAGCGGCTTCAGATCGATCTGCTGCTCTCCCTTTTTCGTCTTTTTTACCGTGAGGATCTTCTCCTGCGCAAAAAAATCACCAAATGCTATTTTACAGGAAGTCCGGGCAAGAGGCAAATCTTTTTCTTCTCCGCCGAAAAGACGCATCAACACCGGTTCCCGGATCGTGATATCGTAGCTCGCCGCAGCGATCACCGTCATGGCACCGGTATAATGCTCCGGCAGCCGCATGCAGGCGATCGCCGTGATCCCCTCATGCATCACACGGTTTAATGACGCGACGATCTCATCGGGCGATACCTGACTCACGAGGCTGATATCCATATATTCTCCGCCGGAGGTCGCTCCGACGGACAGCGGCAGCGCAAAGGCCATGATCTGGTGCGGGGAATACCCTTCGGAATATCGGATCGGCAGACCTGCCCTGCGAACGGCCTTCTGCATATAGCGCATCACATCCAGATGCCCGACGAAACGGACCGGGCCGAGCTTCGTGAGTTTTACTCTGTAATCAAAGAAATCACTCATGAGTCGCCTCCGTGCCCGTACGGGGCATCAGACAGACACCTGTACCGAAGACGCCCGCTCCGCATCCCAGGCAGCGCTGCCTGCAATTGGCGCTTTTCTCGGATGCCTGCGCGGCGTGCCATTCCCGGAGCAGATAACTCTTGCTCACCCCCATGTCAATGTGATCCCACGGGAAGATCTCGTCGTCCGCACGCACACGGGCCGTGTAGAAGAACGGATCGATCCCGCATTCCGCAAAAGCCTCCAGCCAGCAGTCATAATGAAACTGTTCCGACCAGGCGTCAAAGAAGCAGCCCTTTTTATAGGCCCTGAGGATCACCTGTGACAGTTTCCTGTCGCCTCTGGCAAAAACACCCTCCAGCAGGGATTCATCCGCATTGTGCCAGATATAGCGGATCCGTTTCTGGTTGATCTGGGCCATGATCCCGCGCTTTGTGATGCCCGCGCGTTCCGTGAACACCTCCGGCCGCTCCATGCGTGCCCACTGAAAAGGTGTGAACGGTTTGGGCACGAAGAAGGACGTGCTCACCGTGATCTCCACTGACTGACCGCCCCGGTCTTCCTTGGGCACCGTGTCGAAATACTCCGCGGCGATCGCATTGGCGATCTCTCCGATCCCGAGCATGTCCTCCTCGGTCTCGGTCGGCAGACCCAGCATAAAATAGAGTTTCACCTTATGCCAGCCGCCCCTGAAGGCTTCCCTGGCGCCTGACAGAATATCCTCTCTCGTGAGCCCTTTGTTGATCGCATCCCGAAGTCTCTGGGTTCCGGCCTCCGGAGCAAAGGTGAGACTGGACTTCTTCACATCCTGGATCTTTTCCATCACATCCAGGGAGAAGGCATCGATCCGAAGCGACGGCAGGGAGATATTCACATGCTCTCTGCCGCAGGTCTCGATGAGCAGATCCAGAAGCTTCGGCAGCTCCGAATGATCGCTGGAACTTAAGGAAGCCAGAGATACCTCGTCATATCCGGTGTTGGCGAGCATTTTGAGCGCGCTCTCCATGCACACGTCCGCACTTTTCTCCCGGAGCGGCTTGTAGAGCTGTCCCGCCTGGCAGAAGCGGCAGCCGCGGATACAGCCGCGCATGATCTCGATCGCGACACGATCCTGTGTTGCTTTGATAAACGGCACAACGGGCGCATCCGGATAATAGACCGAATTCATATCCGTCACGACCTCGCGTCGCACCACGGCGGGCACATCGTCATATTTCGGACGCACGGACGCGATCGTGCCGTCCTCACGGTAAGTCACTTCGTATAACGAGGGTACATAGATCCCGGGGATCCTCGCCGCCATCCGCAGAAATACGGTACGCGGCAGACCGGACCTTTTGCATTCTTTATAGAGGTCGAACAGCGCCCGGTAATGGGTCTCTCCTTCCCCGATATAGAAGAGGTCAAAGAAATCCGCGATCGGTTCCGGGTTGTAGGAGCAGGGGCCACCGCCGATGACGATCGGATCCTCACCCGTCCTCTCCGATGCAAGGAGCGGGATCCCGGAGAGGTCCAGCACCTGGAGCACATTCGTATAACACATCTCATACTGGAGGGTGAAGCCCAGAAAATCGAAATCCCTGACCGGCTGCTGGGATTCCAGGGCGAATAACGGGATATGATGTTCCCGCAGCAATGCATCCATGTCCGGCCACGGGGAATAGACGCGCTCGCACCAGACATCCGGATAGGAATTGAACAGGCCGTAGAGGATCTGGATGCCGATATGGCTCATCCCGATCTCATAGACATCGGGAAAACAAAAAGCGAAGCGCACATCGACCTGAGCGGCGTCCTTGATGACGCTGTTCACCTCGCCGCCGATATAGCGCTCCGGCTTGGAGACGGATAATAAGAGCTCGTCCGGTATCGCGAGCCGGTCGGAAGCAAACACGCCTAACGCCTCGCGAGTTCTTCCGTGACTTCCTCCCAGGTCACGCCCTTTTCCACCATGAGCACCATCACATGATAGAGGAAATCGGAGATCTCGTAGACGATCTCATTGTCATTGGGATTCTTGGCGGCGATCACGATCTCCGTCGCTTCTTCGCCGCACTTCTTCAGGATCTTGTCGATCCCCTTGTCAAAGAGATAATTGGTGTAGCTGCCCTCTTTCGGATTTACCTTCCTGTCGGCGATGACCGCATAGACATCCTGCAGTACCTGCTGCGGATTCTTGTAATTCTCCTCATGCTTTGCGATCTCATTGAAGAAGCAGGAACGCGCTCCCGTATGACAGGCCGCGCCGACCTGTTTTACTTTTGCCAGGATCGTATCGAGATCGCAGTCCGCCGTGAGCGAACGGACATACTGATAATGACCGCTCGTCTCGCCCTTTACCCACTGTTCCTTACGGCTCCTGGAATAATAGGTCATGCGGCCGGTCTCAATGGTATGACGGTAGGCTGCTTCATCCATATAGGCCACCATGAGCACTTCATCCGTGCGGTAGTCCTGCGCGACCACCGGGATGAGGCCGTCAGGCCCTTTCTTCAGAGCGTCCCAGGAAATGGCTGCCGTCAGAGGCTTCGGCAGCAGATCCGCGGAAACAAGACAAGGTACCCGCCGGCTGTCTTCCTCCGATACGGGAGCGATCACAGGGAGCGGAAACACTTTCTCCGTATCCGCGGCAGATCGCGCGTCCTCCATGGCCCCGGCGTGATCCGGATCCGTCAGTACCGCCAGACGGTCCGCGCCGAATTTACCGAAAACCTCATCAAAAAGAGCCCTGTCTTCATATGCGCTCACAGGCAGTGCCACCCGGTCGCATCCCGCATAGAGGAGTTTCTTGACATCCTCCATCCTGCCGATCTCACCGGTGCCTATCACGGGGACATCCACGGCCTTGCAGACCGCGCATAAAAGATCCATTGCACGCTGATGTGCCGCGTCATCGGAAGCGCCGCGGTCAAACGCAAGGATCATCGAAACGCCGTCACGGATCATGCCGTACGCGTCCGCAACCGCTTCCTTTATCTGCTCATCACTGAGAACATCGGATATCTCCCGCAGGACGATACTTCCGACCTCTGTCTTTTTCAGTTCTCCCATCACAGGCTTCCCTTCGTGCTCGGGACCCCCTGTACACGGGGATCTATCGTTGTCGCCTGATCCAGCGACTTGGCAAAGGCCTTGAACATCGCCTCGATCATATGATGGGCGTTATTTCCGGCAAGAAGGCGCAGATGCAGGTTCATCATGGAGGCATAGCTCAGGGAATAAAAGAATTCCTGCACGAGCTCGGTATCAAAATCGCCCACGCTCTGCGCACCGAACTGCGCATCCATCACAAAATAAGGCCGTCCCGACAGGTCCACGGCAGCCATTGCGAGTGATTCGTCCATGGGCAGGATACAGTCTCCGAAGCGGCGGATCCCTTTCTTATCACCGAGCGCTTTGGCAATGGCACCTCCGAGGACGATCCCCACATCCTCCACGGTGTGATGCCCGTCCACTTTAAGATCTCCGGCGGCCTGTACCGTGAGATCAAAGAGACCGTGTCTGGCAAAGGCGTCCAGCATATGATCGAAGAAACCGATCCCGGTTGCGATCTGTGCCTTTCCCGTACCGTCCAGGTCGATCGTGACGGTGATGTCCGTTTCGCCGGTCTTTCTCTGTACCGTTGCCGTTCTGCTCATGGTCGTTTCCTCCTGCTTATCATTCAAATCTGACACGGATCGAATTGGCATGCGCGGTGAGCCCTTCCTCCGTCGCAAAGCGCTCGATATCTGCATGATCCCTTGCAAGCGCCTCGCCGGAGTAACAGATGATGCTCGACTTCTTCACGAAATCATCAACCGACAGCGGCGAGAAGAACCGCGCCGTGCGGTTGGTCGGCAGGATGTGGTTGGGTCCGGCAAAATAGTCGCCGAGCGGTTCCGAAGACCAGGGGCCGAGGAAGATCGCGCCGGCGTTTTTGATCCTCGTCATGAGGGACCAGGGATCCGCCGTGATGATCTCCATATGCTCCGAAGCGATGTCATTGGCGGCCTCCACCATGTCATCCTCGGAATCCGCCACGAAGATGTAGCCGTAATTCTCCAGGGATTTCACGATGATGTCCTTCCGCTCGAGCGTTTCCGTAAAGGCATCCACCTCCGCGGATACTTCTTCCGCGAGTTTCTTCGAGGTCGTGATCAGGATGGCACTCGCCATCTCGTCATGCTCCGCCTGCGACAGGAGATCGGCCGCAACATGGCGGGCGTTTGCGGTTTCATCCGCAAGCACGAGGATCTCGGAAGGACCGGCGATGGAATCGATGGACACATAGCCGAAGACCGCTTTCTTGGCAAGTGCAACAAAGATATTGCCGGGGCCCGTGATCTTATCGACCTGCGGGATGCTCTCCGTCCCGAAAGCCATCGCGGCGATCGCCTGGGCACCGCCGGCCTTATAGACCTCATCGACACCGGCGATATCCGCCGCGGCCAGTGTTCCGGCGTTGACACGCCCGTCTCTGCCGGGCGGTGTGCACATGATGATGCGCTCCACGCCGGCCACCTTTGCCGGGATGATGTTCATGAGGACGCTCGAGGGATAGGCCGCTTTGCCGCCGGGCACATACACGCCGGAAATACCGACGGGGGTTACCCGCTGTCCGAGGATCGACCCGTCCGGCTTTGTCTCGATCCAGCTCTGCCGTACCTGCTTCTCGTGGAATTCTCGGATATTGGCACAGGCACGCTTCATGACCGCGATGAATTCCGGATCCAGGCTCTCATAGGCTGCGCGGATCTCCTCTTTCGTCACACGCACCGTGGAGGCGTCGAGTTTGATATGATCGAATTTCTCCGTATAGGCAAAGACCGCGTGATCACCGTTTTTGCGTACGTCGGAAACGATGTCCGCGACGGTCTGTTCATATTCGGTATAGTTGGTCGGATTCCGCTTCAGCAGGTTCTCCTGCAGATCCGCCTTCGTATTCTGATCCAGTCTGATGATCCTCATAATTTCTCCTTCCTCCGGACAGGATCCTTTCCCCTGCCCTCTTCTGCGATCTGACTCCGGGGATGTTCCGTTTCTTCCGTCATCCGTTCTCAAGCATGGTCCGGATACGATCGGTCAGGTCCCGGATCCGCTCCGCCTGCATCTGCATGGAGACCGGATTAACGATCATCCTGGCGGAGAGCGGGCAGATCTCTTCCAGCACGGTCAGTCCGTTTTCCCTTAGTGTGGAGCCGGTCTCCACGATGTCGACGATCACATCGGAGAGTCCGACGATCGGACCGAGTTCCACGGAACCGTTCAGTTTGATGAGTTCCACCGTCTGTTTCTTCGTCCGGTGGAAATAATCCCTGGCGATCCCCGGATATTTTGTTGCGACACGGATCATCTCATGGTGTCGCAGAAGCTCCGCCGCCTCCGGTCTCCCGCAGACGCACATCCGGCACTTCCCGAATCCCAGATCCAGAACCTCCAGGACGCGGCGTTCCTCCTCGAGGATCGTATCCGCACCGACGATCCCGATATCCGCGGCGCCGTACTCCACATAGGTGGGAACATCCGGCCCCTTTGCGAGGAAGAAGGAGATCTTCGCCTCCTCATCGGTGAAAATGAGTTTTCTGGTGTCCTTGTCCTCCATCTCCGGGCAGGAGATCCCGCAGCGGTTTAACAGCCGCATGGCCTCTTTGGCGAGACGCCCTTTGCCCAGAGCGATCGTTAACGTGTCCTTTCTGACCGCCGACAGCGCGGCAGCGATATCGTCCGTCACGACCATAAATCCGACCGCCGGTGCGGCGTGGCCAATCTTCTCCAGCAGTCTGTCGTAGCGGCCGCCTCTTGCGACGGGCTCGCCGATCCCGTAGGTGTAGGCGCGGAAGACCATGCCGGTATAATACTGATAGCGGTTGAGCATCCCGGGATCAAAGACCGCATAGCCCTCAAGGCCGTAGCCTTTCAGTGCCTCCCTGATCTCCAGAAGCCGCAGCAGAGCATTACGGGAACGTTCGTTGGAGACCGTATCCGCAAGTGTCTTCACATCCTCCGCGGAAAACACCATATCGGCGGCACGTACCAGTTCTCCGCGGTAAGGCTCTGCGATGCCGTTCGCGGACAGGACCGCCTCCGTTTTCTCTTTGTTCTTATCGGAGATGCAGGAAAAAAGCTCATCCGCCAGTTCCTGCCCGATGCCGGCCTTTTCACAGATCCCGTAGAAATAATCCACATGCGAGATGCAGACCTTGATCCCGGTCAATCCGGCAGAGAGCAGGCTTTTGATCGCCATCGCGATGATCTCGGCATCTGCCCCTACGGAGCCGTCATTATACAGTTCCGCTCCCATCTGGGTCTCTTCCTTAAGCTTGCCCTGCAGAGACTGCTTATTGTTGAACACGCTGCCTTTATAGCAGAGCCGGAGCGGTTCCCCGGATTCGGAAAAGTATTTGACGGCACATCTGGCAATGGACGGCGTAAAATCAGGCCGCAGCACCATCGTCTCCCCGCCGCGGTCGAAATACTTGAAGAGATCGTTGGCACTCGTGGTCCCGATCTCGCCGGCAAACAGATCGAAATACTCCAGCGCAGGCGTCCGGATGAATTCGTAATGAAACTCCGCAAGCGTCCGTGCGATGCACTCCTCCGCTTCCGTCTGCCTCCTGTATGCCTCCCCGTAGAGGTCTCTCACGCCCTCGGGAGTGTGTGTCAATTCTCGTTTCATGTCCTGTTCCTCAGTAAAACATCAATATCTTATCATTATGATTGTTATACTCCTTATTTGTCAAGCGTCCACGCCCTCATCACTGCCTGCACTCCAGATCCTGCTTGATCTGCTCGAGATACGGCACCAGGATCCCGTTTGCGCTCCCTTCACTGAAGAAGTACCGGAGATTGAGCTCGTCCGCCCGGAAACTCTTGCGGCCGCCTGCCTCCGCTCGGTCCCAGAACACCATGAGCTCACGCAGCGTCATGTAGTAGAACAGACCGCGGCCGGTGAAATGGATCAGGATGAACGCCACACCGTCCTGCCCTTCAAAATTCTGCATAAAGGCCACCTGATGCGGGTGGATATTCTGCAGCGCAAAGGTGTCCTCCGCGCACTCCTTGGCATCAAAGCACACCGCAATGCCCTGGATCACCCCGATATAATCCACCGTGCTCTTCTGATCGAAATACGCAAGCGTGATATGCCTCGTTGCCTTGTCGATCTCAATGGGCGTGATCGGCGTCGGGATTTTCTGGATGAGCCCAAGCTTCAGCTCCTGATACCGCTCGTTCGTGCGGTTGATCATCTCCTCAAAGGTGGAACCGCGAAGGCCTCTGGAATTCCATGTGCTCATAATGCGTATCTCCCTGTAAGAAACGGCGCCTGTGAAGTGAATGTCCTGCCGGATACCCGCTGCAGCGCGCCCTCCGTCTCCGGAAAGACGATCCTCGCGGCATGAAGGAGCTGGTGTGCCGTCTTCAGTCCCGGAACCGGCACCTTTGCCTGCTCTCCTCCGTATTTGCGGTCGCCGGCGATCGGGTGCCCGATCCCGGCAAACTGGACACGCAGTTGGTGCGGCTTGCCAGTGATGAGTTCCGCTTCCACGAGTGTGATTCCTTCTTCCGGAAAGCTCTTCAGCACCCGGTAATGTGTTTCCACCGGAAAGCCGCCATCCTCCGCGGAGGGATCCGATGTCCCGTTATCCGGTACCGTTTCGTCTCCTGCCTGCATGTGCGTATAGACCACCGTGTTCTTCCTGTGATCCTTGCTCACGGTGCCTCGGAGCACCCCTTCCCGTGCGGGTTCTCCCCACAGCAGAGCATGATAAAACTTGCCAACCCTTCTCTCCCGGATCATTCCGGCAAGTTCTCTTGCTGCGGCAGCGGTTTTCGCGCACAGCACGATCCCGCTCGTGTTCCGGTCGAGCCGGTGCATGGCGGAGGGTCTGAATACCGCAAGTTCTTCGCGTTTCAACTGCCCTCCTGCCGTCAGATGACCGATCAGCCAGTCATTCAGGCTCCTGTCCTCCGGTTTTGCACGCTGTACCAGAAGCCCCGCCGGCTTATCCGCGATCAGCAGATCCTCATCCTCATAGAGGATACGGACATCTGTCTGTTCGCGGTAAAAACGGACACTCTGCGCGATCAGGACATCCGCTTCCCCGGTTCCGGTCTGCAGTGCCGGATGCAGGAATTTCTCCCAGGTTTCTTCCGAAAACCAGCAGCAGATCCGGTCCCCCTCCGAGAGGATCTCACTGCCGTCCGACTTTTTTCCGTTCAGGGTGATGTTCTTCTTACGAAGCTGTTTATGCAGCAGAGAGGCCGGCGCACCCGACAGATACCGGCAAAGAAACTTATCCAGCCGTTTCCCCGCGCCGTCTTTCCCGATCCGGATCTCCTGCATGATACGGGGATCGTTTACAGCGAGATCGACAGCAGGATCCCGGCCGGTGTCTGGGTCGTGCCGACCTGCCAGGAGTCTTCGATCGCTGCCGGATCAACACCTTTTACCCTGCGCAGATTCTCCAGCTGATCGAGTCTTGACAGAAATGCATGAAACTCCTTCGGAGGATAGACCTTGATCGTATAATCGCCGTAGCCGCTCGGGGCAAGCTGCTCTCTGATATGCTTCTCGCAGGCAGCCGTATCCGCCTCTGCTTCCTCCGTGTAGAGGATCACATTTTTCTCCAGCACGGTCGCGGCTCCGATATGCCAGGTGCGCTCATAGCTGGTCATCTCCAGCTCATAACGGATGAGCAGGCCGCCCTTATGGGCTTCGATCTCTTCATGCGCCTCAGCGGAGAGCGGCCTCGCTTTCAGGATCAGGATCAGGTTCACAACGGAGAGTCCGACCGGTATCGCACCGATCGCGGCGATGATCGAGAAAAGATTGCGCGGTGTCTTCGTGATCAGATAACCCGCGGTAAAAAAGGCAAGAGAAATTCCCGCCAGGACGAGCGTCTGAATGAGACTGCGCTTCCTGCGGGAATTGATATAACCGTAGCTTCCTTTCGGCATGAGCGGGACGGCTCCTTATTCTTCCTCCTGCGGAGCTTCCTCGTCATACTCCTCAGGATCGTACTCCTCCTGGCCGTCGTATTCCTCCGCTCCCTCTTCCGGATACATCTCCGGCTCGGGACCTTCCTGTACGGGAACGGGTACGGGTACGGGCACGGGAGCGGGTTCTGCGGGTGCGGATCGGCGCACCACATCACTGAGCGCCGGCTTCAGATCTTCGCGGTTGCTCGCGACCGTTTCCTGATAGCGCACCAGCTGATTGATGAAGCTCTCATAACTGCGTTCCGTCGTGGAGACCGTACGGTTCAGGACCTGCTCAAAATCGCGCAGGAGCTTGTCGGTATACTGGACAGCGGAAGCCTTCATGCTGTTGGCCTGTCTGGTCGCCTCATCGATGATCCGCTGAGCCTGCATGGCTGCATCATCCACGATCCCCTGCGCCTGCTGATAGGCCTGCTTGGTGATCTCATGATTGCTCAGCTGCTCGTTGGCCTGTACGGCTGTCTCATCCAGCAGCGTCTTGGCCTTGGTCCGCGCGTCGTTTAAGATCGCTTCCTTGTTGGTGATGATCTTCTGATAGTGACGGACCTCCTCCGGCACCTTCATCCGCAGCTCACGCAGCAGTTCGTCGATCTCTTCCTTATTCACGACGATCTTGTTGTTGGAGAAGGGCTGGTACTTGCATCCGTCGATATAGGCTTCGATCTCATCAATGATCTCTTCGATAGCGCTCATATTGATCTTTCCTCCGGGTCAGCCAGTTTTACTTCCTGTTCTGATCGTATTTTCCGTACAGCATCGGTACCACAAACTCCGGCACACATCCGCTCACATCACCGCCGAAACTCGCGATCTCCCGGACCGTCGAACTGCTCAGATAGGAATATCTGAGGTCCGTTGTGAGAAACAGTGTATCCAGCTCGCCGTGTGAGAGTTCCCGGTTTGTCTGCGCGATCTGCAGTTCGTATTCGAAATCCGTGATGGCGCGCAGCCCGCGGATCGCGATACGGATATCATGCTCTCTGCAGTAATCAATGAGCAGTCCGTGATAGGAATCCACTTCCACGTTGGCGATATCCGATGTGGCATCACGCAACATTTTAACACGTTCTTCGGTAGAAAACAACGGCGTCTTGGCAGTGTTTACCATGACCGTTACATTCAGCCTGTCAAACATGGCGGCAGCCCGTTTGACGATATCGAGATGCCCCAGCGTCACAGGGTCAAAACTGCCCGGATAAACCGCCGTCTTCATGTTGCCGCCTTTCTTAAGAACAGATGTCTGTTGGTCTTGTAGTCCTTTTCCCTGACGATCGTAAAGCCGATTGACTCTGCTTCCGCGAGTGTCTCGCCCTGCGCGCATTCCACGAGGATCAGCGTGTTTTCCGTGATATACGGCATGGCAGCCAGCTGCGCGAGCACGCGCGTATACTGGCCTTCCTGATAGGGCGGGTCGATATAGACGATATCCGCCTCCTTTTCCCGGATGTTGCGGAGTGCCAGCACGACATCCTGCTTCAGCAGGGTCCCCTTATCCGCGAGATGCGTGCGGTTCAGGTTATCCGTGATACAGGCGGCCGCTTCCCTGGCGTTCTCAACGAAATACGCGTGTTTTGCTCCTCTCGAGAGTGCTTCGATCCCGATGCCGCCGCTTCCCGCGAAGAGATCGATGAAGATGCTCCCCGGCACCTCGTTCTGGATCATGTTGAACAGCGTCTCCTTAATCCTGTCCTGTGTCGGACGGGTATCCTCGCCTTTCGGCGTATTCAGGTTCATGCGTCTGGCGCTGCCTGCTATGACACGCATCTGATCACCCCTTGATCGGACGGCTGCCCTTGCCGTCCCTGCCCGCGATCCGGATGGAGGACAGCGGCAGGCCGATCCCGTTCACTTCGACCATCCGTTCCTCACCTTCCGTAAGATAATAGACCTCCCGCACGACATCATCCCGTCCGAGCTTCATCCCGCGTACACCGACGGCGCCCTTCTTTTTCTCAGGAACCTCACTCACCGCAAACCGCAGGAAATAGCCGTTCTCCGTTGCCAGGATCACAGTCTGCTGTTCCCTCAGGATCGTCACATCGATCACTTCATCGCCGTCCATGAGCTTCGTGGCGGCTACGGTACGCTTGGACACGTCGAATTCCCCGCCGTCCACGATCTTCATATTGGCGAGCTTCGTCACAAACATGAGCCGGTAAAGATTGAGATCAGATTGGCTCGCGGCCTGTACGATCCGTTCCTTCGATGAATCGAAATTGCTGACATTGTCGACCGGCACACCCTTATCCCGGAGCTTCCCCTGCGGAAGATCCGCCGCGCGGAAGGTGTAAAGCTGTCCTGTATCGGAGAACAGGACGATCTTGCCGGTATTCTTGCAGATGAAATGGAACCGGAAATCCGTCTCGAGCGCTTCTTTGTTCTTTTCAAAGGTGCCCGCGTCGATGGTCTTGGCATATCCGAAGCGGTCCATGACAAAGCCGACATCGATCTCTTCCATGGCCTTGGCAACAAATACCGCCTCCGCCTGATTCTCGATCGAGGTCAGACGTGCCCTGCCGTACTGCTTCTTGATATCAAGAAGTTCCTGCTGGATCACGAGCGACATGGAATTCCTGTCGGACAGGATATCCTCATACCGGTAGATATTGGCCACTGTATCCTCGTGCTCCTTAAGGAGTGCCTCCAGTTCGAGACCGATCAGTTTGTACAGACGCATCTCAAGGATCGCGTCCGCCTGACGCTCCGTAAACAGGAGCTGCGCCGCCATCGCGGCACTCTCTCTGGTCTTGAAGCGGATCCCGTCAGTCACGCCGTTCACCAGGCAGTTCTTGGCCATGGCGCGGTCTCTGCTCCCGCGTAGGATCTCGATCACGAGATCGATCACATTGCAGGCCTTGATCAGGCCCTCCTGGACCTCCTTCTTCTCCTGCTCCTTGGTAAGCAGCGTCTGATACTTCCTCGTCGCGATCTCAAACTGGAAATCAATGGAGGCCTGCAGGATCTGTCTGAGATCCATGACCTCCGGCCTGCCTTTCGAGATCGCGAGCATATTGACGCCGAAGCTGTCCTCGAGCTTCGTCTTCTTGTAGAGGAGATTGGTGAAGTTCTCTACATCCGTGTCCTTCTTCAGTTCCACAACGATCCGGACACCCTCCTTGGAGGACTGGTTCGAGATGTCGATGATATCCGTTGTCAGCTTGTTCTCCGCGAGCGCGGCGATATCCTCCAGGAATTTGCCGATACCCGCACCGATCATCGTATAAGGGATCTCCGTGATGACGAGCCGGATATGTCCGTTCTTCTCATTCTCCGTGGTCACTCTGCCGCGGATCCTGATCTTCCCCGAACCGGTCTCATAGATCTGCTCCAGATCATCGGCATTGACAACGATCCCGCCGGTCGGGAAATCCGGTCCCTTCACATATTTCATGAGCTGATGCACGGAGAGTTCCGGATCCTTCATGAGTGCGATCTCGGCATCGATGACTTCGGCGAGATTATGCGGCGGTGTGCTGGTCGCCATACCGACCGCGATACCCTCGGAGCCGTTCACCAGGAAATGAGGGATCCTGACCGGCAGGACCTCCGGCTCCCGTTCCGTCTCATCAAAATTGGGGATGAAATCGACCACATCCTTGTCCAGATCGGCGAGGAAGTTCTCCTGCGTGATCCGGGCGAGCCTGGCCTCGGTGTATCGCATGGCGGCGGCGCCGTCCCCTTCGATATTGCCGAAATTACCGTGACCATCCACGAGCGGAAGCATCTTCTTGAAATCCTGCGCCATGACCACGAGACAGTCATAGATGGAACTGTCTCCGTGCGGATGGTATTTACCCATCGTATCACCGACGATACGGGCGCTCTTGCGGTAAGGCCTGTCATAACGCAGTCCCAGTTCGGACATGTCATAAAGCGTTCGCCGCTGAACGGGTTTTAAGCCGTCCCGCACGTCCGGAAGCGCCCTGGCGACAATGACGCTCATGGCGTAATCGATGAAGTTTTTCTGCATCACCTCGGAATACTCGGTTTTGATGATCCGCTCTTCCATGTCCCTACTCTGAAAGCCCTTTCATGAAAAGACGGCATGCAGTTTGGCTTTGCATGCCGTCCCGTTGATCCGGTTGCCGGTTACGGTTATCCGAGGATACCCGCAGCTCTGTTCTGCGCCTCCTCTTCCTCACGCTTCTGCATCATGATCTGTGCGGCCGTGAGGGTCTTGTTCTTATTCACGGCGAGCATCTCCTCCGCCATGTCCGCGTCTTCGATGACGGACTGGGAAGCGGTGAGATTCTCGGCGGAAACCGCATTGGAGACCATCGTATGATCGATCGCGTTGGTCTGCGCACCGCTGATGCTGCGCGCGGTGGAGATCTTCTCCATCGCCTTGTCCACGGTCTCCAGGTCAAAGTTGTTGAGGACCGTGTAATTCGCCGTGCCGAGCGCCTCGGAAGTCGCATTGATCGTATTGATATCCTTGGTTGCGCCGCTTCCGTCGGTCAGGAGCGTCACGCTGCCGTCCTCGGTGAGCAGATCCTTCTCGTTGTACTGCGTCTGCTCCGCCTGCTGCGTTGAACCCTGCTTGATCTGATCGATCTCATCCTGGATGTACTGCTTGTCCTCATCGCTCATGAGACCGCTGTTGGCGCGGATCGTAAGCTCGCGCATGCGCTGCATGTAATCCGTGACTCCGGCGAGCCCGCCGTCCTGGATATAGAGAGCCGATCTGCCGGCCTGCAGATTCTCCCGGCCTACTTCAAAGCCTTTTGATGCATTGGCAAGCTTCTTCGCGATCGCCATCTCGGCGGCGCCGTCGGACGCCTTGTCGATCTTCTTCCCGCTGGAAGCATGGCGCATGTGCTTCTGCTGGTCATTCTGCACCCGCCACTGATTGTTATGAAACTGATTGCCGATCCCGCTGATCCCAGCCATCATGACCTCCTGTTCCCGGGGGACCTGTATAACCCCCGAACAAAACGGCATCCCTGCCTATAGTTAAGTTTATTATCGCATATCACGTGATATTTGTCAATCAATCATTCCTGCGGTATCTTAAATATTCCGGTGCATTTTGATGGCGCAAAGCGCTCTGATTGTGGTATGATGCAATAGATGGCTGAAATCGATCAACCATGACTCAAAGAGGAGGTAACCAATGAAGCGGAATATCGTGACACGTATCATACCGACTGTCGCCGCCCTGCTCGTCGCCGTAGCCCTCATACCGGGTCCCGCCGCACAGGCAGCGACCACGCAGAAAAAGGACGCGCACGGGCATGTCATCTATGAAGTCGAGACAGCGACGGATGCCAACGGCAAGGAAGTTAAGGTGGCGGAGCGTCACTTCAACCACGAGACCGGCGCCGTGACCTGGGAGACGCTCTATGACGAGGCCGGCCGGATCACCTACCGTGTACACTATCAGGCGGACGGCACGAAATTCATCCAGGTATGGGACAGCAAAACGAACAAGCTGACCGCGGTATATGATATCGACGAGGACCATGGGGAATTTTCCGTTTACGCACTCGGCCGCTACTGGTTCAATGCGGAGAAGTATAATGAGTTCATGAAGTCGCTCGGCGTGACCGGCATTGGCGGTTCCTCCGGCGGGAGCAGCTCGGGCGCCGCAAAGAATGCGGCAAGTCCGTACTTCAATCCCGGCGGTCTTTATGGCTGAGGTCTGATACCCGATCCGAGACACAGAAAAATCCCGGAGGTGCCGAGGCACTTCCGGGATTTTCTTATGCGGGCGTAACTTAGGACGTTCAGTCCTCCGTCTCCATCAGATACCAATCATCGTCATCCTCGTCGTAGTAATAGATCTCGTCTTCCTCCTCGTCATAATAGCACAGGAGATCCGACTCCTCGTCATACAGATAGAGGGTATCGCCGTCATACAGATACCAGATATCCTCCTCATAGTCATAGATCCAGTCGTCGCAGCATTCCTCTTCGTCGTCGCCGTAATAGTCGCCGGTATCATAATCATAACCGTATTCACACGAACCGCCGCCGCTGATATTGCAGCCGTACTCGCTTTCGTAGGAAGCCCAGCCGTTCCAGATGCTCTCGAAGAAACCGAAATCAAAGAAGTCGTCGTAATTGTCATCCTCCACAAACTGTCCGAGCCAGTCGATATAATCCGCATCCAGGTCGATATCGGTGTAGACGCTGCGCAGATGCTCGTAGAACTCGCTGTCCCCGTAAGGCAGGGAGACGGACAGACCGGTCAGCTCATTTTTGTCCGAGGTGTGTCCGAAATAGGCATTTGCCGCCTTCAGCGCGCTCATCAGGCTCTTTGCCTCATCGCTGGAATTGTCGATGCTCTCTGTCAGCGCCAGGATATCGCTGATGTAGTAGTCGGAAAGCGTGACATTGCTGTTGTCAAAGCTCCAGAGTTCCCAGAAGCCCTTGTTCCCGCGCCCCCTCGCCTCATGCTTCCGGCTGTAGTTCTTGTCCAGCAGCGCATCCTCGTTCTTATAGGCGTAGGCCTTCCAGGCCGTGAAGAGATTTTTGACCGTCGACATATTGACGAGCGTGAGACAGCCGGAGGAGCCGCGGGTATCCGTCTCATTCGCATCGACAAAGGAATCCACGATATTCTTTCCCAGTAAAGGTGTGGAAATGCCGGGTTTCTCTTCCAGATCGTGCATCCATCCGGTGTAGTTCCAGCCGATGCCGGATTCAAAGTCCTCCGAAAGGAGCGCATAGCGGCAATACGGCGCCAGCGCGTAGCAGGTCTCGATATTGGACATGATGCAGCAGTCCATCCCGATGATGTCAAAACGGATCTCGGAATGCTTTGCAAACGCACGGGACATCTCGGCGATCGTCAGACTGTCCTCCTCGTCCTGCCACTCGTCATAACCGAAACCGTAGACAGGACCGCCGCCGTGGTCCCAGAAGATGAACAGATACCGGTCCGCAGGATAGGAATCTTTGCAATAGCCGATGAATTCGGAGAGCGTATCCTCCGCCGTACAGTCGAGCTGGTCCAGATCGTCCCGCAGCAGCTGCAGTTTTCCGTCACGGATCTGCCAGGTCTGTGCGTGATCGGACGAGATCCCGTACTTTCTGTCCCACTTCCTCGTGCCCATGGTCTGCATGATGACATTGACATGATCGCCGATGCCGGAGGAGAGCATCTCCGTGATGTCCTCCGTGGCCTCACCGGAATTCGACTCCAGATCGGAACCGTTCACGTAGATCATGATCGTCGCGGAATTTGCATCCTTTCCTACGGATACCGTCTCCACACCGCTCTTTGAGGCCTTCCCTGCCGGTGCCCCGACCTCCGCCTCCGTCCTGGGTTTCTCCGTGGTGGAGACATCGTCATCGGGCATCAGCAGCAGGACCAGAAAAAGGATCCCGAATACGACCAGGATCCCGATCAGCACTTTCTTCATCAGGCATACTCCGTCATTTCAGATAACCGTTCAGCCGTTTCGTCGTTTCGTTAAACCTGGCGCCGTCCATCATGCTGCCGATCAGATGACCCTCCCTGTCAACGAAGAAGGAGGAAGGCACAAACCCCAGCCCGGAGATCAGATCGAGGATATCATCACTGGTCCTCAGATTCATGAAACCGGCACCGGCATCCGACAGGATCTCCTTCGCATCCTTCACATTGCTGTCGATCCCGTCGTAGACATCGCAGATGATCGCGATCATATTGACGTTGTCCGGCAGCTTCTCATATAAAGACGCGTAGTCTCCCATCTCGGCAATGCACGGTCCGCAATAGGTCCCCCACACATGCACGAGCGTCAGATCGTAGTCCGAGAAGATCCCGTCGGTAACTTCCTTATTGTCGAGAGTAAGTGTTTTGAAACGGATTGCCTTGTCCGTGACCTCGGACGCCGGAATGGACACGTTCACAACATTTGAAGTCGCGGCAGGCTCCGGTTCCGCCTCGGACGCAGCCGGAGTCGTACTGTTATCCGTCTGCACCGCAGCATCTTCCTCCGGCTTTGCATCCGTAGCACTCTGTTCCGCAGCCGAAGACGCGGACTGCGCCTCGGCCGTCTGGATCTGCGAAACTCCTTCGGACGCAGTCAGTACGACCTCTTCCTCTCCGCCCGCTATCCCGCTTTCATTGACCAGAGTCGCTTCAACCGCCGCCTGGGCAGGCTGGGAATCTTCCTCGTCTTCATCATCGGGTAATAATAACAAGAGGATAAAAAGTGCACCCAATACAGCAAGGATGATGACGATCCCTTTCCCGATCTTCTTCAGTATGTCGTTCATTTTGCCAGATCTTCGATGCAGATATTTAAGTCCACATCGCCCTCGATGCCGTCCACACTACCGGACTTGGAGAACTGCCAGTAACTGTACTCATAGGGAAAATACTGCTGCGTGTCGTAAAACGCGAACCACTTCTTCAAATGCTCGATCTGCTCCATGTCCAGCATCATGAGGAATGTCTGCAGACCGCCGTAGACCATCGGTGTGTAGCCGGCATCCTCCACGCGGGAGCAGAACGCGAGCACATTCTTCGTGTTCTGATCGGCAGACAACCCCGCCGCGCGGGATTCGCCGGAATCCGTGGGCTCGATGTCAAAGACCACCGGCAGTGTGATGGGATAATCCGCGATCCGCTCCAGCAGGAAATCCGCCTCCTCGACGGCCTCTTCCTCATCGACCGCCTGCGTGTAGAAATATACACCGACCTTGATCCCCGCATCCAGCGCACCTTCGATATTATCCGCATACTGCTGATCTTCCACAAGTTTCCCCTCCGTGGAACCGCGCAGACCGACACGGATGAACGCATACTTCACGCCGTCCGCGGCCACACGTTCCCAGTCGATCTTACCCTGATAGCGCGACACATCGATCCCCAGCTCACCGGATACGGCGGGATCCGCCCCCGCGTAATGCAGGATGCCGTCCGGATCGGGCTTGAGTTCCGCAGGAGAGACGATGGCTTTTTTGTAATGATCCATAACAGGGAAGAAGAAATAACTGCCGCGGGAACCCACGACCAGTTCATTGCTGAAATTCTGATAAAGATTGCGCAGCACCCAGGCCGTGGAATTGCCTTCGCCGAACTGCGTTTTGATCCACTCGAGGATCCTGGAGGTCGTCTCTCTCTCCGTCTTTTCCCGCTCCTCTTCTATGAGTGCGAGCGCGTCCGACTCGGTGATATACCCCTCGGTTTCGATGGAATTGAGTTTCTCCACGCTCTGCTTGAGCTTCGCTTCATCATTCTGCAGCAGCTCGATCCTGAGCAGAAGAAAGACACAGAAAGTGAGAGCGAGCATCGTGACGACACACAGAAACAGGATTGCCGCGAGACTCCCGGCTCTTCTCGCACCGCTCCCTCCGCGGGGCGCGGGCTTTTTCTTTCTTGCGGCACTCCCGGAGGGTGCGCTCATATGATCGTCCTCACGATGCGTGGCTTGTAGCCCTTGTTCTCCAGTGCCCGCAGGATCTGGTCCTTATGCTCCGTACCGAAGGCCTCGAGCGTGATGCGCAGTTCGACGGCCGCATTGCGGTTGATGGAGACGAACTGATTGTGTTCGAGTTTGATGACATTACCCCGCTCCGCGGCGATTGTCCCCGCCACATGCTGTAACTCGCCGGGACGGTCAGGCAGCAGAACGGATACCGTGAAGATCCTGTCCCTGCGGATGAGTCCCTGCTGCACGACGGAGGACATCGTGATGACATCCATATTGCCGCCGGAGAGGATGCAGACCACCTTCTTCCTGTTAAGCGACAGCTGGCGCAGTGCCGCCACGGTGAGGAGGCCGGAGTTTTCCACGATCATCTTGTGATTCTCGACCATATCGAGGAAGGTCACGACCAGATCCTCGTCCGGCACAGTGACGAATTCATCGATATTCGCTTTTACATAGGGGAAGATCTTCGTCCCGGGCGTCTTGACCGCCGTACCGTCCGCGATCGTGCTGACAGCGGGCAGTGTCACGACATGGCCGGCCTTCACCGAGGCACGCATGCAGTCCGCTCCTTCCGGCTCGACGCCGATCACACGGATCTTGGGATTCAGTAGCTTTGCCAGCGTGCTCACACCGGCCGCAAGTCCGCCGCCGCCGATGGGGACCAGGATCACATCCACCGTGGGAAGCTCCTTGATGATCTCCATCGCGATCGTCCCCTGTCCGATCGCCACCGTCGTATCATCAAACGGATGCACAAAGGTGAGCCCCTTTTCCTCCGCAAGCGAAACGGCATATTCGCAGGCTTCGTCATAGACATCGCCCTTCAGGATCACACGGGCTCCCAGTGCCTTGGTGCGGTTCACCTTGATGAGAGGTGTGGTGGTCGGCATCACGATGGTGGCCGGGACCTTATAGGCTTTTGCCGCATAGGCGACGCCCTGCGCGTGGTTTCCCGCCGATGCGGTGATGAGCCCTTTCTTCCGTTCCTCTTCGGACATCGTGGAGATCTTGTAATAGGCACCGCGCACCTTATAGGCACCGGTGCGCTGCATATTTTCCGGTTTCAGCCAGACCTTGCCCTTTGTCTGTGCACTGAAATAATCGCTGTAGACCAGCTTCGTCTCCTGTGTGACCTCGCTGACGCGGTCGCAGGCTTCCTCAAAGCGTTCGAGCGTCATCTCGTTCCTTGCGGACTTTGCCCTGCTCTTTGCGGCTGAACCTGTTTTTGCCGTTTTTGCTGTTTTTGCTGTCTTTGTCGTCTTTTTCACTGCCATAATCCGCCCCCGGTCTTACTCCTGCGTCGGGAACAATGCCCGCACATACTCATCGGGATCGAACGGAGTCATATCGTCAATCCCTTCGCCGATCCCGACATATTTCACCGGGATCCCCAGTTCATTCACGATGGCCACGGCGATCCCGCCCTTGGAGGTGCCGTCCAGCTTCGTCAGAATGATCCCGGAGAGTTTCGCCACATCAAAGAACTCCCTGGCCTGTGTCAGTCCGTTCTGACCCGTGGTCCCGTCCAGAACGATGAGATTCTCATGATTCCAGAAGGGAAGCTCCTTATCGATGATGCGGTTCATCTTGGCCAGCTCCTCCATGAGATTCTTCTTGTTGTGCAGGCGCCCCGCCGTATCGATGATGAGCATATCGATATCCCTGGCCTGCGCCGCATGCACCGCATCATAGACGACACTGGCGGGATCCGCCCCTTCCGCGCCGGTGATGACCGGCACATCCGCACGCTTCGTCCATTCAACGAGCTGCTCGGTCGCGGCGGCGCGGTAGGTATCCGCGGCGGCGACGAGCACTTTCTTCCCCGCTTTCTTGAAGAGCGCCGCCAGTTTCCCGACGGAGGTCGTCTTGCCTGCGCCGTTGACACCGATGACAAAGATCACGGTGCGTCCGTTCAGAAATACATAAGCAGTCGGCGGCATCGCCATCTGCTCCCGGATATCTCCGATGAGGAGCTCGCGGCAGTCCTCCCTGCGGGTGATCTTCTCGCCGGCCGCCTGTTCCCGCAGATGATCCATGATCCTGCTGGTGGCCGCCACACCGATATCCGCCATGATGAGCTGTTCCTCGAGTTCCTCGTAAAAATCCTCATCGATCTCGGTGCCGCCCGTGAACACACGGTCCAGGTTGTCCGAGATGGAACTCCTGGTCTTGGTAAGGCTTGCCTTTAGTCTGCCAAAGATCCCTTCGCCCATTAATCCTCGATCTCCTTGTCAATGAGATCCACGCTCACGAGAGCCGATACGCCCTTTTCCTGCATGGTGATGCCGTATAATCTGTCCGCGGAATTCATCGTCCCGCGCCTGTGCGTGATGACGATGAACTGGATGGAATTTGTCAGTTTGTGCAGATAACGCGCAAAACGCACGACATTATTTTCATCAAGCGCCGCCTCGATCTCATCCAGCAGACAGAACGGCGACGGCTTCAGATTCTGTATCGCAAAGAGCAGCGCGATGGCCGTCAGGGCTTTTTCTCCGCCGGAGAGCTGCATCATATTCTGCAGCCGCTTGCCCGGAGGCTGCGCGATGATCCGGATCCCGGCGGTCAGTACATCTTCATCCTCAAGGAGTTCCAGACGTCCGGTACCGCCCCCGAACATCTCCTTGAAGACCTCGCCGAACTCCTTATTGATCCGCTCAAATTCCCGGGTAAAGGTGTCCCGCATGTTCTGATCCAGATCCCGGATGATGCCGTTCACCTCTTCGCCGGTCCGGACCAGATCGTCATACTGGCCCTTCTTGAGCGTGTATTCCTCATTGACGACACGGTATTCCTCGATCGCGCCGACATTGACGTCACCGAGCCCTTTCAGCGTATTTTTCAGAGATCCGATCTTTCTGCGCATCGCCGGCAGATCCGTCAGGCTCTCATCCCTGAGTGCCGCCGCATCGGAAAGCGTGATCTCGTATTCGTTCCACATGTAGTTGATCTGGGATTCCAGGGAACTCTGTGCCTGATCCCTGCGCATGGACAGACGCGCGATCTCCGCATCAAGAGAGGTCCGCTTCTCGGAAAGCTCCTCCCGCTTCACGAAGAGCTCCTTCTGTCCCTTCTGGAGCTTCTCCCGCTCTGCGATCATGCTGTTATAGCGTTCGTCGGCATCCTTTTCCGCCTGATACGAGGCTTCGATCGTTGCTTTCAGTCTCTCGATATTCTGCCTGCATTCCTCAAGGGAACGTGCATTGTCCTCCACGCTCTCTTCAAGTTCTTTGAGCGAATCCGCGCTTTCCCTGACTTCACCCTCCACACGCGAGAGTTCCTGACCCTCAAATTCGATACGCTGGTTGAATTTCTCGAGAGCGATCTCCCGCTCTTTGACGAGGTCTCCCGCCTCATCCTCTTTTGTGAGGATCTCCCGCAGCTCCTCCTGCTTTTCGGAGACCAGCGCAGCGCATTCCTCTTCGGTCTTCACGGAGGCGGCGAGGAGTTCCTCCGCTTCCTCCTTTTCCTTATTGAGATCCGAAAGACGTCCGGCGATGTCCTCGTTCTCGCTTTTTAAACCCGCGTACAGCTCGGCCTCATCCCGCTTCCTGTCCTGCTCGTTCTGGATACGCAGTCTCGCGGCGTTCTGTTCCATGAGTTTGCTCTGCTGCAGGAGCCGGTTCTGTTCGAGTTTTGCACGGACCTCGTTGCGTTCCCTCTTGGTGGCGTCGATCACCTGCTGCGCCTTGTCGATCTCATCGCGCGCTTCCTGCACGGATTTCTCGAGTTCTTCGATCTCCCGGCGTCTGCCCAGGAGATTGCTCGTATTCTTGAACGCGCCGCCGCTGATGGCACCGCCGGGAGTCAGCAGTTCCCCGTCCAGTGTGACCATCCGGATGCCGTAATGGTTCTTGCGGGCAATCTTTAATGCATTGTCCACATGATCGACGACAACGATGCGTCCGAGCAGATACCTGGCGACATCGCGGTATTTCGCATCCGTATCCGTCAGTTCGTCCGCGAGACCGATGACGCCCTTTTCCTTCAAAACCTCCGGCGTCTTGAATTCCTGCGGATCCTTGATGGATTCCAGCGGCAGGAAGGTCGCACGGCCCGCGCGCTCCTTCTTCAGGATATCGATCATCTCTTTGGCGGAGGCTTCATCCGTTGTGACGACGTTCTGGATATTGCCGCCGAGCGCCGTCTCGATCGCTGTCTCGTACTTTTTCTCCGTGCGGATGATATCGGCGACAACACCGACGATGCCGCTGTTCTTCACCTGCTTCTTCTGATCCATCACACGGCGTACGCTCCCGCCGTAACCTTCATACCGCTCGGTGAGGTTCTGCAGCGCTTCCAGCTTGGAATGCTCGGAGTGATAGCGCTCCTGCGCGGCGCGGAACCCCAGATCCGCTCCGGTGAGACGCTCCTTAAACTCCGCCTGTCTGCCGTCGAGCGCCTTTTCCTCTTCCAGCATATCCGCCAGTTCCCCGGCGATCCGCTTGAAATCCTCCTCGAGTTCTTTGATCGTCTCCTGATAGCGGCTCTCTTCCGACTCCGCCTTGAGCAGACGGGAGGTGAGCTCGGAACGCTGTCTGCCGATCTCTTCTTCCCTGGTCTTCAGTGCCGAGAGTTTTGACTGGATCCGGGAACGCTCGTTGAGTGTCTCGTATTTGCGCGTATTGGTCGCTTCGATGACGCCGTTGATCTCTTCGCGCTTTGCGGTGATCTCCTGCAGCGCGGCAGCCGCCTCGTCTCTTTCCCGTTTCAGCCTGTCCGCTTCCTCATCTGTCTGACGCTTCTTTTCGAGCAGGATATCCAAAGCGCTCTGTCTTTCGGCGAGCTGTTTCTTCACCTCTTCGATACGCTGCTTAAAATGCTCCTTATCATCACTCGCATGCTCAATATGGACCTCCTGGGCACGGATCTCGCCCTGGAGCTTCTCTCTGGTGACGGAGGCATCACTGCGGCTCGCGCTCGCATCGTCGATCTGCCTGTTCAGTTCCTCGATCCTGGAGAGCAGCGCCTCATGTTCCTGCTTCACTTCTTCATACTGCTCGTTCGCCTCGTCATAATCGGAGGTTGCGATCTCATGCTGTCTGGAGAGATTCTCGATCTGCTCCCGGACCTGGGCGTTTTCCACGAGGAAGAGATTGACATCCATCGTCTTCAGTTCTTCCCGCGTCTTCAGGAAGATATGCGCCTTTTCCGACTGATTCTTCAGCGGTTCGATCCGGGATTCAAGGACCGTCAGGATATCATTCAGGCGGGTCATGCCCAGCTTCACGTTCTCCAGCTTCTTCAGCGCCGCATCCTTGCGCACCTTGAATTTGACGATCCCGGCCGCTTCATCGAAGAGCGCCCGCCGGTCCTCCGGTTTGCTCGAGAGGATCTGGTCGATCTGGCCCTGTCCGATGATGGAATAACCCTCCTTGCCGATACCGGTATCGTAGAAGAGCTCGTAAACATCCTTTAAACGGCAGATATTGCCGTTGATGCGGTACTCGCTCTCCCCCGAACGGTAAAGCCTCCGGGAGACCGTCACTTCATCATAATCAATGGAGAGGGACTTGTCGGAATTATCCAGTGTGATGGAGACAAAGGCGTAGCCCAGAGGCTTGCGCAGCTCCGTCCCCGAAAAGATGACATCCTGCATGGACGCGCCGCGCAGCTGTTTGCTGCGCTGTTCGCCCAGAACCCAGCGCACGGCATCGGCTACATTGGATTTGCCGCTGCCGTTGGGACCCACGATCGCGGTGATCCCGTTTTGAAACTCCAGTTTGATCTTATTGGCAAAGGACTTAAAGCCCTGGATCTCGATACTCTTAAGATACATCTTACTTCTTGTGCTTTCCGTCCCTGCTCATCGCTTCGAGCGCCTGCGCGGCCGCATGCTGCTCCGCAGCCTTCTTGCTGCTCCCGGAGCCCGTGCCGTATTTCCTGCCGCCTACAGATACCTCGGCCGTGAATACCCTTCGGTGTTCCGGTCCGCTGGCGTCCACGATGTTATAAACGATGTCCCCCAGTTTTTGTCCCTGTACCAGGACCTGCAGCTCCGTCTTGGCATCATAGAACCTGATGAGATGTTCCTGTTCGGAGAGGATGTGATCGCGGATGAAAGACGCCGCCGCATCAAAACCGGCATCCAGATAAATGGCACCGGCGATGGCTTCCATCATGTCGGCCAGGATCGCCTCGCGCTTTCTGCCGCCGCTCTGATCCTCACCGCGCCCCAGGAGCATCAGCTCTCCGAGTTCAAGTTTCACGGCGCACTGGGACAATGACCCCTCGCAGACCATGGCGGCCCGTTTCTTTGTCAGTTCGCCTTCCCTGAGGTCCGGATAGGCGTGATAAAGCCAGTCGCTGACCACGGTTTCGAGCACGGCGTCGCCGAGGAATTCCAGGCGCTCATAGTCGATCCCCGCTTCCTCCCTTTCATTGGAATAGGAGGAATGGGTAAAAGCGCGTACCAGCAGCTGTTCATCGGCGAATTTCCTGTCGATGCGCTTCTCGAATGCCGCCCGTTTTTCGGGATCCAGGATCCCGGCGGCCTGTTCTTCAAACAGTTTTCCCATGGTCATTTCCCGGCATTACGGATCATCTGTGCGGCTTCCCCGACCGTCTTGATCTTGGAGGCCTCTTCCTGCGGCACCTGGATATCGAACTCTTCCTGGATCTGCATGATGATCTCCAGGATGTCCAGTGAATCCGCGGCCAGATCCTCCACGAAGGTCGTATCCTCCGTGATCTCGTTGGGATCCGCCCCGAGCACGTCCGCGATGATCTTCTTGATCTTGTCCATTTCCATTGTCAACCCCTCCGGTTTTATGAATCATGCGCCGTTATCCGTAACGGCGTATCAAAAGGTCAATGATCCGCTTTTGCGAGCGCCTCTTCGATCTGAGGCCCGATATCCTGTTTGAAGAAGGTGACGCACTGCAGAACGGAGTTTTTCACCTCCACCGCATGTGCGCTGCCGTGCGTCTTCACGACGAGGCCTTTCAACCCCAGCATCGGTGCACCGCCGTATCTTGTGAGGTCGAACACACCAAGCGATTCCTTCAGGGAATCCTTGGCCAAGAGCGCGCCGAGCTTGCTCTTCGTATTCTTCATGAAGGCCTGCTTCATGAGGTGCAGTGCCGTCTTGCCGACACCTTCGTACATCTTGAGGACAATATTGCCGGTGAAGGCTTCACACACGAGCACATCGGCAGCTCCGGCCGGGATATCCCGCGCCTCCGCGCAGCCGATGAAATTGATGTCCTCACAGGCTTTCAGGAGCGGGATCGTCTCCTTAACGAGGGCATTGCCCTTCTCCTCCTCCGCGCCGATATTGATGATGGCGACTGTCGGCTTCTCCACGCCCATCACGTTCCTGTAATACACGGAACCCATCCTGGCAAACTGCACCAGCGCGCTCGGTCTTGCGTCGACATTCGCGCCGCAGTCAATGAGAAGCGATGTGCCCTTCTCGGTCGGGATGAAAGGTGCGAGCGGTGCTCTTTCCACGCCGCGGGCCCTGCCGATGAGCGTCTGTCCGCCGACCAGCGTCGCTCCGGTGGAACCGGCGGATACATAGGCATCCGCTTCACCGGCCCGGACCATCTGCATGCCTTTTACAATGGAGGAATCCCGTTTGGTCATGATCGCGTTGACCGGCGGCTCCGCCATTTCGATCACTTCGGATGCCGGGACGACATGAAGCCTGTCCGCATATGAGGCACCCTTGTCGTATCCGCACGCCGCAAGCGCCCGGTCAACCGCCTCCGGTACTCCCGTGAGGAAGATCTCCGCTTCCGCACATTCGCGAAGCGCCTCAACAGCACCCTTTACGATCTCATCCGGCGCATTGTCACCGCCCATGGCATCCAATGCGATCCTGACTCTTTCTGCCAAAATACCATCCCCCGTAAAACGGTCATAGTAACTTGTTAATTATATATGGAAACACGAAAAAAGTCAAAAGAAAAAGCGTCCTCCCATTTTCGGGAGGACGCTTCGTTACTCGTGTAAGAACAGGCGTACCGGTCAGGCCTCGGTATTCACCACGCTCTTATTCTGATAGTAACCGCAGGCCTTGCAGACCTTATGAGGCATGGTCAGCGCGCCGCAGTGGCTGCACTTCACAAGAGTGGGCGCGTTCATCTTCCAGTTCGCCCTTCTCTGATCCCTGTGCCCCTTGGATGATTTGTTCTTCGGGCAGATCGACATAATTGACACCTCCTTGCTTGCAAGCGCCGGCCGCGGCCTGCGCTGTGTTCACTGTTATCGCGGCGCGTCAAAAACGCGCGATATTGATTATATGCCACGTCTGACGCGTTTGTCAACAGAAAAATATTACTTTACAAGGGCTGCCGTGTCACGGGCGATCGCGAGTTCCTCATTGGTGGGCACGACGAGCGCTTTCACGCGGCTGTCCGGCCCGGAAATGCAGATCTCCTTACCTCTGGTCGAGTTGGCTTCCTCATCCAGCGTCACGCCGAGATACCCCAGGCGCTCCAGTACGAGCTTGCGGACCATCGGGCTGTTCTCGCCGACACCCGCCGTGAAGCAGATGCAGTCCACGCCGTTCATGGCAGCCGCATAGGCACCGATATACTTGACCACGCGGTAGGCAAAGGTGTTGACCGCACGGATGGCTCCCGCGTCCCCCTTGTTGTATCCCGCCTCGAGATCGCGGAAATCGGAGGAGAGATCGCCGGAGAGGCCGTACACGCCGGACTTCTTGTTCAGGATGTTCATCACATTCTTGATGTCCGTGCCTTCCTTATTGGCGATATACTCCACAACGGAGGGATCGAGATCGCCGCTGCGCGTGCCCATTAACAGCCCCTCAAGCGGAGTCAGGCCCATGGAGGTGTCGATGCAGCGGCCCTCTTTGACGGCGGAGACGCTGGCGCCGTTGCCGAGATGGCAGACGATCGTCTTCAGGCTGTCATAGGGCTTGCCGAGGATTTCTGCCGCCTTGGCGGAGACATAGGCATGGCTCGTTCCATGGAAGCCGTAGCGGCGCACGCGGAATTTCTCATAATAACCGTACCACACGCCGTAGAGATACGCCTCCTCCGGCATGGTCTGATGGAAGGCCGTATCGAAGACAGCGACCATAGGCACGCCCGGCATGGCCTTCATGCAGGCGCGTACACCGATGAGATTGGCGGGATTGTGCAGCGGCGCAAGATCGCTCACATCCTCGATCGCTTTGATCACCTCGTCATTGATGATGACGGATTTCGTAAACGCTTCGCCGCCGTGCACAATCCGGTGTCCCACCGCATCGATCTCGGACAGTTCCTTCACCACACCGGTCTCCGGATCCGTGAGCGCTTCGATCACGAGTTCGATCGCCTTGTTGTGATCGGGCATCGGGACCTCTTTCACGATCTTGTCCTTGCCGGCGGGGGTGTAGCCGATCACGCTCCCGTCGATGCCGATCCGCTCGCAGAGACCCTTGCACAGGACCTCCTCGCTCGCGGAATCGATGAGCTGAAATTTCAGGGAAGAACTCCCGCAGTTGATGACCAGGATCTTCATGTTGTCCTCCTTATTCGACGCCCTGCGCCTGAACCGACGTTAACGCAACAACACCCACGATGTCCTGCCAGGAGCAGCCGCGGGAGAGATCGTTGACCGGCTTCGCGATACCCTGGAGCATCGGACCGTAGGCATCCGCCTTGGCCAGCCGCTGCGCAAGCTTGTATCCGATATTACCGGCATCGAGGTTGGGGAAGATCAGCACATTGGCATGACCCGCCACTTCGCTGCCCGGTGCCTTAGAGGCAGCAACCTCCGGGACGATGGCGGCATCCAGCTGCAGTTCGCCATCGACCTTGAGATCCGGATAGGTCTCCTTCGTGATGCGGGTCGCCTCGACCATCTTGTCGACCAGCGCGTGTTTCGCACTGCCCTTGGTGGAGTGGGACAGCATCGCGACTTTGGGCTCTCCGCCGACGAGCTGCTTAAAGCTCTTCGCGCTCGAATCAGCGATCACCGCCAGTTCCTCGGACGTGGGATCCTGATTGAGACCGGAATCCGCAAAGATAAAGGTGCCGTTCTCGCCGTATTCGCAGTTCGGCACATCGATCAGGAAGAATGCGGAGACCATCTTGACGCCGGGCGCGGTCTTCAGGATCTGCAGTGCGGGACGCAGGGTATCCGCCGTCGCGTGGCAGGCGCCCGCGACCAGGCCGTCCGCCATACCGTCCTTTAACAGCATGACACCGTAATAGATATAACTCGCGTTAAGGGTCTCCCTGGCCTTCTCCTCGGTCATGCCCTTTGCTTCGCGCAGTTTGAAGAGCATCTGCACATACTTCTCGAAATCCGGATCCTTCTTCGGATCGATGATCCTGGCGCCTTCAATGTTCACATTAAGGCGTCCCGCGTCAGCATGGATCTGATCCTCATCACCGATCAGGATGAGGTCCGAGAGTCCGTCCCTTAAGATCTCCTGCGCCGCACGCAGTGTCCGCTCGTCCTCCGCCTCCGGCAGTACGATCGTCTTCTTGTCAGCTTTTGCTTTTTCTTTGATCTTGTCGATGTAGGCCATACTTCCCCCTTCTGAACTGCTGTTGTTTGTCGCTCTGTTATCGGTTCCCCGGCGGGTATCCGCGCGGATGGATCACAACATGATATTGTAGCATGGATCGACGCTCCTTAAAAGAGAGAAATGAAAATGTTTCGTTCACGGCAATATCGGCATTTCTGTGATACAATATCCCATTATGAAGACAGCCGTACTGATCGCAGAATTCAATCCGCTGCACAACGGACACGCCGCACTGATCGACAGGGTGCGTGCCGAGCTGCGCCCCGATGCGCTGATCGTGCTGTTAAGCGGAGATTTCGTACAGCGCGGCGAACCGGCGCTGATCGACAAGCATACGCGTGCGCGCATGGCACTGCTTGCGGGTGCCGATCTCGTGCTGGCTCTCCCTGCCGTATATACCGTCGCGCCGGCGGAGGTCTATGCCCGCGGCGCCGTCCAGACAGCGGTCGCCACGGGGATCGCGGACACACTTGTCTTCGGCAGCGAGGCCGGTTCTCTCGCGCCGCTCCGGGAGATCGCCGGAATATCGGAAACTCCGGAATTCCGTTCCGCACTGCAGGAAAACCTTTCGCAGGGGATCTCCTATCCGGCCGCTTTTCAGGCAGCAGTACAGACCGCTCTCGACGGCGCGGGAGGAAACTTCGCCTCCTGTTTGGATTCTCCGAACAATATTCTCGGCGTCGAATATCTGCGCAGCATCATACATAGCGGCGCGGCTCTGACGCCCGTCACCTGTCCGCGGCTGCCGGCCTCCGATCATATCGCCTCCGCTTCGGATCTCAGGGAACGGATCCGCTGCGGCGCCGATATCAGCGCCTTTGTTCCGTCCTATGTGTCGGACCTGCTGCGTGAATACCGCGATACGTGCTCCGGCGTCCCGCTCTTTGCGGACGATCTGTCGGCGCAGGTCTCTTACGCGCTGCAGCAGGCGGACCGCGCAGAACTTGCCCGGCTCGCCGACATGAGCGATGATCTGGCCGGACGGATTCTGGAGAACCGCCTGAAGTTCTATGGTTTTACTTCCTTTGCGGATCTGATCAAAGTGAAGGCCTTTTCCCATGCGCGGATCCGGCGCAGTCTGATACAGCTCCTCCTTGACATCCGGCGGGAGGAACGCGACGCGATGCTCGAGAACAGAGTCACTTATCTGCGCGTCCTCGGTTTTCGCACGGCCGCCCGCGGTCTCCTCGGCCGCATGGGGGAAGCCGCCTCTGCTCCGCTCATCGTGCGGGGTGCTGATTATGAGAAAGTGCGCGCGGCCGCGGATCCGGAGATCACCCGTGACGAAGATCCCGTCTCTTCTCTCGCTGCCCGGATGCTCGGGATCGATCTGTTCGCGGACCGCCTGTATCAGACGCTCGCATTCCCGCCGGATCTGCGTGCGGAAGCTCCGGCAAGGCCGCCGGTGATCCTGTAGGCGGTATTGCCGTCAGCCTTCTGCGGTGCTACAATGGTCAGCATGAGTAAAGTCAGTATCGTCGTGCCCTGCTATAACGAAGCGGACACGATCGTAAAATTCCATCAAAGCGTCACCTCCCTGTGGGAGGAGAATGAAACCGCGGCCGCTCATGAACTGGAACTTCTGTTCATCAACGACGGCTCCGTGGATGATACCGGCAGGATCCTCCGGGAGCTTGCCGCCTCCGACCCGCGCGTCCACTATACCGGTTTTTCCCGCAACTTCGGTAAGGAAGCCGCGATCTTCTGCGGTCTGAAGCAGGCTTCGGGTGATGCCGTTATTGTTATGGACGCCGATCTCCAGCATCCTCCGGAAAAGATCCCGGAGATGCTCCTTAAATGGCAGGAGGGGTATACGGTTGTCGAGGGGATCAAATCAGACAGAGGACGCGAAGGAGCGATGCACGGTCTGCTGGCTCGCCTGTTCTACCGGCTTTTCCGCGGCAGTACCGGTATCGACATCGCAGGTGCCTCGGATTACAAGCTCCTCTCGCGCAAGGCGGTCGATGCGCTGAACGCGATGCCGGAAAGAGTCACTTTTTTCCGGGCGCTCACCTACTGGACCGGTTTCAGGTCCGCCAAAGTCACCTTTGATGTGGCAGACCGCACCGGCGGCAGGAGCAAATGGACGGGATTCTCTCTCCTGCGCTATGCGATCAATGATCTGACATCATTTTCCTATGTGCCGCTCCGGATCATCGGCATCATGGGGCTCATCGTGTTCTTCATCGGCATCCTGCTCGGGATCGATGCCATCATCAGTTATTTCTCGGGGAAATCCGTGGGCGGTTATCCTTCCCTGGTGATCCTCATCACGCTCTCCACGGGTGCCATCCTCTTAAGTCTCGGGATCATCGCGATCTATCTGGCCGGGATCTATATCGAGATCAAGGACCGTCCCCGCTATCTCATCGAAGACCGCCACTAAGCATACCGCGCATCGCGCAGACACTCTCATATTCCGTATCCCGGTCCGCCGATATCACCGCCGCAAGATCCGACGGGGTATACTCTTCAGCCGCTGCCTCTTCGGGCAGAACGATACCCGGATGAAACAGGATCTCCAGCGGCATCTTTTTCTCACGGATCCGGCGCAGCATACCGGGCAGCACCCGGCCCGTCCGCTCCGCATCCATCCGTCCGCTCATGATCAGTCCCCAGAGCAGACCGTGCGATATCCCAAGCCGGTCAAGACGCTTCTCCGCTCTGCCGGAAAGCAGGTTCAGCAGCACGTTCTTGATGAGATTCACGGGAGAGACTGTATACAGGATACAGCCAAAAGCCCCCGCGGGTTCTCTTGAAACACGGACATATCGCAGATCCCCGGTCAGTCCCGTCTCCCGGACCGCATCAAGCATCGCGTCAAATACCACGGGGATCATATGCGTGTGCGTATGACTGTCGAGACCGAACGGACAGTTTCCGTCCGCGTCCGCGGCAAAAGCCGCGATCCGGTCATATACCCCGCGGATCTGCAGGACAAATTCTCCGGTCAGTTCCCTGCGGATCTGTTCCCTTCTCCGGGGAAGATGCGAAGCAAACAGGAGTTTCATCCAGGAAGTACGGAAATACCGCGCTCCGTCGCTTCCCTCATGTGTAAGAAGCGGATCCGAGATGCCGCTCAGGGATCTCCCGTCAGCGATATTCAGATGTACGGCGATATGGGGTTTGTGTTCCATGCCGTCCCAGGCGCGCGCCAGTTCCTCCATGCAGCGTTCCCGGTCATGCATGTTTGGGATGATGCTGATGCCGTCCAGCACGCCCTGTTCGAGCAGGGAAAGGATCCTCGCGGAATTATGCGCGGAGAGCGCGTAATCATCCGCATGCAGTTCCACAGCGACTTCTGCTGCGGGAGTCACGTTTCCGTCACGCATTCCGCTCTTCATCCTCTTTCAGACGGATCACGCCGAAATACAGCCAAAGTCCGCACAGCAGCAGGACGATCAGGGAGACGGCCGCGCCGGTCTTCATACCCGCCGGGATGAAATGCATGCGCAGTAAGCCGTCACGCGCACGGGAAGCCGCCTGCTCCCCCGGTATGACCATCATGGCGCCGTAGGTCCGGATCCCCGGTACGCTCCAGCCCTCCTCATACGGGATCGAAGTCACGATATCGCCGCAGTCCGCGGGCAGATCCATGGCGATCCCGTCATTACCGTCCTCGCGGACAGTGATCCCGTGCCCTTCCAGACGCGCAAATACAGCGGCGACCGCCTCCGTATCCTCCGTAACAAAGAGCGGCCTGCCGAAATCCGGATTTCCGCTTTCTCCTTCGATCTTCACGGTCAGCGTCTCTCCGGCGCGTCTTGTCCCGAGATTCAGGATCTTATAACATCCGCGGTTGCCGTATCCGGTCAGCAGTTCGTCTTCTTCAAACACGGCCAGTCCCTGAATCGTTCCCATCAGACCGTCCAGATACATGTATAGTTCGCCGTCAATGACCGGCGTGATGTGCGCCACGAGCACTTTCTTCTCTTCTCCCTCGGCGACTTCCTCCGTCTCCGTTTCCGCGTCGGCAAATACACGCACCTGTTCTCCGGCCAGGCGCGAGAGCATATCCTCCTGCAGAGCGAAGGGATCCTGCGGCAGGCTGTACGGATTATCAATGCCGGTGATCCCGTTCAGATCATAGTCCGGTACCTCAAGCGCAACGGAAAGCGCATAGGGATTCCGGTAAACGTACACGCCCGTATCCGCGCCGGTCTCCACGGGCTGATAGGCGGGATGGACCAGGCTCCTGTCCGTGGTCAGCAGATAACGGATCCCGAGAAGCATATCCATGGTGACGGTATTGTCATGTCCGTAATGGGTATAGAGCCCGTCATCGTTGAAACCGAGCTTGTGGAGCAGATAGCGCACATAGGTCATCCCGGCGGAACTGTAATGCGTCACACCGTTGTAACCGTACATCATCCCGTCATTCTGCTCTCTCGGCGTCAGCTGCTCCATCCGGTAAAATCCCGGATCCATGGCATAGACCGCGTCCACCTGGGTCTTCACGGCATCCACGGTCTCCAGAAAATGATTTCTGGTCTCACCCGAATAGTTGATGGTGTTCTGCGTGAAGCAGGCGTTGTCCGTCAGCTCCGATGAGTCATAGATCAGCATGGCAAGGATCAGGACAAGGGGCAGCACCTGTCTGCGGATCCCGGCTCCGCGCGGCAGGAGCTCACAGACAAAAAGTGCCGCGAGGATCAGGGGGATCCGGACCGCGTTGATCCGGAGCATCTCCTGCGTCGTATAGTAATAATTCCCGCGTCCGACCAGAAAAAGCATCCCGAGCAGGCAGCCCGCAGTCATAAGGTACCGCGGGATCATGCGGGACCATTTCTCCCCTTCCGCATCCGTGTCCGCATCGCAGGCGTTTTTGCCCCGCAGCCCGGACAGATATCTGCAGCCGGCGAGGATCACGATAAATACAAATTCCGGCGCCTGCCGGTACGGATGTCCCGAGGGCTCCATCAGCGCGTGCCAGAACAGGTTTACCGCATCGACACAGAAAGAGATCATGTAGACCAGCACCGGGATCAGCAGCGCGGCCCGTTCCCTGATCCGTCTCCTGCCGTCCGCAAAAAACAGCACGACCGCGCACAACAGGAACAGACCGATATAGATCTGCGGATATCCGAAGAGCGTCTGATCCGCGTCATACGCCAGGAAATACGCTTTGCTGAAGACATCAACGGGCGAGAGATTTTGACCGGTTGCGGCCATCCCCAGCCGGAAGATGTCCTTGGGACTGTTGGCCAGTGCGAACAGTACGGGCAGCATCAGAACGGTATCCGCGAGAACCGCCCCGACCGTATGCACAAAGAGACGGGCGATCGTCCGTACGGGATGCCTGTCTTTGTTCTCCCACAGACGCACCAGCGTCCAGAGCGCCACCAGCAGGAGCACCTGATAAGAGATGTAATAATTCCAGATGAGGATCAGTGCCACGCACAGACTGTAGCGCAGGCCATACAGGCGCAGCTTCCTTAACGGGATCTCTCCCGCCTCTCCGAGGAATCCCGTTTCCAGCGCGTAGATCAGAACAGGTATAAAGATCCATACATCCGTCCACATGGGATTCATGCTGTGCGCGATGAGGAAGCCCGAGAAGGACCAGGCCATCGAGCCGGCCAGGGACGGGAGGCAGCGCCCGAAGAATCCGCCCGCGTGCTCGTTCCGCTCGAGATACCACCACAGGAAAGCCGCCATGATCATGGCAGCCAGGACGATCGTCACTCCGATGACAAAAGAAACGCCAAGAGGCAGGCGGTCTGCCGGAAACGGTAGAAGCAGCACGAAAAGCGGGTTGGCCAGATAGTAACACATGAAGCCGGCCATCCCGGAACCGAGTGTCGTCTCAAATGAATAAAGGATCCCCTCCTGCCCGGAGAAGATCCTCTGATAATAGGCATAATAATCGATATACTGGCGCTTCAGATCGAGCATGATCCAGGTATTGTCGCCAAACGGAACGATCGCATTGTGTCTGATGAGGAGCAGATACATCCCCCCCGCGAGCACGCCGGCTGTCAGGACCGTCAGGCCCCGCAGGATCCGTTCTTTCCTGTTTTGATCCATCCGCCGATCGTTCATGATTCCCGTTTCACCCCTCAGTCCACGTAACCGTCAATTGATTAGGATACACGAAAAACCCGTGAATGTCCATAAAAACAAAAATTCCTCTTGAATAAGGAGATTTTATGTGCTATCATCCAATAGTTAGCGTTTGGGGTCGTAGCTCAGTTGGGAGAGCGCAGCGTTCGCAACGCTGAGGTCAAGGGTTCGATCCCCTCCGGCTCCAGTATTTACCAGACGCAGGCATCCTATCAGGAGGTAATGAGATGGCAGCAGCAAAGAAGACAGCGGGACGGCATGTGACCGTCAATACGAACACCGTGAAATCCAATGTGACTTTGCAGTACGGCGAGAAATCCATTCCCTATGAGGATCTGGTATCCCGCGTCAAGGACATCTGGACCGGCCAGTTCGGACGCAAGATCATCGAGATCGACAGTGTCGAGCTCTACATCAAGCCCGAGGAGAACAAGGTGTACTACGTCATCAACAAAGACATCAACGGCGATTTCGATCTGTAAAGACGATTTTCCCGCAGAGATCACGAAAAGACACGCAGATGCGTGTCTTTTCTTTTTTCAGTCGTAGTCCACTCCGATCAGCATAAGACCCTGGGGCGGCGCGGTCGGCCCCGCTTCTCTTCTGTCCAGCGCCTCCAGGATCTCCCGTACACGCTCCGGTTCCATTCTGCCGTATCCGACCTCCAGGAGCGTTCCCACCAGGATCCGCACCATATTCTGCAGGAATCCGCCTCCGTGAAAGGTGAAGCGGATGATCTCCTCCTCCTCTTCGATCGTGATCTCATCCACCGTGCGCACCGTGGATTTCTTCATTTTCGGATTTGCGCAGAAGCTGCGGAAATCATGTGTACCGATGAGATATGCGGCCGCCTGCCGCATCCGTCCGGTATCCGGTCTCCCTTCCGTGACCGTGAGATACTTGCGCTCAAATACCGGCTTCCTGTCTCCGCACCAGATCCTGTAACAGTATGTCTTCCCTGTGGCATTATAGCGCGCGTGAAACCGCGGAGAAGCAAACTGCACGTCATCGACACCGATATCATCCGGCAGATAATGATTCAGATAGGCGAGGATCTCCTCCTCGGTCATCTCCGTCTCGGCATGGAGATTGGCGGTCATCGCCAGCGCATGGACGCCGGCATCCGTGCGGCCGGCGCCGATCACGAGCGGCACTTCGCCCTCGGGCAGCATGAGCATCCTGGCCAGAACCTGCTCCAGCTTGCCCTGGATCGTCATGGGGCGGTCCGGCTGATGCTCCCAGCCGCCGTATCTGGATCCGTCATAACGGATCGTTAATCTGATATTTCGATTCATAATATTCCGTATTTTGTTAACATTTTCTTTACAATTCTAACATTTTTTCGTTACTTTCGCCTGTTATGATTGTACCATCGAGAGAGAGATAAAGCTTTTTCTTCATAACTAAGCCGGATCGGCATTGCCGATCCGGCTTCCTCCCTTTTATGGGGTACTTTTCTCATCGATCAACGCCATCCCGCAGTCATACATCTCTCCGTTTACCGCGTCGGAGAGCCACTTTGCCATGGAGATCCCCTCCCGGTTCGGCAGATAGAAGAATTTCTCCCGCACACAGGTATGGGCCGTGCCGCCCTTCATTCCCTTCTTTATGATCATGATATTGGGGAAATCGTTGATATAGAACCGGAAGCCCGGCGTGATCCGCTTCAGACCCGCGAGCATTTCCTTGAACTGCGCGTAAAACGCCTCCTGGATCTCCGCGTCCGAGGTGAATTCCTCATTCTCCACATCGTTATAGTACGCGCTCAGCAGATAATCCCGGACGGAGCAGGCGTAGAGATAGCGGATGCTGTCACCCTTCCTCGCGTAGAGACGCGCATACCAGTCCAGCGTGATATTCGGCGTATGGATCGCTTCGGCGATCCCGGGTTTGGCTTTCCACATATCCTCTGCCGTTCTGCGCCAGCCGTCGTAGAGCAGCTGCCCGCTGTCGGAAAAGCAGGTGATATCACCGCAGGCCGGATACCAGTCATCCGCAACCTCGGCAGCAAGAGCCGGAACGGCAAACGCGCCGGCGCTGTCCCCGGCGATGAGGATCTTCTCGGGGTTCGGGAAATACTCCTTTGCCTTTTTCATCGCCGCGAGGAAATTGCGGTATCCGTGGAAATGCACGACACCTTCCTCTCCCGCCTCGTCATCCCGCCAGGTATAGTCATTGTCACCGACATGGAGATCGCCTGTGGTATAGGTGATGATCACGAAGCTCCAGTCCTCGAACGGATTGTCTTTGTTCCCGGTCTCCGTGATGCCGATATTGATGTTCATGATCTGGGTAAAGGGGCGCAGATTGTTCCAGTAGAAATGCGGGAGCCCTGCCGCCACCTTGCCGCCCGTGACGGGACGCGCCGCGGTGTAATCGTTCCACGCCACTCCTCCGCCGGAGAAAAAGATGACAAGCCGGTCGCTATGCGCGGCTTTGAGATAGACATGATATTCGCTGCCGTCGCCGGACAGTCCGTCCGCCAGAGGAACACGGTACCATACATGCGGATAGGCCATGGCGCCTTCTTCCAGTACGCGCGCCTCCTTATCCTTCTCGATGATATGCTGGCCGATCCGTTCCTCCACCAGATCCCCCATCCGGTAAAAAAACGCCAGGCCGCGGCTTAAATTCATCAGATTTCCGGGATCCTTTTCCACAGTCTGCCTCACAGATGTAATGTCCTCGCCGTCGCATTGCGCATATCCTGATACAGAAAGATCAGTTCCGCGAACACGAAGATCAGCATGATCGCAAGAAAGATAACGGTCAGCGTCGGATACCGGTTGACGCCGTTCACGATCAGGATGATCTGCAGGAAGGACAGCGCCTCCGCCGTGAGCGCGTACGTCAGATATTCGGACGGCCTGTATTTCATAAAGAAGGCGATGACAAAATTGGTGATGACGAGCGCCAGAAAAAGGGACGGCACGACAAACGAGACCGCCCAGCTGTGACTGCCCGTCGCGCGGTCGATCAGGATGTTCAGGATCATCGCGATATAGAATTCCGCGTTGATCAGTTTCAGCACATGATACCGGTAAGCCATCGTGATAAACATACCGGCAAGCGCAAGCGGTGCCCAGAGCATGACGACCGTGGCCCAGGCAGCGCGCTGGCCGCCCAGATAGCGGATCGTACCCATGATGATCTCGCTGACGAAGAAGATGAACAGTGCCGCTTTCATGACCTCGCGCGAGGTATACCGTCTCTTCTTCAGTACGGGAAAAGCCGGATCCTCCGGCGTCCCGGTCAGCTGCCCCTCGCACAGCGGGCAGACCGCCTTATGGCCGCGGATCCGGATATGACAGTTCTCACATACCTGCACCGGATGTCTCCTCTCCCGCATCCGCCGGATGCGCATCATAGTCATTGGTCGCCACAACGGGATCCAGCCCCCGCTCTGATAGTTTCCGGCAGAAGATCCGCATCAGCTGATGCGTGGCGATCCCGGAAGCCCAGCCGAAACTCATCCTGTCCTCAAAGCTCGCGATGGTGATCTGCGCCGAAGCCGCCGTCGTAAAGGCGGAAAAATAACTGATATAGGGCGTCAGCACCTCCGGCATGACGATCCTGCCCAGATTGGAGACGGAACAGGTGACGCCCATCTGGGACATCACGGAGAATCCCTGCATGACACGGTCCTTTAACAGCAGCGGGACTACTTTGATCGCCGCATTGTGCTCGAGTGCGGAATAGGATGCCATGGTCTTTGCGATCATCTCTTCCGAAAGCTGATGTGCAAAGGAATCCCGCACACTTTCTATGATCTCACGCAGATCGCCGCTGTAGTTCTCAGGCACATAGGTGATCGTGATGACACCGAAGAAATTCCGGTTGGTATCGGAAGGGAAATACCGGCGCAGATTAACCGGTACGGAGATCGTGATCTTCTTCTTCATCCGCTCACGGATCGTCATTTCATCGATCACCGCCTCGATGAAGAGAGAAGTGCAGAGAACACCGACCGTCGTGTCATAGCGGTGCGCCAGGTCCATGAATTCCCGGGAATCGACGACACATTCCACCAGATGGTTCTCCATATTGGGATCCTTGGGGCCGCGCAGCCGGAAGGCCCAGTTGGAGCTCATCTGCTTTAACTGGGAGAGCCCCTTGCCCTTGGTATAATAGTGATTAAAGGCATCGCGGACATTCTCCTCCTCCGTCATATTGAGGAGTTCCCTGTCACTCACGCCGCATTCCGGATGCTTTCTCAGGAGATACTTGGTAATGATCCTGCGGAAGAACACAAATGCACCCGTACCGTCCGCCAGGACATGATACATCTCCATGTTGATCCGGCGTCCGTAATAATTCAGCCGGTACAGCAGTTCCTTGCTCCCGGGATGATAGAGAGAGGCGCAGGCAGGCAGATCATCCTGCCGCACGATGACACGCTTGTCGGTTTCCTCCAGATAGTACCAGAACAGTCCTCTGCGCAGAATGCTGTTGAAATAGGGGAATTCACGGGCCGTTTCATCCAGCGCCTCCTGGAGAAGTTCCGGCTCCACTTCTTCATGCAGTTCACAGCAGATGCGAAAAACCCTCGTATTGGAAAAATGGGTCGACGAAGGGATCATCTTGGCGGCATTATCCAGCCGGTACCAGGTCCTCTTCTTATACGGATTGTCGTTACCAGGATTCCACAATTTCTCCAACAACCTCCTGTTCGGGCAGGGACACGAGATCCACCACTTCCTCGAGCGTGATGAAGCGCTTATCCTTGATGAATTTGAGCAACTGCGGCGTAAAACGCATCGTGATGCCGGCTTCGTTCAGAGTACTGTTCGCCCTGTCACGGATCTTTGCGCAAACGGTCTCCGGATCCTGTACCATGTTCTTCGAGAGGATCCGGTACATGGTCGCCAGCGTGTGCACGATGCCGGAGAGATTTTTATCCTCCGTCACGTCAATGACGTAGGGCGCGTGCAGTTCGGGCGCATCGATCCGCTTGCAAACGCCGTATTCGCAGTCAAGCCCGATCACCGGCGCGCCGCCTGCATCCGTCATCCACACTTCATTGCCGCGGATGTAGACCTCCCGGACGGTGAAAAGTTCTCCCCCTACGGGGAAGGTGCACGCCTCACAGCCTGTGAGGACGAGATTGGCGGAAACCGGTTCGGCCTCCGGCTCTTCCTCCGGCTCCGTCTTTGCAATATCATCATGCAATCTGACCGCAATGTCAATCCCGTCCGTAAGGCCGGTCCCTTCTTCCTTCATGTAGAGTCTCTCTATGAACTCACGCGCCGCGACCGCATTTTCCGGCACCGTATTCTCCAAAGTCGCATGGATGTACGGCTTCTTCTCCCGGGCGAACGCAAGAACCGCGCGGTAATCCATCTGCCCGGTCCCGCAGGCACAGGCGGCGAGCTCTCCGCTGCCGTCCTCCTTCGGCACATAATCCTTGAGATGGATCATCGCGATGTCCGGGCCGAGCAGCTCGATCGCTTCGCCGATCACAGAATCTCTGTCGGCGAGATTGTCACCGTGCAGGAGATTCACCGGATCAAAGATGATCTGCAGATTGGGAGACCCGATCGTATCAAGGGCCGTTCGCGCCCGCCGCGGATCACAGACAATGTGTTTGTAGACGGGCTCGATCGCCAGGATCACACCCATCTGCTCCGCGTAACGCACCACCGGTCTGACCCGGTCAATAAACAGTTTCAGTGCTTCATCGGAATGGCAGGACTCCTTATCATACGCATAACGTTCGTTCGGCGCTCCGGTCTCTGTGCCGACCATGCCGCAGCCCAGGATCGACGCAAAGCGGATATGCGCCAGATACTTCTCCCGGATCTCCATGTATTTTAACGGATCCGGATGCGCAAGATTCAGGTAATTGCCGAGCACCGCGATGTCCAGTCCCGCCTCCGCAAAGATCCGCTTCAGCCACATCGCATATCCCGGCGTGAGCGCTTCTGCGGCTGCCGTACAGCCTTCCGTTTTGGAAAGTGCGATATGGACGCAGGAGAACCCCTGTGAACGGATCGTGCGCAGTCTCTCCGGCAGAGGAGCCGCCGCGCTGTCATGAAGTCTTAATCCGATCTGCATCTTCAGCCTCCCATCCCCCTCAGTTCTGCATAGTAGCCCTTCTTTGCCACAAGCTCCGCGGGAGTGCCGGATTCCACAACGCGTCCGTCCTGCAGGACAACGATGAGATCCGCGCTCTCCACTGTCTTCAGCTTATGTGCGACAACAAAAGTGGTCCTGCCGGCGCACACGCCATCGAGTGCCTCCGTCACCTCCTGTTCCGATATGGCATCCAGCGCGCTGGTCGCTTCATCCAGAATGATCACTCTGGGATCACGGATCAGTGCGCGCGCAATGGCGATCCGCTGCTTCTGTCCTCCGGACAGGAGATTCCCGTGCTCTCCCACTTTGGTCTCCAGCCCGTCCGGAAGCCGGACGAGCACATTCCGCAGGCCGGACTCCTCAATGACACGCTGCAGCGTCTCCTCCGACACATCCTTCGTCCCGTAGAGGATGTTCTCCCTTATGGTCCCGGAAAACAGGATCGTCTCCTGCGGTACGACTGCCAGATGCTTCCGGTAGGAATGCAGATCGACCGTTGCAAGATCCTGTCCGTCCAGCAGCACCTGTCCTTTTTCCGGCACCAGAAATCCGATGACCATATTGATGAGCGTGCTCTTGCCCGCGCCGGATTCGCCGACAAATGCCACTCTGGTACCGGCCGGGATATGAAGTGTCAGATCCTGCAGGACATCCTTGTCCGTACCCGGATAACGGTACGTGACATCGCGGAAATCAAAGGACCCCTGCGGTGCCTCAATGGCCGTTCCGCCGGCGGTGTCCTCCACCTCGTCGGAAAGCAGGACCTCTCCGATGCTGTTGACCGATTCGAGTCCCCGCGCGATCGTAGGCAGCAGGTTCATGATGGCCGAGACCTGCGCGACAAGCGTTGTGAAATAGCTCTGATACAGGACGACATCACCGGCGGGGATCGTCCCGCGGCTGGCCAGGTGCGCGGTAAAGACCAGACAGAGCACCTGGAAGAGCTGGAATAATCCCCAGCTCACGGCACCGAAATCCGCCTGGATCAGATCGAGTCCGTAACCCTCTTTTGCCACATGATGGAGATGCACATCCATCCTGCGCATCTCTTCTTCCTCGAGCGCGTGCGCTCTGGTCACGGGCAGGAGCTGCACCATCTCGTTCACGACAGCACCCGTATTCTCCAGTTCCTTGCGGAAGCTCCTGTTGCGGAGACCGATCGGTTTGCGGAAGCCCCACATGAGCAGCGCCGCGACAGGTGCCATGAACAGGAAGACCAGAAAGACGATCCGGCTCCTCGTGACGGTAACGGCGAGCGCAACTGCGAGGTTGATGCCGACGTTCAGCGCGCCGACAAACAGCTGCGTGCTGACACCTTCCACCGCTTCCACATCACGGATGATCTTGGACTGCAGACGGCCGCTCTGGATCTGCCTGTAATAAGGGATCGTGAGCTTCTGGATCTTGTGCACCAGCGCCGAACGGAGCCCCGCCTCAGCGGAACGGATCGCCGCGGAACGGAAATGCTGATGCAGATGGTTCATCGGTACGTTCAGGATGAACAGAGCCGCCAGCATCAGGCCGTAGAGATTGATATGCGTCGCCGCGAGCGGCGTTCCGTCCGTCACCTCGTTGATGATATTGGCGGTGGCGATGGGCAGTACCCAGACGGGGGAATGCTTGATGATATAGAAAAATGCAGACAGGACAAAATTATGATAATAGCCCCTGAAAATGCCTGTCAGGGTGAGGAGCGGATGTCCTTTATGCTTCGCGTAGCTTTCCTCCACGATCCCTGCGCGTGCGTTCAGGTCCCCTCCGAAATGCCGCTCCGATCTTGCTTCATCCATCCGTAAATCCCTCATTGATCCTGTTGACCGGGAAAAAATCAGCCGTATCACCGTCCAGATCCCCGATGATCAGGGATGCGTAGGGTTCCGGAAATGTGCGCACGGCACGCGCGATCATCCCCGCATACAGCATGGCACCCTCGTACTTCAGATGCGTATTGTCGGTCTGTCCTTCCGGCGACCGGCGGTATTCACCGGGGGCCGTGTTCATGTAATACTGCGCCGTCGCGGCATCCCCTTCCGCGTTCAGAAAGCTGCGGCTGATCCTGCACAGATCCACGACGGGAACCTGCAGTTCCCCGGCCGTACGGATCATCGCGTTCGCATAGGGAGTATGGGCGGATGGCACCAGCCCTCCCGTGCGCTCGAACAGACGGCGTTCCACGGGAGTGATAAAGAGAGGATGCGCACCGTGCCGGACGGCTGTCTCATGAAACAGCTTTAAGTGCTCGACAAAAGAGGTATCCGGATCGGTATAGCGATCCGGATCCTCCTCTTTTTCATCATTATGACCAAACTGGATGAAGAGAAAATCGCCGGGGGAAAGACACGCTTCGATCTTTGCGAGCCTCCCCTGATCGACGAAGCTTTTGGTGCTCCTGCCGTTGATGGCATGCGAATCGATCAGCACATCCTCCGCGGTATAGCGGTCAAATGCCTGTGCGATCCCGGTCTGCGGCCAGGTCATGTACTTATTGACCGCTACCGTGGAATCGCCGGCCCAGTGAATGATACGCATGGATCCCGTACCGTTACTCCTTGACCGCGCCGATGTTCACGCCCTGCACGAAGTATTTCTGCAGGAACGGATACAGCAGCATGAACGGCAGGATCGCGGAGATGATGCCCGCGTTGAACAGTGTCGATTGCGACACTTTATACGCGGTAGTCGGTGTATCGCCATCCATGACCATGTTGCGCAGCTTGTACTGGAAGTTCACCTGGTTCGGATTCATGATGTAGATCTTCACCGTGGAGTAATCATTCCAGATCGTAACGGCGAACATCAGGCCGATGGAGGCAAGAGCCGCCTTGGACAGCGGCAGCACGATCTTGAAGAAGATCCCCATCGGGGAGCAGCCGTCGATCTCCGCCGCTTCATACAGCGATTCCGGGATGCCCTCGAAGAAGTTCTTCATCAGGACGAGATTGTAGACATTCATGCCGTGCTTGAATACCAGGATCCACATGCTGTCGACCAGACCGATCTTCTTCATCACGAGGTACTCCGGGATCATACCGCCGGAGAAGATCATCGTGAAGAGCAGGAAATAGGCCAGCGCACCGCGGCCCGGCACATCGGTCTTGACGAGCACATAGCCGCCCAGTGTGGCGAGCACCAGACCCAGCAGGGTGCCAAGCAGCGTCGTCACCACGGAATTGATGAAGGGCCGGTACAGGGCCTGCGTCTCAATGATGGTCCGGTATCCGTCCACCGTGAAACGGTTCGGCCAGAGCCGGAACTGATAGACGCCGACCGCATTAAAGGAATCCACCAGCACCTTCCAGATGGGGACCAGGATCGCGAGCCCAAGGAAGATGAAGACCAGATAATTGACAAGATCGAACAGCTGGAATTTTCTCTTGCGGCCGGCAACCGCACTCATATCCTTTGCCATTGCAAGCCTCCTTTAGATGATCCCGCGGCCGCGGGTACGTTTGCTCAGCCAGTTGCAGATCAGGACCAGCACACAGCCCACCAGGGATTTGAAGAGACCCACAGCGGTGGAATATCCGTAGTTGGGCAGCGCATTGGCAAAGGTCTGTCTGTAGATGTAGGTGGAGATCACGTCCGACTGCTCGTAGACATTCGGATTGTACAGGACAAACACGGATTCAAACATGTTCATGACCTTGGCCAGGTTCAGGATCAGCACGGTGATGATGGTGTTCATAAGGGCCGGGATCGTAACGTAGCGGATCTTCTGCATGCGGGTCGCACCGTCGATATCCGCCGCTTCATACAATTCCGGATTGATCCCGGAGAGCGTCGCGAGGAAGATGATCGTCCCCCACCCGGTCTCCTTCCACAGATTGATGAGGTAGAAGATCGGACGCCACCACGACTTATCAGCCAGGAAATAGATGAATTTGCTCGTGTCTCCGTTAAAGACCATGTTGTTGACCATACCGGTCGCGGAGGGAGACAGGAACAGGGAAAAGATCGAAGCCACCACTGCCCAGGACATGAAGTGCGGCAGATAGATCACGGTCTGCAGGACCTTCTTGACGATCATGTTGCCCATCTCGAAGATGAAGACGGACACGATGACCGAAGCCAGGGTCGTGATGACGAGTTTTACAGTGCTCAGTACCAGAGTGTTGGTAAAGGAGGTCCAGAAATTCTTCGCGCCGATGCCGTTGAACATCTTGTCGAAGTTCTTGAACCCGACGAATTTCGGTACACCGACGGGCTTGTAATCAAAGAACGCGAAACGCACGCCAAGCATCGGCCAGTAATAGAATATCAATACAAAGATCAGTACGGGTAGGAACATCAGATAATATCCTCTGGCATTCCATATGCGGAGTCCGAGAGGCTTTTTGCGGATCTTGAATCCGCTCTTCGAGACTTTTTCCTTTGCCATGAGCTTCTCTCCTCTACTCAGATCGGGATGGACCTGCAGGTCCGTGATGATAGAAATGCCCTGCTCCGGAGGTTCCGAAGCAGGGCAGATATTTTTCTGTCTTACTGAGCGGAATTCAGCTCGTCAAGGATCTGTGCAACGATATCACCGACCTCGGCCACATAGCCCTCCATCGCGGTATCCACATCGGCGCCGTCGACGATGACAGCGGAGACGACCTTATCCTTGGCATCTTTGATGGTGCCGGCCGCTTCCGTCAGGGTCTCGGAAGAAGGAGACGAAGGTGCATCCTTCATGTGCTCGGTGAAGAACTTGTTGCCCTCTGCCGCCAGGCTGGAGGTAGATACGAAGTCCGCATAATCACCCGCAAGAGAGCAGATCGTCAGAGCGGGATCAAGATGGTTCTTCTTCCAGATGGTGTCAGGGTCATTCGGTGAAGGACGGAGATGGAACTTGCCTTCCTCGTACTCGTAATCCTTCTTCTTGTCGGGATCGTTCGCATTGGTCGTGAAGGACTCAGCCTTGGTGGACCAGTGCACATCCTCGGCACCGTAGGTCCAGAGGATCTGGCCGAAGCCGCCGTCCAGCATGGTCTCGAAGAACGCGTCAAAGACGGCCTGCTCACGGGCATTGTCACCGTCGCCGTCATCGATGATGACCCACACGGGAGCCTCACGGTTGATGTAGGCACCGACCTCGGCGATCGGAGCGAGCTCAACGATCTCGCTGTCCACATCGTTCTTGCTGAGGGAGTCGGTCAGGTTCTGATACCAGGTGCCTGCCCAGTAGGTGAATGCACCGGCGGAACCGGTCTGGTCATTGGAGAACCACTTCTCACGGGCATCCTTGGTGCCGGCGGTCAGGGTGATGGGATCGATGACGCCGTCCTTGTAAGCCTGCGCAAGTCTCTTCAGGCCTTCCTTGGTCGCATTCTCCTGGAAACCGTCGATCCACTGGCCGTCCTTCTGATAGATGGCCGGATAGGCATCCTGCCAGAACTCGGGCAGATAGTTGATGTAGGGAGCCTCATCGCTCTTCAGGTAGCCCGCGGCGATGGTGCCGTAGGTGTCGCCGTCCTTGCCGTTGCCGTCGGGATCCTGCTCATGGAACGCCTTGAGCATGTTGTAGTAGTCATCATAGGTCTTGATGCTCGCGGGATCGATGCCGACCGCGTCCAGCCAGGCCTTCTTGACATAGGTCACACAGCCGTTGCCGTAGGTGGGAGCAAGACCGTAGAGTCTGCCGCCGCCGACCTTCTGGACAGCCTCATTGACTGCGGGATACAGCATGCGGGACTGGAATTCCGCATTGTTGTAAGCATCGGTCATATCCCAGAGAATGCCGGTGTTGAGATACTGGGAATACATGGACGCGGGCATGATCATCACATCAGGCATGCTGCCGGACGCAAAGATACGGCCGACCGCATCCACATAGCCGGAGTGATCCTGCTGCTGGATGTCCAGATGGATCGGATGGCCGAGACGCTCGGACACATAGGCATCCCACTGCTCGTTGAATTCCTTCTGGCCGCTGTCCTTATTCGCCGTAAGCGTACCGTCGACGACCATGGTCAGGGTCTCGAGATTGTACTCGGCGGGAGCTTCCGGAGCTGCCTCTGTCGCAGCGGGTGCATCCGCTGCGGGTGCGGCTTCCGTTGCTGCCGGAGCGGTCGCGTCCGTAGCGGGTGCCGCAGGGGCGGCTTCACCGCAGGCCGCAAGAGAGACGACCAGCGCGGCAGCCATGAATACTGATACCAATTTCTTCTTCATCACTTACCTCCTTGTTACTGTTTACGGTGTCGCGGGCTCATCTACCCGCAGTTTACATACTATCATAGAAGCCGCATGCTTGCAAGAAAATATTGCGTTTATTATGTAATACAGTGCATATCTTGTTATCCCGAACTCATTTATTGCGCAACCGTTTTTCATTGATTATAATTATCGTATCCGGCGTCAAAACCCTAAAGGAGGTAGTATTGATGAAACCGTTTATGGACAAGGATTTTCTCTTAACAAACGACACCGCCGTCCGTCTCTACCATGACTATGCCGAGACGATGCCGATCCTCGATTATCACTGCCACATCTCTCCGCAGGAGATCGCCGAGGACCGTCATTTTGAGACCATCACACAGGTATGGCTTGGCGGAGACCATTATAAATGGCGCCTCATGCGTGCCTTCGGCCTGGACGAAAAATACATGACCGGGGATGCGCCCGACAGGGAGAAATTCCTGGCATTTGCAAAGTGCCTCGGCAAGGCAGTCGGCAATCCGCTCTACCACTGGGCGCATCTCGAGCTCAGGAAGTATTTCGGGTATGAAGGCGTACTGAATGAAAAAACAGCCGGCGAAGTCTATGATCTGTGCAACCGTGTCCTCGCACAGCCGGATTCGAGCGTGCGGGGCCTCATCAAAAAGAGCGGTGTCACGCTGATCTGCACCACCGATGATCCGGTAGACACGCTCGAGTGGCATGAAAAGATCGCAGCGGATAAGAGTTTCACCACCAAAGTGGTCCCTGCCTGGCGTCCGGACAAAGCCAAGAACATAGCCGCTCCCGGTTTTAAGGAATACATTGCAAAGCTCTCGGAAGTATCCGGGATCTCCATCGCAACCTTTGCGGATCTGAAGCAGGCACTCGTGAACCGTCTGGACTATTTCGCCGCCAGAGGCTGCAGCGTCACGGATCATGCACTGGAATACGTGATGTACCGCCCCGCTGACGACAATGAGATCGAGCGGATCTTTAAAAAGGCGATGGCCGGTGACACCGTGAGCCATGATGAGGATCTCGCCTACCAGACCGCCTTCATGCTCTTCGAAGGTGCGGAGATCTCCCGCAGAGGGTGGGTCATGCAGCTGCATTTCGGCTGTAAGCGAAATAACAACACCCCCATGTATGACCGCCTGGGGCCCGACACGGGTTATGATTCCATCGATGCCTACTACCCCATGGGCGAACTCGCCGATTTCCTGAATGCGCTTCACAGCAGGGGACAGCTTCCCAGGACCATCCTGTACAGTCTGAACCCCAACGACCTGGCGATCATCAATACGATCCTGAACTGCTTCAATGAGGGTCCTGCCGTGGCAAAGCTCCAGCAAGGAAGCGCCTGGTGGTTCAATGACACGAAATGCGGCATGGAGGACCAGCTCTCGGCCGTTGCCGAATCCGGCAATCTCTCGGGATTTGTCGGGATGCTGACGGATTCCAGGAGTTTCACCTCCTACACGCGGCATGAATATTTCCGCAGGATCCTGTGCAATTTCCTCGGCACGCTTGTGGAGAACGGCGAATTCCCCGCTTCTGATCTCGAGACTCTCGGAGAGATCGTTAAGGATATCTCTTATAATAACGCCGTCCGTTATTTCAACTTCCCGTTGGAGACACACTGACAGAAAGGAGCCCGGTATGAACCGCAACTCTAAAATCGTAGGTATTCTGTGTGCCGATTCTTCCGACATGTATCTGGCCAAGGCGATCTATTATCTGGAAAGACGCCTGAGCGAAGCCGGTTACCTGTCCATGCTGTGCACGACCGGATACACGATGCAGCGGAAACAGGATGCGCTCCGCCTGCTCATAGCCAGAGAAGTGGACGGGATCATACTGGTCGGCTCCCATTTCATCGGACAGGAGGAATCGGACAATGACTACATCCGCGAAGCAGCCGGGAAAGTGCCTGTCATCATCCTGAACGGCCAGCTCGATCATCCCAATGTGTACAGCACCGGCTGCGATGATCACCAGGCGAGCATGGATGCCACGCTCGCACTCATCGACAGCGGTGCAAAGAGTCTGCTCTACTTCTATGATACCCAGTCCTACAGCGGCAACAAGAAGCAATCCGGTTTTCTGGATGCCTGTGCGGAGCGCGGGATCGAAGACAGTTTCCACCTGCTCTACGTGGGCGACCGGGAAGATATCGACGGCGTGGCCACCCGGCTGGAACGGCTGCACGAATCCGGCATGCACTTCTCGGCCATCATGTGCTCCGAAGATTATCTGGCCGTTGGAGCCGTCAGATTTGCGCAGAAAGCCGGGATCCGGGTCCCGGATGAACTGCAGATCATCGGCTACAACAATTCCCTGCTCACAAAATGCTGCACGCCGGAACTCACCTCCGTCAACAATCATCTGGAGGAAATCAGCGAGCATGCCGTGAAAACACTTCTGGATGTCCTGGGCGGCGGCACGTTTCCCGAAAATGAATTCTTCAACGGAGAACCGGTCAAAAGAGGGAGCACCCGTTTCTGATGCCCCCTCACGGATCATTCACGGCTCAGTAAAAAACCTCCGGCAGAGATTTCTGCCGGAGGTTTTTGCTCCCTTTGATTTTCGGGCGGATCACTTCGTAAATGCATCGATGAAGCTCTGTGCATCCGCTTCGCTCATGCCGGAAGCAACCAGCTGGCCCTTATACCAGTCCGCCGCACCGGATGCGGCATTCCGGAAGGAATCACTGTCCACTTCGGACAGCTCCGTCACCTGCATGGCGCCGTTGCTCTTCCACTCCGCGACCAGTTCGTCCACCTGCTTCCTGTTGAGTTCCTTCTGGTAAGCAACCGCCTTGGCGGCGTTGGCATCGATCACCGCCTTCTGGGAATCGGTGAACTGATCGTAGGCCGCCTGATTGATGCAGAAGAAGAGGCAGTCATAATAAGCATTCCACAGAGAGATGTAATCCTGCACATCCTGTACGGAAGCGGAGGCAATGGCTGTCTCAGGATTCTCCTCGCCGTCCACGGTGCCCTGCTGCAGTGCCGTATAGGTCTCCGCCCAGTTCATGACGGAGGCATCGCAGCCCCACTCCTTATACACTTCGGCACACAGATCGTTGGAGCAGATCCTCATCTTGATATTCGCGAGATCGTCGACCTTGGTGATGGGCTGCTTGGAATTCGTGATCTGACGGAATCCGTTCTCCGCGATCCCCTCGCACTTGAGTCCCTTTTCCGCAAGGACCTGCTTCAGTTTCTCTCCGGCCTCACCGCCGAGGATCCGGTCCACATCGCTGTAATCCTTGTAGATATAAGGCAGCGAGACCGCATTAAAGCGGGGATCGAAATTCGCATAGATCAGATTGGAATGGAGCGATACCTGGATCGGAGATCCATCCATGAGTGCCTGAATGCCGGCCTTCTGATCGCCATTGGTGAGCTGCTCGCCGGGATACACTTCGACCTTCACCGCACCGCCCGTGGATTCCTGCATCAGCGCATTGAAATAATAACCGGCCTGCGCCCAGGTGGATGTCTCCCCCGTGGAGCAGTCGAAGTTCCATGTCGTAGCGGGCCAGGCATCGCTGCCCTCATACTTCGCCGCCTCCGTGGCAGCCACGTACTTGTCCGAGCTCTGGTAATCCTTGTAGCTCAGAGCCGGTGCGCTCCCGGATGCGGCGGGAGCCGCCGGAGCCGCGCCGCCGCAGGCAGTCAGGGACAGCGCCATCACAGCAGCGAGAACCATTGACAGTTTCTTCTTCATAATTCTTTCCTCCTTTGATTCAGATAATACTCAATGCCCGATCAGAAACAGAGAGATCTTGGGCACATAAGTGATGAGCAGCAGCACCGCGAGGCATGCGATGATCATCGGTACGACCGCGCGGGAGATCATGGGGAGCGTCACCTTGTGATACTCCTCTCCCGCCGCTTTCTCGTTCTTCACCTTTAACCCCATGGCGACAAAGAGGTTCACCCCGACAGGCGGCGTGACCTGTCCGATCGCAAGGTTCACGGTCGCGACGATACCGAATGCCACGAGATCATATCCGAGCGCCTGCGCGACCGGATACATGATCGGGATAAAGATGTACATCGCGGAATTGGCATCGATGAAGCAGCCGGCGATGAGGAAGATCACGTTCACGATGAGCAGAAACACGATCTGATTGCCGGACACGCTGCGCAGGAGATTTGTCGCTGCGGACGAGATCCCGAAGAGCATGCAGCAATAGGAAAACAGCGATGCGCTCGCAACGATCAGCATGATCCCGCCACTCGTCTTGGCGGAATCAATGAGGATATCGAACAGATCGCGGATCTTCACCTCCCTGTAGATGAAGACACCGACGATCAGACCGTAGACCACGGATACCGCCGCGGCTTCCGTCGGGGTGAAGATGCCGCCGTAGATACCGCCCAGGATGATCACGGGCATCAGCAGTCCCCAGAAAGCTTCACGGAAACTCGCAAAGCGTGTCTTCCAGTCTCTTCTCTCATGTGCCGCCGTGACACCCTTCTTTCTCGCCTCCACCATGACCACGATGGCAAGGGCAAGGCCCATGAGGATCCCCGGAACGATGCCCGCCATGAACATCTCACCCACATTGGTACCGACGATCGAGGAATAGACAACGAAAGCGATGGAAGGCGGGATGACGATGGCGATCGAACTGGATGTCGCCATGAGCGCCTCGGAAAACGCCGGTGTGAATCCGGAAGCGATCATCGCCGGAATCAGGACGGCACCGAGTGCCGCCACGGTCGCGGGACCGGAGCCCGAGATCGCGCCGAAAAAGCATGCCACGATGACGCAGACGATGGCCATGCCGCCGCGTCTGTGTCCGACACAGTCATCGATGAACTTCACCAGTCTCGTCGAGATGCCCGCCTTGGCCATGATATTGCCGGACAGGACAAAGAACGGGATCGCGAGCAGCAGGAATTTGGCGATGCCGGTATAGGTATTTGTCGCGATGATGGAGAGCGACAGCGCCGCATACTGCGGCACAAAATTGATCGCATAGAACAGCGCGAGCACCGCGCTCATACCCAGACAGATCGCGATGGGCACGCCGCATAAAAGCAGCGCAAAGAAAGAGATAAAGAGGATCGCTGTGATCATTTCGCTTCCTCCTTTGTTTCCAGACAGTAGATGATGCAGTTCTCAACAAAATGGAGCGCCATCGAGATACCGCCGATCAGGACAAAACTCCAGAAAACCGTTGTCGGGATATGCAGGATCGGGGACTGCGTATGATCCACGCGCATGCGGTCAAGCCCCTGCACCGCGAGGATCAGGGAATAGGCGACACAGAAAACGGTCTCGATGACCTTGAAGATCTTCTTCGTGCGCAGGGAGGCAAACTCCGTGACCAGAGAGAGATTGACCAGTTCAGCTTTCTGTGCGGCGACGCCGGCAGCCAGCAGGGACAGGAGAACAAACAGTGCCACGACGATCTCCTCGGTGAAGCCCCAGGAATGCTGGAACACCTTGCGCGCGACCACATTGCCGAAGGTCAGGGCAAGCACGAAACACAGCGCCAGCGCCAGTACGATCTTCTCTATGACCGTCACCACATGCATGATCTTCTTGTATACCGCCACTTCTCTCCTCCCGTACTTTTATCCGCTAAAGTATCAGAGCGCAAAATCGCTCATTATTATAGGAGCAGTTTTACCATTCGTCAAGTGACGGATTTACACGGATACTTGATAAATTATAAGGGTAGTTTTTCAAAGTAAACGCAATCTTTGTTGCGTTTAGTCTGACATGAAAACCCGTTGCGTTTACTCTGAAAAATCCGGGATATAAGAAAGGGGTCTACCATGTGGTCAATGCTATTAAGTTAAGTATATTATGTAAACTAAAAACGCCCCTGTCGATGATTTTTCAAATCGGCAGGGGGTCTTTTTTATTTTGGATATGAAAAGAGGCCGCGCAAGGCGAC
>JAEEGL015591090.1_pt1 | contig 71257 bp, 80 predicted proteins | sample 9134231 | NCBI WGS metagenome assembly JAEEGL01 (sample SAMN16246548, study PRJNA631951) | gut metagenome | biome: gut microbiome; feature: rumen; material: fiber-attached | host: Bos | place: Iran: Karaj | collected 2018-10
TACAACTTTAAAAAATATTGAAGATGCCTTGACCTCGGACATTTGTCCTCGGAGGCATGACAGGTTGTTTATTTTCATTAAAAAACAAACCGTCATCCCTCGATTTTGCTTGCAAAATCGTCCAGGGATCTTCCTTGTTTTACAACAATATTGACGATCGCTTAACCAAAAGACTTACGCTTTTGGAGCGATGACATTTTTGATTAACCAGTCATCCCTCGATTTTGCCTGCAAAATCGTCCAGGGATCTTCAACTTTAAAAAATATTGAAGATGCCTTGAATTATTCAACAAGTTGAAAAATAGGCATGACATGTTATTTTTTAGGCAATGAGAATAAAAAAACATTATATCATTTTCATAACAACAAAGCGACCGTCCTATTGGACAGCCGCTTTGTGTTAAAATCTTAAAAAATGCCCATGAGCTCGTTGCGTTCATCTTCCGGAAGTTCCGAGATCTTCTGTATTGTTGAGCCATACAAACCCCAGCCGGCCTGGTTATAAGCAATCAATACCTCCTTACGGATTTCCCTCGGAAGTTCAATCATTAAGGCCTCTGCCTCTTCATACAGGAAACAGACTTCGAAATATGCAAGTAAAACTTCCTTGCATATCTCTGTGGGTAGTTTAAAAATCTTTAACTCATCCTCATAATACAGGCAGTTGCCTTTTTTGAAGTATGCAAGTAAAACCTCCTTGCATATCTCGGCAGGAAGCTCAAAAACCTTGGCCTCGGCCTTGGCATACAGGCAATAGCCCGCACTAATGTATGCAAGTAGTTTTTTCTTAGCCTTATCCGGAGACAAATTAAACCATGAGAGTTGCTCTTTTTCTAATGCATGTTTCATAATTCAAATAGATAATAGTAATTAATAATGTTAATCAATGGCGCATCGTACTACCAATTAGTGATTATGTCAATTTATTTTTGTCAATTTTTCTAAAAACTCCCTTAAAGCACCTTCGTCTTTCCATCGTATTTCGATTTCCAGCACCTTAAAATTCGGCTTCAGCTTGTTAGGGATTTTTACAAAATCTTTAGCGGTGGTAACCAAGTCGGCACCAAGTTTTTTTGCCAACGCAATCAAATCTTCCAACTCTTTAGGCGTATAATAGTGATGATCCGGAAAATCAAAAGTCTGCACCACATTAGCCCCGCACTCTCTCAACGAATTATAAAACTTCTCCGGTCGCCCGATGCCGGCAAATGCAATAACTTTTGACCTCAAATCCGGCAAGGGCAGGGAACAAATTTGCCCCTCAAACACCGGCATTCTGCCCAATTTTTCACGCAATCCGCATTTGTCCTCGCCAATAATAATTGCCGCATCGGCACGTTTTATTCCACTTTTAAAAAACTCACGTAACGGACCTGCCGGCACCGGCAATCCGTTGCCGGTACCCACGCCGCCGTCAAACACCAAAAACGATAAATCTTTGTACAACGTCGGGTTTTGAAAACCGTCATCCATAACAATAACTTCCGCCCCGTTGCTGATTGCCTTTTTGGCCGCTTCGGCACGATCAGCGTTGATAGAAACTTTTGCCTCCCTTGCCAACAACAAAGGCTCGTCCCCGACTTGTTGCGGAGTATGTTTTTGCACGTCAACCATTACGCCGGACAATGTTCCGCCATATCCTCGTGATACAAAAAACGGCTCTTTTCCCAAAGATTTTATGATTTTTGCAATTGAAACCGCAGTCGGAGTTTTTCCGGTTCCGCCGGCTGTCAAATTGCCGATACAAATCACCGGCACATTGACCTTTGTCGGCTTTTTGAGTTTAAGTCTCAACGTGGTCATACCGGCATAAACACACCCCAAAGGCCACAAAGCCAATGCGCATAAGTTTTTATTTTTCCAATGTGAGGGCGTTCTCATTCCGGCAAATAACTCCGTACCTTGTCCATAATACCGTCCAAAACTTTGGCCTCGGACATTGCCCAGTTATAGGCCAAACTGCGCTTGGCCTCCAACAGCTCCTTATTGCTGAGCAATTGTCGTACATTATCGGTCAAATCCAACACATCATTAACCTGAATAACCGCATCAGCTTTTTTGGCACGATTGATTGCATCGGTAAAGTTATGCATATGCGGACCGACAATCACCGCATCACGGCAGCGCGACGGTTCCATAAAGTTTTGCCCTCCGTGCGGAATAAGCGATCCGCCGATAAACACCAACGGGCAGATGCCATACCAAATACCCAATTCTCCGATTGTATCGGCAATATAAACATCAGTATAAGGTCTTATTGGTTCTTCTTTTGAACGCAAAGAAGTTTTGAGCCCTAATTCTTTTGATAAACGCTCCTGAATTTCAACACCACGGTGCGGGTGGCGCGGGGCAATAATCAACAGCAAATCTGGAAAGTCTTTTTTTAACTCATTATGAAATTTGCTGATTTTGAACTCCTCATCATCGTGAGTGGAGCTGGCCAACCAAACCGTACGCCCGTTAATCTGCTTTTCAATCTCGGCTTTTTTCTCCTCATCAACCGGTAATGGCAGACCGGCATATTTCACATTGCCCAGACAAATCGCTTCCTTTGCCCCCAACACGCGCAGGCGATAAGCATCTTCGTCAGACTGCCCCAAACAAAACGTAAAGCATGACAACAACTCTTTGCATATAAAATCAAACTGCTGCCAACGTTTGAACGATTTGTTTGAAATACGACCGTTGACCAAAATCAGCGGAATATTTTTGCGCTTGATTGAAGATAACATTGCCGGCCAAAAATCTGATTCGAACCACAAAATTGCATCAGGGTGCCAATGCTTTACAAAACGCGTGGTAAATACCGGATTATCAATCGGGATATATTGGTGAAAAGCCCTTTCCGGCAGGCGTTTGTCCATCAATTCGGCAGAGGTCAGCGTGCCTGTTGTTACCATAACATGCGAGTCCGGATAAGTATCTAACACACGGTTAATCAACGGCAACATAGAAAGAGATTCGCCGACCGAAGCCCCATGAAACCAAAACAACTTTCCCTCTGGGCGTTCTTTTATCGGGCGACCGATTCTTTCATTAAAACGCTTCAAATCTTCTTTGCCACGCTCTTTGCGCTTTTTAATATAGCGACTGATAACAATCGGATACATAATCCTGATTAATGTGTTGTAGACTTTAATAAACATTATTTTTGTTCCTTACGTTTTTTTGTTTTTGCGGTAACGCCTGGCTCAATTTTTGGTAGTTTAAGAACTTGATCTGCTCGCAATGTCAGTCCGTTCAATTCGTTTTCAATTTCTTGACGGTATTTTTCCAAATCCTCATCAGTTGCATCTGCCGGAATATAATATGGTTTTGTAACATGCACAATTCCGCGACAAAATGGCAATGGAATAAGCATTGCATCCCAACTTTTTGCAACAATAGAATGTTCAATAGAATATGTTGCTCCAAATAAGGGTTTTCCTGACTTTTTTGCAAAATATAGCGGACTCATATTCATTTTCATTCTTGGACCTCTCGGACCGTCGGGAATAATTGCTATGGCTTGATTTTTTTCCAAAGAGCGCAAAAGATTTATAGCTGCGGCGTTGGCGCCCTCGTTGGTAGAGCCGTCAATAATACCGAAACCGACTTTTTTCAAAAACGATGCGGCAATTCTCCCATCGTTATGCGGCGAAACCAGGGCATTGAGCGGTCTTTTTTTGTTCCAAAAATACGGAATCATCAACACACGCCCATGCCAGATAGTAAGTATAAGAGATTTTTCTTTTTCCCATACTGGATAAAAACGATTTACGCCGAATATTTCCCAATGTGTGGTTTTCCACACCATTAAGCAATAATAATACATTGCTTTTCCGACAAAGGTGGTAAAAGCTTCAGATTTTGTTATATTTTTGATTAAATGTTTGATATTTTTGCGAATTGTTTTAGCTATTTCAATAGCTTTTGTGCAAAAAATTTTAATCTCTTTTTTCATCGATATCTCTATAAAAAATATATATCATCACCCTTAATAGTCATAGCTATATCACACTTTTTACAAAAACTAAAGTATTTTAATACTTATCAATATTTTTTTTGCTTGACAGTAAAAATGTTGTCATATATAAAACCTATCCAGACAGATTGCCGACATAGCTCAGTTGGTAGAGCTACTGATTTGTAATCAGTGGGTCCGCGGTTCGAGTCCGTGTGTCGGCACCATTAAAAAACCTCCCTGAATGGGAGGTTTTTTAATGGTTGTGATATAAAAACTTCTCGAACCGCGGAAATAGTGGTTTGGGTTCAAGCGAAAGGCAGGCGGGAGCATGCCGGTCGATTTTTAGTCGATGAGCGCAGTAGAACGAGCATTGCGAAGCAATGTCGAGGACAGTCCGTGTGTCGGCACGCCAACATAAATCCCTTTTTCTAAATTTTTAGAGTAACCCCATAATAAAAACAAAATGTCATCTCTCGTTTTCGTTAGAAAACGTCCAGTGATCTACAACTTTTTTTAAAAATATTGAAGCAGTGCAAAGCACTGAAGCCGAGATTCCTTGACGCACGGACGCGCCGCGCCATGCGAGGAATGACATTTCTAGACAGTCATCCCTCGTTTTGCCTGCAAAATCGTCCAGGGATCTTCCTTGTTTTCTTTAAAAAATATTGAAGATGCCTTGACCTCGGACATTAGTCCTCGGAGGCGTGACAAGTTGTTTATTGTCATTTAAAAAACAGAAAGACGGCACTATGTGTCGTCTTTCTGTTTAATGGTGGGCTTACCAACCGCAAGATAAAGCTGTCCTTGCCCCGGTTTTATCTTCATATGAATAACGATTACCAGGGTACTTGTCTAAGAACTCCAGCATCTTTTGCCTGCTAGTTTCAGATAATTTGTAAAAGACCCTAGCCAGCGCACGATCCGGGCAGAACTTCTCCACATGCTTGAGAGCTATTTCGTTGACGGTCTCGTTTTCAGGAGAGAACTTTTCAATAAGCTTCTCGAAAACATCATTACCCAAGCTGTGTCCTCTCCCAATATGAGTTAACATCAGATCCCGGATGTCAGCTTCCTCAAACTCATCAACAATCATGAGCCAAACGCTGTTAAAAATTGAGCTGTACCAATACTTCATTAATATTTCTTTGGCATCGGCGTGTTCAAAGAATTTGACAATGTTTGTTTGGGTTGACTCGTACAGCGTTTGTTGTCCATGAATGTTCTTCAAAATAGCAACTCGGTCAATCATAAATGAGCTGAAGAGCTTTTTCAAGATTGCTTCAGAAAGTGTGCGATTAGGAACGAGAGCTAACATCCATTCATTAGCCAAAGCGCGGTTCTTCCAATCCAAGATCTTGTTCCAGATAGTATCATCTACCCGATAGTTGTTACCATACGCCAGGAGAAGATCTTTGATTTCGTCTTCCGGGAAGTTAAACACTCGCTCAAGTTTAACATCGGCGTCTTTGAGTGCAACAATGTAGATCCTTTTACGGATTGCCAGCGGGAGCTTGTCTACATCATCCCAGGACATAACTTGCTTCAGATCATAACTATTATTTGAATTGAATATCGCCTCAATGACGTCGACAACCTTGTCCCGTACAGTAGAATCGTTCGTTTTGAGTAAATCAACGATCATGGAAAGTGTCAATTCACTAAGCTTAACACCACCTCTAATGAACTTGAGCATATTGTCAAGTTCGGAGAGAATTTGTTCGTTTGTCATATTAAAATGGTTTAATAATTTATATGTAATTGAGTTAACAAGCGCATACTAGCATATTATTTGTCAAGTGTCAATAGTTTTTGTCGAATCACTTTGTGCAAGTTCTTAAATATAAACAAACGCTCGCCGGGTTAGGGCGAGCGTTTGTTTATATGTACCGTCAGCGCTTGAACCGTTTTGGCGGTATCACATAATACGGCGTGGGCTTCGTCGCGCCGTTCAAAGCGGCATCATTAGCGGCTCGGAGTGCAGGATTGAGAAAATTCGGTAGATTGCCACTCCATTGGTCATCAGCGAAATTAGCAATCTGCTTCGCTTCTACATATTCCCAGCCTTTGGTAACTTTGGTGATCATGTAGACACTAGCCTCCTTGATTTCCAAGCTTCCGGTGTCGGAACAACGAGCTGTTGCGTAAATTACGTAATATCCTTCTGCGATTGGAACAATCGCATAATACGGCAACTTATTTTTAGGTGTCATATAAACGGCTTTGGGCTTACTACCATCTGCCTTGCAAATTACGACAACATCATCCCCTGAAATGTTACGGCATTCTGCTAATGCAGTGAGCCCGCTTCTTGTGATACGTGCACAAAGTTTTGGTGTTTCCATAATGTCTAAAATTTGTAAATAATTTGATTAATAGTTGTTTTGTTCTTCACAATATATCATATTTTTTTGGACATTGCAAGCAAAAATTTGTCAATTATTGTAAAAAATATCCAAAAAGGTAAAACGTATCATTTCTTATTAAGTTCGAAATTTTATTCAATCTCAGTTTCCGCAATAAAAAATATAATATGAAAAAGAGAGTAAATTTAATCTTGCAATCAAAACTATAAACACACTATAATACACTCAAATTTTAACAAAATCGGAGCAACAGAATGATGAATTTTCTTAATTAAGTGTACCTAATTTATAATAACAAAAGTAATTATATACAAAAATATAGACATATTCTTCATTTTGTGTTACAATCGTCGTTGTACATTTACATAGAGGGGAATTTATGTTTGATTTTAAGAGTCAAGAATATCAATATAAGCAATATCAGAGATTGTTAGCCAACTGGGACTACATGTTTGCTCAAAGGTGGAAATCTTCTCATCGCTACTTTGATGAGCAAGAAATAAAACTTATTGAAGATAGTGAGTTACCAACCTCCTCAATGATTGCAAAAAGGATTTATATAACCTTAAACACAGAAAAACGTTCAGCAGAATATCTTGAAATGCTTGGAAATTTGTCTTCGAGATCCGCACAAGAACTTGAAGAAGCAGAAAAACTATTGCCTGAGTTTACAAAATTTATAACCGATAATAATTTAGACGGTGAACAGACATTGAGATTAAAAACAGTTTTTCCGCATATTGTGGGCTGTTTTACCATCTTAAAAAGAGAAGAAAAAGACTTTCCCTCATTTACTGAATTTTTGATCCCGTTGAATAATATCTTACAAAATCTGGAACAAACACAATATAACAATCAAACACGTACCTTTGCAAACTATTTGTTTGATCAGGAAAACATTAAGCCAAACAAAAACATTACGGCTTTCAAATTACAACTATTAAAGCATGCCAGCAAAAAAACAAATAATTGCTCAATATTAAACCATTTGTGCAATGATTTCAGATGTTATTTTAGGGTTTTTCCTGAAACAATCAATTCAGAGTTTTTAAACAATTATATCAATTATATAATTCCACGTTTCGTAAAAGGAAATGATATTTTCGGCATACAAAGCAATAAATGGGGATGTGCGCGTGGTAAAGGAATTGCTTGCGGGGTTGGTGCTGCCACTTACGCTTATAAATGCTATGCAACACGAATTACTCCTTGTGGTATTAATGATTTATTGCAGATGTCTTATGAAGTTTTGGGTGGAAATCTGTCAAAGCATGAAAAAATCAGAAAAGACGCACTTCTGCTTAATAAATGGTTTCCTCGAGACCCTATACATGACAGCACCCCCGGGGTTAACGAAATCATCAATAAAATGGTTGCATATTATGATGCCCCCGAGGATCAGAAAGATGTGGCTTTATCAGAATTAACAAAAGTCGGCCAAAGAATAAATATGTGGAAAACTATTTATGACTTGCCCAAATATGATGAAATTAGTTCAAGAAGTAATGAAAAACATATAGATATATTACGACGAATAAAAAATAATATGTCACAGAATAATGTAGAAGTTCCTATTACCGAAAATGATGAAATTAATTTTTTAGCTCAAAAAGCAAATAAAAAAGATCATCCAACTCTGTCATCAATGCTTCCGCTCATTCAAGCACTTAATCATACAATGTTAGAAGCAATTGATAAAAAACAAACCGGTTTTTCACCGGAAATGGTCAACATGATAGCCTGGGCAGATCGACAATTGGCTCAAGCCGTTAACAATATGGATTTTGAAAAACAGATGGGCTTTTATAAAGAAAACGATTGTAAATGTGTTTTACTTTTTAGTGAATTGACACACTCTGCAAAAGAAGAATTTAATTGCCAAGAATTTGATGATTTTTATGAGCATAAAGTCAAACAAGCTTTCGATATGGAACAGGCGTATATAAATATTGCCAATCGTCAAAATCAAAACTTATTAGGCTTGTATGATCAGTATGACAGATACTGTCACGCCATGGACGATACAGATAATGCAAAGACTATGATATTAGCACGTAAAGAAAGAGCAGGATCAGGAAATACACTTAAAGCTCTTCAAAATCTCACTCTATATAAAGAGCCTTCTACAATGGTAGGAAAAAGAGAAAAAGCTGAAAGAGAAAAAAGATTTCCATATAGAGATTTTTTAATGAGACCTTCTTCCAACCAAAGATAAAAAACAAAAAGACCACCGGATTTTACTCCGGTAGCCTTTTTGCAATTAGTGCATAATCGCGTTAGCAATACCCATCGTCGTCGTCCCATGGATCTTCTTTTTTTCCTCTGGGATCACGTAAGCCCATGCCTTCCATTTCCCTAGCAGTATAAATCCGTGGTCTTGTCCGGCGAGTCTTGGAGTTTTTTATTATTCCTAACCGTGATATAAGCACCCCCAATAAGGCAACCCCGAAAACAAACCACGATGCCGTTGTCGCGGTACCAATGAGAGAATAGATAACCTCAATACCAGCAATCCAAATAAAAACCATAGTAACCGAAAGCTTCAACCGCCGCTGATATTTTTGCTTTAATTCCGGATCTGTGGTTGAGGCGAATGTTTCTGGATGTTTCTTCCAGAAATAATACAACACACCCAACAGGTAAACCACAAACAGCACAGCCCAAATCACAAGATAAGGCTTTGCTTCTAAAGTTATTTCTTTCATACGCAATAATATTTTAGGTTGTTAATAATTTTTCTACAATAATCGTAACTTTCTAGAACAAACTTAAATAAAAAATCTGTTGGAGTCAAGTGCTATAGCCAAACAAAAAGCCGAGGATATCCTCGGCTTTTTCTACACAATCAATAATTTAGTATCTGGAAGGAACCATTACGGTCGGACCATAGTATTTTTGAGCTCTCGGAGCATATCCGTTCATAGGAGCATATCCGTTTACGCTTTGTCTTTCATAAGCAACATTTTGGAAATGTCTCGGTTCATAAACAGTACCATAGGTAGTACGTTTATAAACAACTTCAACAGGCTCGCGAACAGTACGAATTTCCCCTTGGCAACCGCTAGGAGTATAATTACCGCAGTTATAAGAAGGTTGAGCAACAGCAACCGGAGCCGGAGCAGGAGCAACAACCTCTTCTTGGCAATCACCTTCCATATCGCAGTCGTAGCCATAAGCACAAGCAGAAACTGCTAAAACAGCACCAAACAATACAAACAATTTATTCATTTTCATCCCCATCTTGTAGTTAATGTTAAGTACAAACTAAAACAACTTTCTTAATTTAAACTTAACAAAGCACAAAATTTAAATATTTCTCAGGTATTTAGCCGGCAATTAGGAAAGACTCCTTGCAAATTAAGTGATATTTAATTTTTTTAATTGTGTAAAAATATCCACAGGCTACCACAGCTGCCCCACCGATCCAAGCTAGAGGACTAGCTACGCACAAACCGACGAATCCGAATATTCGTGCCAGATAAATAGCTGCAAAAACCCTCATTAAAAGCTCTACAATACTCGAAATCATCGGAATAACAGAGTTTCCCATGCCCTGGCAGGAATTGCGGAAAATAAAAATCTGCCCCAAGAAAAAGTAAAAGATAACACTTATATTTAAATATGTTTGAGCCAAATTTATAATTTTATCTGTCAGCAATGGATTCTCATTCGGCAAGAATATATTTATTACTTGTTTACCAAAGCAGAAGACTAATAAGGCCAATACAATGCTAAGCACTAAAGACACTGTTGAACACGCAAAAACGCCATGACGGATTCTGGCGATTCGTCTGGCACCATAATTTTGAGCTACATAAGTAGACATGGCGACTCCGAAAGATACCATCGGCTGTGCCCCCATTTGTTCAACCCTCATTGCGGCAGTCATTGCGGCAATAGTTTCAAATCCGAATGAATTACATATTGATTGTGTTATTGCTGAGCCCAATGCAATAATTGAAAATTGGATTGCCATTGGAACGGCTATAATCAGATGTTTTTTACAAAAATCAATATCAATTTTCCAGTCTCCTTTTCTAGGACGCAGAATTGCAAACTTTTTACTCATATACAACAAGCACAAAATTACGGACAAAGTCATTGCTACCACTGTTCCACAGGCCGATCCTCTTACACCCAGGTGGCAATGATAAATAAAAAAGACGTTAAGTATTATGTTAGTTAGAGTCGTAAAAATTAAAAAGTACAATGGAGTCTTACTATCACCGAGAGCCCTCATAAGACCTGACAGAAGGTTAAAAGTTACAATCATAACCGCTCCAATACATATAATGGAAATAAACCCCTTAGTGTCAGAAAAGATTTCATCCGGGACATTCATGATTTTTAATAAATAATCAAGCAACAAATATATGGTAAAACTAAACAGCACTGTAAAGCTCATGCTTAATGTTACAGCTGTTGCAACAGACTTACGCATCTTTTTGTAATTCTTAGCTCCAAAGCTTTGCGCCGTAATTACGGTCAAACCGTTGGTAAAACCTATGCTTACAACCACTAAAAAGAAAAACAGGGGTGCCGCAGCACCAACGGCAGCCAAGGCTTCCACGCCGATTAAGTTGCCAACTAATAAAATATCAGAAATACTGTAAAGTTGCTGAAAGCAATTACTAATCAGCAGTGGAATCGCGAATTTTATTATAAGTGCCAGCGGTTTGCCGGTTGTCATATTTTGCATTTTTACCTCAATCAGAGTAGGGTATAGAACATATTTTTGGATTGTCAAATAAAATTAACTTGTAAATATTTTGAAATATATTATCATCCCATTTAACTAAGACAACAAAAAGGGTTAGAAAAATGGCTATGATTAATGATGTCGATTTCTCCGACTTATACATTACTCCAGATAAACGTGCTTATATTTGGAGCGGCAAAACCGCGCACGGCTTACAGGAAACGATGTTTGATGACTATTTTAAATTTCTTCAGGCTGTTGAAGAAAATTATAAAAATAATTCAAGTTATGCAGTTATTTATAACGATTATAATTATCGTATTGAGCGAACAATGTCGATGCATGGTCCGCAATTTTCCGTCCGTAAAATGCCTCGGTCTGTTCCAGAGATAAAAAATCTCGGTATGCCACTTCCGATAACCAAACACCTGCTTACATTGGGTAAAACATCAGGATTGATTTTGGTCGCAGGTGCTACCGGTTCCGGAAAATCAACAACTCTTGCAACTTTATTGAAAGAGTACCTGATCAGTGATGGCGGATTTGCCCTTACAATTGAAGATCCTATTGAATTACCGCTTGATGGTGTATATAAAAATCCTAAAACCGGCGAATTGGGTCTCTGCAAACAAACTGCCGTTGATAATGAATGTTGGCGCGAAAGCTTAAAATCAGCCCTGCGTAGCGCTCCTCGTTATATCATGCTTGGCGAGATTCGTTCTCCCGATGTTGCTGCAGAAGCTTTGCAGGCCGCAACTTCAGGGCACTTGGTGCTGTCTACAATTCACGCTAACTCTGTTCCTGATGCGATCAGTTCATTGGTGAAATATGCCGCCGCTTCTAGCATTTCTGAAGATATGGGATACGAACTGGTAGCCTCAAGTATTTTAGCTTGTTTACACCAACGTTTGACAGGAGTTCCTAAAAAATTACAATTGAGCTATCTGTTTGCCAACCCAGTCGTAGAAGAAGCCTGCCAGGTACGTGGTGCAATCAAACTTGGCAAACTCAACTTTGCAACCATGATGGAACAACAGAGAATCAGATTAAATAATGGACAACCTTTATTTAGTGGAACTCGCTAACCGTTATTACCTAAAAAACTGTCAATTCTGTATCGGACATATTCTTCAAACGAAGTTATGTCCGATATTTGATTCTGCAAATTTTCAATTTTTTGGTATCCGAATACAGCGCCGTCATTGATACGAACCATTACAACTTCAAGCGGTTGTTTCAAATCATACATTTCAATAAAATTATACTCTTCATCATTCTGATAATTAATCAAAAACAAACTGTATTTGTTTGCATAATATTTTTGATAAATATCTTCCATTAAAGACATTGCCTGCGGGCAACCATAACAACCATTATTATTAAAAAATACATAAATAATAGATTTATCATAATTTGCCGGTGATTCGGCAAAATATTCTTGTAAACTTTCAGATTGTCCAAATTCATCTTGATATGACACAAATTGTGCCACGACCAAACTTGGTACGACACATACCACCAATGCAAATAAAAATTTCTTCATACATCCTCCGTTATTTTATAACGGGGAGCAGGCTTTTTGTAACCATTCACATTCCTGTTTGTTTAGATGCGGTGCAATAAACTTATATACCATGCGATGATATTCGTTCAGCCATTTTATCTCCCGTTCATTTAGAAGATATTTATCAATCAACCTAAAATCAATAGGCACTAGGGTTAATGGAACAAATTTCAGAAATCCGACTGCTGACGATTTGGCCACATATACCAAATTTTCTATTCTTATACCAAAAGTATTTTCTTGATAGTATCCTGGTTCAATTGACATCACCATATTTGATTTTATAGGGTAGTTGCTACCTGACATACTTATACTTTGAGGTCCTTCATGCACATTTAAAAAACATCCTACACCATGGCCGGTACCATGTTTATAATCCAATCCGTACTGCCACATTATACTACGACATATAGCGTCCAATCTTGGTCCGGATGTGTTCTCTGGAAATTGTTGCGAACTCAATGCAATATGCGCCTTTAGTACAAGCGTAAATTTTTCAATCATGTTTTTGTTAGGTTTTCCGACAGCAATTGTTCGTGTAATATCTGTTGTTCCATCCTGATATTGCCCTCCGCTGTCTAACAACAATACCGAATTATTTTTTATTTTTGAGCATTGTTTTTCCGTTGGTTGGTAGTGAACAATGGCGGCATTTGCTCCACTTCCGGCAATGGTTCTGAAACTTACAGAATGAAAGAGTTCTTGTTGTTTGCGAAAACTCAAGACTTTGTTAACAATATCCATTTCATCTTTATTCTGATAATTTTTTTCAAACCATGCCAAAAATCTGCACATTGCCACACCGTCTTTTATATGAGCGTTAATCATTCCTTTTAATTCCACGGAATTTTTTTCAGCTTTCATTGATGCACATAAGTCGACCTTATTAATTATCTTAATACCTTCCGTGCGGCACGTTTCAACAATTGTGCTTGAAGTAGTTGTGAAATCGAGCATAATTTTTTTAATACCATGATCTTGAAATGCCGATTTTATTTTAGCCAAAGGTATTATTTCGATTTTAAAATCTTTTGGCAATACTAAATTATCTGCAAAAATTGTAACACTTCCTTTTTTTGTTACCAAAGCCATAGCACGTATAATGGGTGTTTCCGGTAAGGCATTTGATCTCAAATTTAATAGCCATGATACACTATCTGCCGCTCCTATAAATATTGCATCACAATCATCTTCTTTCATCTGTATTTTTAGAGCTTTTACCTTATCAACAACCTTTTTTCCGGCATATTTTAAGGGTTGCTCAAATACAGTTGCTCTTTTTGTAGTAATTATTTGCGGCTGCGATACAAATTCCGTTTTGGGCAACATTCTTTTCATTTTTTGCAACCTTGCTTCACTAATCTGCCAAGGATTATATGCAATTGATGCACATGACATATTTTCTTTTAGCCAGGTGTTTATGTTGTATTCAGAACTTTCTATAATTACGGTTACATTTTTACTATTAGTTTGTTTTTTGGCTTGAATTTCATATCTGCCGTCCACAAATAAAAAGGCTTTTTTCTTGGTTATGACCAAAGTTCCGGCAGAACCGCTAAATCCGGTAAGTTTCAAAATCTGATTTTCCTCTTTTAAAATATCCTGCCCCAAAAATTGGTTATTGCGAAAGATAATTACAGCATCGGTTGACATTTGTTTTTGAACATCATCTATTGTCATATTATTTTCTCCATTAATGTTGCCCGCCAATTTTCGTCATTAACAATTTGAATAGTTTTCATTCCGTATTTTTCGTACTCTTGTTTAATCCATAAAATTTGATCATCAATAAAACCTGATAAAATTGCATATCCGCCTTTTTGCAGATTATTCGCCAAATTTTCAGCCATCTCGATTAAAGGTCTTGCTAAAATGTTGGCAAAGATTAGTTGATATGGTGACTTTTTAGTGATTTGCGGACTATTAAATCCATCGCTTTGTATTGCGTGAACTTGCTTGTCTAAATTGTTATCAGTAGCATTTTTAAGGGTAACAGCCACAGCTTCACCGTCAATATCAACGCCGAGAGCTTTTGCCTTATTCCATAGTTTACAAGCACTCAACGCCAATATTCCCGAACCACACCCCATATCTAGAATATTTGTAGCATAAAATTTCTGCTTGTTCAGGTAACTGAGCAATTTAAGACAAAGTTTGGTTGTCTGATGTTGACCTGATCCGAAAGCCGTTGCAGCATAAATCTTTATCGCCAATTTTTGTGTTTCAGGTATTTTATTTTCATGTGTACCGTATATGAAAAAATCATTAGTTTCTAATGGTGGAAATTTTATGACATTTTTAGTTAGCCAATTTTGCGCCGGAATAAAACGAGATTCATATCTTGGTAGCTTTATTTTCCAAGCATCAGCAGTTTCTTGCATTTTTTTTTCATCAGGTTTGTGTGATAAACAACCAATATATTGCAATCCTTTGCTGGTATAATCGACTGTTATTACTTCAAACAGGCATTGAAGCAATTCATCCAACGCTTGATTCTCCTGCAATAAAGGCTCAAAAACTATTTGCCAACTGCCACCAATTGATTCACTCATAAAATTATCCTATAAGTTACAATCTGTTATTTACTAAATAAAGTTTATAGTATATAAAAGTTAAAAATTATAAAAACTTTTTGAAGAGATTATAGTATGAGAGCTTTAAAACTGTTAGGTCTTGTTTTAGGTCTTAGTGGGTGTATTTATGCCGGAGAATTCAATTTTCTTCCGGATAGAGTCAATTGGATTACTGAACTGACAACCTATCCGATTCAGTATATGAATACCACCGGCGAAAGACTTTTGGGTAGTGAAACTATGCACGAGTCTAACTTTAAGGTTAACAAATTGCTCACGGCATATAAGGGTAACACGGTTGTTGATACCAAAATGTACAACAAAAACTACTATGTACAGGAAACGCTTATTGCTCCCAGCAATGCAATGTTGAGTTCAGCAGTTAGCCCGTCTTTCATTGAGGGAGGCAGAAAATACGAACTGTTTGGAAAAACTCGTATTAAAGGCAAAGTATACTATCTTATTTCTTCAGACAGTCCGACCACAGTCTTTTTGGTTGACCAAAACTACACTTTGCAAAAATATGTTGGTTCCATCCGAGAGAACAAATTGGTCCTGCTGAGTGATACATTTACCATCACTCCGGAAGAATTTCAATTTGAACCGGTTACCAAGAGCCGCGTAATGCAGAGCGATATGGTTGGTGGCTTTGAGGTTAAATTTAATGGCGTAAAAAACAATATTATGACCTTTACTCTCATGGAATACGATTCTGGCGGTGCTACGGGCGAGTTTAAAAAATATAATTTTGAAAATGTGCCGGGAGTTATTAATATTGCCGGTGTTGATATAAAAGTATTCAGCGCAGATGACTCGCGAGTAGAGTATATGATTCTCGCCGAATAACTACAACAATAAAAAACAAAAAATATTGTAGGAGATTTTACAATGTCTGGACATTCCCAGTTTAAGAATATTATGTACCGTAAAGGTGCCCAAGATGCCAAAAAAGCCAAGGTTTTTGCCAAATTGGCTCGTGATATTACTCTTGCCGCCAAAACAGGTCTTCCCGATCCTGATAAAAACCCGCGCTTACGTCTAGCTATCCAGGCAGCTCGCGCTGAAAGTATGCCTAAAGATAATATTGAACGTGCTATTGCCAAAGCCACCCAAGTTGCCGGTGGAGATGACTATGTTTCAATGCGTTATGAAGGATTCGGTCCCGGAAAAGTTGCTGTAATTGTTGAAGCTCTTACCGATAACAAAAATCGTACTGTCGGTAATATTCGTACTATATTTGGCAAGCGTGGTGGCGCTCTTGGTGAAAGTGGTTCAGTAGTTTTCAATTTTGAACATATCGGCTACATCAAATATCCTCTTGAAGCTGCAGATGCTGACAAGATGTTTGAATGTGCTTTAGAAGCAGGTGCCAATGACGTAGCTACTGATGATGAATGCCACGAAATTGAAACCTTGCCTGATGATTTGAACACTGTTACCGAAAACTTGGAGAAACAGTTTGGTACGCCTTCAGCTTCACGCCTTGATTGGAAACCAACCGTCAAAGTCGATATTAATGATGTTGAGCAGGCTCGCAAATTTTTAGAGTTTATTGATGCATTAGAAGATGATGACGACGTTCAACACGTCTACCACAACGCAGAGTTTTCTGATGAAGTTCTCAAGGCTCTGGAAAGTGAATAAAAATTTTATTATCAATAAAAGCTCCCTTTTGGGAGCTTTTTTATTGTTCCAGAAAATCAATTTTCTTATTTTTAGGATTGTAGCTGATAGATAGTTTTCCTTGCCTTAATTTTAGAGCTTTTTTTCCAAATATTTCATTTCGCCATCCTTCAAGTACCGGATTATCTCTATCTTGAAAAGCACCGAGTCGGTGTAAATCTAAATCCGAAGCAATTAATCTTGGTACAACGTCTTGTTGCTGGCTCACAATTTTAAGTAGCAACTTAAATAGCTCTACTAATGACGGAATAAAATTTATATCTTCAATAGCCTGCTTTTTTGCAATTTTATTATCAACTTTTACTTTTTGCAAAACTTCTATAATTTCATCACCGAGCTTGCCGGAAGCCACGTCTTTGCGCATACCTCTGATTTTTTCCAACTCTTCCTTGCTTTTAGGAGCTGCTGTGGCAATCATGGTTAAAATGTCATCTTTAATAATACTTTGCCGCGGAGTATTTTTTTCTTGCGCCCGATGTTCTCTCCATGCAGCCAAATCCCTCAAGTTTGAGAGCACTCTGCTGTTATGGGAACGGAATTTAATCTTTTGCCAAATTTCTTGTGTGTTAACAACATATGTCTGGGGCAATGTTGCCGATTCCAATTCTTCTTTAATCCAGTCTGAGCGCCCGTCTTTTTCAAGTTTTTGCTTAAAAAATATATATAAATTAACCAAATGCGTAACATCGCCACAGGCATATTCTAATTGATGTTCGTTTAAGGGACGTAATTGCCAGTTTGACAAACAATCTGTTTTATCAAGTTCAATGTTCAGCACGGCTTTGACCAAACGTTCATATCCGACACTTTCACCAAAACCGCAGACCATCGCTGCAATTTGAGTATCAAACAACGGAGTCGGAACTTTACCGGACATATTATACAATATTTCCACATCTTGCCGACAGGAATGGAAAACCTTAACCACTTTGGGATTTTGCATTAGTTCAAAAAAACTACTAAAGTTCATATCCGGCGCCAATGGATCAATAATCGCAGCTTCATCAGTCGATGCAATTTGAATTAGACACAAAATCGGATAATACGTTTTCTCGCGAATAAATTCCAGGTCTACGGCCACAAAATCTTTTTTAGACAAGCGTAAACACAGCTCATTCAGCTCTTTAGTTTGACAGATAAGTTGCATAATTTTCTTCCTTAATTTTCTTATAAATTAACAAAACATACTTAAGATTGTTTTAAATTTTGTTTTTAATGTTGATTTTCACACATTTTAGCATAATAATAACGCCCAGTTAATAATTAGAATAAGGTGTTAAAATGAACGAATATCGTAATTTTACTTGCGGACAGCTTAGAGCGTCCGATGCCGGAAAGCGGGTTAAACTTGCCGGCTGGATTCATCGCAAACGTAATTTAGGCAACTTGTGCTTTGTCGATTTGCGAGATCATTACGGTATTACTCAGTGTGTCTTTGATAGTGCATCTCCTCTGTTTGCTCAGATACAGGATTTGCGTGTTGAATCAGTAATTGGCATTGAAGGTGAAGTAGTTATCAGAGAAAGCATAAATAAAAATCTCCCTACTGGAGAGATTGAGATTAAAGTTGATGTCTTAAACGTATATTCTAAAGCGGATGTATTGCCGTTCCAGATTGCTATTGAAGACGATGCTCCTGAAGAGATACGTCTTAAATATCGCTTTTTGGATTTGCGTAAAGATCGTATCCACAAAAACATGCTTTTGCGCTCAGCAGTTATTGCCGAAATGCGTAAACTCATGGTCGAACAGGGTTTTACAGAATATCAGACTCCGATTCTTACAGCATCATCTCCGGAAGGCGCCCGTGATTTTTTGGTACCTTCACGCCTAAATCCCGGCAAATTTTATGCCCTTCCGCAAGCTCCGCAACAATTTAAACAGTTGCTTATGGTTTCGGGCTTTGATCGCTATTTCCAAATAGCACCTTGTTTTCGTGATGAGGATCCTCGTGCCGATCGTTCTCCCGGTGAGTTCTATCAACTTGATATGGAAATGAGTTTTGCTACTCAGGAGGATGTGTTTGCAGCAATTGAATATGCTATGGGCGGAGTATTTAATAAATTTTCTAATGGCAAACAAGTTGACCAAGCTCCATATATACGTATCCCATTCCGTGAGGCTATGTTTAAATACGGCTCTGACAAGCCTGATTTACGCAATCCTCTCATTTTGCAGGATGCCACATCTTTCTTTGGTGAAAGTGGTTTCGGTGTATATGACGGTTTGGTAAAAGAAGGTAAAACCGTAAAAGCCATGGTCGTTAACGGTATAGCCGACAAACCACGCTCTTTCTTTGATAAGCTTGATGCCTATGCTAAAGAGGAGGGCATGGGTGGCATTGCTTATGTGGCATTTGCTTCATCTGGTGCCAAAGGAATTTCACGCTTTTTGACTGAAGATAAGATGAATGAACTCAAACAAGCATTTGTCTTAAGTGATGGCGACGTTGTAATCTTTATGGTCGGTTCTGGCATGAAATTTGATAAATTCAGCGGTCGTTTGCGCAACAAAGTTGGTGAAGAACTTGATTTATTGGATAAGAATTCGTTCAAACTTTGCTGGATTGTTGATTTTCCTTTTTATGAGGAAAATGAAGAAACCGGCGCAGTTGAATTTTCGCATAATCCATTTTCTATGCCTCAAGGAGGAATGTCTGCACTACTCAATAAAAATCCGCTAGATATTTTGGCCTATCAATACGACCTTGTTTGTAACGGTGTGGAATTAGCGTCAGGAGCTGTACGAAATCATGAACCTGAAATTATGTACAAGGCTTTTGAGATTGCCGGTTACGATAATTCGGTAGTTGATAACAAATTCGGCGGCATGATTAGCGCATTCAAATATGGCGCACCACCGCACGCCGGCTGTGCTCCAGGGATTGATAGAACTATTATGCTCTTGCTTGATGAACCGATCATTCGTGATGTAATTCTGTTCCCATTGAACGGCAAAGCGCAAGATTTGATGATGCAGGCTCCTAACTATGTTACCGAGCAACAGAAGAAGGAACTGCATATCGAAGTAGTTGAAGACGAAAAGAAATAAAAATATTATTGACATCAAGACTGTTTTGGCATACAAAGCTTGCAGTTTTGATAATTGCTTCATCGTCTAATGGTAGGACAGCGGACTCTGACTCCGTTAATCTTGGTTCGAATCCAGGTGAAGCAGCCAATAAAAAATCCCCCACATGGGGGATTTTTTATTGGCTATTTACCTAAGCTGAAGAACCAAGTGGTTCGAAGCTCGGCTTGCGAATTTTGCAAGCCGAGATGACGAGGTGGCGCAAGCCATCCGAGGTCTCGAGCCTTAGCGAGAGATGCGCAGTGCGAAAGCGCGCGCACCATCTAAGGTGAAGCTCTTTATTTATAATCCCCCATAGTGGTGTTTTTTTGTTGGCTGTTTATCTGAGCTGCAGAGCCAAAGGATAAATTTACCCCCAATTTATTTTTTTGTCTAATTATGCTTGAATTATTAAAAAAAATATGATATCCTTAACTAAATTAAGGTGATATTAGCGGAGGAGTATTGAGATGAGTCTAAAAAGTAGAATTTTGGCCCTGACAGCAGCGTTAGGTATGTACGGAGGTGCTGCTTCTGCGCAGGAAGCCCCAAGGGACGATGATGCCGGAGCCAAAAACAAACAAACCGAGATGACTACCACTCCGAAAAAACAGAGTGTCGATGTGTATGGCTTCTCTCAAGAACAAATAGAAAACAATCAAAAACTCTGGGAACACATAAAAAATAATCCAGATGCTCGGAAAAGGTTTTTAGATGCTTATGACAACAACTTTGAGGCTCATAAAGACAGTATTATGGCTGTTCGTTGGCAGAAGTTCAATAATGCTAAAGAATACATCGCTAATCTCATAGCTCAATTTGAGCATTTCCGCCCCCGTGCATACTGGGACCCTAAAGGTAAATGCTGGACGGTTGGCTATGGTAATACAATCATGCCTGATGGTTCTAGAGTGACAGCTGCTTGTGTTATCACAACACCTGAACAAGGACTTAGTATGTTGTTGGGACACGTTGAAAAAGATGCTAACCGTATCCTTGAGCATATTCCTTTGGAACTCGCAAAATGTGATCAGGAAGTAGCAGCTATTTTTAGTGGATGTTACAATTTTGGTACAGGTCCGTTTGTCGGTAAAGATGGAAAACGTACTACCCTTACAGAAGATGCAATTTGCTTCTTTTCTCTAAGAACTGAAGGTGCCAAAGAAGCCTTTGCTGAAAGATTTAGAGCGCATTGTAAATCCAGTGGAAAAAGAGAGCAAGTTTTGTATAATCGTCGTTGCTTTGAGGAAGGACTTTTGGGATATATAGATCAAACAGGTGATTTTGTTATTTGTACAGTGCCTCTGGAACAACTTAAATATAGCCAATTGGGATCGGTCTATGCAGCCAAGGGTGATCCATCTCTAATGGCTTCAATTTACCAGGATAAGTATTGCGGAGAAGGTGGAATGCGTCGTGCCGTTAATGAGCAATTATCTCAAATGGATAGACGTCATACATACGCTGCATCTAAACAAAGTGTTCGTAAGGCACAAGCAAAAGCTGAAAAATACGCTGCTAAGAAGAAAAACAAGTCTTCAGGGGCTAAATCTACAGCTAAGACGGGGAGTAAAGCTTCCAAACCAACAAATAGCTCTGCGCCAAAATCTAAAATGCGTACTCAGGCTCGAGGTGGCAGGGGCGGAAGATAATCCTAGAAATTATCTGCCTTCATACTTTAAAGGCATATCATTACAAAAAAATCCCCTCAATTTGAGGGGATTTTTAATTTTGCTTCTAAAATATGAATTAGAACAATACTTTCAGCTGAGCGCCGATTGTATATTCATATTTTGTATTGATTTCAGAATCATCACCACCGAGGTAGTAATCACCATGGATGCCCAAAGCAACATTGTCTGTCAAGAAGTAGTCAGCTTCCAACTGCCAGAAATATTGTTCTGTGCTGTCATTGTGGAAATAATTTCCAATCTTTCCATCATGGTCATATTCATAGCGCAGACCAGTATCAACAGCAAATTTGTCAAATGTCTTATGAACACCGGCAAAAGCAGAATAGTTGATAGGTCTGTGATGTTCATCAATTACAGTATCGGCTGTCAACATAGCATAAGGTGTCCAACCATTACCCATGTCATATCCGACTTGAACTTCTGCTTCAATCATTTTGCTCCAATCAGAGCTTACACCTTTATGTCCTGTCCAACTTGCAGGTTGAAATGTTTGATAGCTCAAACCTGCCTGTGTCAAAACTCTACCAAAATTGTGGTTGTATTTAGCACCAACTTCATAAGCAAAGTTGTGATCATTGTTGAAATATTTCTGATTAGAGAATTCGCCACCGTCAAATGCATTAACAATTGCACCGAAAATTGACAAGTTGTCTGTAACACCATAGGTCAATTCCTCACCGGCAACCAATATTTTATCAATACCTGCGTATTTATCCTTAAGACGACCATGTTCAATACTTGTATTAGACAAGAGTTCGCCTTGAGAAGGCAAGAACAAAGAACCGGTAAAATCTTTTGCATTAGCAACGCCGGCAATCATTGTTACGGCAGCTGTAGTTAAAAGCATAGTTTTAAAGTTCATGAGATATCTCCTTTAAATAGTTTACTCACCGAAATTTCATATTTCGGATGTCCACATCCTAGACCTATATTTCTTAATAAACAATTAAAGACTGTTTTAAGCCCGGTAACAATATATTGCAAATAAGAAACATTCAATTATGAGTCTTTGTTTTTGTAGCATTGCATAACACAAATTATACTTGCCGAGTGCCATGATTTCGTTTAATCTTAATCAAAGTTTATTACAAAGGATTGCACATGATTGCTAAATTGAGGGGAATTATCGACAGCTTTGGTGACGATAGCGCGATTATTGATGTCAATGGTGTCGGCTATTTGGTTTATGTTTCTGCCCGTACCTTGTCGCGCCTGGTTAAAGGTGCCGAGGCGGTATTGTTTGTTGAAACCGTTGTGCGGGAAGACAGCATCAGTCTTTATGGTTTTGCCTCCGCTTTAGAAAAAGAGTGGTTTTTAACCCTGACCAAAGTGCAGGGTGTAGGTGCTAAAGTTTGCTTGAGTATTTTGTCGGTCTTAACTCCAACGCAGTTGGCACAGGCAATATCCGCACAGGACAAAGCTTCTTTTTCCCGCGCTAATGGTGTCGGTCCCAAACTTGCCGCTCGCATTGTTACCGAATTAAACGGCAAAATGGTCGGTCTGCCTATCGGAGCTGACACTGCCGACTATGCCGCAGCACTTGAAGACAAAGAAAACGTTGCTGCTCCGAGTGTTGCCGAAATTCCGCAAAGTAATGTTGAAGATGCCATTTCCGCACTTACCAACCTCGGATATCAACGCATTGATGCCTATCGCGTGGTTAATATTGCTGCCGGCAAAAATCCCGATGCTGATGTTTCAACCTTAATTAAATTGGCGCTTAAAGAATTCGCCTCAAAGGAGCTGTAAAACATGGAACAACGAATTGTAACCCCCAAAGCCCTGCCTGAAGACGAAAACATCGTCAATGCACCGATTAATTTGCGCCCGAATGCCTTAAGTGAGTTTGTCGGTCAGCGTCAGGTCTGTGAAAATCTTAAAATCTTTATTGAAGCCGCCAAAAAACGCCACGAGGCTCTGGATCACGTCTTGCTTTTCGGCCCTCCGGGATTAGGCAAAACCACGCTGGCTTCAATCATAGCCAAAGAATTGGGAGTAAACTTTAAAGCCACATCGGCTCCGATGATTTCAAAATCCGGAGATTTGGCGGCGATTCTCACCAATCTTGAAGCCAATGATGTCTTGTTTATTGATGAAATCCACCGTCTTAATCCTGCAATTGAAGAAGTTCTTTATTCAGCAATGGAAGACTTTCAGCTCGATTTGATTATCGGTGAAGGACCATCAGCCCGTTCGGTAAAAATTGATTTGCAGCCGTTCACGTTGGTCGGTGCAACCACCCGTTCCGGTCTGCTTTCTACCCCGTTGCGCGAGCGTTTTGGTATTCCGTTGCGGTTAGATTTTTATTCTCCTGAAGATCTGCAAAAAATAGTTTTGCGTGGTGCTCGTTTGCTTAATGTTCCGATGACCGACGAGGGAGCACACGAAATTGCCAGTCGTTCTCGCGGCACCCCTCGTGTTGCTGGACGTTTGTTGCGTCGTGTTCGTGATTTTGGAGAGGTTGCTTCCGGCGGTAACATCGGCAGAGATATAGCCGATGAGGCCTTGCAACGACTTAATGTTGACAAACTCGGACTTGATGCCTTTGACAAACGCTATCTTACTTGCATTGCCAAAAATTATGGCGGAGGTCCAGTCGGCGCCGATACCTTGGCTGCCGCTCTATCAGAAGAACGCGATACCATTGAAGAAGTTATTGAGCCGTTTTTATTAAAACTCGGATTTTTGCAGCGCACACCACGCGGACGTGTCATTTCTGATTTGGGATGTGAATACTTAGGTATCCCAAAACTTCGCAAAAATGTAAAGCAATTCAACGAACAAGACGATTTGTTTGATTAAGGAGATTAATATGTCACAGATAACACCTCCGCAAGGTCGATTTGTTGATGATGTCTTTTATTTTCCGGCTCGGGTTTATTATGAGGATACCGATGCCGGTGGTATAGTTTACTATGCAAATTATTTAAAATTTGCCGAACGTGCTCGTACCGAATTTTTGCGTGCATTGAACTTTAATCAACAACAAGGGCTTGAAGCCGATATTTGTGCAGGTTTCGTGGTTCGTCATTGCGAGATTGATTATCGCTCTCCGGCCGTACTTGACGATTCGCTGATTATTTCTTGCCAAATCATTGAGATAGGCGGGGCATCTTGCACCATACATCAGGAAATTATGCGTGATGATAAAGCAATTGTTGTTTTAGATGTCAAAGTCGTTTATGTCAGCCTAAAAAACAAGCGTCCGGTTCGTATTCCGCCGGAACTTAAATCTCGGTTTCAAAAATAATAATTTTTTTGCTAAAAATCAGTATAAATTAATTGATTCTTTAGGAATTTAGTGTAGCTTACACTAAAATATTGCTCTTATATAAACTAATGAGGTAAAAATGGATACACAAACTTTAGCAGATGTTGCTGACGGCAGCTCAATGTCAATGTGGAGCATGGTCTGGAGTTCGGACACTGTTACCAAAGTCGTAATGATTGGCCTTATTTTGGCTTCTGTCTGGTCGTGGGCTATCATCATTGATAAACTTGCCACCTTGCGTGACGTAAAACAGCGTTCTCGCAGTTTTGAATCAAAGTTTTGGTCTGGTGGTTCTCTTGATAAACTCTATGATAGTATTGGTAATCGTCCAGCTGATCCTATGTCAGCTATGTTTATGGCCGCTATGCGTGAATGGAAACGTACCAACATTATGAAATCTAAGACCGATCGCGGTTTGCGCGGTGTTTCCCTCCAACAACGTATTGAAAAAGCTATGGCGGTCTCAATGGATAAAGAAATCGACGGCCTTGATACCCGTATGGGCTTTTTAGCATCAACCGGTTCAGTTGCACCATTGGTCGGTTTGTTTGGTACTGTGTGGGGTATCATTAACAGTTTTAATGCTATTGCTGCTACTCAAAGCAACTCTTTGTCAGCAATTGCCCCCGGTATTGCTGAAGCTTTGTTTACAACAGCTTTCGGTTTGATTGCGGCGATTCCTGCAGTTGTTGCATACAACAAAATTTCTTCCGATATTGATCGTTATGCCAATCGTCTGGAAAATTTTGCTGCAGAATTTTCAAGCATTCTTTCTCGTGAAATTGATGACACAACAATCAGAGCCGATATGGCAGGTGAATAATAATGGTTCAATTAAACACAAAAATTCGATCTTCTCGTCGTTCCAGTCGCCGCAATGCTGACATTAATATCACAAACCTCATGGACGTTATGATGGTGTTGCTGGTAGTGTTTATGGTTGCGGCACCGCTCATGACTTCGGGCATTGCTTTGGATCTGCCGAAAGTAGGAGGTAAAAACCTTACCGGTAAAGAAACATCACTCAACATCAGCGTTGATGAAAATGGTTATTATTACATTGGCAAAGAAGAAATTCCCGCTGACGAAATTGTTGCCAAAGTACAAGCCGTACGTGATGCCAACCCAGAAATTAGTGTTATTATTTCTGGTGATACCGATGCTCAATATGGGCGTGTATTAGGACTTATGGCTTTATTAAAAAATGCCGGTTTTGAAAGAGTAGGATTAAAAACCGATCCGGCCCCAAATCAGTCAACTAAAGAAAAGAAGTAACTAACTGTGAGAAAGTCGTCTATATATAAATCTTTAGCTTTGCACGGAATCGCACTCTTGTTAGTGACGGTTGATATGTCGTGGCTGTGGCGCAAAGATATGACGCTTGATCAAGTTCCGATTATTGTTGATTTAAATGATGTAAAAATTTCTGAAATAACCAATCTTCCGACCAAGGCTGAATTCGCAGAAAAGGATAGCCCTGCTACGCGTGAAAAAATCGAAGAGATACATGCCAAGGATGAAACGCCTCCTCAGGAGATGAAGCCTAATGAAGCAGATGACAATCATGATACCGAAGAAGTTCCTGAAGATGAAACTCCGGTCGAGCCTAAACAAGACTTTATAGTTCCTCCTCAACCGAGCAAGCCTAAACTTCCGGAGAAAAAGCCAGAGCCTAAACGTCCGACACCTCCGCCACAACCCAAAAAACCGACCCCGCCCAAGAAAACTCCTGAGCCTAAAAAGCCTGCGCCGAAAAATCAGCCGGTACTTGACAATCCATTGAAAGATTTGCTGGCTTCGGTTGACAATATGGAGAAAAAACTCGGTGAGCAAACAGCTAATGCTACCATAAAAGAAGGTACACAAGTTAACAATATGGGTATCGCCGGTGGAGTAGGTGGATCATACTTTAGCGACTTGTCAATATCAGAAGCCGACGCAATAGCCGGTCGTCTTCGTGCATGTTGGAATCTTGACCCCGGTGCAATGGGTATTGAAAATATGATTATTGAAATCAGAGCTCACCTGAACAAGGATGGTACGGTTCGTGATGTCGATATTTTAGATAAAGGACGTTATAACAGCGACAGACATTTCCATTCAGTTGCCGATAGCGCTCGTCGTGCGGTCTATGTATGCCAACCGTATAACATATTAGCTGAAAAATATCCGCATAAATATGATATGTGGAAGACCATGCTGCTGCGCTTTAACCCAATGAGTCACACCATTAATTAGCAGGAAAATAAAATGGCAGAAGGAAATAATACAATTTCACTCAAACGACTTTTCATGAACTCAATGCGTTATTGTGTGCGCAAGTGGCACGAGTTGTCGCTGTTTACAATAGTTCACGTCGTTTTGCTTATCATCGGTTTCAAGTTTATTAATGGCTGGCACGACAAACTGTTTTTATTATGGATTATTCCATATTACGCATATTGGTGTTATTTTTTCCGTTTTTATTTTGATCGTAAACCTTATTTAATGACCAAAAAAATTTTTGATACCTTATTGCCGTCAACTCGTATTTTGGTATTGAGTTTGGTCATCATTATATTACTTGCCTTTATTCCGTTGGCTATACCGTTTGTCAGTGGCAACAGTCCCTGGGTTGACAGCTATATTGACCATCTGCAAAAATATATTGATGATACCCAGACGATGAGCGTGGTTATTGCGGTTATTATGATGATTATCTCTCCGTTTATATTCTTCCGTCCGATGATGGCTTGGATTGGTTCGCTCATTGGCCGCAGCAGTCGCATATCAACAGCTTTTACCAGAACAAAAGGTAACTATCTGCAGTTTTTATCGCTTGCAATAATATTTATTTCACTAGATGTGCTGATTGAATACATTGATTATAAATTTTCTTTTGGAAAATGGCTTATTATGTTCTTCGGTTCATTTCTTGCGATTATAATGAATGTAGTCCTGGCTAAAGCCTACGAGTACTTTTTTCTGGAGATAGATAAATGAAAAAGAAAATAATCGATAATCTTTTTAATCTGTTTTGTATTTGGAATATTTTCTATATTCTGATTTTGCTTTACAGCCTTATCGATGAATATTTCTTAGACCATTTTTTCTATTGGGGATACCCTCAATGGGGACGTTTATATTCCTCTCCGCGTTTTTTTCTTTGGTTTAACATCATTTTTATTTTGCTTCTGTCAGGCACAATGTTTATTGCCTGGAAAAAACGTCATCTAAATTTTCGCCACAGTGTGATAATGGTTTTAGCAGTTGCCGTAATTTCAATAGCCAATATGCATGTTTCTGAATATAATCGCTATCATCAGTTCAAAATTTTTGAAGCCGAACGTGGCAAAGACAGCAGTCGCATTCCTGGTGGAATATGGTTAGTCAGCCCTAAAACATTACAAAGCTATGCGGATCAGGGGCTGATGAATAAGATAAAAGGCTGGTGGGGCAGAGGTGATTGGCCCGGTGGTATTGATATTTGGGGAGAATATCGTATATGGTTAATTCCTCATGCTGATACTGATACCAAAAACCGCCGTGGTTTGGTTATACATGGCGGTGACACACGCAGTTCTCCATGGGGCATTGATATGGGACCTGAGATAGTAGGATTTGCTCAACGCCTGCAAGCCAGCGATACTCCGTTGGAATTAGAAATCGACTACAACGACTAATAAATTACCTTGCAAATTGCATTTATTTTACCAAGGCATTTTAGCTTGCTGAAATCCTTTATTTCTATAGGCGGATATAGGGAATTATCTGATACTATACGTGCGGTATTTTCAAATTCATTAAAGACCAAACGTTTAATAAACAACTCTCCGTGCAAATCAAACAAGAACAACCCATCATGATTTGGTTTTGTAACTGATGTATCGACTAAAACAACATCTCTGTCATTTATTGTTGGGCTCATAGCATCACCGCTGGCAATAACCAGTTTTAGCTTTTTTCCTTTAAGCATAGGAGTGAGCTTTATAATATCGTCGGAAAAAGGTTGTTGAGCAAGAGGTGGAGCTTTAAGCCCACGTCCTTTAGCATTGGAAGCATCTACAACATCAACAAAAGTTATTTTTGATTGCTCAACTTCCTGTGGTAATTTACTGGCTTTTTCGGGAATTTTATTTGAAAAGTTAGAATTATACTTAGTCAGATCTTCAAGATTAAGATTAAAAAAACGTGCGGCCAGAAACACTTTATCTACAGGCAAGTCTCTTTTTCCGCACAACAATTCGGAAATACGTGTTTTTTTCCATTGTAAAGCTTCAGCTGCCTCGCCCTGGCTGATATTGTTCTGCTTCATATATTTTCGCAACCATTCCCACTTATTCATTTTATTACCTTTAGTGTTAAGTATACAAACCGATAACAAATATAAGACAATCCCTGCCTAAAAGCAAGAAAAAGTTACAATTTTTGTAAAAAACAAGTGTATATTTACCAAAAGTGTATTGACTTGTTTTACATAAAATGTATCTTTGGCGTTGGAGGTAGCAATGAATACAGAGACAGAATATACAAATAAACAGAAACTTGAATCGCAAGGCTTTATCCGAACACGACACGGCGTTTATAAACTAACAGCTCTAGAACAGATTTATCGCAAGGGCTGTCTTGAATATAGTGAAACCACCTACGGTGGCCAAGATCGACTTCGTGCAGGAGAAAAACTTTCCTCTGATTATGAAAAATCACATTTTTCGACAGTAAATTCGGGGTGGCAAAATGATAAGATAGATTCAGGTCATTACAAATTATATGATTCAGACGTGAATTATATTCGTAGTCGCTATTTAACGGCAGTACGTTCCATTCCTCGAGAATTTTGGCCTGCAGTTCGCCAGATCTGTATAGAAAATAAAATTCCTAATTTTGAAAAAGAAACATCCTCTCGAAAACGAACTCAATACAGATATTTGTGGTATTGTGACTTGTGTAGGGGGTTGGATCGTCTGATTGATCATTATCGTCGTCATAAAATTCATATATAGAAACATAAAATATTATATATTTATTGACATTCATTTATTAATTGTGTAACAATATAAAAAACAATCTATAATTGTAAAAAGTCTTTAGGGGTTTATAAACATGACCAGACATCTTATCACAAGTTCATTGAATAATATTTCACCACAAATAGCACGAGATAATCTGCAATTAATTATTGAAAAGCTGGCTAATTCAGACTTAAACAATTTACAAACAATATATTTGTATAATATATTATATAGTATACATCAAATTTTGATTAGATACGAAACCTTGTGCCGAGAGGTTATTTTTGCAACCGAATTTGATGACGATTCAGAAAAAATGCGCAAACATATAACCAGTCTTTGTAAAAATGCGCTTTATCAAAATTTACAAGTTATTCAGATAAGCCATGATAATATTAATGTTTAAAAAAGTTATCCACAGGAATCAATTCTCATTATTGACTTTTGCGTCGCTCCGTGCTATATGTTTTTCATAAACTGGAAGAGGTGGGTTCATAGAAGATCAACCTCTTTTTTTTTATAAAAAATATTGACAATGTTCTATTTTTGTTCTACCTTTCATTTAAACTTATTTGAAAGGTAAACAAGATGTCAAAAATAAAATTCTACAACATAATTATAATCATGTCAGTCATCGCAACATTACTTTGTATATTAGGTATGATTGCTATCATTGATGTTTGTAAAACCAGGCATATTATATTTATGATATTTAACATGATTTTTATTGCAACATTTTGGGTTCTTACCATCAAAGAACATAAAGAACAAATGTCTTTATAATTTCCAAATAAAAAATATGGTTGTCGCAGAGAAGATGTTTTTATAAAACTCTTCTCTGTTTTTTGTATGCGGCAAATAACAATTTGCCGCATTTTTTGTGGAAAAAATATGAAACATCCCAAGGATTACAAAAAAGAATATGCTCAAAAACTTATTGAATGGTTTCGCGATGCTCCGCTCTTCATTCAAGAAGAGCAAGAAGTTTATAACAAAAAATCCGATCGTCTGGAAACGGTGGTTAATAGGGTAGCGGCACCTTGCCCCAGCATTGTGCGTTTTGCCGATAGCCTGAATGTCAGCATCGAACGGGTTTTTTTATGGCGAGATACCGAGCCCGAATTTCGTAGTGCTTATGATCAGGCTATGCACTTTCAGGAAGAATGGTTGATGAACGCCGCCGGTCTTGGTTTTTATAACTCTTCAATGTCAATTATGGCTCTAAAAGCCAATCATGGTTGGTCCGACAAGACCGACAAGCAAAGTTTAGATGACGAACTTAAACAAGTATTAGTGCAATTTGTTAGAACTAAAGGAGAAAACATTGAAAAAAGTAACAGCACAAATTCCGGAAATTTTTGCTCCTCTGATGACGCAGAAATACCGCATTAAATTTTATTATGGCGGACGAGCCGGAGGCAAGAGTTATGCCTTTGCCGACAGCTTATTGTTTCTGGGCCGGCAGAAAAAATTATTGATTGCTTGTCTCCGCGAAATTCAGGACAGCATGAAAGATTCGGTTTATAAACTTCTTTGTGATCGTATCAGCCACTACGGACTTTCGGATTATAAAATTTTTGAAGACAGAATTGAAAATAAAATTACTGGTACTCGTTTTATTTTTAAAGGCTTGCGTGAGCAAGATATTCAAAAAATAAAATCCTTGGAAGGTGTAGATATTGCATGGATTGAGGAAGCCCAGACCATTACGGCATCATCGTGGAAAATACTTGAACCGACAATTCGTAAAGACGGTTCCGAAATCTGGATTTCAATGAACCGCCTTTATGAAAATGATCCCTTGTGGAAAGCAATAGCAATTCACCCTGACAAACGTACATTAGTTGTAAAAGTTAATTATTATGACAATCCTTTTTGTCCTGAAGAGATGAAGTTGCAAGCCGAAAAATGCCGCCGTGAACACCCTGAAAATTACGGTCATATTTGGCTTGGTGAACCGTTATCTCAAAGCGGATGCCGTCTGATATCATCACAATCCGTCCAGCGGGCGTTTGAAAAAACTATAATATCAACTACATCCCCGCTGGTTATAGGACTTGATATCGCTCGTTTTGGCGATGACCGTACGGTATTCTGCTTTCGTAAAGGTCGCTTATGTTATAAGTTTGAAAGTTTTGAAGCCCAGAGTAATGTTGATGTAGCCAACATTGCCACAAATTTTATTAATGAGTATAAGCCACGACGTATTTTTATGGATATTGGCGGGCAGGGTGCCGGAGTTTTTGATATTTTGAAAGACCGCGGATTTGGAGAGATAATCCGCGGTATTTATTTTGGTGAAAAGGCAATTAAGTCCGACCGTTATTTTAATCGTCGTGCCGAGATGTGGAACAAAATCGCTCATTGGCTTGAGGAAAGTCCACAACCACAGCTTGTCGAAGATGATGAGCTTTTTAATGAACTTATCAGCGTTGATAAAAAATACGACAACCGTGGTCGTTTGATGTTGGAAAATAAGGATGAAATCAAGAAAAAACTCGGTCGTTCACCGGATAAAGCCGATGCTTTGGCTCTGACTTTTGCCGAGCCGATATATGACTATGGAATTCCTAAATTATACAACAGCGGAACAATCAGCGTTGAAGACATTTTTAAGTATCAGGCACGCCGCCACGAAGGCTGGTGAGTTTTAATCATATTTATGAAAGGAAAAAAACAATGATACAAGCGGTAACGGATCGGGTTTTTATCAAACTCCCGCCCCAAAAAGAAACTACCGACGGAGGAATAATAATTCCTAATGACAGACCTAATGAACGCACAATCGGTGAGGTTATTTCGGTTGGCGAAAAAGTTCATTCGGTAAAAGTCGGAGATAAAGTATTTTTCCATGTTTTTGATGATCTTCCCGGACCGTCAGAAGATGTGATTGTAGTAAGAGAAAACAGTATTTTAGGAGTAATTGAAAATGAGTAACAAAACACAACGAGAGCAAGTAGATGCCTGGCTTGAAAAAATTGCCGCGGCAGAAAAAATTTACCAACCGTATTATGATCTAATTAATGAAACCCGTAGTTTCTACAAAGACAGTCGTCATCGTCGTGCCGGTAATTATAATATTTTCTGGTCAACGATAGAAACTTTAAAACCGTTTTTATATTTCAAACAGCCCCAATTTTATATTGAACGTCAAAATAAAAGTTCTGATGCAGTTGAAAGAGCTGCTTGCACCATATTGGAAAAAGCTCTGCTTTGGAATATGAGTCAATTTGATTTTGATAGCGTAATTAAATATGCCCGTAATGATTTTTTGATTTCCGGAACCGGTCTGGTTTGGGAACAATATGTCCCCGAATTTGCCGAAGTTCCCAATCCGGTAAATCCCGAAGAAAATATTTCCGTAAAAGTTGATGAGAATGTTGAAACAGTCTACGTTGATCCCAAAGACTTTTTGGCTGATTGTGATCAAAAAGGCGTGTGGGAAGATGTTGAATGGATTGCCCGCCGCATATACATGAGCGCAGACGACGTTGTTCAAACATTTAATGCACCGGATATCATACAGCAGGGAGATATTTGCGTTTATGAAATTTGGGATAGAAAGACACGTACGGTTTATTGGCTTTCCAGAGCCTGTCCGAACCGTTTTCTAAAAATAAATTCCAATGTTCAAAGCACCAAAAATTTCTTTCCTTGCCCCAAACCTATCTGGTCAACCCAAACCAACGACAGCATTATTCCGACTCCGGATTATTGCCTGATAAAAGAAATGCTTAATGAACTAAACGGTATAAACAGCCGTATGCGTATGACCATGCAAGCCCTGAAAATCAGCGGCGCGTACGACAACTCTTTTCCCGAATTAGCAGATATCTTAAGTAAAGATGTTACCCTTATTTCAGTCAATGACTTTTCACGTTTACGTGATAGCGGTGGTATTCGCGGTATTATTGATTTTGTTCCGCTTGAGCAATATATATCAGCGCTTGAACAATTATCAGTACGTCGTCAGGAGGTAATTAATAGTATTTTTGAAATTACCGGCGTATCAGACATTATGCGTGGTAATTCTGACGGTAACGAAACTGCTACCGCCATTGTCAAAAAAACAAATTTTGGAACATTGCGTAACCAAGATCGTCAGAATGATATGCAACGTTTTATACGCGATTTATTGCGTATAAAGGCCGAAATAATTTGCGAATATTTTTCACCCGACAAATTAAAATCATTTTTACCCGAAGAAATAAAACAAAATGAAGAACTGGCTCAGGCTGCCGTCAGTCTGCTTAAGCAAGAAAAATTACGTGGTATGATGTTTAGTGTCGAAACTACCAACATCTTGAATCAAACCGAGGAAAATACCGCAACCATATCAGCTGTTGAAAGTATAAGTCATCTTGTACAAGATGCTTTGATTAATGTTACCCAACAGCCCAAATTATTGCCACTTTACCGCAGTATGGTTGAGGCTGTAGTTTCAACCATGCCTCGTGCCCGTTGTTTTGAAACAGTTTTGGAGCGCGTTTTCACCGATATTGAACAAGAGTTGTCAGCACCGGAACCTTTGCCGCAATCTAATGAGCCGACAACCGATCAAATTATTGAACTTCAGAAAAACGCTCTCAAAGATAAGGAATTAAATATTAAGGCGGCAATCGAGGCTGACAAACTTGATTTTTCTCGTCAGGAATTACAAACCCAATCACTTAATAAGGCAAGAGAAGCCGCTGTCGAAGCCAAAAAAGCCGTAATGAGGTAACTATGACTTATTTCAACAAACAATGGACGGAAGAACTTGTTCTTCCCGATGGAACTATTGCCGTCTGTGTTCAAGATGTTGACCGTTATTTACGTGCCAACAATCTGAGCGTTGCCGGTGATTATTCGGATGCCTTCCGCCGGACAGTAAGATATAACCGGGAACAGGCGCTTCGCAAAGATTTTTTTGCGGAATTTATCAATAATTATAAAAGGAGAATATGGAATGCAACAAACCACAAGAGAACTTCTTGAACAGGAGTTTGCCAAGCACAGCGATATGATTTCGCCGACAAACGAAATTCCCGCTGTTGTTGTTTCTGATGAGCAGTTTGCAGAAGCTCCCGAAGCATATGTTGGAGAAATTCGTGAACTGTTTAAAGGATTACCTCTGGAGGTTCGCAAATATCTGTATACCAGAGAGGGCGAATTTTCAAAGTCGCTTGAAGAACTTAACGCCGAGGTCAACGCCCGGCGTTTTATTGATGATGCCTTTAATTCAAAAGGCTCAAAAAGAGGTTTCAAAAACGCCCGAGAGTGGATTGAACACCTTATTTTGGCCGAAGATTTAATTGAGCAAAATCCGGCCGCTGTCTTGCAGTTTTTGGCTCGTGTATATGGTATTGATATGGGACAGACTGCTAATGCGGATACAGCACATTTCTGTGCTGAAACCAATGCCAAAACAGATGCAGTATTAAATGGCATAAATATGCTGATTGAAAGTGTATCAGCCTTGCACGCTGCATTTGAAGATAAAAATAAACACGAGGCGGAGCTTTTGGCAAAAGCCGAAGAAGCAAAGGCGGCAAAAGATGCCGCTTTTTCTGTAACCGGACATCGTAGTTCCGATGACGATTACAGTGGTCTTACTACAAGACAAATTCTTGAACGCCAATTTGCACAATTGGATGAACAATAACCAGATCTAAAAGGAAAAAACACATGGCTAATAATGATTATAATGATATTTTTACAACCACACTCACCAGCCGCAGTGGTCAGCTTGCCGATGCCGTTTCCAACAACAACGCATTGTTAAAACGTCTGCAGGAAAAAGGGCATAACCGCATGCTTGCCGGCGGTTCAAAAATTATTGAAGAACTCGAATATGGCGAAGGAGATTTGTCATGGTATTCAGGATATGATACCATCACCTACACTCCCAAACAGTTGTTCAGTGCTGCCGAATATTCGTTGAAACTCTGCGCCGTTCCGGTAGCTATTTCCGGTGAAGAATTGCTTAAAAACTCTGGTCAATATCAGATGATTGACTTGTTTGAAAAACGCATTGAAAACGCTGTCAAAACCATGAGCAATAAAATGGCCGAAGCTGTTTATAGCGATGGTACCGGATCTAATGGTAAATCAATCGGCGGTTTAAGTTTGTTGGTAGCCGATTTCCCGAGCAGCGGTACTGTCGGTAACATCAACCGTGCTACTGCGGGTAACGAATTTTGGCGTAACAAAGCCACAGAACTTACCGGAACCATTACTTCAGACAGCTTGCGTTCGGCAATGGATTCAATGTATATGTCATTGACCCGTGGTATTGATAAACCTGATTTGATTGTTACTGGCAATGATTGGTATTCATTGTTTGAACAATCATTGACAGCTCAACAGCGTTTTGTTGATACCAGATTGGCTGATGCCGGTTTTGAGGCTTTGCGCTTTAAAGGTGCGGATGTTGTTTGTGACGGCGGACAAGGCGGTTGTTGCCCCGACGGCAAAATGTATTTTCTCAACACCAATTATCTGTATTTGCGTACTCATAAAGACCGCAATATGAAAGTAATCGGCGGTGAGAGAATGTCAGTTAACCAAGATGCCATCTACAAAATCATTGGTTGGGCCGGTAACTTAACAATGTCCAATGCAGCTTTGCAAGGCGTTGTATTTACTGATACTACTTCGTCAGAAGGTGAATAATTAAGCAGGCGGCGTCAGCAATGACGCCGCTTTTTACTAAGGAGACAGCAATGGATTTTTCAACATTTGAAAAAGTAATACATAACAACCAATCGGAAGAAGGGGTAATTGCCCGTTTTTATGATCAAGCAGTAAAAACCTCTCAAATAACCAAAGACGGTCTACCCAAATTTAAATTGGTTTGTTTTTGTGAAATACGCATAAAAGATAATAGTTCCGAAGTTTATAATCAACCGGCGACACCAGATAAAATCAGACGTTTTCCAAATGAATATGCTCGTTATAAACAGGCTAAAAAATGTGCGGAAGAAGGTACACCGCTGGAGCAATTTGCATTTTTAGATGCAGCTGAAATTGCCGGTCTGAAAGTGCGTGGAATTTACACGGTTGAACACCTTACAAAACTTGATGCCGCCCATGCCGAAGAGCTCGGTATTACTAAAGAACGAGAATTGGCAATTAAATTTGTTGAACAGGCCAAAGGCAATGCATTGCTGGTAGAATGGCAGAAAAAAGAACAAGAATACCAAAAGCGCATTAAAGAACTTGAAGCAAAAGTTGAAAATCTGCAACAACCCAAAAAAATAAGGAGCAAAGATGAAAAACATACTCGAAATATGTCAAGACGCAGCTAATTTGGCGTGCGTTCAAGAGCCGCAAAGTTTATTCAACAACAGCAGCCAAAACAATCGTGTTTTTTTGAGTATTGCTAAGGATGCGTTGAATGGACTTTTACGTTACGGAGATTGGCAAGAACTAACTAAAGACGGTGAATTGGTAACCGCCAAGGATAAAACCGACTATCTTATCAGAAGCTTTTGTCCCGACTTTTTTCAACTGTTGAACAATACCGTATATATTAAAGATGCACATGAAAAAGTAATCGGTTCAATCCGTCCAGAACAATGGCAGCATGAAAAATATTTTCATAGCGATGATAACACTATCAAATTTAAAATTCAAAATTCGATGTTTCGTTTTCTAACGCCACCACCCGAAGGCATAAAAATTGTTTTTCAATATCGCTCATCAGTAGTTGCATATGAAGAAGGAATGTTTACCGAAAAAACCGAAATAACGAAAGATACCGATATTCCGGTTTTTGATGAATATTTAGTAAAGCTTGCTATTCGTTGGCGTCTTCAGGCCCGTAATGGTTTGGCATATCAAGAAGAATTTTTGGAATACGAAAATGAATGTCGCAAACGTTTCGGTTCAACTCTTGCCACTAAAGATATACACCTGGGCGGAGGCATTGATTGTATGTCAGATGGAGGAATAGCCTATGTTAAACAGAGCATTTAGTCGTTCACAAAATTATATTTTACCGGCTCCTGTCGGAGGACTAAACTGTCGCGACAGCCTTGATAATATGTCCGAAACTGATGCCATTATAATGGATAATTATTATCCATCGGAAACCAATGTTTGTCTACGTGGCGGTTATAAAATATACGCTTTAGAGGGACTAGGACTAAAGGTCGAAAGCCTTATAACTTTTTCCTCTCCTCAAAATAAACGTATGTTTGCTGCCGCCAATGGCAAAATTATTGATATAACATCTGATAATTATACTGTCGATGTTGATAATCTTTATGCAAATAATTGGAATTATGTTCAATTTCGCAATCGTCTTCTTTTGGTCAACGGTATGGACAATCCCTTAACTTATTTCAAAGACGGAAACGATGTTTGGACATGGCAACAAACCAATATTGCCGGCGAAGGACTTAATATACGTAATTTATCTAATGTAGCTGTTTCTAAGCAACGTGTTTTTTATGTTGAAAAAGGTTCTTTAACTTATTGGTATTCATCCAATGTCGGAGAAGTCGAAGGCGTTCTTAATAGTGTTGATCTGTCATCACTAATCAGTCGCGGTGGCAGCCTTGCTGCCATAGCCTGTTGGACACAGGACGGCGGACAGGGAATAGACGATTTAACAGTTTTTATTACTACTGAAGGAGAAGTTTTGGTGTATTCGGGAACTAATCCCGGTAATGCCGATAACTGGTCTTTGCGGGGCAAATATTTTATCAGCCGTCCAATAGGCAATCATTGTGTGATGCAATATCAGGGCGACATAATTGTAATCTGTGAAGACGGGTATCTTCCTTTGTCATCTGTACTTCCGTTGGGTGAAAGTTCTATAGGCAAAACCGCTTATAGTGATAAGATAAGAGGATTAGTTCTATCTCGTGTTAGAACAGGAAAAAATATTGCTGGTTGGCAAAGTATCATTTACCCTCGTGGCGGTTATGTTTTATTCAATGTTCCAGTTGGTGGACAGTTTGAACAACATGTAATTAATATGAGCTCCGGCGCTTGGTGCAGATTTACCAATATATATTCACTTTGTTGGTGCTTGTTTGAAGGCCGTCTATACTTTGGCTCTGATGGTGGTGTCTATTTGTTTGATGAAGGTCACTCCGACAACGGTGTTGCAATTTGTGGTAATGTTCACCAAGCCTATTGTTCGTTGGGTACATTAAATCTCAAAAAGATTCAAATGCTCAATCCTCGAACCAAAAGTTCAGCAATCTTCGGATTAAACATTTATACCAATATGGATTTTGATGATAAAGAGCAAGATTATTCCGAGAATATTGGCGAAAGCGCAGGCACCAAGTGGAACAAAAGTAAATGGAGCAGTCTTGAACATCCTATAGGAACCAAATGGTCAACCCTCAAAGGTATTGTGCGCAGTCAATGGATATCCAATAATGCCACGGGATTTAAGGCCTCTCTTGTATTCAAAACCAAAACTAAAGGCAATCTTATTGAGTGGTATAATACCGGTTTTCGTTTTGAGCAAGGAGCAGGCATTGTCTAACATAATTTATGATTGTAGCGGGCGGATTGCTCGTTATGTTGCTGGTGGTTTAAGGCTTGAACCTGACGAACTGTTGAAAGGTTTTTCATTTGCAATTTTACACAATAATAAACTTGTCGGAGGTGTAGCATTTAGTGATTATCATCCCGATGATTCAGCATGGATAAGTATTTATACAACAGACAAACATTGGTGTACGGCAATTTGTTTAAAGCAAATTTTCGGCATAGCTTTTAATGTTTTAAATTGTCGTCGTATCAATGCTCTTATACGTTCGGATAACCATGCCTCAATTTCATTAGCAACCAGATGCGGTTTTGTTTTTGAAGGCAAAATGCGCAAATATTTTTCAACCGGTCAAGATGCCTTAATTTTAGGTATGTTGGCTTCAGAATGTAAATTTATCAATCATCAATAACAGGAGAAAATCATGTCTAGTGGATTTAAAGCAGTGGGAAAACTCTTAGGTGCAGGTAATGCCAGTACATCCCCTTACAAATCAGAAAGCAATATTTTAAATTATTTACAAAATTATAATACATCTAATTATGATAATACGGTGCAAAATTTGCTCAATAATGCTTATGATATGAGCAAAAATGTCAATCAGATGAGCAATTATACATATAATATTGATGGCTCTGACGCAGCCCGTCAACGCGCTGAAAATGCAACATATCAATCATATGTTAATCGTCTTCAACCGCAGTTTGCTCAACAAACAAGTGATCTTGAAACTCGCCTTCAAAACCAGGGTATAACAGTTGGCAGTGATGCCTACAATCGCGCTATGAGCAATTTGCAGAACAGTCAAAATAATGCGTATAATCAGGCGGCGTATCAGTCTGTTCTTAATGGTCAAAATGCATTTTCTCAAAGCTTAAATAATGCTGCATTGGCAGCAAATTTCGGCAACAATGCGAAAAACAATTACCTGAGTCAAATTATTTCTCAACTGCAATTAGGTCATTCCGGCTATGACAATGCTATGAATATCTACAATGTTCAACATGGTGTTGACAGTAGAATTAGTGCTGCCAAAGAAAATAATGCCAACGCTCAAATTCAGGCCGGAAGAGATGCTTTGGGGACGGCAGCTCAAGTTGGAATGTTACTGTTTTCGGATGTTCGTCTGAAGGAAAATCTAAAACCCGTTGGAAAACTTGATAACGGCCTGACGGTTTATTGTTTCAATTTCAAAGGTAGTAAAACTCCGCAAATCGGTTTGCTGGCACAAGAAGTTATAGACGTTATTCCTGAAGCTGTTTATGAAGGTGAAGACGGTTATTTAATGTTACGCTATGATGTGGCGTGCGGTTTACCAACCACAAAGGAGTAATACAATGACAGGTATGATGACACCGAACGGAATTTTGGTTCGTCAAGGCGACAGTTTTGACATTGCCATGCGTTTTAAGCATAAAGATGGAACACCACTGGATATTTCTGGTTCACAAGTTTGCCTAGATGTAAAAGATGACGAGGACAACATTATTCTGCATATCAACGGTGATATTACGGATGCAACTAATGGATATGTTGTTATCAAAATAACTCCACAGCATTCAAATCTAAATGTCGGAACTTATGAAGCCAATATCAAAATTACTTTTGCTAATGGCGATGTACATACGGTGTTTCCGCAAGATTTGAGCCAAAATGCAGTATTTCAAATAAGTGAAGGGGTATGATATGACTGAAATCAATATTTTTGAAAATTATGCATCCAAAGAATTTGATGTTTGCTTTCAAGACGAAGCAGCTCTTAATACCACCGCTGATCTCAAATATGTAAAATATGGGCAAGATGAGATAGATAATTATGTTGCCTCGGTCAGTAAACCTGAATTATCAAATTATGTTGATGACCAAAAGCAAGTAATTAATATTGAAACCAATCAATCTATAACATCTATCAGTAATGCCGTTCAGCAAGGAATTGATGACATCAATACAGTCATTGCCGAGTATGATCAGAGTTATATAACCATAGATACCGAGCAAGTCATCACTGGTGATAAAACATTTGAAGGTTCATTGCAAGCAGTAACTCCTGATGCCGATGATTTATCTCCTTGTGTTGCAACTACAGCTTTTGTTAATGGTGGCAATATTGTCAGTCAGGGAACAAATCATGTCCAATATTCAGGTGGACTTATTATGCAATGGGGAACAATTGAAGTGAGCAATAGTGCCGGAGAAAATTGTGTTTATGAAATTCCGTTTACATCAAATTCATACGCTATATCACTTACACATATCGCTGATGCAGTAACTCCGATAACTTTCTCTACGGCCTCTGTCGTTTCTCACTCATTGACCGGTTTTAGTGTGGGTAGCAACGATTTAGGAACGTGGTTTTGGTTAGCAATTGGCTTTTAATTAGGGGCAGCAATGCCCCTTTTTTTTACGGAGGAAAACATGGATTTTATCAATACAATCGGCGGCATATCAGGCATTGCCGCCTTGGCCGGAATGTTGTGGAACTTGGTCAAATTAGGTTCATGGAAAGGTCGCTTGGAAGAACGTATGGAAGGTGTGCTGCAACGCATAGATAAAGCTGATAAAGAAACAGCCTCGGCAATCATGATGCAGAATCAGCAAAACATAATGTTGGCAAAACTTGAAAGCAAATTTGATAGTTTTGAAACCAAACTTGATCTTTTGTTAAATTGCAAACATAAAGGAGGCAAAAATGTCTCCTGATGATTGGGATGATTTGCACATAATGGCCGCTACACTATGGGGAGAGGCGCGGGGCGATGGTATTGAAGGTATGGAAGCGGTTGCCTGTGTGATTGTAAACCGCTTCAATGCCCGCAAATGGTTTACCGGTTATCGTCTTGATGACGGCATTAAAATACCCGATGTCAAGCAAACATGCCTAAAAAAATACCAATTCAGCTGTTGGAACAAGACCGATCCAAATTTTTCAAAAATTCTCAAATTAAATTCAAGTGATAAAATGTTTTGTTTATGCCTAAAAATTGCTGATAAAGCTATTAGCGGAAAACTTACAGACTTTACCAATAACGCAACCTTTTATCACACCCGCAGCATATTTCCAATATGGGCAAAACATCATAGTCCTTGCTATGAAACTACCCATCATCTGTTCTATAATGACATCAAATAATAGGAGATCTAAATGGAAGAACATAAAAACTGCCGTTATCGTTTTTTGAAATGGATAATACGTATGGCGCTGCGTCACCGAAAAATATATTGGCTTCTTTGGGGAATGATTGCCGTAATGTTTGCAGTCGGTATAAACATAAAGGAACTCTGGTAAAATGGCAAAGACAGCATTGATACTCTGTATCTGTATAACAATATCTGTTTTTTCATATTTACTGGGACGCTCTCATGCTCGCACAGAAATCGTAACCAAACAAGTAGAGGTCATCAAATATGTTGAAAAGAAAAAATCTGCCATATATTCTAGCCCCCATGCTGGGCGCGATGCTTTGCTTGAGCTCATGCGCCAAAACAGATTATAACTTTTGTCCGTCTTATCCTACAGCAGGCCCTGAAGTTGCTAAAGAGCTTGAAAATATTGATTATAGTCGATATTCGCGTTTTTGGGAATGGTTGGCCAGAATAGATAAACTTCGTCAAGAGCTAGAGCTTTGTAAATAAAATAATAAAACTACTTGGCAAAATACACAAAATCAGCTAATATCACGCTAAAGTTAATTTTAGCGAAGAAAATAATGTTTAAGAAACTTATACAAAAGATTATGTCGACTAATCTTGTGGTCAATTATCGCAAGATATTACCGTATGTCAAACCATATTGGATTAGAGCTTTGATTTCGGTTCTAATCACTATTCCGATTGGTTCGATGGACGCAGTCATCGCTTGGTCACTCAAACCATACATGGATGTGGTTATGGTTGAAAAATCAACCAATGTTGCCAACTATATTCCGTTGCTGATTATTGTATTCAGCTGTTTGCAAAGCTCACTTAACTATGCTGCTACGTATCTCAACACTTGGGTAGGGCGCAAAATTGCCAATGATGTCAAAATGGATTTGTTTGACAAGTTGATGTTGAACGATGCCCATTATTTTGATACCACTACTTCCGGCAATGTCATGATGCGCTACAATCACGATGTTGATACTGCATGTAACGGCCTGCTTGCCAATTTAAAATTATTTACTACCCGAGTTTTCTCATCAGTATCATTAATTGCTGTTTTGTTTTATAATTCGTGGCAGTTGGCATTAATTGCCGTAGCAATATTATTTGGAGCATTATATCCGCTGACCACTGTACGCAGGCGCATCAAATCGGTTATGGACAAGACTATATTTTCCGGTGCGGCGGTTATGAGCCATTATAACGAAACATATAACGGCAATCGTATTATTACCTCATATAATCTGTATGATTATCAGCGCAAGCGTTTTCATGATACACTAAAACAGGTTTTTAAACTCGGTATAAAAATGGTTCAACGTACCGGTATGATGTCACCGCTGATGCACTTTATTGTATCTTTAGGTATTGCGTTGGTAATCTGGACAGGGAGCTATCTGATTGTCCATCATGAAATTACAGCCGGAAACTTTGTTTCGTTTATCACCGCTTTAATCATGCTCTACAATCCGATTAAATCAATCGGTAACAACTACAACAATGTCCAGATGTCTTTAATGGCCATGGAACGCATATTTGAGCAGTTGGAAAGAGTTCCATCTATCCATAACTGCGCAAATCCTATAATGTTGAATGGCGTTAAAGATCAAATTGACTACAAAAACGTATCTTTTTCTTACGTAAAAAACAAACCGGTTCTTAAAAACATCAACTTGTCAATCAAAGTAGGGCAAACGGTTGCATTTGTTGGCAATTCAGGTGGTGGTAAAACTACATTAGTAAATCTTCTGCCACGATTTTATGATGTCAAATCTGGAGAAGTCCAAATTGACGGTGTTGATATTCGCCAATACGATCTCAACTCGTTACGCGATAAAATTGCCATTGTATTTCAGGACAATTTTTTGTTTGATGGTTCAATCCGTGACAATATTTTGCTTGGCAAAGAAGACGCTACAGAGGAAGAAATCAGCTATGCTGTCAGATCAGCCTGCCTTGAGGAGTTTATATCAAGCCTTGAGAAAGGTCTTGATACCCAAATTGGCGAGCGAGGAGTTTTGCTCTCCGGCGGTCAAAAACAGCGTATAGCTATCGCCCGCGCCTTTATCAAAAACGCTCCGATTGTTATTTTGGACGAGGCTACATCAGCCCTTGATAACAAGTCAGAAGCGGTGGTCCAACAAGCTATCGATAATCTCATGAAAGATCGTACCGTGCTGATTATTGCCCACCGCTTGTCTACGGTTCGCAATGCTGATAGAATTGTAGTTGTTAACTATGGTGAGATTGTTGAAGAAGGTACGCATGATGAGCTTATTGCTAAAGAAGACGGCGTATATTCTTCACTATACCGTAGCCAGATAAAATAGGATATTGTAATGAAACCAGAACTTCTTGCTCCCGCCGGTGATATTGAGGCCGGATATGCTGCTCTCTATTATGGTGCAGATGCCGTATATCTTGGGCTTAAGCATTTTTCTGCTCGTGCCACGGCTACCAATTTTGATGCTGCGGAACTCAATAACTTTGTCGGCTATGCTCATCATTTGAAACGTCGTGTCTATGTAACTATTAACACCCTTGTGCAAGAAAACGAATTGCCGTCGCTGATTGACAGCCTTGATACTTGTTCAAATTGCGGCGTTGACGGCATTATTTTGCAGGATTTAGGCGTTGCGAGAATTATCAAATCCCAATATCCAGAACTCGAATTGCATGCCAGCACTCAAATGGCTGTTCACAACAAACAAGGCGCATTGGCTTTGCAAAAACTGGGTTTTAAGCGTGTTGTTTTAGCACGAGAGCTCTCTCTTGCCGAAATCAAGGATATCGCCTCAATTCCGAACTTAGAAACTGAGGCATTTATCCATGGCGCGCTCTGTTATTCATATAGCGGATTATGTATGTTTTCATCTCTGGAAAGTGGTCGCAGTGCCAACCGTGGCAAATGTTTGTATCCCTGTCGTTCGGTTTTCAGCGGCAAAAGTGGTAACAAACACTATTTTTCAATGAAAGACATGGCTTTGCAGGACGAAGTCCGCAAAATGCCGGTTACATCTCTCAAAATTGAAGGACGTAAAAAGAACGCATTATATGTAGCTGCTGTTACTGATTATTACCGCAATATTTTGGACGGCAAGGGAGCCATTGCTCAAAAAGAAGAAAACATCAAACAAATTTTTTCACGTCCTTGGTGCAAATTTATGCTTCACGGCAAAGACAAGAGTGTGGTTGATCGTGACTTTGTAGGCCACCGCGGGCTTCCGATCGGCAAAGTACTACAGATTGTAAACGGAAAACTTATTTTTAAGCCCAATCATAAAATTGCCCGTCATGACGGTTTGCAAATCGATATTGCCGGACAGGAAAAACCTTTTGGCTTTTCTATCCAAAATATGTCCGTCAACGGGCGCAGAGTTTTTGAGGCTAATGCCAAAGACGAAGTGTCAATTAGTTTGCCCCCGAAAAGTCCGGACATTGCTAAAGGACAAAACATCTACCTTGCATCGTCAAGCGAAGTCAAAGGCGGATATAACTATGCTCATCCCAAAGACGGAGAATACATTCGCCGCCATGATATAGAGGTTGAAGTTAAAGTAACATCAGATAACATTTCAGCTTTTTGCGGGAATTTCTCTGCCGAAATAGAAGGCAATTTTGCTAAAGCCGAAGATGCTAGCAAGACTAATGATGCCGCCACTAAAGCCTTTAATAAAACCGGCGATACCGAATTGAGCCTAAAAGAATTGCACCTCATCAATCCTGACGGTTTATTTGTTCCGGCTTCAATGTTCAATGAGTTGCGCCGCAAGTTATATGCAAAAATCAGTTTTGACGGCAAACACGGAAATCTGCCTCCGGCTATCAAAGCATGTGCCCATCAACAATCAAAATGGATAGTCCGCACTGATAACGCCGAAAATTTAGCCCTCTTGGACTTTGATAAACTTGCTGAGATAGAATTTTTGCTCAGCCGTGAAACTAAGGTTGCGGATATCAACAATTTCCCCAAAAATAAGGTCAGATTAGTTTTACCGGCATTGGCTCGAGATGCGGCTGCGTGGAAAAATTCTATATCTGCTTTTCTGTCTGCCGGATATAAAAAATGGACTATCGGCAACTGGTGGGGGCTTGATTTATTGCCGGAGCAGGGGATAGACTTGAGCTTTGATACCAGCCTTTATACGCTGAATACTCAGGCAATCTCTATGGCCAAAGAGATAGGCGCCAATCGTGTTTGTCTGTCTTTTGAAGATACATTAAATAATATGCGTACTGTTGCACAAGAGTCGCCATTGCCGGTCGTTTTGCCGGTTTATAGCGATGTGCCGTTGTTCAGTAGTGCGGTGTGCATTCGTGATAATCCCTGTTCTCAATGCCCCAAGGGTAGCCGTTGGATTGAACTTCATCAAGAAAAGACAACATACTGGGCATTATCACGAAATTGTCAAACTTTTGTATTTGATGATCGTCCGCTGTGTTTTGCTGCTGAGGCTGGAGAGATCAAAGCCGACTTCTTGCGAGCCGATTTTTGTTATAAAAACTATTCTGCACAACAAGTACTGCAAATTTTTGAGCAAATAAGTGCTTTCAAAGATGTTGCGGACTGTGCCAAAGGCAATATAAACAGCTTGGTAATATGATATTTTCGATGCGATTCGCGGCACATCTTGCGCGATTTTGCAAAAAATATAAAAAAGTTGTTGCAAAAAAAAAGTTAGCAGTCTATATTCCTGCACAGGTAGATTATGGGTGCGTAGCTCAGTTGGCTAGAGCAACTGACTCTTAATCAGTGGGTCCAGGGTTCGAATCCCTGCGCGCCTACCAATAAAAATAACCGTCCTTTGGGGCGGTTTTTTTATTGGTGTAGAAGCGGATGGGATTTGAACCCTGGAACAAGGGCGTGAGGATAAAAACAACCTCAAAATGTTGTTTTTACCGCAAACGGCGAAGTTTGTTTATTGAGCAAGTGAGCATACGCGACCGCGGTGAAATTAACAAACGAGTGACCGAAGCGAGTTGGCGATTGCCCCGCAGTGCGAGGGCAGAGCCTAGGAGCAAGATGACTACAAGCGAAAGAACATATACTATGGCTGGAACATTGTGTTTCAGCTTTTTTTTATTAACCCGCCGCCCTGTAACGAGCGGATTTTTTAATGGAGAAAGTCAAATGCCTGACACAACTTATGAATATTTACAAGGTGTTTTTAACGGAGAACACCCGATACAAAGACAAAACCCTCAACCAGAGGAAAGTGAATATTATTATATTAATCCTAATCAAAATCCTACCAAGTCTGTAAATGAATTACAAACCACAGATATATCTAATAATATTCTACAAACATCCGAAGGATTAACAAGTGCCGCCCTAAACGGTCTTTCTGCCGGTTTTGCCGATGAGATTGAAGGCGGAATAAATGGGGCAGGGTATGCGGTAGGTAATATGTTTGGCAATAATAAACAAGAAAGCATCGGGGAAGCTTTTAGTCGTGGATATAAAGAAGCGCGTGACTATAGACGCAATATCCTAAAACAAACCCGCAAAGAGCATCCGATAGCATACGGCATTGCGGAGGGAGTTGGTTCAATAGCTAACCGTGTTCCCCTATTCAAATATTCCAAAACCGCACCATGGTGGGTAAAATCATCACAAATATATAAAAATAATATTGCAATGTCGGCATTAGACGGATATGGTAATAATGAGAATAACAATGCCAAAGATGTTATTGTTGATGCATCGCTAGGCGGAATTAGTGGCGGATTAGGTACATATGGAGGAATGAAAGCTTTTGGCAACAATGTTGAACGTCCTATAATACGCTCAATAATCAATAAATTAGCGGGAGAAGGCAAGAATCTTCTACATAATTCTATAAGCAACTACAGAAAGAAATAATAAATTGTTAAATCACTCATTTACACAGGGACACCAATGAAATTTTTTAAAAAAGATAAAAGTATAGTTTTTAGAAATTTTATAAGAGATGCTAGATGTGTCTTATGGATAAATAATATATTCCTAATTATTTATCAAATAGAATTACATCATCAAAATAATGTGTGGGATACATTCTTTTATTTTTTTGATTTTATGTTAATCGGTTCTTGTTTGACCAAATTTATATATCGCAAATTCAAAATCAGAAGACTAAAAAGATACTATGTCTTATTTAGTCAGGTACTCATGTTATTATCAATAATAGGTTTTATACTTTACTGCAAACATACATTATCATACCTTACTTATTCCAAACTAGATAATAGATACGTTCCTCTTTTTGATGAATAAATAATTTTATTAAACCCCTGGCGGAAACGATAAGTTTCCGCTTTTTTATTAACCTGCCGCCCGTAAAATGGGCGGTTTTTTTATTGGAGAAAATCACATGCCTTTTGATTCACAAGGAAAATTTACCAGACTTCATAACTGGGAACAAGATCGTCTTAATGACATCGACATTGTTTCAGACCACGCTGATGAGGAGGATGATAACTTTGCTTCCGGCTTTAATGAAACTTTTTTGCGTGACGGACGTGTTGCCATGCAAGGCGATATCAACATGGGAGGACATCGTATAAAAAATGTTGGCAACGCATTGTTGAGCGGCGATGTTGTTACCAAAAGTCAAGCCGACAGCATGAGCAACCAGGTCGGAACAAATATCATAACTTTAATTAATGCTCTTCAGCCGGTCGGGGATATCAAGGCCTCGGCATGTTCTTCCAATCATGGCAATTGGCTGTTGTGTGACGGACAAGAAGTCGAGCGAGAAAATTATCCGGAGTTGTATGAATTAATAGGCACTAAATTTGGTGCCGGCAACGGAGTAACAACTTTTAACGTTCCTGACTATCGTGGTAAATTTTTAAGAGGTTTGGGCGGAAATTCAGCTATTAATATTGAAACCACACAGGCCGAAAGTCTACCTGCTGTTCCCAATCACTACCACCTTATTGCCGGTGCAAAAAGTGGTGATTCTGACACTGTAAGTATTACTGCCAGCAACTATCTATGCCAAGAAGGTGGTGCTTCCGGTACTCACGCAGTTGCATACCGTCTTAACGGATCTACGACCACGCCGACCAAAGGTCGTACCAGTTCAACTAGTGTATCCAGCGGATTATACAATGGTTCTCACGTAACCCCGATTAACCAAGCGGTTTATTTCTTTATTAAAGCCAAGTCTGAAGTATTATCCGCCTAACAGTAATCCGGCAGTCCTTATGAACTGCCGGAATTTTATGTGCCTTATTATAAAATATTATTGGTAAAAAAAAGAATGTTTGTGTACTATACAATATATATAATTTTTTGATGGAGGACGATATGGGCAAGACCATAATTTCAATTTTAGTGATATGTGCCATGGTCATTGGTTTTGGAATAGGTGTGCATCTTTATCGTGTTTCTCAAAAAAACAAACACGAAATGTCAAAATATACATCATCAGTTAAACTTAATGCTAAAACCGGTCGTACATTGGTTGTTTATTATTCCTTAAGCGGGCATACAAAGGCTATTGCTGAAAAAATTGCTCGCTACACCAAAGCTGATCTGTATGAGATTAAGACAGCTGAAAAATTTGAACTCAATACCGCATTTTATCTCAAAGCCAGACACCAGCTTTATTCTAAACAATATCCTAAACTCAGTGGTAAAATGCCTAATTTTTCAAGATACAATACCATATTTGTCGGTGGTCCAGTATGGTGGTACGCTCCTGCCACGCCGTTATTGTCGTTTTTAGAAAAAGCAGACTTCAAAACTCGCAAAGTCGTTCCTTTCTCTACGCAAGGAAGCAACTATGGCAGCTTTTTTGTTGATTTTAAACGCATGGCCAAAAATGCTAAACTTCGTCCTCATGCATCATTCAACAATATTCCGGCTCAATATTCCAAAGAAGAAGAAAACAAAATAATTCATTGGATTAATTCAATTCATTAATCTTCTTCCATTTTGCAATGCTTAGCAATTTCTTTGCATATAGTATCACGATCTTTTTTCTTCATAGCGTACAGAGGAATAGAAAACGCAGTGAACTTTGTTGATTGGCAAAAACTCTGCATAAGTGTTAACGGATAAACTTTGCCCGGTTTCAAATCAAAAACGATGATATTTCTTTTGCATAAGTGGTTGCTTACAATTTTTCTGGCTTTAGCAACATCTTTCCACATCAAAGGAACCGCACGGTCAATTTGAATAGAATTATTGTCGATATGAGCCAATCTTCTCGGAAACATCCACAAAAAATATGATACCAAGACGAACAAAATCGGACAGAATACAATCACCGTTGTAACGCCGGAACTCATGTTTAGAAAACGAGCTACACAGGCAGCAACAGCCAATACAATCAAACTGACTATAAATAACGCAAACAATTTTTTACGACTATAATAGAAATCCATTTCATCCCCCAATTATAATTTATACTACGAAAAATTATATCTATTGCTAAAAAATTATATCTACATTAAACTGCAAATAGTTTTAATTTTTAATTAAGAGGACAGCACAAAAATGAAAAAAATACTTATCGTCTTAGCCATAATCCTTCTAATTATTGCCGGAGGTGTTTTTTATTTGGTTCATAACCTGGAAGGTATAGTTAAAAACGCCGTTACCAAATATGGAAGTCCGATTACGGGAACGGAAGTCAAACTCGGAGGATTTCATATTTCTCCATTTAATGGAGATATCAAATTGAGTAACATTACTATTGGTAATCCTAAAGAATATGCTCAGCCATATGTAATCAGTATTGAAAAAGTATCAGCAAAAGTTGACATAAAATCAATTACAAAGCCGGTTATCGTTATCAATCACATTCAAGTTGATAAGCCACAAATTACATATGAATTGCGCAATGTTACTTATAATAATATTTCTGATTTGTTGAAAAATATTATGGGCGGAAACAAACCTAAAGCCGATTCCAGTAAAAAAGATTCGGGCAAGAAGGTTGTCGTTGATCTGGTTAATGTCGATGACGGTAAAGTCAATCTTGCTGCTTCGGTAGCAGGTCAGGGAGCTGCTGCAGGGATACCTCTACCGGCCATAAAAATTACAGATATCGGTCGTGATAAAGGCAAGAATGGAACCAGCCTTGCTGAAACAGTTTCAATCATTATCAAAAAGATATTGACTGCATCTTACCAAGCTGTAGTTGAAAAAGGCTTGGCAAACGTTAAAGATGCTGCTGTTGATGGAGTTAAAGCCGTTGGCGATACAGCAGAAGGTGTTGTCGACAGTACCAAAGGTTTCTTCAAAAAACTTTTCTGATCAGACCTTCTTACAACAAAAAGCCTCCCACAAGGGAGGTTTTTTTATTTGCTTACTTTTGCAAAATCTAAAAATACCGGCTTTCGTCCTTCACGGATTGCTTTACGCTGATATTTTGTTTCTACCCAATCTGCTGGTTCATGTTTCCAGTCATTACCGCAAGTTGCCGTCCACTCAAAAAACGGACAGTCTTTCATTTGCCGTAAGGTCCAGGTTTTATAAACCATATGATCTGTTGCTACTCTTAAAATACCATTTGGTTTTAAAATTCTTGCCAATGTCTTCAGATTTTCCGGATTAATAAAACGCCTTGATGCATGCCGCTTTTTGGGCCACGGATCGGGAAATAACAAAAACACCATATCCAAGCATTCATCCGGCAACAACGGAAAGAGCAGTCGAATATCATCATCCCAAATTCGTAGGTTATCACTACGTTCATTCAAGAGTTTTATATCATCACCGATTTCATCATTTTGTTTTATTTCGGTAATTAAGCTCAATAAATTAGCAATTCCGTTTTTGAAAACTTCTGCCCCTATATAGGCGATATCCTTATGTTTAAGAGAATGTCCTGCCAAATGGTCACCATCACCAAAACCGATTTCCAAATAAATTTTTTGCGGATGAAAAGGAAAATCAAGCGGATTGTCAGCATTTAATTTAACCGTAGGCAAAAAACTCTCCATTAATACAGATTTTGCCTTTCTCAAACGTCTTCCTTGCCTACGCCCATAAAAATGTGGTTTATCATCTATTTGCATTGTTGCAAATCCTTAGCCAAATTCATGTTTTCCCAACTGAAATGTCCATCTGCATCCCATTTTCTTCCAAAATGTCCGTAAGCCGCCGTTGGCAAATAAATTGGGCGCTTTAGTTGCAATGTTCTGATAATGCCTTTTGGAGTTAAATCAATATTTTTATTTATAAATGCCAATATTTTGTTTTTATCAACTTTTTCAGTACCTTTACAGTCAATATACAACGACAGCGGTTCTGCTTTACCGATTGCATATGACACTTGTAACAAACATTCATCAGCCAGTTCTGCAGCCACAATATTTTTAGCCAACCAACGGAGCATATACGCCGCTGATCGATCAACCTTACTTGGGTCTTTCCCCGAAAAAGCACCACCACCATGAGGAGCGGCTCCACCATATGTATCAACTACAATCTTACGCCCAGTCAGACCTGCATCTCCATCAGGGCCACCAATCACAAATTGTCCTGCGGGATTAATCATTAATTCTGCAGATTTTGGTTTTAGTTTGGAAGGAACAGTATCCAATATAACTTGTTTGACAACATTTCTCACTTCATCAAGAGAAAAATCTTTTTTATGTTGGGTTGAAACAATAATTTTTTTAACCGCTACAGCATGTCCTTTATCATTATACTCAACAGTTACTTGGCTTTTTGCATCCGGTAACAAACCTTCAGATTTTGTATCATGCAGATTTAATAATATTCTGTTTGCTAAAAACACTGTTAATGGCATAAATTCGGTCTCAAAACCAATTTCCTTTTTTGCATATCCGAACATAATTCCTTGGTCGCCGGCACCAAAATCTTTTATTCCGTCAGCAATATCTGCGGATTGGCGATGGAGCAGGTTAGTAATCTCGACTTTTTTCCAGTCAAAACCTTTCTGTTCATAGCCGATATTTTTAATCAAATCTCTAATTGTATCTTCAATTTTTTCTTTTGATATTCTGGCTTTGCTTAAGGTTTCTCCAGCCACAATCACACTATTTGTCGTTGCCATGGTTTCAATAGCAGTATGCGCATCAGGATCTTTTGTAAGATAAAGATCAAGCACGGCATCAGATATTTGATCACAAATTTTATCCGGATGCCCATTTGATACAGCTTCACTGGTAAATAAATAAGTCATACTTCCCTCCGTAATCGATATAATAAAAGCTGACACACAAAAATGCCAGCTTTATTTTTCTTATTACACAGCAAGTCAAATAAAAAGTTAATCCATTTTTTGTACAGCATTTGATTTTGATAACGCAATAATCAGATCATACAAAATTTTTGCTGTCTTGCGATTATTGATTTTATAGTATGCTTTGACCAATTCTAGTGTTTCTTGTCTTTTCATCGGATCCATATCAATATCATCAGAAATTTCATTCAACCTTAACGGTTCTGTTTCTGACGAACTGAATACACGTGGACTTTGTGAAGCAACATTTTTATCCATATCTTCAAAAAAGAAATTAATCGGAACATTCATGACATTGCCGATATCCCACAAACGGCTAGCACCGACACGGTTACTTCCACGTTCATACTTTTGGACTTGTTGAAATGTCAACCCCAACATTGCTGCCAATTTTTCCTGACTCCATCCCAAAATACTGCGACGCAGACGAATTCTATTTCCGACGTGAATATCTATAGGGTTAGGTTGCCCACTTGGGGTACGTCCACGACTTGATTTTTTTGACTTCTGTAATGTCATATTATATAACTCCAACAACATATCACTACTACCAAAATGCTACTTTTAGTAGTACTTGTCAATCATATTTTTTAATAACATTGTATATCAGATTTTGCTTATATATTAAGGTTATTTATTCGTTTTTACCGATATTCCTAAGGCCATAAATAACAGCAACAACATAATTACAGTTGGAATTGTATTTCCGTATTTTGAATATAATGTTTCAACATCCAAATTTTGAGGTAACATTACATCCAAATTTCCACGTTCATGCAATCCTATTAATTTTATAATTTTCCCACTCCGGGAAATTATTGCAGATATTCCTGAATTTGCCGCTCTAACTACGGTAAGACCTTCCTCTACTGCACGCAATTGAGCCGACACTAAATGTTGATATGGACCTGAACTTTTACCGTACCACCCATCATTAGTCAGATTTATCAACCATTGCGGTCTATCGCTTTTATTTGCAACCTGATGCGGAAAAATAACTTCATAGCACACCAAAATTCCGAATGGTGGCAATTTATCTGTATGTATAGTTCTTACGCCACTACCGGCCTTAAAATCAGCAATAACTTTTGTTATTGGGCGCAATTTTGCCGGAATAAAACGTCTTAACGGAATATATTCTCCAAACGGAACCAAATGCGATTTAGCATATGTTTCAACAATACCTTTACCATGTTGCAATATAATACCTGCATTAACCGGTAACCAACGATCATCGCTGTCTGGGAAATAATCAATGCTTCCTGTAATTAAAAATCCATCATCAGGTATTGCCGGTAACAACTGATAAAGATGCTCTCTGTCCATGGAAATTGGAAAAGTGCTTGCCGTTTCTCCCCAAATTACTACATTTGTATCGGCAAAACCTTCTTCCTGAGACATCTCAATATAATCTTCAAAATTATGTTCAAGCTGGCTGTAATTCCACTTCATACTTTGAGGAATACTTGGTTGCACAATTCTTATTTTAATGTCTGATGATTCATTATTATCAAGTTTTTGTGCACGATACATACCAAATATAAGCAATATTAAAATTAACACAACCGCCACAATACTTATCCAAAAAGCATTTCTTTTTTTAGTTTTAACCACCATTAACGGTAATGTAGAGATTATAATTACCAGCATTGATAAAGTATATGTTCCTGCAACAGATGCCAACTGCAACAATCTATGGTCAAAGGCAAGTGCTGATCCCAAGAGATTCCACGGAAAACCGGTTAATAAAAAAGAACGCAACCATTCTCCACCCCCCCATAATGCGGCAAAAGCAACAGTTTTAGCTCCGATACCTCTGAAGAAATAGCTTCCCCATGCCGACAATGCTACAAAAAGCCCAAAAAAAGCACCGCTTGCAGATAGTGCAATTGGCATTAACCACCAAAAACTTTTTAAATCCATAGCCAGAGCATGTGTAATCCACGACAATCCTACTGCAAAAAATCCGAAACCAAACCAATATCCCAAAGCAAAAGCTTGCTTGGAACTGTTTGCATTAGCCAACATACTAATCAAACCCCCGAAGCATATAAACAATATCCATATTTGATAATATGGAGGCATAGCAAAAGTAGCTCCTATTCCAAGAGCCAATGCTATTGTCTTTTTATATTGTAGCCATTGCTTATTCATTTACAGCCTGAGCCTCAGTATTTGTAGGCAAAATAATCATAATTTTTTTTATTCGGCTAGGATTGACATCAATTATCTTAAACTTGACACCTTCGTGTCCTTCAATAATCTCACCCTTGTTAGGAATACGTTGTGCCAACTCAAAGACGTATCCTCCAATAGTATCTACTTCATTTTCTTCCTCGTTTTCCTCACCAAAAGCTAAGCCTGTAACCTCCCGTACTTCATCAAGATAAGCCTTGGCATCAGCAATAAAAGCACCTTGTCCTTGCAGAGTAATAATATGATTTTCTTCCAAATCATATTCGTCTTCAATATCTCCGACAATTTCTTCTAACAAGTCCTCAATTGTAACCAAACCGCAAACCCCGCCATAATCATCAACCACGACGGCCATATGAGTTTTGCTTTGTTGCATTTCTTTCAACAAATCAAGTACCGACACCTCCGGCGAAGCCAACTTTATATGATTAGCTTCAATTGAAGCAACTGACATTTTATCTTGCCCACGGAGCAAACACGTTGCTAAATCAATGATGTGTAAAAAACCGGTAACATCATCTAGAGATTCTCCGTAAATAGGAATTCTTGAGTGCCCTTTTTCAACCATAAGCTTGGCCAAATCTTCAACAGTTCCATCTTTTTGAAAAGCAATAATATCAGCACGTGGTATCATAACCCGACATACTTTTTTATCTTTAATACCCAACACATTACTCAGCAATTGCTGTTCATGTTCACTAAACTCGTCGTTTCCAGTATCATCGACAGCTTCTTCAATCATATCTTCGATTGTTTCGCGCACATCTTCTTCTTTTGGGGCAAAAATGTTCTTAACAAAATTTAACAAACTATGACTTTGGTTGTCATCACTCATATCTTACTCACTCTCCTCATAGGGATTATCAATGTTAAAAAGTTTCAACAATATTATTTCTTCACTTTCCATTTCTTTTGCTTCCTCTGCTTCCATATGGTCATATCCCAGCAGATGCAAGATTCCATGGATAAGAATATGGCAATAATGGTCATGCAGACTTAATTCTTGGTCCTTACTCTGGTTTATCATCGTTTCCAAAGCAATTATTATATCGCCAAGTTCAATCTCATCATTACGTACCAAATAAGCTTCAAATTCCTCATCATCAATATTGGCAAACGATAAGACATTTGTTGGTTTATCAAGTTGTCTGAATTCGGCATTAAGCTGTCTGATCTCTTCATCATTATTCAATGACAAGTTTATAATAACATTTTTTTTATTGTTTAACCAGTCAGGCTGTAATGTCGATATCACCTTATCAAACACCTCTGCGGATAGTTTTTCAACTTCCGGCAATTCTTTTAGCCAATTGTCGTCGGCAATATCAATATTAAGCTGAGTTTTAATCATGCTCTTCCTTGTTACGTTGTTCATAAGCACAGACTATTTTGGCTACCAAACCATGACGAACGACATCTTCAGCCCCAAAAGTAACTGAGGTTATACCTTTAATATTCTTCAAAGTAGCCAATGCATCTTTTAAACCCGAAATTGTCCCTCTTGGCAAGTCAACCTGACTTAAGTCGCCGTTGACTACCATGCGTGAGTTTTCTCCCAGACGGGTTAAAAACATTTTCATCTGCATTGGGGTTGTATTTTGAGCCTCGTCCAAAATAACAAACGCATTTGATAATGTACGTCCGCGCATAAAAGCTAAGGGGGCAATTTCAATTTCTCCGGCGGCCAATTTTTTATCGACCTGTTCAGCTGGTAACATCTCATACAAAGCATCATATAACGGGCGCAGGTAAGGATCTACTTTATCTTTCAAATCACCCGGTAAAAAACCTAAATTTTCGCCGGCCTCAACTGCGGGACGTGATAAAATAATTTTATCAATTGATCCTTCCAACATCATAGAAACAGCCAAAGCAACAGCCAAATAAGTTTTACCGGTACCGGCAGGTCCCAGACCAAACACCAACTCATTGTCCATCATTTCCAAAATATACTTTGCTTGGTTTTGTGAACGTGGATAGATATGGCGTTTTTTTGTTTTGAGAACAATGTTATTTAGATCAACCTGTTTTTTATCATCAATATTAGCACCACTCATCCTGACAGCGGCTTTTACTTCTTGTGAACCAATATTAATTCCTCGGCTTGCTTTTGAATACAAAGCATCAATAGCTTCCTTAGCTTTGGCACAATTTTCTTCATCACCTTTAATAGTTAGACGATTGCCAAACGTAGCAATTTCGACTCCGATTGTTTCTTCAATAATTTTCAAATTTTCGTCATTAGCTCCTACGAGTTGTTGAAGAAATTGGTTATTAAAAAGTTCAAATTCTATTTCTGCCATAATTTATTGCCTTTACTTAATTACACCATTCAGCGAATTCATTCCGCCGGAAGTTATTTCAACATTTTTAATTTTATTCAAATTTTCTAATCCACCCTTTGCTACTAATGTCTGCATATAAGGTGTACGACCGAAAATTTCACCGTTTTTACGCCCCTTACTTTCAAACAGTACTGGCATTATCTTACCAACACATTCTTTATTAAAGTTTAATTGTCGTGAAAATAAATCATCTTGCAAAACAGCCAAACGTTTTTGTTTTACTTTTTCTTCTACCTGGTTTGGATAAACCGCCGCTGGAGTTCCGGCTCTGCGGCTGTATTTAAAGGAAAAAGCTTGAATATAATTTACTTTTTCTACCATATCCATAGTGGCTCTAAAATCATCATCCGTTTCACCGGGAAAACCGACTATAAAATCAGATGACAGTCCGATTCGCGGATTGGCATTCTTCAATTTTTCAACAATATTCAAATATTGCCCGCTGGTATGGCGGCGATTCATAGCTTTCAAAATCTTATCCGAACCGGACTGTAGGGGCAAATGTAAATATGGCATTAATTTGCTCAAATCTTTATGGCAGGCAATCAGTTCATCGTTCATATCTGCGGGGTATGATGTCGTATATCTCAACCGTTTCAGACCGTCAATTTCTGACAATTTATTCAACAAATAAGCCAAATTGCGTTCTTTGCCGTTTGCATCTTCTCCATGATAAGAATTAACATTTTGCCCCAGAAGGTTAATTTCCAGAGTTCCTCCCTCAACCAGACGTTTTGCTTCGGCAATTATGTCCTCAATCGGGCGCGAAGTTTCAACTCCGCGGGTGTATGGCACAATACAATATGTACAAAAATTATTGCAACCTTCTTGTATAGCCAAATAAGAACACCCTCCGGAGCATTTATTCTGCGGTAAAAAGTCAAATTTGCTTTCTGCTGGAAAATCGGTATCAATTACACAAATATTCTTTTCTGCGGCAATTCTTTGCAAAATTTCGGGGATACGATAATAAGTCAGAGGACCGGTAGCAAAGTTTACATAAGGAGCTCTCACGGCAATTTGTTCATTTTCGGCCTGTACAACGCAACCTACGACACCGATAATCGTTTCAAGCCCACGTTCTGCACGTTCATTTTTTATAATTTCGATTCTTCCAAGGTCAGAGAATAGCTTTTCAGCTGCCTTCTCGCGAATATGGCATGTATTAAATATAATCAAATCAGCTTCTTCAACTTTAGAAGCTGCTTTATATCCCATATTTTCTAAAATAACGGCGATTCTTCCTGAATCATAGACATTCATCTGACAGCCGAAAGTCTTTATAAAATAGTTCACGACAATGAACACCCTTAAAAGTTAAGATTTTCACAATATACTAGACTATTTATAGCTATTTTCAAGCATTTTTTCTACGTTTGACGCTTTCTTTATTGTTGCCAAATTTTATATATTTTGGTATTCTAAATTCAGAGTTAATATCGGAGAAAATCAATGAATAAACAATTTAATGCAATTATGAGCCTTAGTGATGAAGAAAAAATCGCATATTTGTGTGCTTTTACACGTTTGGCCAAAACAGATGGACGGTTTGATGATATTGAAAAACAATATATTCAATCCATCGCCAAACAATATGATGTTCCCTCGACCAGGATTGAGGAAATTTTCGAAGAACACAGTGATGATGAAATCTTAAAAAATCTGTCAAAGATAAAAAATCGCCGTGTAGCTCTTGAGTTGATTAAAGATCTTTGTTTTTTGGCTCACGTTGATGATGAGTTGAGCGATGAAGAAACATTGTTTATCGGTCGTGTCGGACAAGCAATGAATGTAGAACTTGAAAAAATCGAACAAATCAGTAGTTGGGTAATCGAAAGAATTATTTCTGAAGAAGAGGCAAAACTTATTTTTGATGAAATCTAATACCGGATACAAGGAGTAGGGTAATGGAAAACAATATTTCAGAAGAAGCATTGGCAACAAGACAACGAGCAAAGCTTACCCGTCTGCGTTTAATTCAGCAGAGCAAGCAGTTACGCCCGCAAAGTGTTGTCAGCCCCCACATTATTGTGTCTCAGGCAGTAAAAAGGTCTTATCCGAATATTTCGTATGAAGAAGCTCAAAAAGTAACTCGTTCATTGGTTACTACCCCTCCGAATGAAAAAGTAAAAGTTGGAGACAAAGAAGTTAAAATCGAGGATTTGCAGTTTAAAGTTGCAGAGTCGATTGAAGTACTTAACTCTGAAACTAACTCTGTACAAGAATATTTCAGCTGGTTTGAAGATTGTGCCAAAATAATACGTAATATGAATGATGGATACATCACCGATTCGGATTTGATGGAACGTAATGAATGGTTAGACGATTCGTATACCCGTGAAGCAGAACTTATGGTTTGCTTGGGATTGTACCGCAACAGCTCGTTTCCTGAAGCTCAGCAAAAGTATAATCAGATATATAACAAACTGGTTAAACTCCGCCAACTGCGTAATGCTATAAAAGAATGTACAGGTAATGCCAGTGATGAAACCAGAGAACGCATTGAACATGACATTTATGTTGTAGATCCCCAAACAGCTATTCAATACTTAAGAGTGATACAGCTTTTTCAACAACATCAGCAATATTGGAACATGTCAAAGGCTCAGTTACGCAAAATGCATATGTTTCGTGGTTATGATGATGATCTTGATGGAGAATATGATTATTTTTATGGTCAATATGAACCAGACTACAATCCTAACGTTATTCCCACCAGAGAAAAATACTCATTTATGAGCAGACTGAGAGAGCTTATTCTGTCTGGTCTAGATGAAGATTACAGCTCTTCAAGAAGCTATGGTGAGCACTTGAGAGAAATTTTCGAGAGCATAAATTCTGGTCACGAAAGTGGTAGCGAACTCCAAGAACGGATTGCATCCTTGAAAGAACGTCGTCATAATCCGGCAAATGGTACTGAAAGACGTATTAAGTCATTTTTAGCATCGCGCTTTAGAGAACTTTCGAACAATCTTCCTAAATAGCTGTAAAAAGTGAATATAAATAACTGGACAATTAAAAAAAAATAGATAATAATTTATGCAGATTTGTAATTAAACATTCGCAAAGGAGTTTCAAATGGGTTTAGTTGGATTAATTTTTATTATTTACGCATTAATCGTTTTGTTTGACATCATTGTTGAGTTGCTTAAGACTTGCAATGTTGTTGACTTATCTAAGAATGATGGCACAAAGAAAGCCGTTGAGCTTTGCAACAAACTCACAGCTCCTGTATACGCCAAGGTTTCCGAAGTGCTTCCCGAAAAATGGCGCAAACTTGGTGAATTTGAGACAGCTCCGTTATTGATCTTCATTGTTCTGTCAATTCTTGGTCAGATGATGCTGTAATTTGCACTACAGAATAAGGGCGGCGGTTTTTTACCGCCGTTTTTTGTTAATGATTTTTAATATTAATGCCTCTGACATTACCTTGTTTGTAAAAATAACCCCCAATGCTTCTGAAAGAGGTATAAAAGGCGTTGTAACCTCCGCCGATGGGATAGATTTTTTACGCATAAGTATCATCAGCGTTCCCGAAAAAGGTAAGGCCAATAAAGAACTGATAAAATTTTTGAGCAAAGAACTTGACGTAACTAAAAGTGATATTGAAATTATCAGCGGTGAAACTAATCATTTTAAAAAGCTTCAGATTAAAAATATATCACCACATATAATCAAAAAATTGCAAGAGTGGAGTACATTATGACGGCACAAATAATTGATGGAAAAATTATGGCGCAAAATTTGCGTGATGAGTTGGCACAAAAGGTTGCCCATTTGCCGACATCTCCATATTTGGCGGTTGTTCTGGTTGGCAACGACGAGGCCAGTATTATTTATGACCGCAACAAACAAAAAGCAGCCGAAGCAATAGGGATGAAATGTAAAATCCACCATTTGCCTGAAGAAACTACACAAAACGATCTTTTACAACTTATTGATAACCTGAATCATGATGTATTGGTCAATGGTATCATTGTTCAGATGCCCCTTCCAAAGCATCTTAATTCCAATGAGATTGTTGAAAGTATTGATCACGCTAAAGATGTTGACGGATTCGGAATTTACAATTTAGGATTGTTGCATGCTAACGATTCTTCGGCCATGGTTGCGGCTACTCCCCAAGGTGTATTATATATGTTGCAACACACACTTGGTAACCTTACAGGCAAGCACGCTGTAATAATCGGTCGTTCCAACATTGTCGGTCGTCCGTTGGCTTCGTTGTTACTAAACAATCATTGCACAGTTACAATCGCTCACAGCAAAACAGTTGATCTTCCTTCCATTGTTTCCAAGGCTGATATTGTGGTTGCCGCCTGTGGTGTAGCAAAGATGGTTAAAAAAGAATGGATAAAAGAAGGTGCAACAGTAATTGATGTAGGTATTAATCGTGTTGACGGCAAAATTTGTGGTGATGTCGATTTTGATAATGTAAAAGAGGTCGCATCATATATTACGCCAGTTCCGGGCGGAGTAGGGCCTATGACGGTTACAATGCTCTTAAACAATACTTTACGTGCTTACCTAAACCAAAATAGCAGTTTGAAAAAATAAAATCATTAATTACATCAAAATTCTATCGGCACTTATCAGGGGATATTGCTATGAGTAGAGTTTTTATAATTGATGATAAACATGCTGACCTTAATATTTTTCATAACGCACTTGAAAATGTTGAAACTGACGTTTTTTTTACTGAAAACGCCTATAAGTTTGTGCGCTATGCGCAAGAACTTTCACCTGATTTATATATTGTCAATACCAATATGAAAAACACTAACAGTCGTGCGGTTATTGAATATTTGATCAGTCAGAAGTTAACTGCAAAAGCGCCTCTGGTTGCAATTTCAGATAATCCGCAGACCATAACATATGACGGTATTTCTCACTATCTTAAAAGCGAGGAAATTTCAAGGATTTTGCCGGAACTTGTACGCAGTTATTGCGAGGGAGGACGACATTATGATGTTTTACTAGTTGAAAAAGACTTGTCGTCACCTCTTTCTATTACAGACAATAACAACCTATCATGTTTTAAGGTTAACGATTCCCGAGGAGCTCAAATTTTTCTTGGTAAGAATCATACTAAAGTGGTGGCAATCCATTGTTGTCCGACACAATATAAAATACTCAAGCGACAGCTCAAGAATGACAATGCTATATATATTGAAAATGTTGTATATCTCAATAAATTAGTTTCTTTTATCAAATAATATATTACAATCTCCCTAAATTTTATTGAGAGCTGTTAATGACTAAAAAGATATATCAATGGATGGTAGATTCTGCCGCTAAAAAAAACGCCTTGTGGATATTGGCGGCAATTTCTTTTATTGAAAGTTCTTTTTTCCCCATTCCCCCGGATATTATGTTGATTCCCATGGTAATTGCTGCTCCTAACAAAGCTTGGAAAATAGCTTTTGTTGCTACACTTGCCAGTGTTATTGGTGGTTACTTTGGCTATGCAATCGGTTTTTGGGGCTATGATTTGATAGCCAAACCATTATTGGAATTTTACGGTTATGTTGATAAATTTGACATATTTAAGCAATATTATAATGAATATGGAGCTTGGATAGTGTTTGCTGCCGGAATAACACCTTTCCCGTACAAAGTTATAACTATCGCCAGTGGCGCAGTTGGCTTAAACCTTATGGTGTTTGGCATAGCCTCGGTATTTGCACGTGGGTTACGCTTTTTTATAATTGCCGGATTGTTATATTATTTTGGAGCGCCCATAAAAAACTTTATAGAAAAACATTTTGGTCTTCTATCAATCCTGTTTTTAATATTGCTTATCGGCGGGTTTGTTTTGCTAAAATATTTATAGAAACTAGTCCTTATGGCGAAAAGTTATACGCCCTTTTGTCAGGTCATAAGGTGTCATCTCAATATCAACTTTGTCGCCGACCATAACTCTGATGCGGAATTTGCGCATCTTTCCTGCGGTCATTGCCAAGATTTCAACGCCGTTTTCTAATTTTACTCTAAACATAGCGTTAGGAAGCTTTTCAATAACTTCTCCGGTCAGCTCTAACAGTTCTTCTTTCATCAATTTTCCTTAAAATTTTGGTACCATTGCCATAGTGTATAATACTTAAAATTTATTTTGGCAAATTATTTCTTTTAATTATTGCGCAAAAATATGTATGTGTTAGCCAATATTTAACCAACAACATGTAAAATATGTCCCATATAGGAGAGTTATTATGTCAGATACATTTTGGTTTTCATCATCGCAAAAACACGATTTTAATTCTTTTTTGGAACTTAATTGCGCACCTATAGTTTTTATAAAACCAGCAAAAGTTTCAAATAGTGATGTTTGGCGACTTTATTCTGCCGATGGTAAAGAATTGGCCGTCGCTGACAGCCGTGATATGGCTTTTATTTTAGCTCGCCAAAATAACTTTATACCATATAGTGTGCATTAATCATAAATGCTGTTCTCAATATTTTTTACCAACTTATCAAAATAGGGGTGAGAAAAATTCTGATTTTTTAATACCTCAAGTCGTGTCTGTATTAATTTTGCTCGCCCATCGGCAAAAGCCGGAATTCCCAACATTTTGAGCGCTTTTTCTTTTGGATATTTGCAATTTTTTAAAGAATTATCAATTTTTTGTTGCTTGCTGATTTTCATCAATACTACTTTTTTTAATATATGAGCGCAAACAGCACAATTTCCTAGCAAGAAACGTCGCATAGCATATAAATAAATCAGATATAAAAATAAAATTACAATCAAAATTATGAATATATAGCAAATCCAAGATTTTTGAGCGATAATTGCTCCATAACCTGTATAAAATATAAAGCCCCAAACAACATTAAAACGTGTAACATCAGGAATATAAAAAGCAGCATAGCGTTCCTGATTTAGTTTTAATGCACGCTCTGCCCAAGCTAGCCCCGTCGCTATCAAAGCGATGAGAAGCATCAAAAAACTTAGTTCTTTCATCTTATTTTACCTTAATTTTGAGGACAAATATATTCCGCTAGACTTTTAATTTCCTGCTTTGCAGCCAAATGCGACATGGTTAATCGCCCCTTAAGTGCTTCAGTCTTAACATCCAATACTGTCAATCCTTGTAAAAACAATTCTTTATAAATCACGCGGTCTTTTATGCCGTCGGCAACTCTAAAACCGTATAATTTTGCAATATTGTTTAAATGCTCAAAAAACATGGTCTTATTTCGGGAATTTAATGGTGAAATCTTGTTGCCGACAACAATCCAGTTTAAAAGTTTTTTACCTCTTTGTGCGCGATATTTTCTCATTTCCCATACAAACTGGGCATAATGTCCGGCATGATTTTTGGTTGGATTATCCTTATCAATTTCCGAAAGCACATTCAAATCAATCAAACTATCGCTAATAGGGGTTATTAAAGTATCGGCCAGTTTATGTGCTTCTTCAAACAAATAGTTTTTACCTCCCGGAGTGTCAATAATAATTGCATCATATTGTTTTGACAATTCGCTCATTGCCAATTCTATTTCAGATATATGGTTAGGATATTCTACCGAGTTATCTCTGGGGGCAACGGTAACAAGTTGGGGCACAATAAGATTAATATGATTTTGAATAGCAAATTTCTTTCTGTTTTCAACATATTTTGAAAGAGTTCCCTGCCTGCCGTCCATATCAATAACGGCCACCTTAAAACCTTCCTGCATCAAAAAAACAGCCAAATGCATTGAAACAGTTGATTTTCCGGTTCCGCCTTTTTCGTTACTGATTGTTATAATGTGTGCATTTTTTTCGTTCATCGTTTAATTATCAGCCATTGCTAGTTGTGAATTTCTTTGTGTATTTACAACTATACAAGACTTGTTTTCATTTTTCAAACGATTACACAATTCTTCCGCATCTTTTTTTGCAATATTTGTAATTCTCGATCTGTAAAGTACCACCATATCACCTTCTACACTTTCTATATCAATAGGATAAGCTTTAAGTTCTGGCATATGTTTTTTTATACTAAACGCATAGCTACGAGCTTTGGCATAATTGCGAAACGCTCCGACCTGAATTCCCCATTCTCCTTTTGAAATAACCATTTTAGGTTCTTTATTTTCAACTTTCTCGACCGCAATTTTCTTTGGCATTTCAAGTTTTGCCATAACAGTATGAGCAGATTTGGTGTTATTCATTGCAATCTTTTTGATGCCTCTGTCCATCAAATCCATTACTTTGCGATCGCGTTGCTGAATGGTCTTATGTCCTAATGTAACAGCTAAAACTCTGATACCGTTTCTCTGAGCAGAGGTTACAATATTATATCCAGCAGCAGCCAGATAACCGGTTTTCATTCCGTCCGAACCCTTAAATTGTTTTAACACATGATTGTGTGTATAATAAGTCCGTCCTTGATATGTAAATTTCTGCATTGAAAACCACTTATAATATTTAGGAAAATGGTGATAAACAGCACTTCCTAAAATTGCCATATCGCGAGCAGTACTTACTTGCAGATTATTATTTAATCCCGATGCATTCTTAAACACGGTTTTTTTCATACCGAGCTTTCTGGCCTTGGCTGTCATCAGCTTAGCAAATTCTCTTTCATCTTTAGCCAAACCTTCAGCCAAAACAGTTGCGCAATCATTTGCAGATTTGATGATTACAGCCTTAATAGCGTTTTCAACGGAAATTGTTTGACCGGCTCTTACTCCGATTTTGGAAGGGGAACGTCCCGCGGCCACGCGAGAAACTTTTAATGGGGTGCTTAGTTTTAACTTACCTTTTTCCAATGCTTCAAAAGTCAAATACAAAGTCATTAGCTTTGTTAATGAAGCCGGATAACGCAAAACGTCAGCATTTTCGCTACTCAAAACCTCTCCGGTTTTGATGTCTATGGCAATACTTGATGTTGTTTTTGGAGCAGCATTAGCAATACCAAAACAAAGTAAAAAAGCTACAAATGTAAGTGTGGCCAGTCGTTGCATAGTAATCCCCATTCATTTTGCATTCCATTTTAAATGCAAATTATGAATAAAAGGTTAACAAAGTTATTCAAAAGGCGATTGTGTATAACTTTTAAAAATATTGAATCTTCAACCATACAGTTGCTAATGCAACAGTAAATAACATAATTGGCACAGACCACTTCATAAAGGCTAAAAACCTGATTGGATGTCCATCTCGAGCGGCAATTCCGGCCATTATCACGTTGGCTGAAGCGCCGATGATAGTGCCGTTTCCACCAAAACAAGCTCCCAAAGACAAAGCCCACCAAGCCGGCATCATAATTTCACGCCCGCCAATAGTTTCTTCCATGGATTTTAACATTGGAATCATTGTTGCTACAAAAGGAATGTTGTCAACAATACTTGATAAAACGGCAGAGCTCCAAAGGGTTAAGATTGTAATTTTAGGTAATTCGGCATTAGTCAATTCCAAAAATTTCTGCCCCATAATTCCTAAAATTCCGGTTTCTTCCAATCCATAGACAATAATAAACAGCCCGGTAAAAAAGAAAATTGTTGTCCAATCAATGCCGGCCAAAATCTGTGCCACTTTTTGATCTCTACTGCTTTGCTTGCTTCCTGCGGTGTATAACAGCATCAGCACCGCAGCCCCGAATAATGCAATGGTTCCGTTTGATATTCCTACTTCTTCTGCCATAACAAAACCAAGTATCACAGCAATCAAGACCAACAATGATTTTCTCAACAATCCATGATTGCGGATTGCTTCCTTTTCGTTCATTTGCATAATTTCTTTGCGATTTTCAATATCAGCGCACAGCTCTTTACGCCATCCCCACTCAAACCACAAAATAATACTGGCCAGGCAAACAACAACAATCGGCGTTAATTCTTTAACAAAATCCATAAAACTCAATTCCAGAGCCGAACCAATTAAGATATTAGGCGGATCGCCAATCAAAGTTGCGGTTCCACCGATATTTGAAGCAAAAATCTCCAAAATCAGATAAGGGTAGGGATCAAGTTTAAGTTTTTTGGTAATTTGAATGGTTACCGGAGCAATTAACAAAATAGTTGTAACATTGTCCAAAAAGGCAGAAAATAACGCTGTCGCAACCGCCAACATTATTAATAATCCGCGAGGATTGGCTCGTACCAATTTTGCACCGAAAATAGCAGTATATTCAAACATACCCGAACGTTCTGCTGTTCCGACAATAATCATCATACCAATCAACAATGATAAAGTGTTAAAATCGATGCCTTCAAGTACAGATGTTTTGCTCAAAACACCGGTAAATACCATGACTAATGCACCCAACATCGCAATAACTGCACGATTTACTTTTTCTGAAAACAGCGCAATGTAGCACACAACAAAAATTGTTGCCGCCAAAAACTTTTCCGTATCTTGTTGCATATATTCCTGCAACATTTGAAGCATATGCATTTCAAACTACCTCTAAAACATTCAAACCCATATTATAAACCAAGCTTACTAAATTTTAGTTAATACCAGATAAACAAAATAAAATAATCTCCAACTCATAATATATCTATACTTTAGACCTATATATTAGGATAAACCGATTGACTAAACCACTTTTTTGTGTTAAACTATAGACAAAATAAAAAAACTGAATGTAAGAGCTATGAATAAAGAAAAAGTACTACAATACTTAAATGATTTGAGAAGTAATGTAAAAGACGTTATTAATAAAACGAAAAAAACAGTATTACGACAATCAAATTATTCAGGAAATAAAATAGAAATCGATAATATAGCATCAGATAAATCATATAGTGCGTACTCACATTTATCTAATATTGTTAGGGAACATCCTGAAAAAGAACATCCTGAATCAGCAAAACAAGTTCTTGCAACAGATAATGTAAAAAAACATGAAACACCATTAAATGATGCGTATGAAAGTTTACCAGATATTGGCCAGTCACAACCAGAATTAGTCGAGCAGGTTCTTGCAAACATAAAAATGGATCTTCAATCAGATAATAATGATAGTGATTCACTAAGCAGTGCGTACTCACATTTGTCTGATATTGTTAAGAAACATCCTGAATCAGCAAAACAAGTTCTTGCAATATTTAACACTGCTGTTCGATCATATAAGAATGATAGTGATTCACTAAGCAGTGCGTACTCACATTTGTCTGATATTGTTAGGGAACATCCTGAATCAGCAAAACAAGTTTTTGCAATATTTAACACCGCTGTTCAAAAAGGTTCTTCATTATGGACAATGTATCGCCGTTTATCAGATATTGTTAATGCACAACCTCAATTATCCGAGCCAGTTTTTACAACATTTAATACTGCTGTTCAATCAAAAAGTAATGATTACCGGACATTAAACACGGCATACGATTGTTTGACAGAGATTGCTAAGTCACACCCTGAATTGGCCGACCAAGTTTTTGCAACATTTGGTATCGCTGTTCAATCATATGAGAATCGTAACTTGTCATTAAGCTGTGCGTACTCCCATTTGTCTGATATTGCTGAGGAGCATCCTGAATCAGCCGAGCAAGTTTTTGCAACATTTAGTACCGCTCTTCAATCAGACAAGAATAATAGCCTTTCATTAATGGAGGCATACAAATATTTGGCAGATATTGTTAAAGAACGGCCTGAATTATCCGAGCAGGTTTTTGCAACATTTGGTATAGCTCTTCAACTAGACAAGAATAGTATAGCTTCATTTAAAAAAGCATACGAATATTTAGCAGATATTGTAAAAGTACGACCTGAATTAGCCGATCAAGTTTTTGCAACATATAATACCACTTTTAGATTAGATGATATTGATAGCAGCAATACAATAAACGTGGCATACTCTAATTTGGCTAGTACTTTCGAAGCACATCCTGAATTAGCCGAGCAAATTCTTGCAACATTTAGTACCGCCGTTCAATCAAAACAAGATGGCAATTCATTAAAAATTGCATATGATTGTTTGTCAGATATTGTTAAGATACGACCTGAATTAGCCGATCAAGTTTTTGCAACATATAATACCGCTCTTGAATCAAATCATAATAATCACAATTCATCAGAAGAGGCATACGATTGTTTGTCAAAGGTTATCGTGGCACAACCTGCATTATCCGAACAAGTTTTTGCAACATTTAATACCGCTCTTCAATCAAATCAGAATAATAGCGATTCACTAAAAAAGGCATATAGGAGTTTATCATATATTGCCCAGTCGAGACCAGCCTTAGCTGAGCAAGTTCTTGAAACCGTAAAAACCGCTGTTCAATCAGACAAGAATAATAGCCTTTCATTAAACGTAGCATACGATCTTTTGCCAGACATCGTTGATGCACAACCAGCCTTAGCCGAGCAAGTTCTTGAAATCGTAAAAAACGTTAACCAATCATGTCGGTGGCGTGTTTCACTATTGAATAAATATAACCTTTTGTCAAAAATTGCCCAATCGCACCCTGAATTAGCCGAACAAGTTCTTGAAACAACGATTAATTCAGGACATGATAGAACTACTAATAAAATAAATGTTTATAAGACCTGTATGAGACATTTACCTTTAGAAGAAACAATTTCCAAATATCCGGAAAAGGAACAATATCTGCGAGTGGCTCATAAGGGACGTTTTTCTACCAATGAAGAATTTAAATATGCCTTATATCATTTTGATAAAGAAACACTGGCAGAGTCGATGATTTTTAGGGCTCAACAACGTGTCATGAACGTATTATTTTCAACATCAGCCCAAGAAAACGGCATCAGTAAAGAAGATGCATCAAGTTTCCGCAGAGCAGATGCGCCGGAGAGTGTTAAAGATTACATGGAAAGTAACCTTGCTTGGCTTATTCCTGCAAGTTTCAATGGAGCTGCTGTATTTAAGGAATATTTTCCATCATATATAAAACTCATTCAAAATCACAATCAGAAAAATCCGGAGGATAAATTATCTATTCACGATGCAGTATATTGGTTACCCGAACCGATGAGCCCGGAAGCGAATGCACGGTTTTCGCAATTCATTCAAAGAAATATTCTCTATCAGAATGCAGAACACCGGACAGTTCATCGCCCATTGAAA
>JAEEGL012432354.1_pt1 | contig 71250 bp, 48 predicted proteins | sample 9134231 | NCBI WGS metagenome assembly JAEEGL01 (sample SAMN16246548, study PRJNA631951) | gut metagenome | biome: gut microbiome; feature: rumen; material: fiber-attached | host: Bos | place: Iran: Karaj | collected 2018-10
CAAAGGCTTTGAGAAAAAACTAGAAATTAACGGTGTCGGTTTCCGTCTTCAAGGCGGTGGCAAACAGATCGAAATGGCCCTTGGCTTTTCACATCCTGTTAAATACACTGCTCCAGAAGGCGTCGAACTCAAAACCGATAAAATGGAAATCACCGTCTCCGGCATCGACAAACAAAAAGTCGGCCAAGTTGCGGCTGAGATCCGTAGCCTCAAGAAACCTGAACCATACAAAGGCAAAGGTATTAAATATGCTGATGAAGTTATCATCCGTAAGGCTGGAAAGGCAGGTAAGAAATAATGAAAGCTGTATTTAGAGCAAACCGCACCCGTGCGAAGATTCACGGTACTGCAGAACGCCCACGCCTATCCGTTCATTTTTCAAATCTTCACATCACCGCTCAAATCATTGATGATGACAAAAAAGTCACCTTGGCCTATGCCACTACTGTTGGCGCCAAAATGACTGGTAGCAAAACTGAAAAAGCCGCCAAAATTGGCGAACAAATTGCCAAGGCTGCCAAAGCAGTTAAAGTTAAGAAAGTCGTCTTTGACCGCGGTTCAAAACTATATGCTGGTCGTATGAGCGCCCTCGCTGATGCAGCCCGCAAGGAAGGATTGGAGTTTTAATCATGACTGATGAAAATAAAGCCCCAAAGGTAATTAACAAATCTGGTACTCTTAAGATGACCGACGAGGTCGCTGCTAAAAAAGAAACCAGAGACATTGCTGGCAAAAAGATGGATCGCCGCAACCGCCGTGATCGCGTTAAAGCCGATGTCGCACCAAAAGAATTTGACGAAATCACCATCGCCGTTGATCGTGTTTCTCGTACTGTTGCTGGTGGTCGCCGCATGCGCTTCAAAGCACTTGTAGCTGTTGGTAACCACAAAAACAAAGTTGGTATCGGCGTAGCTAAAGGTAACGATGTTACTACTGCTGTTGCTAAAGCTACTACCAAAGCCAAGAAAACCATGGTCACCTTCGCAATGGATGGCGAAACTATCTGCCACGAAGTTGAAACCAAAATTACCGGCGCTGATGTTCTTATGAAACCAGCTGCTCCTGGTACTGGTATTATCGCTGGCGGCACCGTCCGTTCGATTATGGGCCTTACCGGCGTTAAGAACTTGATTTCGAAATCACTTGGTTCTACCAACAAAGTCAACATCGCTTACGCTGTAATCGAAGGTTTGCGTGCCCAAGTTCCACGTTCTGAATGGACTAAAGGCACTAAAGCTGAAAAAGCTGCTGAAAAACCAGCCGCTAAACCAGCTGCAAAAGCCGAAGCTAAAGCCGCTAAGCCAGCCGCTAAAAAAGCCCCAGCCAAAAAGGCTGCCGCAAAAAAGGAGGCTAAATAATGAAGTACAACGATTTACAAGTTGAGAAAAACACTCGCCCAACTCGCCGTGGCCGCGGTATTTCCGCTGGTCTTGGCAAAACCGCTGGCCGTGGTACCAAGGGTCAAAAAGCCCGTACTGGTCACCGCAAGATGCCACTCGGTTTCATGGGCGGCCAACGTGCTATCATGCAAGCTGTGCCAAAACTCAAAGGTTTCAAGAGTTTGCACGACAAAGCTGAAGTTGTCTACACCGATCGCCTAAATGAGCTTTCTGGCAACATCGACAACTTTGTGCTCGCCGACAAGAATTTGATTTCTACTCCATACACTAAAGTAAAAGTCATTTCTCGTGGTGAACTTACTGCAAAAATTAATCTCGAAACGCAATTTGCATCCAAATCTGCTATCGAGGCTTTGAAAAAAGCTGGCGGCTCATTCAAGAAAGTCGCTGTGCCAATGAAACCAGCCAAAAAGGCTGAAAAATAATTCGGCAAGCTAAAAAAATAACCCCCGCAAGGGGTTATTTTTTGGTATAATAAAACAAACTTAAGTGGAGACTGTATGGACCAAGAATTACTGAAAACCAGCAAAAAACAAAGAATTATCATTGGCGCGATTGCTGTTTTAATGCTCGGCTCAATGATTGCGTCGTATGCCGCTATCGTTTTGTCGCGCGGAGAACCTGCCAATAACGATATCGATCCAGAAATTCAGGCCATCGTGGCTAAATATGAAGATGAATATCGTGAAAAAACCAACGCACTAGAGGAGGCCTCGCGCGATTTTTATAACGAATTCGTAGGCTATAAATCAGAAATCAAAGCCTTTAATGCGGCTTCCGCAAATGAGGCCGGCGTTGAAACTCGTGATCTAAAAGTTGGCTATGGTCGCGCTATTGGCGATGGCGACACTAATTATCTTGCCTACTACGTTGGATGGTGCCCAGACGAAACAGTGTTTGACTCAAGCTTTGATGATGCTAAAAAACCAACCAAGTTCGACAAAATCATCGATCCAGAAGTCGGTCTAATCGAAGGCTGGTCGCTTGGTGTTGCTGGTATGAAAACTGGTGGTATTCGCGAAATTACCATTCCAGGCGAATTGGCCTATGGCGACACCCGTGAGATTTGCGGCGGCTACAATACACCGCTTAAATTCATGGTGATGGCCGTAGACAAAACTGAAAGTCTTAATAAAATCGCAACTGAGCTTGACACAGTGCGCACCAAAATCCAATATGCCTATTACGGCATTGATTACGACAAAATGATGAATGGTGACTCGTCGGAAGCCGAACCAGAAACTACACCAGAAGCCGAATAATTATCAAAATTAGCCCTTTTCGATTTAAAACTTATGCTATAATTAAAGCATGAAAAAGGGTTATGCTAAGCTGTTACTCCCTATAGTGGCTGTGGTGGTTGTTTTTGCTAGCGTTAATGTTATGGCGGCATCGAATCGCAAAGATGTCTACATCGAGTTCACTACAGATTCATCCTTAACGATTGCCCTTTCGTCTGATGACGTTTCTATTGATAATCTTATTCCGGGCACCGCTGACGTAAGCAATGAAATTGATGTTGTTGTTTCAACTAACAGCGAAACTGGCTATACGTTAAACGCAGTTGGTGGCACCACCGACAATAACAGTACTAATCTTATCCATGTCGACAGTAATATCGAAGATACATTTGTAAGTATTGAGCCAGGTATTAGTGTGAACGCAATCACCGAGGATCGCACCTGGGGTTTTTCGATAGACCATGGTACCAGTTTTTCGGGCATGCCGGTGTTTTATTCTGGCGCTCCAGCCCTCATTAATACCACGACCACTCCTAGCATCGACGAAATTCCGTTCCTAATTGGTGCTAGGGCAAACCGCTTTCAGGCCCCAGGCGAATATCGCAACATCGTAACATTTGTCGCCACTGCCAACCCAGTTCCAGATACTATTGCCACCACGAGATATATGCAAGACATCAACGATGACGTCTATGCCAGTATGGAGATGGAAAAACAATACCAACTTATCGATAGGCGCGATAACAAAAAATATTGGGTAGCCAAACTCAAAGACGGCAACGTCTGGATGACTCAAAACCTCAATTTTGAGCTCACCGCCCCAACCACGACGCTTTACCCTGACACATCCAACACTCTCGAACCAGTCACATTACAGGTCTCTGCAACGCGACGCGACGCAGAGATTGGTGTTTTAGGCTGGGGGTACAATGATAGCTGGTATGATACCACAACGTTCTATCCGAGCAACGTCGACCCAAACACCTACGTTCCAGGTGGTACTTTTGCTATCGATTCGGTAGTATCGAAACAGGATTATGAGCTTGCCTCAACCGAAGACCTAGACGGAGACAACGAGAACTGGCACTATGCCATCGGTGGAAGATATTATCATAATTATGGTAGCTTAGTTGATGGATCGAATGCGCTTTGTCCAAAGGGGTGGTCTCTCCCAAACAATAGCACTAGTGGCGACGTCGAATCTCAATACAGCTTTAAGAAACTATTAGAGTATTATCCATATCTTGGTGTTGCTCCAACTTATTTGACCCCAACACCATACGAGCCTGCATATAACTACCCAAATTACGGTGAGTGGTATAAAGTAATGAACTCCGCAAAGTATTTGTTTACGGACGGAGTGAGATACTTCTATACTAACAATCCATACAATATCGGAAACACAACTATCGAAGATGATGGGGGGGTCTATGGTGGCGGTGGATATAATAACTTTGCCTCAGTGAGATGCGTGGCACTAAGAACGAACGTATATCCGTTTACCTATTATATAGACACGGGAGATGGTCAAGACACAGTGTATTATCATTACGAACCAGCGAGCTGGGGAGGCGCCGATGCAAGCATCCGGGCTATTAGTATGGATGAGTCCAATGGTATTCCGTTTGGTAGAGGTGACTTTTTGGGTTGGTCGACTACACGAGGCGCTACTGAGCCGGAGTATGTTCCTGGCGATGTCTTAATTACAAATACGAGCACAGAAAACAAGCTTTATGCGGTTTGGGGAACTCTTTCGACTAGCTTCGACGATGCCTTTGCTTCTGCGGGAAAAACCAAAGTTGACGGCACCCACTATGCGATGCAGGATATGACAACATCTATTTGTGCTGCCGTATCCACAAACATGGCGTCTGAACTCGTTGACACGAGGGATGGTAAAATCTACAAAGTCGCTAAGCTCAAGCGTACGAGATATGGAGCATCTTCGACGTGCTGGATGATCGAAAACCTTGCGCTCGGCAGTACAGATACTGCATACCAGCTTACGCCGAATGATACTAATATTTCAGCAGACTTCACTCTTCCTGCAATTACATCACCAATCGAGTCTTCAACAAACGCACAATTTGGGGTGGTGAACGATACTGATGATTATGGTGGCAAGGCGGGCAATAACTACAACTTCTTTGCCGCAACGGCTGGCACCAATAATGCGAGCACCTCATCATTGTGTCCAAAGGGTTGGTATATACCTGAATATTCTGCCTACTACAGTGGTCGTCCTGACGAATACTTCTCTTTCGACGAACTTAGAAACGCATATTCACATGTAACGAACCGCAAAACATTTGATTATGCTTACAGTGAGACCTGGAGTAGTTCTAGATATACCATAACCGATCCAAACCAATATAATTATGGAACCGAGTATATTAAGCTCGCGAATGGTGGCGCCTATTCGGTGCCAGCCACCGGTTTCGCCAAGATTCGCTGCGTAGTTAGGCCTTAAGGTGGGGTGGTTGTAGCACGCGAAAACCGCGTGCTATAATTATGTTATGCAAAATTTCTTCTTTTATGATCTCGAAACCTCGGGTTTGAACTCGCGCGAAGACCGCATTATGCAGTTTGCCGGCCAGCGTACCGATATGAATTTGAAGCCAATGGGCGACCCAGTGAATATTTTAGTGAAGCTCAGCGACGACATTTTGCCAAGCCCTGGCGCCATCATGGTAACCAAAATCACGCCGCAAGATACTTTGCGTGATGGTATTTCTGAAGCCGAGTTTGCCAAATACGTGGCCGAAGAAATTTTTACGCCCGGCACCGTAGCGGTAGGTTATAACACGGTGCGTTTTGATGATGAATTTATGCGCAACCTTTTTTGGCGCACCTTCCGCGACCCCTACGAGTGGCAGTGGAAAGACGACCGCAGCCGCTGGGATTTTCTCGACGTAGTTCGCCTTACCCGGGCCCTTCGCCCAGAGGGAATTAACTGGCCATTCACTGAGGATGGCAAGCCAACCAACCGCCTCGAGCTAATCACAAAGCTAAACGGCATCGAGCACGAGCACGCGCACGATGCCCTCGCCGACGTCTACGCTACCATCGCCGTGGCAAGGCTTATCAAGGACAAACAGCCGGAGCTTTTCAGCTACCTATTTAATATGCGCAAAAAAAATGAGGTCAAAAAACTCGTCAATCTCGAAAACAAGCACCCGTTTGTTTATGCTTCTGGCCGGTATAGTTCGGAGTTCAACAAAACTACCGTGGCGTTTCCGCTTACTTCATCACGGAACGGCAATATCCTAGTCTTTGATCTTCGGAAAAATCTCGATGAAATGTTAGCCGGCGAGAACGTTTCGTTTTATCCAACCGTGAAAGAGCTTTGCCTGAACAAATGCCCGGCCGTGGCGCCACTTTCGGTGCTCGATAAGGCAGATGGTTGGCAAAAAATCGGCCTCGACCGCGCCACCGTCGAAAAGAATTTGCAGAGCCTAATTAATCATCCAGAATTTGCCGAGCAAATGCGCGAGAAAAACGAAAACAAGCCAGAATTTCCGCCAGCCGAAGATCCAGAAGAAGCATTGTATGACGGATTTTTGGATGATAGAGACCGCACAAAATGCCAGGCCGTGGCCAGCGCAAACGGCGAGCAGCTGGTAGATTTTCATCCAGACTTTACCGACGAGCGCTTGCCAGAGCTACTTCTTCATTACAAAGCCAAGAATTTCCCGAAATCTTTAACTGAAGCCGAGTCCAAAAAGTGGCAAGCCTACCGCAGGGAAAAGCTCGAAAAGCGCGCGCCAAAATTCATGGCCGAGCTCGAAGCGGTTAAAGAAAAAGACCAGTTCGTGGCCGAAGAATTAAGACTTTATTTTGAATCGCTAATGGATTAAAATAAAGGTAATGAAAAGATTTTTTGTATCAAAAAAAGGCTCATCGGCCCTATCCTTTAATTGTATCACACTTTTGCTAATTTGTCAAGTTTTGCTTGGTCTCGGCGGAGCAAACGTCGCCGTGGCCAAAAACGTCGAGAATTTCTATTTCAAAGACTATACGGTTGACTTTTACCTTGATAAAGCCGAAGATGGCACGTCGATTATGCACGTCAAAGAAATGTTTACGGCCGAGTTCCCAACCTTCAAACAAAACAAAGGCATTTGCCGCAATATTCCTTTTTCAACCAATAAAGGCAGAAACATTACAATCCCAAAACTTAGCCGTTCCGACATCAAGCTCACCAGGAACGGTGCCCCAGAGCCAATTTACAGCATCGATAAAGAAAACGGCTACTACCGCGTTTGTACCGGCACCGAAGAGTATGTGCTCGGCGAGCAGATTTATGGGCTGGAATACGACTTTGTAAGAGTGATTAATCATTTTGCGGAAAACGGCAAAGAGTGGGATGAGCTTTACTGGAACACCAACGGCACTGACTGGCAGCAAAGGTTTCAGAATGTGACGGCACGCGTGCACTTGGCGGACCCTTCAATTTGGGAGGGTGAAAGCTGGTGCTATGTTGGTAGTTTTGGCGAGCACGGCAAAGAGCGCTGTCATGTCACCACCACCGAGGACGGTGTACAATTTACTACTAATAACCTGAACTCCCATGAAAACCTGTCTTTTGATTTGGAGCTTAAATCCGGCTCGTTTGTGGTGCCAGAGCCAGAAGAAAGCTATGTGATGTTTGTTGTGTTGGCAATTGTGATTCTTTTGACGCTCTTCATTAATTACAGAACGATCAAAAAATATTTCAGTGTCAGCCAAAAACGCAATTTCTATAAGGAATTCTTTGTCGCGCCAGAATACGCTCCGCACAGTAAATATGGCCTCATGGAAATGTCGGCAAATTACATTGGCACGCAAAAAAGTGCCAACACGGCGTTGCTTTTAAAGATGATTGTGGACGGCCGTATCGAACTCATGAAGGGTGAAAAAAGCTGGCTAACTGGCAAAATTGGTTGGAAAATTCATCCCAAAAACCTTGCCAACCTTGAAACCGACGAAAAAACTTTACTCAAAATTCTTAATGGTGGCGCAGAGCCAAGCTCCGAAAAAGACATTGAGTTAAAGCGGCAAACCGCCACCTCGACCTTGGTTTCTCTTGGCCGAACTCTTCGCAACTACGGCCCGAGCAAAGCCAAAACCGACGGTCTCTTTGAGTCTACCAAAGTCAAAAAGAGTAGCGTCAGTGTATACCTGATGCTGTTCTCGATTTTCGTGTTTATGTCGGCGCCAATTACAATGTTTGCTGCCTTCAGTTTCTTGACGGGCGTTTCGAGCGACGAAGTGGTCGTGAGCCCGAGCGGCAAAATCATCCTTTATTTCCACGAAATCGTTGCGGCAAGCGCCATCATGCTGGTTGTAAGTGCTATCATTCGCGGCATCGTGAAAAGCTCCATCGCCAAATTCGAAAAGCGCACCGAGCTGGGCCTGCGGATGTCGCGCTATATGGACGGCCTCAAACTTTATATTAAAATGGCCGAAAAAGACCGCCTCGAGTTTTTGCAAAGCGTAAAAGGCGCTGATACCACTCCCGAGGGCATCGTTAAATTATACGAAAAACTCCTGCCGTACGCCGCACTGTTTGGACTAGAAAAAAGTTGGATGGAGGAGCTCAAACGTTACAGCGAAATCAATGATGTCGAAACGCCAACTTGGTATAGTACCAATATTGCGGCCGTAGCGTCGGTCAGCCAATTCTCGAGTATTATCAATAGCGTCTCGTCGATTTCGACGTCGTCCACGTCGTATAGCAGCTCCGGTTCGTCTGGTGGCGGCGGTGGTGGGTTCTCCGGCGGCGGTGGCGGCGGCGGAGGCGGCGGCGGTCGCTAAAATCTTGTCAAAAATAATCACAAGGGTTATAATCTAGATATTATGGGTGAGCCAACTGATCAAAATTTGAATTTGAATTCAATGCCAGACATTCCAACTTTTGAGCCGGCACCAGTGCCGCGCCCAATTGTGACGGATTCGATGCCGCCAATTCCAGTCACGGCTCCAACGCCAGCCCCAGCTCCAGTTAAGCCGGCCGGCATGCCAGTTTTTGGCGCCAGTCAGCCAGTGGCTTCGGCTCCAGCCCCAAACATGGCTCCAGCCCCAAGCGTGGCCCCAGTCCAAAATCCAACACAGAAGACTCCGGTTATGAATCCGGCTCGCATGCAGGCGCCAATGCCAATGCCGCAGGCTCCAATGCAAGCTCCAATGCAAGCTCCGGCTCCACAAAGTCCGATGCAGCAAGCTCCGGCACCAAGCCAGCCAATCAACCCGGCCATGAGCGCCGCCCTTGAATCCGCACTCCGCGCAGAAGCTCCAGCTGGTCCGGCCACCCAGGCCAATCCAAACGTCAATCCGATGCCAGCCCCAAACATGGCCCCGGCCCCGAATCGGCCGATGCCGGCTTCGATGCCACAGGCGCCGGTGTTCGATAACCCGTTTGCTGAAGCGATGGAAAAGAATCGCGAGATTCGCAATGTCTCCTTTAGTAGTCAGGATTCGCGTCCAATTATGCGGCCTGCAAATGGCGACAGGAAAAAGCGCTTTATTATTCTAGGCATGATTGGTGGTGCTCTGCTTCTTATTATTGTTGCGACAATCGCTCTCGCCATGACAAAGCAGCCAGCCGAAACACCAGAGCCAACTCCGGCTGCGCCAGTGGCCACCAATACGCCAGGCGACTATCTCTGCGAAAAAGAATATCTCGAAAGTGAATTCGAGCCATTCGGCGACGCAACTGCGGCAAACACCAAGGTTTACTTTACGGTCGGCGAAAACGGCCTCACTAAAATCCGTCTCGAACGCGTGGTGACTTACGACGATAGCGACGCCGTAAAAGCCGCCTTCCTGCGCGAGCGCGACGGGCACGACGAAGCCTATGCGGCTCTTGGCCTAACTGAAGACCCAGTCTCGGCTCTCTATAAGCGCTCCGACACGACTCTCAAAGTTAATTACAATGCCGCAGCCACAAATCTCACCGGCGACATCCTCGAATTCTTCGACATCGAAACCACCAAGGCTGTCAATACGCTCACGAGCGATGACTTGCAGGACCTCTACGAGGCCAACAACTACACTTGTAACACTGCGCCAGTCACAATCGGCGAATAATCTAAAAACTTGCGAAATATAGCCCAAAATTGTATAATTATTTTATGGCAAAAAAATATATTACCACTGCAATTCCATATGTTAACGGCGACCCACACATTGGGCACGCGCTTGATTATTTAAACGCCGATGTTTTTGCGCGCTATCACCGCCTACTCGGCAATGAAGTGCGTTTCCAAACCGGCACTGACGAACATGGTAATAAAATTTTCCAAAAAGCCGCCACGCTTGGCCTTGATGTTGAAGAATATGTAACCAAAAATGCGGCCATCTTTAAAGAATTCATCGAAAAGTTAAATGTAAAAAGCACCGATTTTATTCGCACCACCGACGAAGCTCACGAGCGCCGCTGCCAAGCTATTTGGCAAAAGCTTGCGCCGCACATTTATGCTTCAAGATATGATGGCTGGTATTGTAGTGGTTGCGAAGGCTATGTTACCGACAAAGAATATGCCGAGAATAACGGCGTTTGCCCAGACCACCAAAAACCATACGAAAAACTTTCCGAAGAAAACTATTACCTAAGAATCGCCGATTTTAAAGACGAAATTAAAGCCAAAATCGAAAGTGACGAGCTAACAATTTTGCCGGATTTCCGCAAGAAGGAAATCTTAAAACTCCTCGCAGATACGCCAGATGTTTCGATTTCGCGTCCTAAATCCCAACTCACGTGGGGAATTGAAGTTCCAACCGACAAAAACCAAGTCATGTATGTATGGATCGATGCACTTTCAAATTACATCACGGTGCTTGGTTACCCAGAGCAAGATATTAGCGAGTGGTGGCCAGCGAGTGCGCAATTTGTGGGCAAAGACATCCTAAGATTTCACGCAATCATTTGGCCAGCTATGCTACTCGGCCTTGGGTTGCCGCTACCTAAGGTAATTTGTTCGCACGGTTTTGTATTAGCCGATGGTCAAAAAATGTCAAAGTCGATCGGCAACGTGGTTAATCCAGTTGACGCCATTGAAAAACACGGCACTGAGGCCTTTCGTTATTACTTCCTTCGCCATATCGACAGCTTTGCCGACTCTGATTTTACCTGGGAAAAATTCGAAAACGCCTACAACAATGAGCTTGCAAACGACCTTGGTAATCTTGTGCAGCGTTTAGCCGCGATGGCCGCCAAGAACGGCATCGGCAAAATCGATTTTGCTCCTGAGCTTGACTCGGACTATTGTAAACTCATGGATGCCTTTAATTTTTCGAACGCCTTTGACTACGCCTGGGAAAAAGTCCAAGCCATTAATAAGCGCATCGACGACGAAAAGCCATGGATGCTTGCAAAAGCCGGTGAAACTGCAAAACTAGTAGATTGCTTGCGTTCGTTGATTCAAGATTTGTTAACAGTAAGCCAGCTTATTGAGCCTTTCTTGCCGGATACGGCCGCCAAAATCGCAACTATCTTTAAAGGTAGTGGCGAAATCGTTCCACCAGAAACTCCACTCTTCCCAAAAAATTAAACCACAAAAAAATATGCGAGCCAAAATGGGCCCGCATATTTTTTAATTTCTAGGCTTCTTTTTCGCCGGAAAGTTTGCCAGCGAGTTCGGAAAGGTAGGCACCAAGTACACCACCAATCATTGGGAAGATAACGAAGACTGCAAGTGCTGAGCAGATTCCGCCGAAGACCTCGCCAAAGGTTTCGCCTGCGGTTGGGAAGATTTGAAGCATCAAAGCAGCAGCTGGGTTAAATACAAAGTTGGCTGGAGTTTGCAAGAATGCACCAGTCACGATGTAGCCGAGGAAGAGTGCGAGCACAATGCCACCGGCGATGGTTGCAGCAAAAGTAAAGGCGCTGCGTTTGTAGTTGTTGGCGCGTGCAAAGAAGAAAGCGATGGCAAGAGCGCCAAGGATTTCAACTGCAGCGGCGGCAGCAAAGCCATTTTCTGGGATTTGGCTTAAGACTGGCACAGTCATTGCTACGTCGCCACCAGCTAGATGGAAGGAGTTGAAGATCATCCAAGCAATCCAAGCACCAATGATTTGAGCAATGATGTAAAGCACGCCACGAATTACGGAAATGCGGCGGGTTGCCATCATGCCGGCAGTTACGATTGGGTTGAGGTGAGCGCCAGAAAGGGCGTGCACGGCAATATAAACTGCGATGATGCCGAAAATGTAGGCAGAAAGTGTGTTTGAAAGTGGAGCGTTGATAAACAAAGCGGAGAAGAGCAACAACGAAATGAACATTGTGCCAACGATTTCGCCGATCAAAGCGCCGTAGGTTTTTGGTTTTTTGAAGATGGTGAGAATGCTCTCATTTTCTTCGTATTTTTTAGCAAAGAATCCTTTAAAAACGGATTCAGTTTTTGTATTTTCCACCCTTTTTGCCGGAGCCTTGGTCACTGGTTTAGTGGCAGTCTTCACGGTAGTTTTCGGTTTTGCAACAGTTTTAGCCTTAGATGTAGGCTTAGCGGTTGCTTTTGGCTTTGTAGTTGCCATTATGACCTCCTTAAATAATAATGTTTTTATTATATCACATATTTCTCATGCTATAATACTTTTCATGGGAATTATTGTTAATAAAGAAGATGATAAAAACGATGCGCTCACCGCGCGGATTAACGCTGACCTGCGTGAAAAAATCGAAACCACGAGCGGTCCGGCCGACGATCCAGACCTCGTTGAAGATTCTGATTATGTCAAAGAATACAAAAAAACCAGCCACTTTGGTTGGGTGTGGATTGTGCTAATTGTGCTCGCGATTTTGTCGTTGATTTCAATCGTGTTTTTGTAAAAAAGCACAAGCTTGATGTATAATATATAGTATATGGCATTCAAAACTAGTGGGAGTAATGCGCTTAAAGGCGACGATTCGCCTGAGATTAAAGTCGGAAACGGCGCCCGCGTCGTCTCCTCTAGTTCTGACTCTAATAAAACTCGCTTCACTATCTGGGTCGAAGACGGCGATAGTCGCCCTAACCTTCAGGTGGTGAATGGCGGTAGCGCGTCCACCAAAAATGCTTCACTTCGCCCGAATCTCCAGGTGGTAAATGGCGGGGCTCTTGGTTCTAATTCTGGCCTAAATTCAAATTCCGGCTTTAATTCTAATGGCGACTTCGGCACTAGCGAAGGTGGTTTTTATCACCCAGACGGCGACGTCGATGAAAAAGATTACGGAGACACCGCCGACGATCAAGCCGATCAGGCTGCCGAATCTGGCGAGCAATCCACCGACGAATCCGATCAATCCGCCGATGCCAACCAAACCGGTGACCAATCCGAACCAGACGATCAAGCCGACCAATCCGAACCCGACGATCAAGCCGACCAATCCGTCGCCGAGTCTGGCGAGCAATCTACCGACGAAGCCGACCAAGCAGCCGCCGATTCCGATCAATCCGCCGACTCCGAAAATCAAGAAAACCAAGAAGGCCAGTCGGAAGAAGGAAGTTCCGATCAAGACCACGACCCGGCACTTGATGCCGCCGCTGCTACGGCCGCCACGGCTGGTGCAGCTGCTGCCGCCGGCGATTTTGGCGACACCGGCGACGAATCCGCCGCGGGCGACGATGCGGGACAAGCAAGCAGTAACCCAAACCCAGCGAGCGACGACCTCGGCGATTCCGGCAATGCAGCTGCCGCCGGCACCAACCCGGCACTCAATCCTGAAAACGCCGCGCGCGACGCCGCCGCAAACGACTTAAAAAATTCCGAAAAAAACGCCGCCAAAAACGCACCAAATGAGCCGGGCGACAAAGACGCCAAAGACAAAGAAAATAATCCCGATAGCGGCTTCAAGAATTCTGCCGTCGGCAAGGCCGCAGGCCTCAAAGACAAAATCGACCCGCGCCGCCGTGCCCTTAACAAGCTCAAACAATACGGCCCCGTCGGCACTATCATCGCCCTCATCCTCGGCGTCGCCTTCGGCCTCATGGGCATGCAATCGCTGTTGCCGTTCAACGTTTCCGAATTGCTCCGCACAAAAAATGATTCCATCTCGGCGCCGGTTGTCAGCCGCGCCCAGAGGCTTTTTGTTAAGCAGCTCGCCAAAAAATCTGGCGGTTCGGGCGGCACAGATGAAGCCAACTACAACGTTTCCAATAAGCAGCGCAATAATCTTGCAAAAAACGGCATCTATATCGTTGAGGGAAATGACGGCGACCAAATGGCGCTTTTCGATGATGGTACGGGCAAGCTAAAAGTGGTCGGCGGTGATGACGCGAGCGCGGCAAGGCTCAAGGGCAAACTCGATAGTGGCAGCCTAAACGAGCAACTTCGCACCAAATATGGCAAATCCGGCTTTGATATCGACACCGAAAATATCGATACTTACAAAAATAGAATGTCCACCGACGCGAATTTTGAGCAACAATTCACCAAAGGTTCAAAGAGCTGGGGTAGCTCGGTCGCGACATGGTTCGATAAGCGCACGGCGCAGTTTTTGAATCGCAACTTTATCACGCGCAATCTATTCAAAAAATACATCAACCGCGTGCTCGGCAGCGACGCCGACGCCGATACGGATGGCGGTACAGTCAAAAACCGCGGCCTCGCCGAAGTCATGGAAGAAGCCGAATCCACCCGCCGCAAAACCAAAGGCGGCTCCGGCGTCGAGATCGACGAACAAGATTTTGAAAAGGCTAAAAAAGGAGATAATACTGAGGACGATTCGATGATGGCTCGTAAAGCGGGCGAAGACGGTGTCAAAAAAACTGGCGTAGGCTTTACTGGCGACGGCGATGATGCTGACGCACATTCAAAAACCGTAGCGGTGAATAATGCAAAAAAATCACTCGGCTCAATCGCCACCGCGAGAGCATCACAAGCTGTCTCGGGTACATGCGTGCTCTTGAATTTTGTCGGCGCGGCAACTCTGATTGCTGGGGCATACAATCTTACGCAAATTTTACCTGTAGTCTCTTCATTTCTAGAGACCGTCGATAAGATTAAATTCGGTAACAGCAATGCACCGATCGCTGAGATAGCCACAGCGTTAGTCGTAGCCGCCCCTATCATATTACAAGAAGCAGATGGGGAATATACTGATAACGTCGACGATATTACGGAAAACAACCTTAAATCCACGACCACGGAACCAAAAAGCGCAATTCAGTCCGAAGCTTTGAGTTCGCTGATAGCTGGCACCAAGATGAATCCAAACAACCCAGTCATCGCTAGCTTTAATGTAGGAAATCTAACTGCGAACGTTGGCGGCAGCAGTTTTCTTAGCCAAGCCGCAAAGGCGGCGGGGGATATAAGTCTTGGTGTGGGAATGTTCAAAACTTGCTCATCGATCAAATTGGTAACCAACGCCATTTCTGTGGTTGGAAGCTTAGTCGCTATCGGTGGCGCTGTGCTTGGTTTCTTAGCAACGGGCGGTATTGGTGCGCTCGCTGGTGCCACAATTGCACAAACCGTCTTCACGGGGTTGAAAAAAGTTGGTGGCGCTATAGTTGGCGTCGGCGTTATGAGTATGCTTTCCAGAATTCTCGTTCCAAGACTCGCTACGATGTTTATGCGTTCGGTTGCAGATACCTTAGTGGGCGAAAACTACGGCGCCGCGCTAGTTAGTGGTGCCGCAAACTACCTTGGCCGCAACCATCTGTTTGGTGGCGGTTCACCTGGCTCGCGCGAACAATATATTGCTTTCGCGGCCAAGCAGCAAGAGCAGCTGGCCAAAGACGCAGAATACGAGCGCGCCACGAGAAGTCCATTTGACTATACTTCGCAATATACTTTTGCCGGCTCCATGCTAAAACAGATTGCAATTCTTAGCTCTATGAGTTCTGGACCAACCAAAGTGCTCTCCACGATTGGTACGCTCACCAAAAATTCAATCGCATCCCTGATGCCGACCGCAGCAGCCGAAGAAATCGCTAGCGACCTGATGACACCAGAGGAATTTGAGGCAACCTGCCCAAGCCTCGCCTCAATCGGCGCCTACGGCGACGCCTTCTGTAACCCATATATCATTTCTGACTACTCAACTATGGATATCGACCCAGATGAAGTGAAGGACAAAATCTCTAACAGCTTTGACGACGGCACAATTAAAAACAACTCTGAACTCGCAAAATACATCGATTATTGTTCTGGCAGATCGTCGAATTTTGGTATTATAGATGGGAATATTGCAAATCAGTTTACTAAGGGAAGCACCGGTAGTGCTATTGGAGATGCCTTGGTAGGAGTAATACCTGTTTATGGTGACTTATTGGATGTATTTACAGAGGGGAATAAAATGATGAATATCGGCTGGATCACTGGAGAACAGTGTGTAGCCACTAATGATGGAGAGAACGACTGGGACTCTAAAACAAAATACTACCAGCGTTACGTCGAGGATGAGCGCCTCAAAGAGAGTATCTATGGTGGTATGGGTAGCGGCGATACGGGTTACGTTTCGCCGGTTACAGCCTATATCGAAAAACGCGATCTTGAAAACCCAATCGATAACTCACCAGAGGGCGTGCTCGCGCGCTACTCTGGTCTCACCAAAGAACAGGTGGTTGCAACGCTTGATTATATGGATTATCTAAACTATGTCGCAGATTATGACTCAAGCGAGCGCTACGCCTTCGGTGAGGATTACACCAAGCTTAAAGATGATATCTACATCGAGATTCAAGATAGCGGTACGGTTTTTGCCGCTAACTATATTACCAAAATTTCATATGCCGATATCCGCAACCGCATAGCGGCAAGCGCCTAAAAACGAAAAAATACAGGGGCGAACAACAAAAAATAAGCATAAGCTCTTGATTTTTTTAAAAAAGTGTGTTATAATGAAATTGTGATCAAAAAAATTCGTTTGGTCACTGGTCTAGCATAGTGTTAGACTAACCATGTAGAGAGGAGGGTCTCTATGAAAAAGAATTTGTACGTTATAATCATCGTAGTTTGCATAGTTATGTGCGCTGGGTGCGGTAAGGAAAAGACTCCCGTAGAGCAGTCTCCTATCTACACGACCAACGTTACATCCGCTCCGACGACAGTTGTCGAGCAGCCTAAACCTACTCAGACTCAGAAAGTACAGCAAGTCACCAACGTGACGGGGAACGAACGCCGTGAGTTCGTGTTGAAGTGCGATCTTCCCCAGAACGCACGCGAGTATCTTGAAAAACTCGAAGAGTCCCAGATACTCCCGTTCCTGAACGGGTATGTTATCAAGAAGGTCACGGTCGATACTTCCGGCAGTGAAGTATTCGGCTATATTGAGTACGAGCTTAGATACGAGTGTTTGAGAGGTGAGAGCAAACTAGAATTTGAGTTAAGAACCTCCGAGGTTACATATGATTTGTCTAATAGGACAGACAACTTGTTCTACGACCAAATCGTTGTGAACGGTATTGAGGTCGCGAATGGTGCCTATGGATTGACGGGCTACATTCAATAACAATAAACTCAAATCAAAACCGCTCCAATAGCCATTGGGGCGGTTTTTCATTGGCAAAGATTTGGGACTGCTTTTGGCGGGACCGGTAGGCTTCAGCAAGAATCGAGGTGATTAACAGGGGTAAAAAGGCACGAGCTAAAGGTAAGCGCCTTGATTTTTCGCCTGAAGTGTGATAAAATATAGGTATGGCCAGGATCCGGCCAAAACTAAGCCGGATACCGGCTAGTCATAGAAAGGAGGGGATCCTATGAAGAAACTTAACAAGAGAGTGGTTATGCTGGCCCTCGGCTTGTTGATTGTTGCAGTTGCAATTATTGTTGCGTGCTGTAACAAAAATAGGGGAGAACCGACAGGAACCCCCACACCGGTACCAGCAACGAGCACCCCGGAGGTTACTCCTACGAGTAGTCCCACGGTGACACAGTCGCCTACGAGTACACCTACGCCGACTCCGGCACCTACGGATACTCCGACGCCAGTGTCGACTGATACGCCGACTCCGGCACCTACGGATACTCCGACGCCTGAGCCGACCGAAACGCCGACTCCGGCACCCACGGATACTCCGACGCCGACGCCCACCAGGGCGCCCACGCCGACGGCTACCCCGAAGCCGACTAACACGCCCACCAAGGCGCCCACGCCAAAGCCGACGAACACGCCGACTAAGGCCCCGACGCCCACCAAGGCGCCCACGCCGAAACCGGCTACACCTACGCCGACAACGGCCCCGGCCACGCCTACGCCTACGACGGCTCCGGCCACACCGACGCTTACGCCAGTACCTACGGATACGCCGACCCCTACGCCAACCAAGATTCCGGATGTTGACATCGTTACTTACGTGAATCAATTGGAGGCGACACATATTGCTCCTTTCCTTAAGGGGTATATAATCACGAGTCGCGAAATCATTCCGACCGGCAAGTATGTCAGCGGAAACGAGCAGCACGAAGTGCGATATAAATGTAAAAAAGGTGAGAATCGAATGGTAACATTCAATTTTTATGTTACAATTATATCATATAACACTGCAGTTGTCAAGGATGATATATTCTATTCGTATATCATCAATGACGTATACGTCGACGAAAGTTTCTGGGATACGGTCTCGTATTACCAGAGAGTAGATGGGCTAGCGAATCATATCGCAGAATAGCTCAGCAAAAACCACTCGAAATCTTGAAACCATCCAACCGGGTGGTTTTTTGTTTTTTAAAAAGCACTAGATTTTTGTCGTCAATATGCTTATAATAAAAACATGAGCATAAAAGGTGGAGGAAAACTCTTAAGAATTGTTATATTTTTGAGTCTCGCGGTTAGTACGACTATTGCCGCCTCTTCGTCTAACGCTTTTGCAGATTCATTTGCTTCTACTGGCGACAATCTTCACTCATCGGCTGGTACTCAATGTGAAATCAAAATCAATGGGAATAACTATTCCGTGGGAGGGTGGACGGTAGATACTTGTTTTGGTATGAGCTGGGTGTACTATAAGTGGCCGACGGACGCAAATGGAAACCCGATAGATAGTGATATACACTTTGCATGTACTGGTGGTACATGTGCCTCTGGCCGCACGGAGAGTATTGTTACTAAAGAATGCGGCAAACCGGAAAACGGTAGTGGGTTTTGGTATCTTGGTTTTGAAGCTTATAGCTCAGAAGGAAAATACTACCTTAATAGCCTTGGTTACCAAGTCGGAAAGCCAAAAGTTTTATATCTAACGCAGTGGTTGCGCGCCCCAGGTATCGGCACGGAGACCGGAACTTACATAACTGGTCTATACCCAGTCACGATATTTGGCAATAAGTATATAAATACCGCCTTTCAGGGTAGTTATAGCCCAATGACCTCAGAATATCTGACCCTGTCATCCGAAGCCCTGAATGCTAGCTATACTCCAGCTGGTAAGCTAAAAGGCCCAGGTAAATGTTCAGACTATGGATTGACCGACAAAAAATGTACATACAAAGCTAGCGCCGGTGGTTGGTTTGTCCAGCCATTCCCATACATAATTGTTAATGGCGCAAGAAAAACTGTAGAAGGCGAATATTATGGTACAACGCGGGACGTGAAAGCTGACTGGGACGAGTTAAACGAAGATCATATTGTAACAAGCGCCGATGATGGTTCAACCATAAGTAGCAGTGACTTTGCGAAAATTAACTATTTCTGTTCTGGTAGGACCAGTAAGCTGTCTGGCCGCTCGGGGGTAAAAGTCGGCTCCGGCACGGCTCAATACAGTAAATGGACGAATGAGGAAAATCCGGCAACGGTTAATGCGTCGTCCGTCGTCGACGTGAGTGACAAGGTAGATATAACGTTTTATCATCATCTACGCGGTAAAGGCCAAACGCAGGCCACAATAAGTGTAAACCAAGCCAGTCTTAAAAGCAAAGACGTAAACAATAAAGAAAATTGGAAAGATAGGACATGGAATTTCGTTGGTATTACGGATGCTTTCGACGAGAATAAGACTGTTACTCGCACCCGCACGGTCACTAAAGCGGAGCTTGAGGCGATTTCGTCGGGCACAACTACGGTGTGTGACACGATGACGTTTGGTGCTCAAACTAGCAAGGCCTGTGTAAGTCTCAAGCCGGTGTCGGCAATCGAAAACCTGGTGACCACAAGTACTGCCACGGTACCAAATGGCTCTACTGCGACGAGCGAGGCCAAGAAAGGCGCTCTCACTGGGCAAACCAAAACAGTAGATTATAACATCACGGTAGATGGTTCTGCGCAGACAGTCAATGTGCAATTTAACCACATTCTTTCGGTGCCGGCGCAAACTAATCCCGGCACGGCCAGTGTAAATTACACAATTTCGCAAACCACCTCTGGTAGCGGCGCTACAATCGGTAGCTATTCGACTACATCTGGCACCAAAAATGTTACTGTTTCAAGCCAGGTCCCTGTGCCAACTGTTACAGCAGCTAATCCTACAATCGCAGTTACCGGTGTCACAGCCACCACCAATGTGACCGTTTGTCAGAAAATGGTTGCGTCCTACAATGGTAGCAATTACACCACCACCGTCTGCGCCCACATCAAAGGTAATAATTTCGCGGTGTCGGGGCAGAGCTCGGTGGTGTCAGATACTAGCAGCGCCACGACCGGATTCGTAAACAACAACAATGTTGCGAGGACCTCGCGCACTATCTATGCGCCATATAACGCAAACGCCAGCACTACGGCCACCTTCAAACACGAACTAAAAGCCGTAAATAGCGTCAGTACTTCATTTGGCACTGGCAGCATCAGCTACACGATTAAGCGCGGGAGTAATAATGTCAAAAGCTCATCTTATAGCTTTGCAAATACTTCGACAAACACCGCCACCGTCTATAACGAAGGTGTTTCGGTGTCGGGTGGCGAAACCTGCCAAACGTTGAGCTTCACATATAACTCATATAGTGGCAACCCACAAGCTTGTATTACGATTAACTACGAACGGCCAACCTTTGCTGGGTCTAGCACGGTGTCGGGCGGTGGTTATCAAGAAACTGTTACCACAAACAACGGCAGTAAAACTCTTACCGAAATTAAAATCCCAGTGGCGGCCGGTAAAACCAGAACTCAGTCAATCAGCTTTTCGCACGATATTACCGCACGCTCCAATAGAAGCGACGCCAGAAACCAATCCACTGGCACGATGCCGTTTACGGTCGAAAAAGACTACACCAATAATTATTCCAACAACTTCTCGGGCACTTTCCCGAACTCCGGGTCAATTGTTGTTACGAAAGGTGTTTCGAGCGGTTCTACGAGCGTAGAAGTTCAACCAGGACAATCGAAAACCGTCTGCGAATCGCTTACCTTTAGTGGCTGGAAGTCCACGGTCTGCGCAAAAGTCACCGGCATTCTTTCCTTGCCAGAAGTTCAAAGCCAAACTTCCGCCAAATACAGCTCTACGATCAAAGCGAGCGATTGGGCCACCAAGTCTGCGCCAAACAAGAGCGCCGAAACCATCAAAGTCACGGTGCCAATCATGCCAAGTGTTGATATGAACGGTGGCATCAATGTCCCGATCACCTTTACTCACGACATTAAAGCTGCTCTAACCGGCACTCTTGCCGAGCAAAACACCGGCACCGTTAACTACACCTATACCACAACCGGTGCAACCGATAACACTGCGGGCTCAGGCAACTTTGTGCTTACCGTAAAAACCGCCTCGCCAAGCGCTTCAATCAATCCGAAAGTGACGAGCAATAAATATGTCAATGCTCGCATTGGCGCCACTCAAACCGCCTGCCAAACTCTAACCTTCACTTATGACGGCGTCACTCGTAACACCACGGCTTGTGTTGAGGTACGCGGCATCAGTGCCGATCCAAAAGGCATCAGCAAAATCACCGTAAATGGCTGTGGTCACGGCGTTACCGCAGACACCGATTATGTTGATGGCGCCATCGCCTGGCTAGACGTTTATTCTTGCACCAAAGACGATATTAAGGGTAGCGACATTGTCTTTAATCACGGCTTCTCAACTGGTGGCGAAATGTCAGTCACCGTGCCGTTTGGTATCGAAAATAGCTGCACAGCAAACAATGATGGCTGCGTCAATAACTACAGTAAACCGTACAACCAGAGCACGGGCAAGCCAAATTACAGCTACACCGGCCACACTGGCACTGCAAGGGCAAACATCTGGCTTTATAACAAGCTTAATGCTGATGGCTCACCAACTAATACTTATAACCGCAGCCCAGCCATCTCCGACCAAGATGCTAAAACCATGTTTGGTACTGGCGCCGTGTGTGAAACCTTGTCTTATGAATTTGACGGTGTTTGGCACACCACTACTGCCTGCGTAAGATTCAATAACCCAAACAGTCCATGCCCAGACCTTGGCACAGCTGGCACCACCAGAAGCACTAGCTATGTTAAAAAGTATCTCGGCACTAACCTTACCTCGCCAACTCCGGACGGCACTACGGTGGTTTACGCTAAACCAACCGATAACATCGAGTTTACTCACTGTTATTATCCGGGCGCACAAGCCACTCGTTACACTAACGACGACGAAAGTAAATATAATAACGCAGGCAACAATGGTAAGTTGGTATTGATTCCTTTGCGCAATGCATTTGTTGAGCAGCAAAACCAATTCACTATCAACAACCAAGCCGGCACCGACAATTATGTCAACAACCAAAACCGCTACACGTTTACCCAATATGGTCAGATCCTTCAAGACGCGGGCAACAGCACCTTTACTGGTGTAATTGGCAACCCAAATCACACTGCGCTTGTCTCGTCGAAGACCTCAATTTCAACCCAGGCCGTAGGTAAAGAATTTAGCCAATCGCTCTATGATCACCCGGGCACCAACGCGGTATCTGGTCACGATACGGCAAACTGTGGCGCCGGCTGCACGGTTCGTTACCGCAACAGCGACGACAACAAATGGTATAACATTGTAAGGCGCAATTCCGACAGTCCAGTTAGCGAAAGTTCGAGCGCGAAAGTTATCGTGCCATACAACTATCGCACTACGGCAAGTGTTAACACTGGCAATGGATTTGTGTATGCAGGCGAAAGTGTGTCTGGCCAAGATGTCAACGTGCTTGTAAACCAACGCTTCAACGCAACAGTTAACGACACCTATGCCACCAAGACGCCAGAATCAACAGTTCGCCTTTATCTGTTCTACACTGCAAACACTAATCCGACCGAAGGCAGCGACCATCAAAGCGCCGGCAGCAATGTCAATGCCTGTAGTTATTATGGCGGTATTGGCTTCTCGGGTTGTATCGAACTCCCAACTAAAGAAGGCGCCTCGGCCAGCGGTATCATCTTTAACTCTAGTAGCAACATCAACCCAACTAATCCAGAAAAAGTCAACGCCTTTAGATCCGACTACAACGTCCCAGATCTTCCGGCCGGCTCAAAAGTTTGTATGGGTGTGACGGTCTATCCAGCCGAGTCCACCGATACCTTGCCAGAAAACGGCAATACCTTTGTGTCGAAAGCCTACTGTCGCACCGTGGCCAAAAAGCCAACCTTCCAAGTTTGGGGTGGTGGTGTTTACTCCGCCGGCGACATCGTTTCGAACCAATTTACCAAATACACCGTGGATGGTGTGCTTGATTACACCCTTATTCGCCCAACCGGCGCACCAAGCCTTACCTTTGGCTCTTGGGTTGAGCACGCGGTAATTGCCAATGGCACGGCCACTGGTCTCGCATCAGGCGCAGCCACCGGCTACGGCCAAAAAGGTCTTGTAGTGAATGCGGCAAACCCAGGCGGCAGCACTAGCAGCAACTATTGTAATCTCAACAGGCTAAGCCTCGCTAACGTTAACTGTATCAGTAAAAGAACTGGTAGCTTTGGCGTGGCTGGCGTATCGGCTAGCAAAACTACCCTCAAGGAAAAATACGCCAACAAGGCCGCGGCAATCGACGCCAGCCGAAACAACGACCAAAATGCCTACGTAAACCTTAACCTAAGCAATGCCAACAGCTATACCGAGCAAGACGGTGTTCGTTACACCTTTGCCAATACCAACCTCACCCTAGATGCTAGCAACAGATTGCCAAGCGGTGTTATGCACGTAATTTACGCCAAAGGCAACGTGGTGATTCGTAGCAACTTACTTTACCAAGACAGCAACCTTCAAAATATGTCGAGCGTTCCGCAATATCTCATTGTCGCCGACGGCAATATTTATATCGAACCAGCCGTTACTCGTATCGACGCAATCCTGCTTGCAGGCAAGAATCTTAACACCTGTGCCAAACTTAGTGGCAGCAGTGTTACCGAAGCAACCAAAGCTAGCGGCACCCACGAAGTCGAAAATCTTTACTGTGCTCGACAACTCAAGATTAATGGTGTGATTATCGCCGACGTTATCAAATTCTATCGCATTTATGGCGCCTCAAACGGCCTCAACTCAATTGTGCCAGCCGAGATTGTCGACTTCTCGCCAAGCCTCTACATGTGGGGTAGCAGCGAAACGGATTCTACTTTCCATAAAGGCATTTACACCACATACCAACGCGAACTCGCGCCGCGCCAATAATTCTCGCGCGTATCTTATAAAAGTGTTATAATAATTTTATGCAAACTCTCGAACAATTAAAAGCCGAGCTCAAAGCGCTTGGCGCTGAATATGCGAAGATCAAAGACATCCCACCTGCGGAGCGGGCTGAGTTTGGTCGTCAAATTAACATCAAAAAACAGGAGCTCCTAGAAAAAATCAAAGCAGCCGAAGAAGCCGCTCTTGAGAAGGACGTTACGAGTATCGATATCACCGCGCCAACCGCACCAAACCAACCTTTGCCTACCTTTTTGCCGTCCGAAGAAGGTTCTGAGCACCCACTAATGTCTGAGCTCGACCGCGTAGTTGAGATTTACCAAATGATGGGCTTTGATGTAGCTGAGCCACGTCAACTCGACGACGAATTCCATATGTTTGATAGCTTGAATTTCTCTAAAGGCCATCCAGCTCGCGATGGTTATGACACTTTCCGCACCGAAGAGGGCTACATTCCGCCAGCCCACACTTCCACCATGCAACACCGCGTGCTTAAGGCCTACAAAAAGAATCTTGAGCAGGGCAAAAACATCGCCGTCGTGGTGCCAGGCCGCGTGTTCCGCAACGAAGACGTCGACGCTACTCACGAACACACTTTCTACCAGTGTGAAGGCGTGTATGTTTCGAAAGATTGTACGCTCGGCAACATGCTCGGCATCCTTCGTGAATTCTTCGAAAAATATTACGAACAAAAGCTCGATATTTCTACTCAACCAGGCTACTTCCCATTCACCGAACCATCCCTCGAATTCAAAATCGAAAAGCCAAAAACCCTTGGCGGCAAAAAAGGCGAATTTATTGAGATGCTTGGCTGCGGCATGATTCATCCAAACGTGCTCAAAATGGCCGGTATCGACCCAACCGTCTACCATGGCTTCGCCTGGGGCGGCGGTATCGACCGCTTAGTGATGCTTCGCTACGGTCTGAAGGACGTCCGGTACTTTGAATCTGGTAAACTTAATTTCTTGAAGGAGTTTTAATATGAAAATCTCGTTAAATTGGCTCAAGAAATATGTCAAAATCGACGTTGATAACGCCGCGCTCGAAAAACTGATCGACTCGCGCCTTGTTGAAATCGAAGAAATTATCGACGAATCCAAAAAATACGACAACATTTTTGTAGTGAAAGTTGTCGAATGCGAAGCTATTCCAGAAACCCATCTTCATCTTTGCCAAATCGACACCGGCGCCAAAGAACTCACGCAAGTTGTGTGTGGCGCGCCAAATGTACATGCCGGCATGCTTGCGGCTTGGGTTGCTCCAGGCGCTATTGTGCCTGCCAGCGTTCACGAAGACGCTCCATTTGTGATTGGCAAACGCAAAATGCTAAACAAATATGATTCTTGCGGTATGCTTGCTGGTGCTGATGAACTCGACTTCACTACTGACCATTCTACGATTGTCGAAATCGATCCAGAAATCGCCAAGCCAGGCGACAAGCTCGCTGATATTTTCGAATTGAATGATGTGATTCTCGATATCGAAAACAAATCTTTGACTCATCGTCCAGACTGCTTCGGCGTGCTTGGCTTTGCTCGTGAAGTCGCAGGCGTTCTAGGTGAAAAATTCGCTTCTGAGCCAGCCGTTGAAGATGCCGACTTCAAGAAACTCGGCGTGAATATTGCTGACTCTGCTATCTGCCCACGCTACTCAGCTGTGGTACTTAAAAAACATGGCGAGCTTAAGAAAAAATATTTGACTCTTCAAGACACTATGCTAGCCAAAGCCGGCATGCGCCCAGTTGATCCAATCGTGGATGCTACCAACTATTTGATGCTTCTTACCGGCCAACCACTTCACGCGTTCGACTACGATAAGTTCCTCGCCGTGGGCGGCACGACCGAGCCAAAAGTTGGCGTACGCCTCGCTAAGAAAGGCGAAAAACTCACTTTACTCGACGACACCGAAATTACTTTGGTTGATACCGATATCGTAATCACTAGCAACGATGTGCCAGTGGCTCTCGCCGGCGCAATGGGTGGCAAGTCCACTATGATCGACGAAAACACCAAAAACGTCATTATTGAATCCGCCACCTTTAGCTTGTTTAATTTGCGCAAGACTCAAATGGCGCACGGCATTTTCTCCGAGGCTATCACCCGCTTTACCAAAGGCCAACCAGCCTACCAAACTTTGGCTGTGGCTTTGAAATGCGCCGAAATGTTAAAAGACGGCTTTGAAATCTCCGAAGTCATTGATTCTGGCTATAGAAAAGAGGAAAATGTTGTAAAAATTACAACAGACGAAATCAATAATTTGCTTGGCACCAACTACATTTTGGCCGGAATTGTGAGCACGCTTAAAAACGTCGAGTTCAAAGTTGAAGTCAGTGGCAACAATCTTACCGTCACCGCTCCAGCTTGGCGTACCGACATTCATATTAAGGAAGACATCATTGAAGAAATCGGCCGCTTAAACGGCTACGATAACATCGCGCCAGTTTTGCCACTTCATGCTACGGCCGAGAAAAACAAACTCGTGTCCTTGAAGTCGCAAATTCGCAACTTCTTCAGCCTTGCCGGCGCAAACGAGCTTCTCACTTACACCTTTGTGCACGGCGATCTTTTGCAAAAAGTCGGCCAGGACATCCATAATTCTTACCGCCTCGTACAGTCAATTTCACCGGACCTACAATATCTCCGCCAGCAAATTGTGCCGTCATTGCTCGTAAAATCTTACGAAAATTTGAAAGCCAAACACAATAGCTTTGCTTTGTTTGAAATGAACCAAGTATTCCTTCGTTCTGATGGCGTCGACGAAGATAATGTGCCATACGCCAACAACAACCTTGCGATGGTTGTGGTTGATAATACCGAAAACACCAAATATTATCTCGCTAAAAAATATCTCGAAGAACTTACGAAGAAACTTGGCATCAAGCTCGATTTCAAGGCCTACAAACCAACCAAAGAAGGTTACGAAGCCTACTATGAACCAAAGCGTAGCGCCGGTGTTTACGTAGACGACACCTTGATTGGTGTGATTGGCGAAATCAAATTCAGCGCTCTTTCTAAGCTCAAACTCCCACGCGGCGTAGCTGCTTTCGAAATCAGCCTCGACCAGCTCGTAAAGTTTGCAACCCTTAAAAAAGTAGCTGGCGACATCAGCGAATTCCCAACCGTCTCACGCGACATTACCATCACTACTGGCGATAGCTACGAAACCGTGTTCAAAAAACTCGAAGATAAACTAGCAAAACGCGATCTCGTGTACAGTATTGAACCAACCTCAATCTACCAGGCTGACGAAAAGGTTAACCCGAGCCTCAGCTTCCACCTTGAATTTGCCGACCGCACCAAAACTCTCGAGGCTGCCGAAATTCAAGCCATTATGGACGAGCTCGAAAAAATTGCCTAATATTTGCACGGTGATTTAGCTTATGCTATTATATATAGTATGATATTGCTCGATAATGTGACCAAAACCTACCCTGGCGATGCGCATCCAGCGCTCGACAGCGTATCTCTCCATATCGAGCCAAATGAATTTGTATTTTTAGTAGGTAAATCCGGTGCTGGCAAATCCACTTTGATGAAAATGATCACCAAGGAAGAGAATCCTGATTCCGGCAAAATCATCATCGGTGGTATCGACCTTGACTATGTCAAAAAACGCAACATCCCAAATTATCGTCGCCGCCTTGGTGTAGTTTTTCAAGATTTTAAGCTTTTGCCACGCCGTACCGTTTACGAAAACGTTGCCTTGGCGCTTGAAATCGCTGGCATGAGCGGCCGCGAAATTCGAAAAACCGTGCCAAAAGTCCTTGAGCTCGTGGGGCTATTAGACCAAGCTAAAAAATTCCCAAACCAGCTTGCCGGTGGTCAACAGCAGCGTGTGTCGATTGCGCGTTCCGTGGCGCGCCAGCCAAAAATTCTGATCGCCGACGAGCCTACTGCGAACCTCGATAAACTCACCACCGAAGAAATTATCAATCTGCTTAAAAAGATTAATGATTTTGGCACCACGATTCTTGTCACCACGCACAACGAGAACATTGTTAACAATTTACAAAAGCGTGTCATCACCCTAAAAGACGGCCGTATTGTGAACGACCAAAAAGTAAATGGTATTTATAAACTCGATGCTACACCTGTGCAGCAACCAGCCCGCACCATCCAAACTCCAGGCCACGCACTTAAGAAACCGAGGGTAATCTAATGAAAAAAACAGCATCGCTAGACGACAATAAAGGTCTCAAAAAAGCCGCCAAAAAAAGCCTGCGCACCATGCGTAAGCTTCAAAACCACAATGTTGTGCGCGAGCAAAGTCGCATCATTAAATACGGCGTCAGTGGTTTTGCTCGCAACTTCTGGCTTTCTGCAGCTTCGGCTATCGTAATGTCAATGACGTTAGTAATTCTTTTTATAACTGTTGTAGCAAGCGTGATTTTGTCAAACACGGCCGACGCAATGCGCGACAAAATCGACATCACAATTTATCTAAAGCCTGGCACGTCCGAACGCAACCTCGAAAAATTATCCGCTATCATTTCGGAAGATAGCAATATTAAATCGGTCGAAACCTCCACATCGGAGCAAGAATACGAAAAGCTAATTGCCGAAAATTCCGACAATCAGGGAATCATCGATGTCCTTGATGAAGAAATGCGCAATATTTTGATTAATGAGCAGTTACAATCTACGATGCGCATTAAGGTTTACGATATCGAAAATCTCGACAGCATCAAGGCGATCGTCAACGAAGACGAAACCTTCCAAAAGTTTCTCGACACCGAAGAGCTTCCAACCTACGATGTCAACCAAACCGAAATCGCCACGATCACTTCCTGGGCAAACATTGCCCGTGCTGCGGGCATCGTGCTTGGTGTAATTTTCTTGACCGTGTCTATTCTCGTAATTTTCAGCACTGTTAGAATGGCAATCTTCAGCCGCCGTGAAGAAATCTATATGATGAAGCTCGTAGGTGCCGACAAGGGGTTCATCCGTGGCCCGTTCATTGTTGAAGCCGAAATTTGCGGCCTTATTGCGGGTATCGTTTCGGCAGCAGCTAGCTATGCACTGTTCGAATTCCTAGCTCCAAATCTCAAAAACTATGGCATTAGTATCGACAACATTGTTGAGGTGCTCGAATCCAGCAAACTCGTATTCGTGGTTCTCGTCTTTATTGGCATGGGTGTGGTGATTGGCCGCATTTCGGCGCGTCTTGCGATTTCTCGCTATATGCACAAGGCATAACTCTTTACAGGTTGTGCTTTTCGTGCTATAATGAGGTTATGGTAATACTGCCCAAAAATAAAAATTTCAAACTTTGCCCAATCGTCACAATCTTGGCGGCAGTATTAGTCTTGTCAATTATCTTTATTGGTTCTGGCTACCAAAAAACCTCCGCGCTTTCTCGTGCCTGCGCAGCTAGCGAAGAATGCGTTGAAGCTGCTCGTGCCGAGCAAAAGGCAATCGAAAACGCGAACTATGCTAGCAAAACAGCCAACCTTTACCAGATTAAAGTTCAAGAGCTTAACGTGCAAATCGCCATTAAGGAATCTGAAATATATGCTACCGAAGCCGAAGTTGCAGAATTAAATCGCCAAATTAAAGAAGCCGAAACCAAGCTTCTCTCGGAACAACGCGCTCTTGCATCCCTACTCGCCAAAATGCATTTCAGCGGTGATAGTGAGCCGATTCGTATTCTTGCCGGTAGTAGCTCAATTTCCGACCTCGCCGAAAAACAAGCTCGCGAAGAGGCTGCCAAAAAGCAGATCACCATTTCAGCTGCAACCGTAAAAGAAGCCAAAGAAAAACTCGAGCAAGACCGCGAAAATGTCAAAAGGTTATTGGCCGAGCAAAAGGCTGCCAGAAACGAACTCGCCGCAGCCCGCGCCGAACAGCAAGAATTAGTCAATAAGTATCAAAACGACGCCGAGTCCTATGCACAAGTTGCCGAAGAGGCTAAAGCCGCTAAACTCGAAGCCGAACGCCGTGAGCAGGAGGCCCACCCAGAGCTCTATCGCGGTAGCTCGTTCACCGGCGAAAATACCTACCCATGGCAAAACGACTGCCCTCATCGCCAAGATGATTACGTTACCTACTGGGAAGATTTTTATGGCTGGCATAAAATTGGCGGCCTCGTGTGTGAATGTGTGAGCTATGTGGGCTGGAAAGCCTACGAAAGATTTGGTCTCTCGCTTGGTTGGGGCAACGCCTATAGCTGGGACGATGTTGGCCGTCGCCTTGGTTATCGTGTCGACCACACTCCGGCCGAGGACACTATCGGTCAAGCCGATGGTGGTCAATGGGGCCACGTATTCTGGGTTGAAGGCGTGAACGCCGACGGCTCAATCAACGTCACCGAATACAACAACGCCTATGCCACACAACTCTATTCCGGCCAATACCGCTATGGTGATTTTGGCTCGCGCCGCATTTCTGCAAATGAACTTTGGCAATACAACTTTATTCATTTAGAATGATAATGTTTTGTGCTAAAATTAAAGAATGAGCGAAAAAACAACCTGGCAGCAAAAAAAAGTTAATCTAAGCACCGCTATTATTGTTGGCGGGGTGATTGCTGTACTCGGAATTGTATTTGGAATTTTTGGTAAAGAATGGTTTGGCGGATTTGCTCCATATCTTGGCATTAAAACCCCAACCGAATCTATTGATTGGTCTGCGCTTGATGAAGTATATGATACGCTCGCCCAAAATTATGACGGCGAAATCGACAAAGCCAAAATCATCGAAGGCGCCAAAAAAGGCCTCACCGCTTCACTTGGTGATATCTACACTTCTTACATGGATGCCACCGAAACCGCAGAGTTTATCGGCAGTTTGCATGGCGAAGCCGGCTCTGGTGTTGGCATTGAGATGGGCCTACGTGATGGTTATGTGCGCGTAATTCGCACACTTCCTGATAATCCAGCCAAAAAAGCAGGCATTCTTGCAGGTGATATTATCTATAAAGTAAACGATGAAGAAGTTTATATGCTGTCAACCGAAGAAATCGCAAACAAAGTGCGTGGTGAAACCGGCAGCGAGGTCAAGCTCACCGTGGTGCGTGATGGTAAAGAACTTTCCTTCACTATGATTCGTGAAACCATCAATAATGTTTCGGCCTATATTAATTATGAAGGTGACACCGCAATTATTACGGTTACGCGTTTTGATAGTGACACCGGCACGATGGTTCATGATTTTGCTAAGGACTTCGTCGGAAAAGGCATCAAAAAGGTGATTCTGGATCTTCGCGACAATGGCGGTGGTTATGTTTCGGCCGCGCAAGATTTGCTTAGCCTTTGGATCGAAAACCAAGACATCTTGATTCAGAAATCTTTGCATTATGGCACGACTAAGGTCGCATCTTATTTTGGCAGAGCTTTGCTTAAAGATATGAAAACCATCGTGCTCGTCAATGGCTCCACGGCATCCGCATCCGAAATCGTGGCCGGCGCTCTTCAGGATTATGGTAAAGCCACAATCGTAGGCGAAAAAACCTTTGGCAAAGGCGTCATTCAACAAATGTTCGACCTCAGCAATAATTCAATGGTAAAAGTTACGATTGCTAGTTGGTATACTCCAAAAAATCGTTCCATCAATAAAGAGGGCATTACGCCAGATATTGAAGTGGTGCGCACCTACGACGATATTAATACGATGAAAGATCCACAAATGGATAAAGCAAAGGAGCTTTAATGGTAAAAGTTTATTCCACTTTAACCTGCCCATATTGCCACGCCCTAATGGATTGGCTTGATGACCTCGGTGTAGAATACGAGGAAGTTGATGCTACTGGTGATCCAGAAATCACCGCGGTGCCGGTCACCGAAATCGCCGGTGAGCGCATTGTGGGCTTTGATCGCCCAGCCATCAAAAAGGCCTTAAAAAAGCAAAACCTAATCTAATAAAGCCGAGCTCTAAGCTCGGTTTTTTAGTACTTCCTGGTAGATTTCTTCAAAACGCGTCAAGGTATTCGTAATGTCGTGCTTTCGTGAAAGTTCAAGGCTGCGCGCGCTAAATTTTTTGCGAAGCTCTTTGTCGTTGAAGAGTTTTACCATGCCAGCAGCTAACGCGTCGATATCTTTTGGCTGACATAAAAATCCATTTTCGCCATCTCTACAAATGTCGGCTACGGCGCCCTTGTCGACTGCGATTACCGGGAGGCCGGTAGCGGCCGCTTCAATCAAAACAATGCCTTGGGTTTCAATCTCGCTAGCCGTTGCAAAGAACATGCCACCGCGATAGATATCGTAAACATCTGGCGGCAAAACACGGCCAAGAAATATAATAGAATCGCCGAGTTTTAACTTGCGAACCAAGGTTTCAAGGTTGGCCTTGTCTACTCCATCGCCCACAATCACGAAGCGCGCATTCGGGGCATCTTTGAGCGCCTTTGCGAACGCTTTAATCACAAGGGAGAGCTGTTTTTCGGGATCAACACGCCCCACATAAAGCATGTATTCATTTGGTAAATGATATTTTTTGAGCACTCGCGGGTCGGCCGGGCCAGACTTAAAAGAAGACAAATCTACGCCATTAGAAACGGCCTCGATCGGTGCCTTAAACTTTTTTTCACGCTTTTCAGTAATTAAATCATCGATTGCAAGCTGGGTTGGCATGGTTACGTAGTCACTGCGCTTTTGGTGGCTGACAAAATAAGTTGCAAGCAGAGCATTAACTGGTTTTTTGACTGGTTTTGGTAGTTTAAGTGGGCCCGTAAAGACGTCTGGCATATTGTGTTCGGTAGTGACTAACGGAATACAATGCTTGCGAGCATAACTCATCGCCGCGAGGCCAACTGGGTCGGCACCTTGGCTATGAATAATGTCAGGTTTAAATTTGTCGAGCGCTTTTTTAACTTGGTGAGCCGGCATCGCCGAAATCCAAAAACCGTTTTTGTAGTAAACGTGCGGCAACTCCTTGCCAAATAATTTCTTTTTTGGTGGGATTGGGTGGAGTTGGTCGGCATAAAAATGCATTTTTTTGGATTTAAGATAAACCACCTTTACACCATCTTGGATTTCAACGTGGCCTTTGCCGGTTTGGCTTGGACAAAGCACCATTACGTCGTGGCCACGGTGAGCCATGCCGGAGGCAAGATTATATGCAAAGACAGCTACGCCGTTTGCCATTGGGTAATAAACAGCAGTAGCGATAACAATTTTCATAAACTAATTATAGCATAAACCAAACAGCGCGATGCCTGCCGCTACCGAAACATTGAAGGACTCTTTTTGGCCCCGCATTGGGATTTCAACAAAAAGGTCAATTATATCATAGAGCGAATAATCGATGCCGTTAACTTCTTCACCTAAAAGCAAAACGATTTTATCTTTAAGTGCGGCTTTTAGTTTATCTCCACCAAGTGTCATTAAGCGCTCGTCGCTGATATTATTTTCAAGTCCTACGATTTGATAACCTTGTGATTTGTATGTATTAAGCTCCGCTTTTATATCATCGGACGCATAAATATCTAGCATATCTTCCGCACCCAGAGCGGTCTTATGAATCTCCTTGTCTAGCTTATCGCGTAGATGTGGTAACAAGTTTTTGTCGTGCACGCGCGGCGTATAGCCAGACAGAAGCACTTTCGACACGCCAAAACCCTCTGCCGAGCGAAGAATTGCGCCTACGTTATAAGTGGAGCGAATATTATCGAGCACCAGAACGATTTCCATAGGGGTATTATACCACAATTCTTGACATCTTGAGCCATGGATTATATAATGATGATGTCTGACGTAGAATAAAAAAAAGAGTCAATCTCCTCTGTCTCCGATGTCAGACGTGGCCTTTAAAAAAGTGCGTATGCAAAGTACGGTACCATAAGGATTTGCGTCTGGGGCAGCCACTTTGTATGTTTTTGTGAAACGAAGATCGCTTTTTGTTTCACATCCCTATAAAAAACATCACAAAATGGCAGTTTTGGATTCTTAGACTTATGTGTCGATTAAGAAGTCGGAGTAGGGACCGACTTCAAAACCCGGAAATGCTCCGCGGTTCCTCTATATTCCTTCTTTGAATGTCTCAGTAAGTTTCGCCGCGGCACGCACAGTAACTTATCGTTGTCGTGATGCTCTTTATCACGATCTCCAAGGCCTCGCGTCGTTCCGCGGGGCCTTATTTTTTAGCATTGACAAAAATATCAAATCACGATAAACTACTAAGGCTGTACCTCCAGTCTAAAACGGTCACAGCATGTCCTCCTCAGTTAGAGATGGAAAACACAATGTAACCCACGCGGCCGATAAAATCGATTCCCGTCGTCCATTGTAGCGACGAGCGAAGTGCGAGCTCACATATTGCCGCTACGTGCGATCACGCACGAATATGCGAGTCAGGGAGGAAACGCGACAATACGCACAATACGGACCATACATGTTGAAAAATGTAGGAATACTGGTTAAATATAACTTCCGCTGTGCTTAAATTGTCGAGACGTTGGAATAGTGTGCGACCGCGTGGCGCACATTGCACATTAAGGGGCTAAGCCCCGTTTACATACACCCTGCTATATCTAGTAGCAGGGTGATTTTTATGGTATAATATTTTTATGGAAAGATACGAACCGCTCAAAATTGAAGAAAAATGGCAAAAACGTTGGGAAACCGAGAAGCCTTATAAAGCCACCGAAAAGGACGGTGTGCCAAAGATGTTTCTTGCCGAAATGTTCCCATATCCATCTGGTGCAGGCCTACATGTTGGCCACGTGCGCAACTTTACGATTGTTGATGTGCTTACGCGGTTCTACACTCAGCAACGCTTAAACGTGATGCGCCCATTCGGCTATGATACTTTTGGCTTGCCTGCCGAAAACTATGCCATCAAAACCGGCATTTCTCCTCAATCTGCTACCGAAACCAATATCAATAATTTCCGAAAGCAGGCTAAACGCCTAGGCTACGCCATCGATTGGGATCGCGAAATCAACACTTCAGACCCAGAATACTATCATTGGACTCAGTGGTGCTTCCTTCAACTTTTCAAAAAAGGCCTAGCTTACCAAAAAGAATCTTATCAATGGTGGTGCCCAGTTGATCAAACCGTGCTCGCGAACGAGCAAGTAGAAAACGGTTGCTGCTGGCGCTGTGGTCACGAAGTCGAGAAAAAGAAAATGAAACAGTGGTTCTTCAAAATCACCGCCTATGCCGATGAACTCTTAGACGAAGTCGACGCCCTTGATTGGCCAGAAAAAATCAAAACCATGCAAAAGAACTGGATTGGCCGCTCCAAGGGTTCAATCGTAAATTTTGCAGTTAAGGACACTCAGCAGGAAATCAAAGTTTTCACCACTCGTGTGGATACGATTTTTGGCGCGACCTTTATCGTGCTTGCACCAGAGCACCCTTTGGTTTCTGAACTCGTAAATGATAATACTCGCGAAAAAGTTGACGAGTATTGCAAGAATGCCATCAAAAAATCCGAAATCGAACGCCAAGAAAACAAAGAAAAAACTGGCGTGTTTACCGGCGCATACGCCATTAATCCGCTCACTGGCGAAGAAATGCCAATTTGGGTGGCTGATTATGTGCTTGCTGGCTACGGTGAAGGCGCCGTAATGGCGGTACCAGCCCACGACGAGCGCGATTTTGCATTCGCCGAAAAATTCGATTTGCCGATTCGCCGCGTGATTGAAAAACCAGAAAACTCAACTGACGACGACAAATGCTATCATGGCGAGGGAACTTTGGTGAACTCTGGCCAATTCAATGGCCTCAGTTCTGACGATGCTCGCGAACAAATCAACGCTTGGCTCACCGAGCGCGGTATTGGTTCGCCAAAGACCACTTACAAAATGCGTGACTGGCTGATTTCTCGCCAACGCTACTGGGGCTGCCCAATTCCAATCGCTTACGATAAAGATGGTGAACCTCATGCCATTCCAGAAGACCAGCTTCCTGTGATTATCCCAGAAGTTGAAGATTACAAACCAGACAACACCGGTCGCTCAGCGCTTGCAAAATGCAAAGACTGGCTAAAGGTAAATGTCTACAACGAAAAGACTGGCCAAGTCGAAGAAATGACGCGTGAAACCGACACCCTCGATGGCTATGCCTGCTCGAGCTGGTATTTATGGCGCTATGCTTCGCCGCACGATAGCGAACACGCCTGGGACCCGGATGCTATTAAATACTGGGCGCCGACCGATGTTTATGTGGGTGCTGACCACGCCGTGGCTCACCTGCTCTACATTCGTTTCTGGTGTAAATTCTTTGCCGATCAAGGCTATTTGCCATTCCGCGAACCAATCAAAAAATTGATTTATCATGGTTACATCAACGCCCCAGACGGCAAGAAAATGAGCAAGAGTAAAGGCAACGTCATTGATCCGCTTGACGTGATTAATGATGGCTACGGCGCCGATACGCTTCGTACTTACGAAATGTTTATTGGCCCAGTTGAGCTCGATGCGGCTTGGAGCCCGCGCTCCGTGGGTGGCGTTTATCGCTTCTTAAACCGCTGCTTTACTCTCTGCTTTACCGACACCAAAGAAAACACCGAATCAACTGAAGTTATCCGCCACAAGACTATTAAAAAAGTTACCGAAGATATTTATAACTGTAGCTTTAATACCGCAGTCGCTGCGTTGATGGAATACGTGAACGAGCTTTACCGCGTGGGCGCCACAAATGAAGACCTCGTGGCTCTTGCTAAGCTTTTGAAGCCATTTGCTCCGCATCTTGCTTCCGAAATGCTCGAAAAACTTGGCGCCGATGATGAATGGCCAACATGGGATAACGACAAGTTGGTTGCTGACGAAGTTGAAATTGTCGTACAAGTCAATGGTAAGCTTCGCGCTAAGCTCAGTGTCAACGCTTCCGACCTTGATAATGAGGAAAAGATTAAATCTCTCGCCATTGCCGAAGAAAAAGTCAAAAAATATCTCAGCGGCGAGCCTAAAAAAGTCATTTTTGTAAAACACGCCAAAATTCTCAATATTGTGGCATAAAAATCAATAAAATCAAGGCTTCAAACCCATTCCACTCGTGCTAAAATTAAAGCATGAGTGGAGTGCGTTATGCGAGGTAGACGCAGGCTATATCATCTTAGCCGTTTAATGATGCCGCTAGGCCTCATAGTTTTTGCGTTGTCTGTGATTGTTCTAAACGTCACTGCCGCCACCAATCCTTTCAAAATTACGAATGCAGGGATCACTGTTAAAACTGGCGGCGTAGACGCTGTCGTTAGTGGTTTTGATGAAACCAGAATTAATACAGATGCTACCTTTTATCAGCTAGGTGGTAGCGTAAGCTATGCTGTCACTTTGCAAAACACTAGTGAAAAAAACCAAAAGATTACTTCTATCACGGATGATAATTCAAACCCATATCTAGTTTACAGTTATGCAAACCACGCTGGCGAAGAAATTGCCGCGGGTGGCGAACTAGTATTAGATGTTACCGTTACATACGCCAACGAAATCGCCGATCCGAGCGCTCGTGTGCAAGACTTTGGCGTGAAGTTTTTGATTGAATATGAAGAGGTGGAGCAACCAATTGAGCCAGAAGAGCCAACCATCCCAGACACTCCAGAAGAAGAAATCGTAGTACCAAACACAGACGGCGGCGAAACTATCGCGCCAAACACTGGCGTCAGTGAAGCTGACTCTAGCAGAGCTGTCGCAAATCGTCCATTTATCGCTCTCGCTATCGTGGGCCTTGTGCTAGTCCTCCTTGGACTTAAAAGATCCAAATTCAGTACCAAAACCAAGGTAGCCGCACTGGCACTGTTTGGCACTCTCGCTGCCGTATCGGTCGTTAACGCGACGGGCGGAGATTTTGCATTTGAGTTTGTGAATAACTTCACTTTGAAAGATAAACTATCTATCACTACGGTCATTAACAATAACGAAACCAGCAAAATTGTATCGTACGGTGGCATTCTCGACATTGACGCGCCAGAAAAGCCGGGTTACACCTTCGCCGGTTGGGTAAAAGAAGGCGGCGAGCCATTTAACCCTGCAGAACCAATCTTTGATGATGCTAAGATTACCGCAGTATTCAATATTGATACCTACCATATTTCATACGATCTTGCCGGTGGCGAAACAGCCTCAGAAAACGCGACTTCATATACGGTAAACGACAATATTACTTTGGTCGAGCCAACCAAAGATTTTTACACATTTATCGGATGGACTGGCACGGGTCTAGATGCACCCACTAAGAATGTCGTCATCCCGGCCGGCAGCACGGGCGAGCGAAATTATGTAGCAAACTACAGCCCAGTAGCCTACAGTGTAGCGTACGACAATATCACCCCAGAAGAATTAGTGCTTCTTACTAACCCACTTTCTTACACCATCGAATCCGAGCCACGCATTCTCAACAATCCAGTCGATCGCACCGACATAGACGGTGACACCACGCAAACTTTCGTAGGCTGGAAAGAGGGTGACACTATTTCTACGACTATCAATCTACCAAATCCAAATTCCATGGGCGACAAAGTCTTTATTGCGCAATGGGTAGACGTGGCGCCTACTACATACTCAATTGACTACGAATTGCACGATGGTACCACCGAAACCGCCAACATTACTGAGTTCACTAAAGAAACCGAAACTTTCACCATTATTAATCCAACTAAAACCGGCTATGAATTTAGCGGCTGGTCTGGTACCGGCTTAACTGGCGACAATACTATCACTCTGCAAGTCGTCAAAGGCACTAGGGAAAACCTGTCATTTGAAGCTCACTACACGCCAAATACTTACAACGTGGTCTTTAATAGCAACGGTGGTGCTGGCACGATGGGCGCACAGGTCCTTACTTATGACGTGGCAACAAATCTCAACGCCAATATCTTTACGAGAACTGGTTATCATTTCACCGGCTGGAACACCGCCGCAAACGGTTCGGGTAGCGCCTATGGCAATGGTGCCGAAGTTAAGAATCTCAGAACCAGCGGCGAGATTACCTTGTATGCTCAATGGGAAGCCAATACATACGAGATTGTCTTTTCTGGCAACCACGAGCGCGCAGAGTTTGCCATGGCAAATCTTGCGATGACCTACGACAAAGCAAAAACTTTGCCAGCAAATGGCTTTAGAGTATTAGGCTGCGTCTTTGAAAGCTGGAATACCAAAGCCGATGGCACTGGCAAAAGAATCGAAAATGGTGCATCGGTTATGAATCTCACTACTGGCGGTACCGTTACGCTCTTTGCTCAGTGGGCCGTCACTCCATACACAGTTGTATACAACAAGAATCATGCCGACGCCACTGGTACTATGGGCACCCAAACTATCGAATACGCCGTAGCATTTAATTTGCTGCCAAATGGTTTCGCTCGCGCTGGCCACTCGTTTATCGGCTGGAACACGAAAGCTGATGCAAGCGGCACTCATTATGACGACCAAGCAATGGTCATCAACCTTGCTACAGACGGCACGGTAAATCTTTACGCCGAATGGCAAGCCAATAGCTATAGTATAGCCTTTGACAAAAACCACAGCGACGCAACTGGCGAAATGAGCAATCTAGAAATGGTTTACGGCGAGACGGCAAATCTGCCAAGCAACCAATTTGCTCGCACCGGATATCTATTTGACGGCTGGAATACCAAGGCTGACGGCACTGGCGCCAACTATGCCGACACCGCGTCGGTCACAAACCTTGCAGTGGCAAACAGCGATGTAATTACGCTCTACGCCAAGTGGACACCGGCCCCATACGAAATCGTTTTCCATGGTAACGACACAGAAGCGACCGGCACGATGGCAAACGTCGATGCATATTATGATACAGAAGTTACGCTTCCAAAAAACCAGTTTAAAAAACCTGGTTACGTCTTTACCAACTGGAACACTAAAGCTGACGGCACCGGCGACGATATTGAAGATGAAGACGTCGTGCTAAATCTCGCCACTGGGGGCACTGCCGACCTTTATGCCGAGTGGCGCATCGCAGAAGCTATGTTTAAGCCGGGTCTGTTTGTCAATAACCAAATTCGCTTCCTCTCTGGTGCCGGGATGCATTACGGTGCAAGCCTTGGCAACACTACGCCGATGACCAACAACACCGGCTATATTCCAAACCCGAAGGTGCTAGCTATTAAACAATCTCCGGTTGAGCCAGATTTTGAACATATGAATACTTACTGGCGCTACCACGAGGGTGATGACAATTATGATCCGAACTGGGAAAAGGTTAACGATTGGAATATTGTCTCGGTAGCCAATTCCAAAGATCCAATTTATATCTGGTATGTGCCAAACGACGCCGCAAATACCAATGGTACGATTTACTACTGGAGCTATGACATTACTCCGCAGCTTAACCCGAGTTCAAGCCGTATGTTTGAGGGTATGAGTGAGCTGGCCGAGGTTGACTTTGCCCCATTCGATAGCACTGGGGTCGAGAACATTACCACCATGTTTGCTGGCACCAAGATAAAGTCCGTAGACCTCAGCAATTTTGACACCACAAAGCTTAGTTCCATGAGGCAACTATTCAAAGGCTGTTCTATGCTCACAGATGTGAACTTTGGTAGTAACTTTGATACGAGCAGGGTAAAAGACTTTACCGGTATCTTCCACGGCGACGTCGCGCTTGAAAGCGTTGATATTAGTATGTTTGATACGCGCGCTGCTACGTCGATGGCCTCAATGTTTAATAACGCAAAGACACTAAGAAACGTTACCTATGGTGAAAACTTCAAAACCGATAACGTTCAAAACTTTAGCAGTATGTACGAGAATACTCTCGCAATGGAAAACCTTGATATTATTACGACCTTCAATACGGCGGCCGCAACCAATATGAATGCTATGTTTAAGAACAGCAAAGTAAGTGAGATTGATGTTACCGGGTTTGATACGAGCAGCGTCATTAATATGGGTAGCATGTTCATGAATATGGATGGCCTAAGCACTCTTGATATTCACAACTTCGATACTCGCAAAGCCGAAGACATGAGTTATCTATTTAGTGGCCTGAAAAACATTACCGCGCATCCTATCGTGGGTGCAAACTTCCAAACTGGTGCGCTTAAGAATATGAAGGGCATGTACAGAAATTATTCCAACAACCTTACGACGATTGATCTATCAACGTATGACACTACAAATGTTACTGACATGTCAGAACTATTCTACGAAAACCCACAACTCACCTCGGTTAATATCAACGGTTTCGTAACCGACAAAGTTACCACATTCTCGCATATGTTTGACGGCTGTAGTGGCATCAGAACTATTCCAGAAGTCGCGACGTTCAATACTGGCAGCGCCACGGATATGTCGTATATGTTTAGAGGAATGAACCTAGATTCGCTCGATCTCTCTGGGTTTAATACCGAACAGGTTAGGAGCATTGCCAACATGTTTGCCGGCACGACCATGGGGCAAGATCTAGACTTCTCAAGCTTTAATACTCCAGCGTTAACCAATGTTGGGACTGCATTTGCCAATTTTAAGACGCCACACAAACTAGATCTTCATACATTCAACACGGAAAACGTCACGCTGTTCGAATATATGTTCAAGGGCCTCGAAGCGCCGTATCTCGACATTAGTAACTTCGATCTTTCTAAATCAAACAACCATCAGCAAATGTTCCACGGTATGGTAACCGAAATCATGGATATCGGCAAATTTGAATCGAGCGGCAAAACCATTGAAGGTAACTATCTCATGAGCAATGCTACAGTAAAAACCGTACTCGTGTCGCCTGATTATGTTCCGAACTTTGGTGATGTCCTTGATTTGACGAAAATCGTTGGTGGCCAAGGCACTACCTATATGGGTTATAGCGGCATCTATGGTCGTATAGACCACGCTGAAGATGGTGGCGAGCCAGGTTACTTTACGGATAGAACCAAATATACTATCAAATATCATATTAATACTGATGATGTGAATGCTACCGGCACCATGGCGAATCAAGAAATGGTTGGCGGTACGAATACCGCACTAAACGCCAATCAATTTACGCGCACTGGCTATAAGTTTGGCGGCTGGAACACGAAAGCCGATCTCACTGGCATTCATTACGATAATGAGCAAGAAGTTTCAGGCTACGGCACACTTCATCTTTATGCCGAATGGGGCCTCACGCCATACACGGTAATATTCGATAAAAACGCCGAAGACGCAACCGGCACGATGGAAAATCTCACGAAGGCCTTTGGCGAATGGTTTAATTTGCCAGCCAACAATTATGTAAAAACACATTACAAGTTTATGGGCTGGAACACCAAGGCAAACGGCACCGGCAAGCATTACGACAACGAGGGGCTAGTAGTTAACCTTGACGTCGATGGCGAAGTTACGCTCTATGCTGAGTGGCTTGAATCAACCGCAATCATTGCGGACAATGGTCCAAACACGGGCTTTAGCCTAAACATTAAATCGCTCGTTGGTAACAATGGTAGCACCCCGTCTCATGCCAACTATACCGTTAAGAAGATTGTTCGTTCAGACACCGAACCAACTGATGAGCAAAAAGCACGTCCAAGAAGCAACGTTGCGGCTACGAATTCAAATTTTCCAGTATATATATGGTTCGATGAGCCAACCGGCACAATCTACTGGTGGAGCGAAGCTGAAACGGTCTTTATGGCGAAACGTGCCGATTATATGTTTGCAAACTTTAGGGCACTCGAAAGCGTTGATGTTGAACACTTTGACACTTCGCTAACGACCAGCATGGTCGGTATGTTCAATGGCGATGAAGCGCTTGCGTCAATCGATCTTTCGAATTTTGACACCGATGGCGTAACCGACATGCACCAAATGTTTAGCGGGTGCGCTGCACTTGATACGTTGGACGTATCTGGGTTTGATACGGATGACGTAACCAATATGTCGGCTATGTTCTCAGGCCTAACCAATGTCTCTAGTCTCAATGTGACGAGCTTTAATACCGAAAATGTCGAGAATTTCAGCGGCATGTTTAGGGGTATGAAAAATCTCACCGATCTAGATGTTTCTGGGTTTAATACCGGCAAAGCCACGCTCATGAACGAAATGTTTAGGGATTGCGAAAAACTTGAAACCATCAATGTAAGCGGATTTAATACAGCAAAGGTTACTTCATTTGAGGGTATGTTTAGGGGTTGTAAAGCTGTAGAAGAACTTGACGTCTCTAGATTTGTCACGAGTAGCGCCCAGAACATTTCTGGCATGTTCTATGGTTGTAGTAGAATTACGGAGCTCGACCTTCATAACTTTAACACGAGCAATGTTATTTCGATGAATCATACCTTCCTTGGACTAACCAACGTAGAAGTACTTGACCTTAGCACTTTTGATACCAAAAATGTTACAGGAATGCAGTATACTTTCTCGAGCGACGTAAACCTAAAAACAATTTATGTAACAGATAAATTCGTAACCAGCGCGATTCCTAAAAACTCGGCTAGCTCGCAACTAATGTTCTATCAATGTGGCAAACTCGTTGGTGGGCTTGGAACGAAATTTAGTGGCCAATTCATCAACCACGCCCGTGCTCATATTGATGGTGGTCCGGATAACCCAGGCTACTTTACCGATAAAAGCAGGATTATTATCACCTATCACAAAAACGACGATAAGGCGACCGGCGAAATGCCAGTTCAAGACCAAGCAGCCGGCACAATTACCCTAAATACAAACCAATTCTTTAGGGGTGAGGGATATTCCTTTGGCGGTTGGAATACGGAGCCGGATGGTAGTGGTGAACATTATGATAATGGTCAAACTATTGTGGACGCCTTTGGTTCATTAAACCTCTATGCCGAGTGGGGTATTACGCCATATACTATTATTTTCGATGGTAACGGCGCCGGCGTGACTGGCACAACGGAATCGATGAGTGTGAATTATGGCGAGCGTGTAAACTTGAATCAATCTGGGTTTGCTAGAGAACACTATGTCCAGACTGGTTGGAATACTAAAGTCGATGGTACTGGTAGACACTTTAATGATGGCGAATCGGTAATCAATGTTATTAATGATGGCGAGATTACCCTCTATGCCGAATGGGTAGAATCTATTGCAAAATTCGACATCGGTAAAAATGTCAACGCTGCGATTAAACGTCTCTCGAACGCCGGCTCCGAGTCATCGCATCCAAACCGCGTCGTTAAGCACATTGTGCGTGCAAGTTCTATGCCAAACCTGGATAGCAATAGAATTAGAACTATTTCGTCTACCGATTCCAATTTGCCAATTTACGCATGGTACGATGATAGTAGCGATAGTACAGCGTATTGGTATACCCTAGCAGAGAAAGTATCCTTGAACGAGGACTCTTCAGACCTATTCAGAGGCTTTTACGGCCTAAGAGAATTTGATTATACCCAATTCGAGGAAACCGCATTTACGAACGTGAGTTATATGTTTGCTTCTTGTGAAAAACTAGAATCAATCAGCCTTGGCAATATGGACACAAGCCGGGTTGAAGATATGAGCAATATGTTCTTTGGTACAAAATCGCTTGAAGTGATTGATTTATCGATGTTAAACACCGCAAACGTTAAAGATATGAATAATATGTTCCATGACACTGGTGCGAGAGTCATCGACATAAGCTCATTTGATACCTCGAAGGTTGAAAATATGACTGAGATGTTCCGCGGTCACGAAGAAACGGGCGCCACACAAAATCTTGTGACGATCTACGCTAGTGACAAATTCGTGACAACCAACGTCACTAAATCCACCTTCATGTTTAGAAGACAAAGCGCAATCGTAGGTGGCGCAGGCACAACATGGTCTGGTCATGGCGATAGTGTCCAATTCGCTCATATCGACGGCGGCGTAGACAATCCGGGTTACTTCACCGATATTGCAGATAAACCATAGGCTTCATAGTTATTCGTGCTGGGGGGTTGTAAAAAGTATTGTAGTAAACTAGAATATGGCCCATGAAAAAGGGCAGGATAATACCAAATGGAATTTTGCTCGAAAAACAGATCATTACAAAAAATCGAGCTTTGCTTGAATTTAATAAGTAAATATGCTAGGATAAGGATACATGGGGGCGACCTTGCGCCGGAGGTGCGAGGCCAAGCCTCCATCTTATGAAACGCCTAAATTTGGGCGTATTTTTTATCATTCTAAAAAGGACTATCTTGTTTATCACCCGCTTTTCCGCTTGCATCATATAAAAAATGGTGGTAAAATAATTAAAATTATCTATTAAAAACTAAGGAGCATTTAATGCCTGAACCTAAAAAACAAAGCAGCCCTAGAAAGACCGGTCTTCGCCGCAGCCACCTTCGCCTCAAATTGGCTCGTGCTGTCAACGCAAAGTCACCAGTTAAAGCTTTTGAAACTGCTAAAAAAACCCCAAATCTAAAAGTTAAAACCTGCAAAAAAGCTTGCAGCAAAAAAGAAGAAAAGTAACTTATGGCTAGTAATCGACATTTAGGTAGAGTTATAGTTTTGCAGAGCCTCTACGAGTATGAGCTCAGAAGCTTGGCGCATGATCCCGAAGTCGATTTGGACGTAGTTATCGCAAAAAACATCGAGCCTTATGAAAAAGCGCTCGGTGATACTGAGTTTGTCTATAATTTGGCGCATGGCGTTGCCGAGAATTTTGAAACTCTCGACAAAGCTTTGCAACCAATGGCCCCAGAATGGCCAATTGCCTCTATTTCTGCGATCGACCGCAACGTCCTGAGGATGGGACTATATGAACTTTCGGAGTGTCGCGATGCGATTCCACCGAAGGTTGCTATTAATGAAGCCGTAGAACTCGCCAAAGCATTTGGCGCCGACAATTCTTCTAAATTTATCAACGGCGTGCTTGGCACCGCATATCGCGAGCTAGGCATTACTGAAGAAGAGTCAGAAGGAAAACATGAATCAAACAGTAAAACCATCGACGGAGCCGATGGGCAAGAGGACTCTAAAGATTCCGGAAGCGCTGCCGACGGAAACGATTAAAGAATCCCCACTCGAAAAGATTAAGTCTGCCGTGTTTCGCAAGAAAACGGCAATCCAAGAAATCGTACGCGAGCCGACTTCCGGCGGAATTGTTTTTCGTTACACCGAAGACAAAAAAGACATTGAAGTTCTTTTGATTCAGGACTCAAAAGAACGCTGGACAATTCCAAAAGGCCATATTGAGCCGGGCGAAACCGCTAAAATTACCGCACGCCGCGAAATCGAAGAGGAAACCGGACTCAAAAACGTGTCGGTTTTATCGTGGCTCGGCAAAATCCACTTTAAATACCGCCGCCTAGATAAGCTGGTCCTCATGACCACGCAGATTTATCTTGTGCAGGCGCTCGATGAGAAAGAGCATCCAATGAAAGAAAAATGGATGAAGGGAATTAAATGGTTTTCGTTTGCCGATGCGCTCGACGCCATCGAATACGATGATATCGAAAAATTAATGTTAATTGCCAAAAAGAAAATTAGGGCGGGAGATTTGTAATGGATACTACACCATATCAAGAATTTGCCAAGGAAAAACTTGGCTTTGAGTTTGACGACATTAACCTACTCGTAACTGCATTGACGCATCGCAGCTACGTGAACGAGCATAAAGCTAGTGTGCACGACCACAACGAGCGTCTAGAGTTTCTAGGCGATGCAATCCTCGAGATGGTTTCTTCAGATTTTTTGTATCGCAACTACAACGAACCTGAAGGCATCATGACCTCTTGGCGTGCAGCCTTGGTGCGCACCGAGTCGATCGGCGCCGCTGGCAAAGAACTCGGCTACGAGCCACTCGTGCGCCTTTCTAAAGGCGAAAAACACGGCTCAGACCGTGCACATGATGTGATTCTCGCGGACTGTTTTGAGGCCGTGATTGGCGCAATTTACCTCGACAAAGGCTACGAAGCTGCTAAAGATTTTATCTACAAGCATATTTTAAATAAGATTGACACAATCCTAGAAGAAGGTTCTTGGCGCGACCCGAAATCTTATATGCAAGAACTCGCGCAAAAAACCGATGGCGTAACACCGATTTATCGCACCATGAAAGAAGAAGGCCCAGACCACGACAAAACTTTTACTGTAGGCGTGTATGTGGGCGAAAAACTAAAAGGCGTGGGCACCGGCCACTCCAAACAAGAGGCCCAAACCGCCGCCGCGCGTGAAGGTATTAAGGAATACAAAAAAGCCACCAAATAGTCCCAACTCCACTGGCCGCTCTTTATAGGGCGGCTTTTTTATGGTAAAATACAACAGGGTATTAGAGTACATTAAGGAGGGTGGCAAAATGGACGAAAGGAAGAACTACTGGGACGGTATTATTAACTTTTCCGACAGGATGATTGAATTCACGAAAGAATTAAAACATTTTGTGGGTGTAGTATCCGAGGATGATGATGGGGTCGAACAGATTTATAATGCATTTCTCGATATCTCAAAAGCCGGTATGGCTTATGGAGTGGAGAATGCGTCGTCGTTTGTGTCAAAACTCATACAAGAAGTTGCAAACGATGCGTCTTCTAGTAGGGCACGCAATGGAAGCTGGTGGCAAAGCCGGATTGCATGGTGGAATTACCTTAAGAAATGGAAAAAAGTGTTTACGTATACGCGCACTTATGCGCGACTACACAAGAACGAATATCCTAAAAAAGAGGAAACCCTGGAATTCATTATCAACCGGGGCAAACCGAAAGCCAAAAAAACCTAATACCCTGAGCCGCCAAAACTGGCGGCTTTTTCAAGCTCAAAGAGGGATTCGCCATCGCGATAATCTTTAAGATGCGTTGCGTCCATGGTGCTCATACAAGTTTTCTCAAAATCGGAAACCGCAACGCATAAAATACCGTATACAGTGTAGCCCTGCGCACGTTTGCGACGCAACATGCGACGCAGGTGACGGCAAACAAAATCGGCCATTTTTTGCGACTCATAACCTTTATTGATGCAGATACTTTCAATCAAAAGATAGTTTTTGCGACGGCGACGCCAAGCTGTGATTTGGTTTTTTGGGATATCTTGGTAAAAAACCTGCGCGCGTTTTAGACGCTCGTATTCTTCTTCGGTAATGGTGATGTAATTAATATAGCCCACAGTGCGCTTTTTATCGCGAATCAGCATGATAGAGTCAGGATTCAGACTAAAAGTCTGCCTTTGCTCATCGATTGTCCAAAGATACTGCTCGGCGTAATTGTCGCGGTCTAGCCGGATGATGTTAGCGGCGATACTGCGCGACAAGTAATTGCACTTAATTACGTGAAGTTTGTCGATATGCAGAATGCGGCTGTAGCCAAGGAAAAGCACAAAACAGTTTGAGACAACGAGAATTGTATCTGTAGCGGCTGCCGCGTAGGCCAAAGTGATGACATCGTAAATAATCCAGAGTGTACTAGCGAGAATAGTGCCAGCGGTGGCTACAGTTTTGTTGCGCGTGAGGACAAAGCCATCGATGATGCCGCCGATGGCCGGAAGCAGGGAAATCATACCTTCTTCTTGGATGGAGAAAAACATTAGGATGCCGTAAAATGGCAAGGTTACGAGAAAAACCAGCATGTCCTTGTCGAATTTGTAGTAGAGCACGACTTTGACGAGGTCGAGGATGCAGGCGAAGATGCCAGCAAAAGCTCCGAGCATAAAATAACTAGCAGTTTCGAGTACGCAGGTTACAATCTGGAGCTTCAAAAGCTTCTGGATGTCGTCTTTGTAATAGCTATAAACCAAAAATAGCCAGCCGATCGTGCTGAGCACTTGCGCAATAATAAAACGGACGTCGATATCCATAAGAATATTGTAGCACAAGTTGAATTTTCGCAAATTTCTGTTCATGGAGTGAAATCCGCGCTAAATATGAATGTTAGTTTTAGGCCACCCAAAGCGGGTGGCCTATTGACTTTAAGGAAGATTTGTGGTATAAATTAAGAATGTTCTTTATAGAACAGATGTTATTTTTTTTCGAATAAAAAAGAAGAATAGGAGGTGGCGAAATGAATAACATCAACAGAATCAAATATGCCTTCTGGGAGGCGGAGTACAACTTGCTCTATGGCCTGCAGCGTTACAACAAGGGTAGCAGCGCAGATCAGGAAATAATTCGCAATGCGATTAGAAGTTTCCTCAGTGCCTGCGAACGCTCCCAAATTGAGACCATTGGATGTGACGTCGAGGAGGCGGAAGCCTGGATCGACGAAAAAATCCTGGCAGGAGGAGAGTGGATCAGGCAGAACTATGATTCTGAGTTCAACTTCCTCGCAAAACTCAGGGGATACGCAGAAGTCTGCAAGCAAAAGTACGCAGACGGGGTACATAACCCCGAAAGCCTTATCGTGCAGGTTGACAGGTTCCGCGAGGAATGCCGGAAGAAGCACGAGGAAAGACAAGCCCTTGAGGCTGCGACTAGGGCATATGTAGCCCAGAAGGCTGCCGCCGCGGAAAAGCTTGCAAGTGAGCAGGCTGCGAGACTTGCGGCAAGGGCTGCTGCAGCGGAGGCATAGGCCTCCCTCAAAAAATAACACGGGGTCGCCCAACTGGCGGCCCTATTTTATTGATAATAATCCTAGACTAAAAGAATAGCTGCTACCATAGCGGCTTTTCTTACTCTTTACAAATTGGTAAAATTGCGGTAAAATAGCTTAATATTAATTAATTAGGAGAAATCCAATGCTCGCGATTCGCATGCAACGTAATGGCCGTGCACATCTCCCGATGTACCGGATAGTCGTCCAAGAAGCGCAGCGTCACCCTCTTTCAGGTCGTGTCGTTGCTGAGGTCGGCAATTACAACCCAGCCACTAAGGCAACCACCCTCGATAAGGCTCTTATCGACAAATATCTAAGTAACGGCGCCAAGCCAAGCTCACGTGTAGCTTTCATTCTTAAAAAGAATGGCATCAAGCTCCCAGCTTGGTACAAAGAAGCTCCAGCCAAAGCTGCCAAAGCTAAACACGCCGACAAGCTCCGCAAAAACCAACCAAAGGAAGAGCCTGTCGCCGAAGAAGCCCCAGTTGAAGCTGCTGAAGCTCCAGTTGAAGAACCAGCCGCCGAGTAAAGCCTATAAAAAAACAACTGCGAAAGCGGTTGTTTTTTTGTGCGTAGATATTCGTGTATAATAGTGATATGATTATCGCCATTCCGGAATACAAAAACCCTGTTATAAAAAAGGCGATGGCCGCCTGTAGAGATATAAATTTTGTGCACGCTGAAACTCTTGACGAGGCCTTAGATAAGCTCAACTCTAAGACCGTTGACGCTGTCGTGGCTGGGATTGATGTTACGACTAGAGATATGGTGTTAACCTGCAAGGCAAAACTTGAGAAAACATATAAGTATTTTTCGTCCTGCTTCGTAATGAAAAAAGATGACACAATCGTAATCGTGGCGGATGCTGGGGTTTGCAAAAACCCAAATGCCGAGATGCTGAAAGACATTATATTGGAAACCAATGAAACGGCAAAGGCCGTATTAAAAGATGAGCCAAGAATTGCAATGCTCAGTTTCTCGACTTTTGGTAGTGGTGGCGCAGATGCATCAATTGATAAGATTAAAGAAGCGATAGAGTTAGCAAAGGCTGAGGCTCCGGGGCTTAAGATAGATGGCGAAATGCAACTAGATGTAGCAATCGCATCTGAGGTGGCAGCAAAAAAGGCACCAGAATCCGAAACCGCAGGTATAGCGAATGTGTTGATTTGTCCAGATCTTAACTCTGGGAATATTCTATATAAGAGCATGGAGCGTTTTGGTGGTTTCGCAGCGGCTGGGCCGATCTTGCAAGGTTTTGATGGATTGGTGTCTGATTTATCACGCGGAAGTGTGGTAAAGGACGTCGTGCTCGTCTTTCAGATGCTGAGAAAGATAAAGGAGTACTATGCTAGCAAGTAAAGAAAAAAACTATGGTATAGAATTATTCCGGATCGTGGCGATGTTGATGATAATAATTCATCATATTTTATATCATGGAGGTATCCAAGTGGCCGCAAATAAAGAGGATGCGTGGACTAAGTTAGCAACGACCATTCTTTATGCAACAACTATTTGCGCAGTAAACTGCTATGCTATTATTTCTGGTTTTCTTGGAGTAAATAAGAAACAAAAATATGGTAGCATAGTTTCTTTATGGGCTAGAGTCATGATCTACTCAGTGGCGATTGCTGGAATAACCAAAATTGTTGCACCTCAGCTTGTTGGCACGAAGGAAATAGTTGGAGCCTTTCTGCCCGTATCTATGAACGAGTATTGGTACTTTACGGCTTATGTGGGTCTGTTTCTGGTAGCTCCAGCCCTGAATCTATTCATGGAAAAATCGACAAAAAATCAGGCAAAATTTTTGCTAATTTGCTTATTTTTGCTGAGTTTTGTCTCTACCGGGTTGCTTAAAACCGACCCTTTATGCCTAAATGGTGGGCATAGCGTTTTCTGGTTAATGATTGTATATTTACTTGGTGCATATATTGGCAAATACGGCATAATCAAGAATCATACCAAAAGCAAGGCAATAGGCGGTTTTATTGTATGTATAGCTGTGTCCATAGTGCTGAAATATATCTTAAGCAAAATTCAATCAGGGCTCACTCCGTCTATCTTAATTGGCCATATTTCGCCTACAATGGTACTAGCCAGCGTTTTCCTTTTGCAGTTCTTCACTATGTTGAATATTAAGAACAAAAAAGTCAAAAAAATGATTATCACACTATCGGCTGCGTCGTTTAGTGTCTACTTATTACATGACAATCCAATAGTGAGAAATACGGCAATTATTAACAGATTTACTGGTTTAGCATCCATGCCAGCTCCAATTATGATTATTGCTATTATTGGCACAGCAATATTGATTTATACTATTTGTTTTGTGATTGATTATTTTAGGGGCCGAATACTAAACGAAAAGAAAATTAAAGACATAGTTGATGCTAAAACCGAGCATTTAACATCTTAAAAGTTTATGATGTTATTGCTTCTATCGTTTCGAATAATTACATTATTTGATATAATAAAGTAAACCATTATGACAGTAAAACTTAAAAAACAACAAGTAGTTTATTGTATATTCAAACGTTTTTTTGATATTTTTTTTAGCTTGATCGGAATAGTATTGTTGGTCCCGATTATGATTATAGTTGGGCCAATTATCAAACTACAAGATGGTGGACCGGTTTTTTTTAAACAAGCTAGAACCGGTAAAGGGGGGAAGGAATTCTGTCTTATAAAGTTTCGCAGTATGCCGGTTGACAATGATGTGAGAAACTTTGAAAAAGAAGATCAAATGACAAAAATTGGTGGTTTTATCCGAAAAACAAGCATTGATGAACTTCCCCAATGCTGGAATATTCTAAAGGGCGAAATGTCCTTTGTTGGGCCGCGCCCATGGATCCCAGATTATTATCAGAATATGAGCGAAACACAAAAACGTCGGTTCATTGTTCGCCCAGGCATTACTGGTCTTGCGCAAGTAAACGGGCGGAACGGAATAACCGTCGTGAAAAAGATTCAGTATGATCTCGAATACATTGATAAAATGTCTATATTAGAGGATGTTAAAATTTTGCTATTAACAGTAGGAACTATATTTAAAAAAGAAACTGCGTGCGGGAATAAACATACTGTGCGGGACGAAATCGCGGAGCTCAAAAAAAGGAATGGGGCAGGAAGCAAATGAAAGAAATTATATTCAGTGTAATAGTGTACTTATTTATTTTTTTAGTGTCAGCACTACTAGTATATTTTGGGTTAAAAACATACAAAAAAAGGAAAAAAATAGTAGGAGTACTGCTAATTACTCTTGGAATACTAATTCCATCGATTCTGTCGGGAATCCGCTATGACGTGGGGTCAGACTATTCAACATATGTTGGAATGTTCGAAAATGCAGTATCTAGCAAGCCGCTGTATTATCGCTCCATAGAACCGGCTAGCGCAATGGTCATAAAACTATCCGCCAGTATGAGAAGCAGCGTATTCATGTTCTCATGTTTTAGCCTGATCACTAATCTATGCTTCTTTATTGCCTTCGTGCGGCTTTTCAAGGGGGAAGCCAAAAAAACGACACTTGCGTATATGTTCTTCCTTTGCATTATTTATCCTACAACACTGAATGCTGTCAGGAGCGGTGCAGCGATTTCTTTGGCAACGCTCGCCTTAAGCTTTTTGTTGGAGCGGTGGTCAGCTAAAACGATCACAGCTGCCGCAGCGCTGATTATAATCGCGTTTTTGTTTCATAAATCAATTGCAATAATGTTGTTATTCTTGCCGGCTTTTTGGCTTATGCAAAAAAACATAAAAAAGAATGCGTTCGTGAAAAAAAGTGTTTTGTTGGCCATATATCTGCTGGTGGCGGCATTTTTACCGCCCCTGTATGCTATAGTGAAAGAGGTTATTCCGCTAGGTGATTACAGTAGGTATATTGAGGGTGTAGGCAGCTCATTTTCAATCCCGTTAGCAAGCTTCGCGATGATGATACCGATAGTCTATGCCGGGATTTTTGTCCACTATAATAAAAGCGAGTATGGCGATGAAATGAAAAAGGCGCTTTCCTGCTCACTGTTTTACATACCGCTTTCTATCGCGACCGGCTGGCTGTCATATGTAAAGGGACTCTCGAGGATTACGTTTATATTTGATCCTATCATTGTTATCCTAATGGTGTATCTGATAAGTTTGTGTAAGAATACGTCTAAGTTCTGGAAAATAACAACAATAGTATGTATTTCTGGCGTTGTCGGTGCGATGTTTATTAGGAACTTGATTTGGTCAAAAGACTTGCCTTATAAAACGGTTTTTCAGCAGGAGGTATCCTATGCGACAAAAGATTAAAAAAGTATTTTTCTATAGTTTCTGGCTCCTAAGATTTTCGATTCTAACCACCTTTTTTCTAGCCATAACAATACCACTAAGATTTAGTAAAAAATTTAAAGATCTGTGGATAATCTCAGAGCGACCAAATGAGGCCAGGGATAATGGCTATTGGCTGTATAAGTGGGTATTGGAGAATGAGCCAGGCATTAATGTGAGATATGTGCTCTCTAGGGATAGTTCAGACTATAATAAGATGCCGCATAAGGAACTACTTATTCAACCGAACTCTGCTAAGCACTATGTATACTATATTCTATCTTCGTTCGCAGTTTCTACTCACATGCATGGAGCTTGTCCAGGTAAGTCATTTTGTATCCCATTTCTCCCGTTTATGAGAAGGAAAAAAAATGTATTTTTACAACACGGTATAACAAAGGACGCTGTGAAGTTTCGAGGTGGTCTAGACGCAATTATTGCTGTATCCGAAGAAGAAAAAGAACTAATTGAAAGAACGAACAAAAACTACAAAGGGAAGGTTTATCTTGGGGGTTTCTGCCGCTACGATCAGCTCGAAGACACATCTAAAAATGAAAAACAAAAGATCATCCTCGTGATGCCAACATTCAGGAAGTGGCTTAGAGATATTGGACGGCTCAAGGACGCTGATGGTATGTTTAAAGAAACTGAGTATTTCAAAAGATGGAATTCTATATTTAATAACAAAAAAGTTAGCGATTTATTAAAAAAACACAACATGCGAATGATTTTCTTCCCACATAGTGAGATGCAGAAGCTTACTCACAATTTTTCTACAAATGATCCCAATATTAAAATCGGAAAGCCGGGAGAATTTGATATTCAAAGCTTGTTAAAGCAATCAAGTATCCTGTTGACCGATTACTCTAGTGTATTATTTGATTATATCTATATGGAAAAACCCGTTATATACTATCAATTTGATAAGCAGGACTTTTTTACTAAGCACTATACGAGCAGCGGTAAACCTTATCCATTCGGTGACATCTTTGAGAATGAGGGAGACTTCATCGATGAACTTATAAAGACAGTAGAGAGAAAATGCACTATGAAGAAAAAATACAAAGAAGAGGCCTCAAGTTTTTATAAGTACAGAGATCGAAAAAACTGCGAGAGGGTATATACGATAATCAAAGGTTTAAAATGAAAAGCAGCAATCCATTAGTATCAATCGTCATACCGGTCTATAATGTTGAGAATTATTTAGATAAATGTATGAGCTCTGTACTCGGTCAGAAGTACAAGAAACTAGATATCATATTGGTAGACGATGGGTCAACAGATGACTCGGGGAGAATTATCGATGAATATGCAAAAAAATACAAATGTGTTAAGGCGATTCACAAACGAAATGGTGGTTTATCTAGCGCAAGAAATGCCGGCATAAAACACGCAAGTGGAGACTGGCTAGCCTTTGTAGACTCGGATGATTATATAAAGAATGATTTTATATCTAAGATGGTAGATATCGCAAAAAAACAAGACGCAGATGTTGTTACGTGCAGCTTTGAGCCATTCAGTAACGATGGTTCGATGTTAAAAAAGTCTCCAACCTGGCCGTCTGAAACAATGTCTGGTCGCGATGCCGTGAAGGATATGCTAAAAAATAAGCGCCCAGCATATGTTTGCTTGTGCATGTTCAAGAAAACGCTGTTTCTCAAGAACGATATATTATTCCCGGATGGACACGAGTATGAAGATATGGCAACTAAGATTAAACTTCTTTATCACGCCGATAGGGTTTCCTTTACAAACGACAAGCTGTACTTTTATCTTATTCGAAAAGAGAGTATAACAGGTAAAAGCTTTTCTGAATCGAGGTATCGAGATTTCGTAAAAGCAATTAACGATATAGACGATTTCTTATCTAACGTACAAGACTCAAGAGAATTTGAATACTTAGGGTATTTTAAATTTAGCTGCTATGTGACTCTGCTAAATTATTTAGCAAAAGAAAAAAACCGGTCCAAGGAGAATAGGTTGTTTTGGCGCAAAATACGCTTGACGCTTAAAACATTATATAAAATAGCGAAATTTCCAACGGTAAAGAAGAGAATACTGGGGAAAGCGGTTCTTGCCATGTCGACAAGTAAGACTATTTATTCTATTATGTATAAGCGGGTAAAAAGATGAAAAAAACTAATATATTATATACTATCTGGTCTTTACAATATGGTGGGGCTGAGCGCTTCGTTTTAAACCTAATAAGCAAACTAGATAAAAATAAGTATAATATTTACATTTTTTCCGATAATTCAAATATTGGCCCCCTGCAGGAAAAATTCGAGGAAAACGGAGCAAAAATTATTTATTCAAAATACCATAGATTTAAGCACCCAATTAAGTATAAAAAACAAATTGCCAAAGTAATAGTAGATAATAACATTGATATTATCCATGCCAATGATGATCTGAATATGGTTTTTCCAATATGGGCGAATAAGCACAGAGCTTATTTTATTGCGCACTCTCACAATACTGAGTTTAGATTTACTACAAACCGTATTATTTCAAGGTTGGCCACACGTATTTTCACTCGATACATAACTAAGAGAGCCAACGTGCGTCTGGGTTGTAGTCGAGAAGCTGGTAGAGCGATGTTTGGGAATAAGACTTTTCAGGTGATATCTAACGGCATAGAGGTCGATGTTTTTAAGCCATCAAAGAATAAAAGGGTGGAGACGCGAAAAAAGTTCGGTATAAAGCCAGACGAAACGGTATTACTAAACGTGGGCAGGCTAGAAAAAGAAAAAAACCAAGGATATCTAGTGGATATTTATGCGGAATACTATAAGATCAACCCAGCGTCACGGCTTTTAATTGTTGGAAATGGAAAAGAAAAAGAAACCCTTACGAAAAAGATATCGGAAAGTGGAATATCTAATCGAGTTAAAGTTATTTCAGGCGAAGATGATATGGCTGGTATTTATAATGCGGCTGATATTTTTGTGATGCCGTCATTGTTTGAGGGGATGCCACTATCGTCCATTGAAGCACAGGCGGGCGGGCTCAAATGTGTTTTTTCTGATCGGATTACTAAAGAAGCAGATCATATTGGGACCGCTACATTTTTGCCACTCGAATTAACTCCAGAGCAGTGGGCAAAAAAGCTCGCCAAAATGGACACAGAAAGACGGTGTGATTATAATACTATTAAGAAATACGATATTGGCCACATTGTGTCTGAGTTTGAAAAAATTTACTCGGAAGCATATAAAAATAATAACGCACAATAATCTATTATGGATAATAAAGAAAACCGTAGCCAAAATTTAGTCAAAAACACTTTATTATTGAGCATTAATAGGCTCATTTCGCCAATAGTGGCGTTCTTGTTGCTGCCAATATATACGAATAATATTTCTACTAGCGAATACGGCATGACAGACGTCATACAGACTTATGTGTCGCTTCTCGTCCCTGTTTTGTTGGTCCGTCTAGATATTGGTATGTTTCGGTTTCTCGTCGAAAGACGTGGAGACAAAAAAGCAGTATCCGAAATAGTAACTAATACAATAGCGATTGCCGCACCGCTAACGATTGTAGCAAGTATAGCAATGATTATTGCGATAGTATGTAATGTTCTCCCATTCCATACCGCCACACTGTTTTATTTTATAAGTGTCTTAATTAATAATTTAGTGGGTCCACTTGCGCGTGGGTTAGGGAAAAATGGCCTTTTTGCTGCGGCGTCTATCTCAGACGTTGTATTAAAACTGGTGTTTGGCATTGTATTTGTATTGATCATGCAAATGGGCGGATACGGGCTCATGTTATCACTTGGCTTTGCGACGCTCGTGAATAATATAATTTGTATTATTGGTGTTTTGTCTGATGTTTCGATTAAAAAGGAACTCATCAATAAGGCGTTGCGCAGGGAGTTGATAAGGTTTAGTGTTCCAATCGTAGCAGATGGTGTTTCTTTCTGGGTGATCAATACGAGCGATAGAACCGTTGTGTCTCTAGTGCTAGGAGCGTCAGCCAACGGCATATATGCTGTCGCCAACAAATTTAGCAATTTAATTAGCTCAATGACAACAATTTTTTGGATGAGTTGGAGCGAACAAGCTTCCGTTGCGGTTAAGGACGAAAATTACCCGGAGTTTGTATCAAAAACCTTCAACTCATATTTTAAAATCGCCGCGTCGATTACTATGTGCATGATTGCAATAGTGCCAATACTCTTCCGCTTTACGGTTGGGCCAGATTACGGCGAGGCATCAATATATATTCCACTGCTCATAATCGGTCTATTCTTGAACGCAATCGCCGCATTCTATGGCCCAATTTATTTAGCGTATAAGAAAACCAAGGAAGTAGCCATTAGCACGGGGGTAGCTGCGATTGTCAACTTGCTAGTGGATCTAGCACTTGTTTGGTTCGTTGGAATATGGGCGGCGGTCATATCTACGATAGTGGCATATCTAGCCATGTTGTTGTATAGGTGCGTTGACGTTCGTAGACTTATAAAAATTCGCTATGATAAAAGAATTTACCTCGCCACCATAATAGCGATGGCGGCATGCGTTGGCTTATATTATATCAACAATATGATCGCAGCAATAATTAACATTATTCTTTCGATAGGTATCGCAATTATACTCAACAAGAAAATAATAACAAAAATATTAAGAACAACTATCAAAAGATTGAAACGCCACAACTAAATTATTGTCATTGGTAGTATTTTTGTGCTAAGTTCCATATTATGCTAAAATTATATAATAATGATCAATCTTTATAATTTCGGTCATACTCGAAAGAAAAACTTTAATATATCTGAGGCGAAGCGCATTTCATTCGCCATGAGAATCTTAATATTAGTCAGTGCCCTAGTGTTTACGGCTGTCGCCGCTGCCATCGTCTTTACAATTGTTTCAATGGGAATCTTGCCTGCAAAATATTTTGTGGCCGTTGTGGTCGGAGTTGTGGTTTTTTCCGTAGTTGGTTTTCTGATGTTTTTCATGTCAAAAAAACATAAGGTCGTGGCGACTACTGTTAGCGTATTATTGCTGATCATATCGGGTTTTATGTGTCTCGGTCTGAGCTATCTTTTTACTACTAAAGATTTCTTTAGTCAAACCAAGGCCAGAGAATTCTATATCGAAAAATATTCGGTAGTTGTCACGAAAGACTCTACATTTGAAAGCATCGAAGACCTAAACGGCAAGACATGTGCCAGCTATATCGATACCGTACTTTCATACGATCAGGCCTTTGGTGATCTTAAGGAAATCATCGATTTTACGACGGACGTTAAGAATACCTATATCAATGCTGCATTTGACGTTGTCGATCATCGAGCGGATTTCTTCCTTATTAACAACTCATATATTGATTTAATTGATGACTTTATCAAAGACTTTTCTGAAAAGATAAAGATTATTTATACTATCGAAATAAAACTTTATGACACTGTAGAGCTGTCGGATGTTGATGTCTTAAATGAACCATTCAATATCTTCATCAGCGGCATCGACGTTGAGGGCAGTATTTCTACTGTTTCGCGTAGTGACGTAAATATGCTTGTTACGGTCAACCCGAAAACCCACAAAATTCTGCTTACTGGTATCCCAAGAGATTTCTATGTACAACTTCATGGTACAACCGGAGCAAAAGACAAGCTTACTCACAGTGGCATCTATGGTCCAAAAATGACAGTAAAAACCGTGGAGGATTTCCTAAATATTGATATTAACTATTTCGTTAGGATTAACTTTACCAGTGTAATGAATCTTGTAAATGCTATAGGTGGCATCTATATTACTCCAGATGTCACATTCTATCGTACTCAAAACGGCATTGGCTGTAATTATTATCAAGGCGTGAGCAACTGGTATAATGGCGCTTGTGCTCTCCGTTATGCGCGCGAGCGTAAAATGTATGGCACGGGTGACATTCATCGCGTTCAAAACCAGCAACAAGTGCTAACCGCTATTATCGACAAGCTCTCATCGGCCGAGATTCTCAAGAATTACACTAATATTCTTGCCGCGGTGCAAGATAATTTCGAGACTAACATTCCAGAAAACAAGTTCTATCAAATCATTAATTATCAGCTAGACAATATGCCACACTGGAACGTTGAATCCTGTGCGATGGAAGGCTACAATTCGCAAAATCAAATCTATTCGGTAGATCTTCCGGAAACCGGCGAATACAACAATAACTACTATGTGATGGAGCCAAACTACGAGACGGTGGAAATTGCCAAGGAAAAAATTAAAAAAGCTTTTGCTGGCGAGTAGTGATATAATAAAATTATATTAAATAACTTGGAGAACCAGAAATGGCAACAATCGACCAACAATTCGTAGAATACATCGTAAAAACCCTAGTTAATAATCCAGGAAATGTCGCAGTAGACCGCACCATTGATGAAAAAGGCGTTTTGCTCTCCCTCACCGTAGATCCAGAAGACGTCGGTCGCGTAATCGGCAAGCGTGGCGCCACCGCTCAATCTATCCGCACCCTTCTTCGTGCACTTGGCACCAAAAACGATGCCCGTTACAACCTCAAAATCGTAAACACCGACAACTTTGAAGGTGGCGAAGCTAAAGCTCCAAAAGCTGCGCCAAAAGCCGCTGAAGCTCCAGCCGAAGAAGCTGCCGAACCAGTTGAAGAAGTCGCTGAAGAAGCCGACGAAGCCGAAGAAACCTCTTCCGAACTCGCCGAAAAAACCCGCGCCGAACTCGCCGACCTCGACGATTTGGACATCTAATCTAGGTAAGGCCTATAATGCTCCGCTTAATCTAAGCGGAGCATTTTTGTTGTCTTGTGAGGGGGGTTGTAAAATCATGGCGCCTGATATATAACGGCGCCATGAATAACTACGCATTTATTGACGGGCAAAACCTTAGGATGAGCACGGCGTATGCAAACCCGCCCTGGAAGGTGGATCTTAGAAGATTTAAGATATTTTTGGCTGAGAAATATAAAGCAAGCAAGCTGTACTACTTTATTGGTGCGTATAACCCACAAAACAAAAAGCTTTATAGAAAACTAGAAGAAAATGGATATGAAGTGATATTCAGAGAACACGATAACACTTCCTACGGCCATAAAAAGGGAAATGTCGATACAGATATAGTGTTCTCGGTCATGAAGGATCTCGTCGAGCAAGAGGAATTCGATAAGGTTATCTTGGTTTCTGGGGATGGAGATTATATGAAAATGGTGAAATATCTTATCGAAAAGAACAAGTTTCTTAAACTATTAATACCAGACAGACGAAAAATGTCGTCTTTATATAGAACAAAAATCCCAGATAGTTTTGAGGGTTTTTTAGACGAAGAATCTACCAAACAAAAAATTGCAGGTTCGCCTTAGGTATCTCTCCGTTTGGTGCATCCCTGCGTCGTAATTTCGTGTTTGTGAATTCGCCTTAGGTATTTCTCCGTTCGGTACATCTTCACGTCGTAATGCAGTTAAATATTAGCACGAACAATCACAAAAGTCAAGAGGTAAACAGGGTAAATCAGCTCAAAAACCTACAAAAATAAGCTTGACAACATTAATACAATTCGATACAATAATCATAAGCTAACTGCGAGTCGGCTTATTCACATAAAAGTTGAGAGCTTATCTATGTCTAGAAATCCACCTTTTTATGGTGGTTTTTTGGTGAAAAACTATTGCAAAACTTTCAAAAAAGCGTAAAATATCATACAAGAAGTATAGTGTGCTACGTTTTTGATAGCTGCCTTGAACTGGCAATTTGAAGCAGTAAAAACTAGCAGTAATCTTCGGCGCTGAGAGCAGGGCCCATCTAAGTGGCGATTGCTCAAAAAAGATTATTAAACTAAATAAAAGAGGTGACTTGTGAGTACAAAACCGAAAGTCGGTGAACGTGTGTTTTTCACCGAGGGTGACCAAGCCCTTCCAATTCCTGATTTGATCGCACATCAAAAGGATTCTTGGGAAGACTTTGTCAAAAACGGACTCCGCGAGATTTTTACCGAGCTTAATCCAATCGACGATTATACCGGTCAAAAACTCTCTCTCCGTTTCAAAGATTATTACTTTAAGGAACCAAAGGAAACTGAGTACGAGGCCAAATACAACCTCGCTACTTATGAAGCCCCACTCCACGTCTTAGTTGAGCTTGAAAACAAGCAAAACGGCACCAAAAAGGAGCAGGACATTTACTTTGGTGATTATCCATGGATGACGGATCGTGCAACCTTCATTATCAATGGTACCGAACGCGTTATCGTTTCGCAGCTCATTCGCTCGGCCGGTGTATTCTTTACCGCCGATACTTTGGGCCTCAAACGCTACTATGGCGCTAAGGTTATCCCTGGTCGTGGTGCCTGGCTCGAATTCGAGACTGCCGCGAACAATTCCATTAACGTTAAGATCGACCGCCGCCGCAAGGTGCCAGTAACCACCTTCCTTCGTGCCCTTGGTCTTAATAAGTCTGAAATCAAAGGTAAATTCGAAAAAGTCGACAATGGTGAAATCAATTATATCGACGCCACCTTTGATAAAGACACTACTTCAAGCCAAGGCGAAGCTTTGCTTGAGGTTTACCGCCGTCTTCGCCCAGGCGATCTCGCTACGGTTGAAAACGCAAAATCCATGATTGAGCGCACCTTCTTTGATCCAAAGCGCTACGACTATTCGAATGTCGGTCGCTTCAAGATCAATCGCCGCCTTGGCATGGACACCCCAAATATTCCAGAGTGCCGCACGCTTCAAATCGATGATGTGATCGCAATAATCTCTGAGATTATCCGCCTTAACAACACTCAAGAGCCAGCTGATGATATCGACTCTCTTGCAAACCGCCGCGTTAAACTCGTTGGCGAGCTTGTGCAACGCCAATTCCGTCTTGGTATGCTTCGTTTGCAACGTAACATTCTCGACCGTATGTCGATGGCAAACATGGAAGATGTTACCCCATCTCAACTCCTTAACTCCCGCCCAGTCGTGGCCGCCGTTAAAGAGTTCTTTGCCACATCTCAGCTTTCACAGCTTATGGATGAAACCAACCCATTCTCAGAACTCGCCCACAAACGCCGTCTGAGCTCGATGGGTCCTGGTGGTCTTACCAGGGAGCGCGCCGGCTTCGATGTCCGCGATGCTCACCCAACCCACTATGGTCGTATCTGTACTGTAGAAACCCCAGAAGGTGGCAACGTGGGTCTCGTGCTTAACCTTGCTACCTACGCTCGTATCAATGAATATGGCTTCATCGAAGCTCCATATCGCGTAGTTAAAAACGGTAAAGTTACGAACGAAGTTGTTTACGTAGACGCTGCCGCCGAAGATGATATGATCATCGCCGACGCTTCCGTTAAACTAGACAAAGACGGTAAATTCGTCGAAGACTGGGTATCTGCCCGTGTTCACGGTGCTCCTGCCCAAGTTGAATCCAAAAACGTTACCCACATTGATGCAGCCCACAAGGAAATTCTTGGTGTGTCTGCATCTCTTATTCCATTCGTTGAGAAAAACCGTGTCGACCGCTCTCTCATGGCCTGCGCCATGCAGAAACAGGCTGTGCCTCTACTTCATACTGACAACCCAATTGTTGGTACTGGCGTAGAGCGTGAAGTTGCCAAAAACACTTCACAAATCGTCTTTGCTGAAGGCGCTGGTACAGTTAAGAAAGCCGACGGTGAATCAGTTATTGTTACTTATGACAAGGGTGGAGACAAAGAGTATAAACTTACTCACTTTGAGAAAACCAATGATGACCGTTGTTACAACCAACGCTGCGTTGTAAAGCGTGGTCAAAAAGTCAAAAAAGGCGACTCCCTTATCGAGGGTGCTTCCGTCAACAATGGCGAACTTGCCCTTGGTAAAGATCTCCTCGTAGCCTTCATGCCATGGCGTGGCTACAACATGGATGATGCTATCGTAATTTCTAACCGCTTGGTTGAGGACGATGAACTCACCTCTATCAACATTAAAGACTTTGATGTTGAAGTCCGCGAAACCAAACTCGGTCCAGAACAAGTTACTCGCGATATTCCAAACGTTTCCGAACACTCTCTCCGCCACCTTGGCGAAGACGGTATCGTAGTAGTTGGTTCCGAAGTTAAAGCCGGCGATATCCTCGTTGGTAAAATTACACCAAAAGGCGAACAAGAGCTGAGCAGCGAGGAACGCCTTCTTCGCGCAATCTTCGGTGAAAAGGCCAAAGACGTCCGCGATACTTCAGTTCGCATGAACGGTCCTACTGGTAAAGTTGTTGGCGTCCGCATTTACACCCGCGAACAAGGCCACGAACTTAAAGCTGGCGTACTTATGCAGATCAAAATCTTCGTCGCTGAAATGCGCAAAATCGGCGTCGGTGATAAGCTTGCAGGTCGCCACGGTAACAAAGGTGTGGTCTCTCGCGTACTTCCAGTAGAAGATATGCCGTTTATGGCCGATGGTACTCCAATTGACATCGTCCTTTCACCAATGGGCGTGCCAAGCCGTATGAACCTCGGTCAGCTCTTTGAAACTCACCTTGGTATGGCAGCTCGCGCCCTTGGTTACAAGGTCGCAACCCCATCCTTTAACGGTGTGCCAGACGAAGTAATCAGTGACGAGCTTGAAAAAGCTGGCTTTGACCGTGATGGTCGTGTCCAACTCTTTGATGGTCTCACTGGTGAACCATTTGAAGAACGTACTTCTGTAGGCGTGATGCACATGCTCAAGCTTCACCACATGGTCGAGGATAAAATCCACGCCCGTTCTACCGGCCCATACACCATGGTTACCCAACAACCTCTTGGTGGTAAAGCCCAAAACGGTGGCCAGCGCTTCGGTGAAATGGAGGTGTGGGCCCTTGAAGCTTATGGTGCTGCTACCATCCTTCAGGAAATGCTCACAATTAAATCAGATGACGTTTATGGTCGTGCTCGCGCTTACGAAGCAATCATTAAACACGAACCAATCGAAGGTCCAAAACTTCCAGAAGGCTTTAATGTGCTCGTAAAAGAGCTCCAAGGTCTTGGTCTTAAAGTTGACCTCCTTGATCACGGCGAGTCTAGTGACGCAAGCGACGTAATCGAAAAAACCTCACGCGAAATTGAAAGAAACAAAGATGATCAATCCATCTATGATCAACATAAGAAAGATACCGAGCCTGAGATTGTTGACCTCGACGACGAAGAAACCGAGGCGATGCTAGAAAGCGAAGGTATCGAAATAACAGAGGGCGATGAAGATGATGGTACTATCGACCTCGGAGAGGAGTTCTAAGATGGCCTGGATGGATAATTTTATTTCTGCTTCCGACTTCGATTCGATTCGTTTGACCGTTGCAAGTCATGACGATATCTTGAACTGGAGCTATGGCGAAGTCACCAAACCAGAAACCATTAACTACCGCACCCAAAAACCTGAGCGTGATGGTTTGTTCTGTGAACGTATCTTCGGTCCAACCAAAGATATCAACCCACACGACTCTAAGCTCAAAGGTGTCCGCTCCCGCGAAGCCGCTGTTGATAAGGAAGGTAACCTTGTTACCAAATCTATCACCCGCCGCGAACGCATGGGTCACATCACCTTGGCTGCACCAGTCGCTCATATTTGGTTTATGCGCGGTACTCCATCTGCAATTAGCTTGCTCTTGGATGTAACTGTTAAAAACATTGAGAAAGTTGTTTACTTTGCAACTTATCTCATCACCGAAGCTAAAGACAAAGAAATCGAAGCTGTTCTTGAAAGCTTGGAAGGTCAAACTAATGCCGCTCGCGACGCTATTAAGATCCGCTACGACAAAGAATCTAAGGCAGAGGGCGCCGACATTAAAGCTTTGGCTGAGGCTCAAACCAAAGAATTAGCCGAACTTGAAAGTGATTATCTTGCCAGAAAAAGCATGCTCGAATCCTTCAAGAAAGGCGGCACCATCACTGAGGTTGAATATCGTAATCTTCCAGAAGAATACGAAGATTTGATCACCGTAGAAATGGGTGCTAGTGCAATTAAAAAATTGCTCGACGAAATCGATCTTGATAAATTGATCGAGGAGCTTCATAAAGAAGCCGAAACCGCCAAAGGTCAAAAAGAGAAGAGAATTCAAAAACGCCTGAAAACTCTCGAAGGTATGCAAGCCGCTGGCATTAAGCCAGCCGACCTCGTGCTCACTGTAATTCCAGTGATTCCACCAGACCTACGTCCAATGATTGCACTTCCAGGTGGCCGCTTTGCAACCTCTGATCTTAACGACCTTTATCGCCGTGTTATTAACCGTAATAACCGCCTCAAAAAGTTGCTTGAGCTCAATGCTCCAGAAGTTATCTGCCGCAACGAAAAACGCATGCTCCAAGAAGCTGTGGATGCCCTCATCGACAACGCCGCCTCTCACGGTGCAAGCTCACAAAATGGCCGTCGCCGCCTCAAATCACTTTCAGATCTTTTGAAAGGTAAACAAGGCCGCTTCCGCCAGAACCTCCTCGGTAAACGTGTCGACTACTCAGGTCGCTCCGTGATCGTGGTAGGTCCAGAACTCAAACTCCACGAATGTGGTTTGCCAAAACAAATGGCACTTGAGCTCTTTAAGCCATTCGTAATTTCTTGGTTAATTAGCAACGAGCACGCTAACAATATCCGCGCTGCTTCGCGTCTAATTGAAGCCAAAGAAACCATCGTTTGGGATGCTTTGGACGAAGTAATTAAGGGTAAATACGTCATCCTTAACCGTGCACCATCTTTGCACCGCTTGTCACTCCAAGCCTTCCAACCACGTCTCATTGATGGTAAAGCTATTAAACTTCATCCACTCGTAGCATCTGGCTTTAACGCTGACTACGATGGTGACCAAATGGCTGTTCACCTTCCACTTTCTGACGCTGCACAAGCTGAGGCTCGTGAGCTCATGGCTGCCGACAAGAACCTCTTGAAGCCAGCTGATGGCGCGCCAGTGCTCGCTATTTACCAGGACGTCGTGCTTGGTGCTTACTACCTTACCTACGATAAGCCAGGTACCGATCAAGGCGAACCAAAACCATTCTCTTCGGTTTACGAAGCAGAACTTGCCTATGATCAAGGTTTGATCCACTTACAAACTCCAATTCGCGTGTTTGCTAAGAAAGAAATTCGTACTACTACTCTCGGCCGCGTAATCTTCAACGAGATTCTGCCAAGAGATTACCCATACGATAACGCCGTTCAAACCAAGAAACACCTTTCTAAGGTCATGGCTAACATCTTTGATATGTATGGCGCTGACGTTACTGTCCGCACCGCCGATGCTTTGAAGGATTTGGCCTTTGAGTATGAAACTATCGCTTCTATCTCTACCGCAAAAGGTGATTACCCAACCTACCCAGAAATCGATGACTTCATCGCTGAAGGTGATGCTAAGACTGCGCTTATTCAAGGCCAATTTGCCGACGGTCTCGTTACCGAGGAAGAGCGCTACAAGCTTACTATCGCCAACTGGCGTGATATCGATAAAAAGATTTCTGACTTCCTACAGAGCAAACTTGCTGAGATGGATACCGACATCGCTGTGATGGTTAACTCCGGCGCTCGTGGTAACATTTCGAACATCAAGCTTGCATCTGCTGAGATTGGTATCATGGTGGATATTAACAACAACGAAATCGAGCTTCCTGTAAAGTCTAGCTACAAGAAAGGTCTTAACACCCTCGAATCCTTCATCGCCACTCGTGGTGCACGTCAAGGTCAGGTGTCTACCGCTCTTCGTACTGCTGACTCTGGTTACCTCACCCGCCGTCTCGTAGATGTATCACAAGACGTGTTCACCACCGACGAAGTCGCCGAGGATCCAGGTTTTGCAGTTTATCGTAACGAAACCGAGCTCTCTGGTATCGGCTTTGCCGCCCGCCTCGCCGGTCGTTACACTGCCGAAGCTGTGCCAGGCTACATCGAAGCCGATGAATTAATCACCAAAGAAATCGCTGAGCAAATCGAAGCTGACGAGAAGATTGATTCTGTAAAGATTCAATCCATTCTTTCAACCACCGCGGTTGATGGCGTGCCTCGCAAAGCTTATGGTGTGGATATGTCCACTCGTGAGCTCGTCGCTGCTAACGAACCAGTCGGCGTAATTGCCGCTCAATCCCTTGGTGAGCCAGGTACTCAGCTTACCCTCGATACCAAACACGGTTCTGGTGTGGCAGGTTCTGGTGCAATTGCCCGTGGTCTTCCACGTGTTGAGGAGCTTCTCGAAGCTCGTCCACCAAAAGGTCAAGCTTACATTACCCCAATCGATGGCGTCGTGGAAGTTTGGGAAGATGGCAACCACTATGTGGCCCAAATCACCCCAAATACTGGCACCGTAGAACGCTTTGCTATTGAAGATGGCACTGTTGCCGTAAAAGATGGCGAAAGTGTAAAAGCTGGCACCGTATTGATCAAGAAAGGTCGCAAAGCGATCGCTAAGGCCCCTCACGATGGTAACGCTCAAATTACTAAAGATGCAGTCATCGTAGTTGCCTCTGCTTCAGCCCCAGTTAAGGTTGAAATCCCAGGCGATGCTGAGATGCTTGTAAAATCTGGTGATAGTGTGCTTGCTGGTGATCGTCTCACCGCTGGTTCCTTGAACCTCCAAGACATGATGAAATATAAGGGAATTGAAGCTACTGAACGCTACATCATGAACGATGTTCTTAACGTTTATGCCGCTCAAGGCCACGAAATTTCACCAAAACACCTTGAAATTCTCGTTCGCCAAATGTTCTCACGTGTTCAAATTGTCGATCCAGGTGATTCTGAATTCGTGTCAGGCGATGTGATTTCTAAGGCAGCTGCTGTTTCTGCTAATAAAGAGCTTGAAGCTGCCGGCAAGAATCCAGCCACCTTCAACACCTTGCTCCTTGGTATCACGAAAGTTTCTATCTTCTCAGACTCCTTCCTCTCTGCCGCATCCTTCCAGGATACGACTCGTGTACTCATCAACGCCGCTATTAACGGCCGCGTCGACCACTTGAAGGGTCTCAAGGAAAACGTGATTATCGGTCGCAAGATCCCTGTAGGTACTGGTGTCACGCCAATCGAAACTCCAGCTGAATCTTCAGAAGAAGAACCAACTGAAGAAGAACTTGCCGAGATCTAAGGCAAGCTAAACAAACAAACAGCCAACTCCGAAAGGAATTTGGCTGTTTTTTGTTTATTTTCGAAAAGTTTTATGGTATCATAGATAGAGTAATTGACAGAGGTTCTATGCATTTCAAGACTATTTTCAAATCGTTCAAAAATAAAGATATGCTAAAACGCATATTTATTATCCTCGGTATCTTGGTGGCTTATCGCTTGCTTGCACACATTCCAGTGCCAATGGGCGATGCTTCTACCTTTAAGGAAGCCGTTTCGAACCTTCTTGAAAAGTCTGATTTCTCAAACTTCCTAAACCTCATCTCTGGTGGTGGCTTGGCTTCATTCAGTATTATTCTCGTTGGTCTCTCGCCATACATTACCGGCTCAATTATTATTCAGCTTCTCACCAAAGCAATTCCATCGCTCGAAGAGCTTTCACAAGACGGCGAAACCGGCCGCCGCAAAATCAACCAGTGGACCCGTATGATTGCAGTGCCACTTGCCATCGTCCAATCGATTGCCTATATCTTTATTTTGTATCAATCTACGGTTTCGGCCAATATCGCCACTGAGTTTACGCCAACCATTCACGACTGGGCGCTTTCGATTACCGCAATGACGGCTGGTTCAATTATCTTGATGTGGCTTGGTGAGCTTATTACCGAGCAAGGCATTGGCAATGGCGCCTCGATGATTATCTTTGCTTCGATTATTTCGCAACTTCCTACTACCCTTGCTAGCATCGGTACGGCACTCTTTACTGTTCCAGAATCTGGCCCACTTAATCTCTTTGGTTGGCTCGAAATCCCTGTTAACCCAGAAATTTTCTGGATCCTATTCTTCTTCGTGATTGCTCTAATAGTTGTGATATACTTCCTTGTTAAGATTAACGAGGCACAGCGCATTATTACGATTAACTATGCCAAGCGCGTGCACGGCAACTCGTCATATGGTGGCATTAAATCAATTTTGCCTATCAAGTTGATTGCGGCCGGCGTTATTCCGGTAATCTTTGCCACGGCCTTTCTGTCGCTTCCAGCCTTGATTGGCCAAGTTATTACCACGGTTAACCCAGACAACCAGTTTGGCGCCACACTTACCACAATTTTCACTGCTCCATCAGCCAATAACTTCCAAACCGCCTATCCAGACGGCATTACGGCACAATGGTTTATTTACCCAACGGTGTACTTTATCTTGGTGTTTACGTTTACGTATTTCTACACGTCAATTATCTTTAACACCAAAGAAATCGCCGATAACTTGCAAAAACAAGGTGGCTTTATCGAAGGTGTGCGCCCTGGCATCACCACGGCCAACTATCTTGGCAAAGTTGTAAGCCGCCTCAATCTATTTGGTGCTTTGGCGCTCGGCCTCATCGCGATGCTACCGTTTATTACGGACTACATTTTCATTATGTTTACTGGTGCTCCAATTGGTCTTTCAATCTCTGGTACTGGTCTTCTTATCGTAGTGACGGTGGCACTCGAAAACCTCCGCTCGCTCGACTCGCGCGCGCTAATGGTAACCTACGATGACTACACCAATGACGAGCCTGAAGATTAATAATTGGAAAAAAGTCGTACCATATATTATATGGGGCATTATCGCCCTCCTACTTTTGATTTTTATCATCAAGGTATCGGTTTTTGAAGCCGAATATTACAATGAAAAAGAAGGCTCTGAACGCGCCGTCGTTGAAGGCGTGAGCAGCGTTGAAAAAACCATCGAACCAGTCGACGAAACCGAGCCAACCGAGCCAGAAGTCCGCGAATACACAGTCCCAGCCGATCAGCCTCGTTATCTTACAATCTCTAGGATTGGCCTATATAAAGCTCGCATAATTACGGTTTGGGTAAAAGCGAGTGGCGAGCTAGGCACCCCAAATAATATTTTTGACGCCGGTTGGTATGGTGGCTCTGGCAAGCCGGGCCAAGGCGGCACAATTTTGCTTGATGGCCATAATGGTGGCCCATCTAAAATCGGAATTTTTAAGAATCTCCCAGCCGTGCAAGAGGGCGACATAGTCGAAATCGAACGTGGTGACGGCACTATTTTTAAGTACAAAGTCGTAGAAAATAAATCTGTCTTACTTTCAGAGGCGGACGCCTACATGCGCACTGCGCAACAATCCCCAGAACCAGGCAAAGAATCCATTACAATTATCACTTGCACCGGCGAGTGGTCTGACAAGCAAAAAACTTACCTTTCAAGGCAGTTCCTAAGAGCGGTTCTTGTAGAGGGGTAAAAGTTAACTTTTAGGGTCGCGTCCGGCCGGCCCATCGCCATGGGCGGCCGGCGCTAAATTCTCGCCTTGCCAGGCTCCGAACTACCCTAAAAGTTAATTTTTACCCTTTACAATAACGCTTTTATGTGCTACACTTGAATGGTAATTTATGGCTAGTCAAAAAGAAGTGATTAAACTCACGGGTAAAGTCGTTGAGGCTTTGCCTAATACCCAATTTCGGGTTGAACTCGAGAATGGTCATATTATTGTTGCCCATATGAGCGG